>WNGE01000134.1_pt1 | contig 86077 bp, 82 predicted proteins | sample 5400651 | NCBI WGS metagenome assembly WNGE01 (sample SAMN13153370, study PRJNA577476) | soil metagenome | isolation source: 60 cm soil or saprolite under grassland replicate 2 | place: USA:California | collected 2016-06-15 | reverse complement strand
AAACCCTTCTTCGACAACACCAACGTAATCGCCGACGTCAACGTCGTCTTGCCGTGATCCACGTGCCCTATCGTCCCAATGTTCACGTGCGGCTTGCTGCGATCAAACTTCTCTTTGCCCATCTCTCTCCCCTAACGTCTCTATGGAGCCCACGACCAGAATTGAACTGGTGACCCCGTCCTTACCAAGGACGTGCTCTACCGACTGAGCTACGTGGGCGCTTACCCGGAACTCCCGTCGATTGGAGCGGGAGACGGGATTCGAACCCGCGACCAACAGCTTGGAAGGCTGTGACTCTACCCCTGAGTTACTCCCGCATTCTTTCGTCCCGTGTCCCGCTTATGGTGGGCAGGGAAGGATTCGAACCTCCGTAGCGCGAAGCGCGGCAGATTTACAGTCTGCTGCCATTAACCACTCGGCCACCTGCCCGAGCTCGAATTGAAAACCGACCACCCACCCCGCATCTGGAGCCGGCGATGGGACTCGAACCCGCAACCTTCCGATTACAAATCGGATGCTCTACCTTTGAGCTACGCCGGCGACGACGTCGTTCGGAGATCCCGTCTCTCCGGCTCCCCGGCCGGCCTTCAAAGAGCAGACCGAGCAGAACAAATCCCGACGGCGCGAACCGCGAAGTCTAGCATTCGCAAGGGCGTCAAGCAAGCCTTTGATTGGCTCGAAAACCTCCAGTGGGGATCCCGCGGAGGCCGAGAGACTCGCCCTCTGTGTCAATCGAGGGATTAGTCCGAAAAATCCCGCTGCCGCAGGGCCTCGTAGGCCGCGGCGGCCGCCGCTGCCGCCACGTTCAAGGAAGCGAGCTTCCCCTTCATCGGGAGACGGCCGACCAGGTCGCACCCCTCCCGGACGAGGCGCCGCATTCCCCGGCCTTCGGCGCCCAAAACCAGGGCCAGATCCCCGGTCAGGTCCAGCCCGTAGAAATCGCTGCCGGTCGGATCGAGGCCGACGACCCGGAAACCCTCCTTCTTCGCGCGATCGAGAAACCGCCGGACGTTCCCGACCCGGACCACCGGAACCCGCTCGACGGCGCCGGCGGACGTCCTCGAGACCGCGTCGGACAGCGGCGCCGACCCCCTCTCGGGGACCGCCACCCCCGCTCCGACGCCTTCGGCGACCCGGAGAACCGCTCCCAGATTCTGTGGATCCTCGACCCCGTCGAGGACGAGGAGGAGGCGGTGGCCGCGCTCTCCCGAGAACGCCTCGTCCTCGGCCCGGTAGCCGCGGACGGCGAGCCGGGCCACCGCTCCCTGGTTGTCGCGCGCGAGCCGATCCAGGGCAGCGCGCTCTCCGTAGCGAAGCGGAACCCGGTTCTCGCGGCAGAGCCGGGTGAGCTCCCCGACCCGCCGGTCCCGACGACCCGAGTCGACCAAGACCCATTCGATCTCCCGGGGACGCGACCGGACGGCCTCCTCGATGGGATGGAGCCGCGAGAGAATCAAAGCTCGTCGAGGAGGGCGACGGCGACCGCCGCGATCCCCTCCCCCCGGCCGCTGAAGCCGAGGCCGTTTGTGCTCGTCCCCCGGACCGAGACGCGCTCGGCATCAATGGAGAGGATCGCCGCGAGCCGGGACCGGATGGCCGCCGCGTGAGGGGCGATCTTCGGGGCCTCCGCGATGACGACCGCGTCCACGTTGCCCACGCGGAATCCCGCCTCGCCGACGACCCCGGCCACCCGTCCGAGGAGGACCGCGGAATCCGCCCCCCGCCATGCGTCCGAGCCGTCCGGGAAGTGCTCGCCGAGCGTCCCGCGCCCCGCCGCGCCGAGCAGGGCGTCGGCAACCGCATGTGCGAGCGCGTCACCGTCGGAATGGCCGGAGAGACCGCGTGGGTACGCGATCGAGACGCCGCCCAACCGGAGCGGCCGGCCTTCTGCAAAGGGATGCGCGTCGAAGCCGATCCCGACCCTCATCGCCCTGCCGCGCTCCGGCCGAGGAAAACCGCTTGCGCCATCTCGAAATCTTCGGGAGTCGTGACCTTGAAGCCGAGTCGGGAGACGGCGACGACCGCGACGGGAAAACCCATCGCTTCTACGAGGGCGGCCTCGTCGGTGCCCTCGCGCCCCGACTGGAGAGCCCGCCCGAGAAGCTCCGCCCGGAACACCTGGGGAGTCCCGGCGGCGAAGAGGCACCGCCGGTCGAGCGTCGCGACAACGTGATTGCCCTCGACGTGCTTCACCGTATCGACGAGCGGCGTCGCGGCGATTGCGGCGCCCATCCGCCCGGCGGCCTCGAGAACGGAGAGGACTTCCGCCGCTGTGACCAGCGGGCGAGCCGCGTCGTGGATGCAGATGAGATCGGGAGGAAGGGCGCCGAGCTGCTCGAAGGCCAGGCGCACCGATGCCGCCCGCGTTTGCCCGCCGGGGACGATCCGGGCTCGTCCCTCGACCGCGGCTTCGAAGTCGCCCTCGCGACCCGGCGGCGCGGCGACGATCGCGCGCGCAAAGGGGACGCTGGCGATCGCGTCGAGCATCCGCGAGATCAAGGGTCGCCCAGCGAGTGGGACCAGGGCCTTCGGTTCGTCCCGGCCGAGTCGGCTTCCCATCCCGGCGGCGGCGACGATGAGCAAACGGGCCATGGCTTCCGGCTAGACCGCGAGGATCTCCTTCTCCTTTGCCTTCAAGACCTCGTCGACCTCCGCGATCTTCCTGTCCGTCAGCTTCTGCGTCTCCTCGAGAGCGCGCCTTTCGTCGTCCTCGGAGATCTCCTTGTCGCGGAACATCTTCTTCAGACCGTCGTTGCCTTCGTGCCGGAACCGGCGGATCTCGATCCGCGCCTCCTCCGCCATGTGGTGGGCTTTCTTCGCCAGCTCCTTGCGGCGCTCCTCGGTCAGCGACGGGATCGGGATCCGGACGATCTTACCGTCTGACTGGGGGTTCAGCCCCAGATCCGACTTCCGGATCGCGCGCTCGATCTCCGGCGCCATCTTGGGGTCCCACGGCGCCGCGACGATCAAGGTCGGCTCCGGGACGGACAGATTTGCCACCTGGTTGATTGGAACCTCCGTCCCGTAGGCCGAGACGGTGATGCCGTCCAGCAGGCCGAGGTTCGCTCTTCCGGTTCGCAGCGTCTTGAACTTCTCCTTCAAGGCCAGGACCGCGTCGCTCATCCGCTTCTCGATGTCCTTCAGCTCCTGTCTCATGACACCTCACTCTGTCCCGAAACGAGCGAACCGATGTCATCACCGGTGACGACGCGGACGATGTTCCCACGGACACGCAGGTTGAAGACCTTGATCGGCATCCCGTTGTCCATGCAGAGCGCGATCGCAGCAGCGTCCATGACCTGGAGCCCGGACTGGAGCGCGTCGCGATACGAGAGCGTGCGCAGGAACTTCGCTTTGGGATCGCGCTCGGGATTCGCGTCGTAGACGCCGTCGACGCGGGTGGCCTTCAGCAAAACGTCCGCCTTGATCTCGTTTGCACGCAGCGCGGCGGCCGAATCGGTCGTGAAAAACGGATTGCCCGTTCCGCCGGAGAAGAGCACGACGCGCCCCTTCTCGAGATGCCGGACCGCTCGTCGCCGGATGAACGGCTCGGCGATCTGGCGGACCTCGACGGCGGACATCAGCCGGTTGGGCACGTGCCGCTTCTCGAGCGCGTCCTGCAGCGCGAGCCCGTTGATGACGGTCGCCAGCAGCCCCATGTGGTCTCCGGCCACGCGATCGATGCCCTGGGCCGCCGCCGCCAGACCGCGGATGATGTTGCCGCCGCCCACGACGACCGCCGTCTCGACGCCGAGGTCGTGAACCTCGCGAATCTCGTCGGCGATGCGAGCGACGACGTCTGGATCGATCCCGAACGGTCGTTCGCCCATCAGGGCTTCGCCCGAGAGCTTGAGCAGAATGCGGGCGTAGACGGGAGCTGGAGGCACTCGGGCGATTATAAGTAACGGGGACTTTTCAGGCGTCGGTTCGAGACGATGCTTCTCCCAGCTTGAATCGGAGGAAGCGCAGGTCGAGCACTTCCTTTCCGCCGCGCTCGACGACGACCTGTCCGACCGTCTTGTCGGGGTCCTTGACGAACGCCTGTTCGGTCAGGACCGTCTCCTGGTAGAACTTCTCGACTTTCCCGTCGGCGATCCGCTCCACGACGTTCGCCGGCTTGCCCGCCTGCGCGGCCTGGGCTCGCGCGATCTCCCGCTCCGTCTCGAGCATCGCATGCGTGACCTCCGAGCGCAGCGCGAACCGCGGATCAGAAGCTGCGACGTGCATCGCGAGGTCCTTGCCGAGCTCGAGGTCTCCACCCTGAAGTCCGACGAGAACGCCGATGCGGCCGTTGCCGTGAACGTAGCTCGCGAACCTCTCCCCGGTCCGGGGAACGAGTCGTGCGAACCGGCGGATCGCGATGTTCTCTCCGAGCTTCGCCACGAGGTGCGAAACCCCGTCCGCGACGCTCTCAGTGGTTCGGTCGTTCGCCGGGAGAATCGCGAGCTCCGCGGGATCGCCCGTCCGGGTCTCGCCGAACGCATCGTGAGCCGCGATCTGTTCGGCAAGACCATCCGCGAACGCCCGGAAGTCGGTCGTGCGGGCCACGAAATCGGTCTCGCAGTTCACTTCGACGAGAACCGCCGCCTTCGGAGTGACGCGCGCGACAACGAGCCCTTCGGACGCGGCGCGGTCCGCCTTGCGCGCGGCGGCGGCGAGTCCCCTCTTGCGGAGGATCTTCTTGGCCTCCTCGAAGTCGCCGGAGGCCTCGACGAGCGCCCGCTTGCAGTCCATCATGCCGACGCCGGTCTCCGCGCGCAGGTCGGCCACTAATTTCGACGTGATTTCCATGATTCCCTCGAGAGACCGGGGACCTGCACCCGAATCTCCGGTCTTGGTCCTCTGTCTTACGAGGCGTCCGCGACGACGGCCGTCTGCGAAAGCTCCGGGGTGCGAGGCCGATCCTCGAGCGACGGCGTTTCCTCGGCCATCCTCTCCTCGTGGGCATGGAGCCCTTCGAGGACGGCGTCGGCGATGCGCGAGCTGAAGAGCCGGATGGCGCGGATGGCGTCGTCGTTTCCGGGAATGACGTGGTCGATGACGTCCGGATCGCAGTTGGTGTCCACGACCGCTACGACCGGAATCCCGAGAATGTTCGCTTCCTTGACCGCGATGTACTCCTGCTTCGGGTCGATGACGAAGAGCGCGTCCGGCAGCTCGTCCATCTCCTTGATCCCGGTCAGGTTCTTCTGGAGCTTCTCCTTCTCGCGCTCGAGACGCAGACGCTCCTTCTTGGTCAGGTTCTCGTTATCCTCTTGCGCCAGCACGCCCTCGATCTCTTTCAGGCGGTGGATGGACTTGCGGATCGTCGAAAAATTCGTGAGGGTCCCGCCGAGCCAGCGGGTGTTGACGAAGAACATCCCGCAGCGGTTTGCCTCTTCATAGATGGCGTCTTGCGCCTGCCGCTTGGTCCCCACGAACAGAAGGTTCTTTCCGGAGGCGGCGAGCTCCGTCACGAATTTCGCGGCGTCCTTGAACTGCTTGAGGGTTTTCTGCAGGTCGATGATGTAAATCCCGTTGCGTTTGCCGAAAATGAAACGCTTCATTTTCGGATTCCACCGTTTTGTCTGATGCCCGAAGTGGACTCCCGCTTCGAGCAGCTCCTTCATCGAGATCGAGACCAGGAAACACCTCCCTTTCCGCCGGATTCCGTCGGCGCGAATCGAGCCTTTACCGTTTGCTGAACTGGAAGCGCGCCCGAGCGCCGCGCTGTCCGTACTTCTTGCGTTCCTTCATCCGGGGGTCGCGGGTCAGGAATCCTTCTTTCTTCAGCTTCCCCCGCAGCTCCGCGTTGTACTCCGTCAGGGCGCGGGAGATTCCATGGCGGATGGCCCCGGCCTGTCCGGAGGCGCCGCCGCCGGCCACGCGGACGAGGATGTCGAACTTCTCCGCCGCGTCCACGGAAAGCAGCGGCTGCTTGATGATCATCTTGAGAACGTTGTTCGGGAAGTACTCGTCGAGAGGTCGCTTGTTGATGGTGATGGCCCCGGTTCCCGGAAACAGCCGGACGCGCGCCATCGACGTCTTGCGGCGGCCGGTGGCCTTGTGCTGGATTTCGACCGTCAAATTGCCTCCGTCGTGCGCGGGGCGGCCGTACGCTTCACGGGCGCAAGAGCCTTGGGCTTCTGCGCGTCGTGCGGGTGCGACCCTCCCTTGTAAACCTTGAGCTTCCGGATCTGCTTACGGCCGAGCTTCGATTTGCCGAGCATTCCCTTCACCGCTTCCTCGATCAACCTCTCCGGATGGCGAGCCTGGACCTCCCGAGCCGTCGCCTCTTTCAAGCCGCCCGGGTAACCGGAGTGCCTGCGGTAGAGCTTCTCGTCGAGCTTGCGCCCGGTCAGCCGGACCTTCTGCGCGTTCGTGACGATCACGAAATCACCGGTATCCAGGTACGGGACGTATCCCGGCCGGTGCTTGCCCGAAAGCACGGTCGCGATGCGCGTGGCGAGCCGTCCCAGCACCTGGTTCGATGCGTCCACGACGTACCATTCGTGCCGGATCTCTTTTGCGGAAACCATGGGCGTACCTGAAGCCATGTCAACCCCGTAAAAACTTTCAATCGTGACGCGCAGGACCAGGGGGCGGCGCGTCGAGGGACGGAAAACGCCCTTCCAGGGGGCGCGTAAGAATACGCAAGCCGTCCGGGGCTGTCAAATACGAGAACCGCCCCTGATAGCTTCTGCCACCGTGGAACTCCTCGACGGGACTTCGGTGGCAAAGCGGATCCGAGAGGAGGCTGCGACCGCCGCCCGGGTCTTCTCCCCTCCTCCCCGGCTGGTGGTCCTCCTTCTCGGCAGCGACCCGGCCTCGGAGACCTACGTCGCGGCGAAGAGACGGGCGGCACAGGACGCCGGGATCCGCGCGGACACCGTGCGACTGGCCCCGGGCTCGCCGCCCGAAGCGCTCCTGGCGGCGGTCGGACGCGCGAACGACGATCCGGACGTGGACGGCCTGCTGGTCCAGATGCCGCTTGAGCCGGGGCACCACGCGTCGCGCGTGATCGACTCGATTGATCCGGAAAAGGACGTCGACGGCCTGCATCCGGAGAACGTCGGCCTCCTCCACCAGGGCCGTCCCCGATTCGTGCCCTGTACCCCCGCCGGCATCCTCGCCCTCTTGGACGATTTCGGCGTGCCGATCGCCGGAAGCCGGGCCGTCGTGCTGGGTCGAAGCGGCCTCGTCGGAAAGCCTCTCGCGGCGCTCCTGACTTCGCGCGACGCGACGGTGACGCTTTGCCACTCCCGCACCCGCGACCTCGCCGCCGTCTGCCGCGAAGCGGATCTGCTCGTGGCCGCGATCGGACGACCCGGATTCGTCACGGGGGACTTCGTGCGTGAGGGGGCGACCGTCGTCGACGTCGGGGTCAACCGCCTGACGTCGCTCGAGGATGCGCCGCTCAATCTTCAGGGCTCCGGACGGATCCGGGAAGCGATCGCGACGAAGGGCCGCGCGCTCGTGGGCGACGTGGACTTCGACGACGTCTCGCGGGTCGCGGCGCGGATCACGCCCGTGCCGGGCGGCGTCGGGCCGCTCACGGTCGCAATGCTCCTGGCGAACACCGTGCGGGCCGCTCGGGTCCGCCGGGACCGCGGGGAGAGAGCCCGATGACGCGCCGGATTCTCCTCCTCGGCAGCTCGGCCTGTCATCCGACGGGGTTCCTCGACCACGCGGAGCCGGAGATCCGGGACTTCTTCAGAGGAACCCGGCGCGTTCTCTTCTTTCCCTGGGCCTTGCGCGACCGCGATGCCTACGCGGCGAAGGTCCGCGAGCGGCTCGGGCGCATGGGGTTCGAGGTGGACTCGGCCCACGAGACGCCGGACGCGGTCCGCGCGGTCGAGAACGCGGAGGCCATCTTCCTCGGCGGGGGAAACACCTTTCGACTCTTGAAGACGATCTACGAGCTCGACCTCCTGGTTCCCTTGCGACGGCGCGTCCGGGAGGGAATGCCGTACGTCGGCTCGAGCGCGGGCTCCAACGTCGCCTGCGCGACCATCCGCTCGACGAACGACATGCCGATCGTCGAGCCCCCGAGCCTGACGGCGCTCGGGCTCGTGCCCTTCAACCTGAACCCCCACTATCTCGACCCGGACCCGACCTCGACGCACAAGGGAGAGACCCGCGAGGAGCGGATCGCGCAGTTCCACGAGGAGAACGGGGAGCCGGTCGTCGGCCTGCGGGAGGGAGCGATTCTGCGGATCGAAGGTGGGAACGCCTCCCTTCGCGGAATCGCGCGGGCCCGGCTCTTCCGGAAAGGCGAGCCGCCCGCCGAATTCTCGCCGGGCGATCGGCTCGACTTCCTTCTTGGCCAGGAATAATTCGGCGATAGGTTATTTTTACCTAATTAAATTCGGCGGCTAGTTACCCGCACGCCATCGAAAAATTCTCCCTTTACGAAAACGTTCGTATTAGGTTTGCAAATCCGGGAACGGACATGACGAAGGATCCTCCCCGTCCCACGCCGTCGGAGCTCGAGATCTTGAGCGTGCTCTGGGACGCGGGGCCGTCCACGGTCCGGCAGGTCCAGCAGACGCTCGACGCCCGGCGGCCCACCGGCTACACCACCGTCCTGAAGCTTCTCCAGATCATGACGCAGAAGGGGCTGGTCCGCCGCGACGAGAGGGAGCGGGCGCATCGTTACGCGCCCCGTCTTCCCCGCGAACGCACCGAGCAGCAGATCGTCGGAGACCTGGTCGACCGGGCATTCGGCGGCTCGTCTTCCCGACTGGTCATGCGGGCGCTGTCCGCGAGGAAGGCGACCCCGGAGGAGCGGGATCGAATCCGCGCGCTGTTGGACGAAATCGAGAGGGAGAGGCGATGACTGCATCGACTCTTTTCTCGAGCCACTTCTTTTCGGCGCTCGGCGAAGTGCACCTGGGGCTTCTTTTCTCTGGCCCGCTTCTTGCTCGATTTTTCTCCTTACAAATCTTTCTGGTGGAGGACCTCGGATGAAGTTTTTGAAAGACAGCGATGCGGCGATCCGGACCGCGGGAATGCTGATCGGCGGGCTCGGGCTCGGGGCGGCCCTGATGTACGTGCTCGATCCGGAGCGCGGGAAGAGGCGCCGCGCTCTCGTCCGGGACAGGGCGGTTCGGGCGGTGAACCGCGCGAGCGACACTCTCGGCGTCCGCTCGCGGGACTGGAGAAACCGCGCCCGCGGCGTAGCGGCGCAGGTGAAGGCGATGACGCAGACCGAGGCGGTCGACGACGCGGTGCTGGAGGAGCGCGTGCGTGCGGAGCTCGGCCGCTCGGTCTCGAATCCGCGACCGATCGACGTCACGGCGCTCGCCGGGACCGTGACGCTCTGCGGGCCGGTCGTGATGGGCGAGCTCGACGATCTCCTCTCGGCCGTCCGCGGGGTCTCCGGGGTCGTCAACGTAGAGAACCGGCTCGAGATGTACGCATCGGGCGACGACATCCCCGGGCCGCAGGGCGCTGCCCGCCGCAAGGCGGAGCGCGTCCTCGATCGCTGGGAGTCGGCCGAGGCGAAGAGCTAGACTCCCCGGTCGTGGAGTCGGTCGTCGGAATCTTCCGTAAAGCGGAGCCGGCCAGGCGGGCTGCCGATGCCATGGTCCGGGGGGGCGTTTCTCGCGAAAGCGTGAGCGTTCTGACCCCGGCCAGCTCGGAGGCGGAGATTCATTCCCGCGTTGCGACGAGCGAGACCGAAGGGTCCGGCATGGGCAAGGCTCTCGGCGGCGTGGTCGGCGGCGCGGCGGGCGCGGCGGCGGCGAGCCTCTTGATCCCCGGTGTGGGGCCGGTCGTCGCGACAGGCGTGCTCGCCTGGGCGCTCTTCGGCGCCGGAGGGGCGGTTGGCGGCGCGATCGCCGGCGGCGCGCTGGAAGAAAAGATGTCCCGCGGTCTTCCAAAGGACGAGCTCTACCTCTACGAAGACGCGTTGAGGCGAGGTCACTCGGTCGTCTTCGCGCTGGTCGAAGAGGACCAGGTGGCCCGCACGCGGGCGGCGCTCGAGGCCGAGGGGGCAGAAAGCCTGGACGCCGCGAGAGAGAGCTGGTGGGTCGGGATCCGCGACGCCGAGAGGGCCGACTACGAGCGCGACGGGGCGAGCTTCGCGGCTGCGGAGCCCGCCTACCGTCGAGGCTTCGAAGCGGCGATGCGGCCCCGCTTTCGCGGCCGCCGCTACGAAGAGGCATCGAACGACCTGCGGCATCTTCATCCCGAGCATTTCGGGACGGACGACTTCCGCCGCGGATACGAACGCGGCCTCCGTCACGCGCGCAAGCTCCGATAAGATCCTCTCGACGACTGTGAAGACGGTGCTCGCTATCGCCGCGCTGGCGACGCTCCTGTTTGCCTCCCTCGCGGCGGCTGCGCCGGACGCGCCGCCCATCGCCGTGAAAGCTGCCCGCCTCCTCGACGTGAAAACCGGCCGATACGTCGACCGGCCCGTCGTCGTCGTCCGCGGCGATCTCGTCGAGGAGGTCGCGCGTGAAGCGCCCGCCGGCGCTCGCGTGATCGACCTGGGAGATCGGACTCTCCTGCCCGGTCTGATCGATACCCATACGCACGTGCTTCTCCAGGGGGACGCGACGGAGGCCGAGTACGAGCAGCAGATCCTGAAGGAATACCCAGCGCACCGGGTGGCGCGGGCGGTGCGCGCGCTCAAGATCGCGCTCGAGCACGGCTTTACCACGCTCCGCGACCTGGAGACCGAGGGCGCCTCCTATGACGACGTGGCGCTGCGCGACGCAGTCAACGAGGGGGTGATCCCGGGGCCCCGCCTCCAGGTCGCGGGTCCCGCCCTATCGACGACGGGGACGTACCCGATTCTCCACTTCCGCCCGGACTGGAAATTTCCGACCGGCGTGCAGCTCTGCGACGGCGCGGACGGATGCCGCCGCGCCGTGCGGGAGCAGCTGTCCTACGGAACGGACTGGGTCAAGATCTACGCGAACACCGGCGGCCTTCACACGACGTCGGACGGCTACGTCGATTCGCCGCCGAACTGGACGAAGGAAGAGCTCGCGGCGGTCGTCTCCGAGGCTCACACGCGCGGCGCGAAAGTGGCGGCGCATGCGACTTCCGACACCGGCGCGCGAATCGCGGTCGAAGCGGGAGTGGACTCGATCGAGCACGGCGACTCGATCCGGCCGGAGCTCGCGCGCGAGATGGCGCGCAGGGGGATCTTTCTGTCCCCCACGCTGACGGTTACCGCCTACGTGGCCGAGCCGCGCGCGAAGGAAGGTCGTCGAATCTGGGCCGAGATCCCCAAGTCGCACGCGCGATCGATCGCGAACTGCCGGCAGGCCGGTGTGAAGATCGCCTTCGGAACCGACGCCGGCGGCTTCCCCTGGACCGAGATCAACCAGGCCCGGGAGTTCGAGCACGAAGTCCGCGTCGGAATGTCGGCTCTCGAAGCCGTCCGCAGCGCGACGACGGTCGCCGCGGAGCTCCTGGGGCTCGCGGGGAAGATCGGCGTCGTCGAGAAGGGCGCGCGGGCGGACCTCGTCGCGGTCCCCGGGGATCCCCTGAAGGACGTCGGCGTCCTGTCGAGGGTGGATTTCGTGATGAAAGCGGGGGAAGTCGTTCGCGCGCCGGCTCCCTGATCCGTGCTTCGAATCGGCTTGACGGGCGGGCTCGCGTCGGGCAAGTCGACGGTCGCGGCGCATCTCTCCGCGCTCGGCGCCGCGGTCTTCGACGCGGATCGCATCGTCGCCGACCTCTACCGTCCGGGCGGACCCGGAGAGAAAGCGGCCGCCGAGCTCTTCGGAACCGAAGTCCTGGATCCGCGCGGCGCGGTGGATCGGACTCGTCTCGCGCAGATCGTCTTTGCCGACCCGGCGAAGCGTCATGCGCTCGAGTCGCGGATTCATCCGATGGTGGGAGCCGAGATCGAACGGCTGTTCGAAGAAGCCCGGAGAAAGGGCGCAAGCGTCGCCGTCGCCGAGGCGTCCCAGCTCCTCGAGGCCGCGAAAGAGAACCGCTATGACCGCGTGCTGCTCGTCGTCGCGCCGGATGAGGAACGGATCGCGCGCTGGAGCGGGAAAGGCGGCGACCTCGACGATGCCCGGCGCCGGATGGCGGCGCAGATCTCCCCGGAGGAGGCGCGGCGGCGCGCCACCGATGTATTGGTCAACGACGGCTCGCTCGAGGAGCTGAAAGAAAAGGTCGAAGCACTTTTTCACTCGTGGACGAAGGAGTAGCATGCGGACGTGCCCTCCCGTCCTGCGATCTCCGCCAAACCCATCACGGCTCGCGACGGGGACGTCGTTCTTCTGGTCGGCACCATCAAAGGAGCTTTTCTCTTCCGCTCCGACCGCTCGCGGCGGAGGTGGGACGTCGGCGGCCCGCATTTCGCGGGCCAGTCGGTCTATGCGATGGCCTACGACGGGCGCGACGGACGCCACCGAATCTGGGCGGCGCCCAAGAGTCTCCACTGGGGAGCGGAGCTCTGCGCGAGCGACGATTTCGGGCGCCGCTGGAGCCGGCCGGACGTGCCGCGGATCTCCTTTCCAGAGACCTCGGGAGCTTCGCTCGCAAACGTCTGGCAGATCGAGCCGGGTTTAGACGACGAGCCCGACCGTATCTTCTGCGGGGTCGAACCGTCCGCGCTCTTCGAGACGCGGGATGCCGGGGAGAGCTGGTCCCTGAACGAGGGCCTGTGGAACCACCCGCACCGGGCGCGCTGGATGCCGGGGGGCGGCGGGCTCTGTCTCCACACGATCCTGACCGATCCGGCGCGGCGCGAGCGCCTGACGATCGCGACGTCCACCGGCGGCGTGTACCGCACCGACGACGGCGGCAAGACGTGGCAGGCGAGAAACCGCGGCATCCGGGCCGACTTCCTGAAGGAGAAGGAGCCGGAGTTCGGACAGTGCGTCCACAAGGTCGCGCGGCATCCGTCGCAGCCGGATCGCCTCTTCCTGCAGCACCACTTCGGCCTCTACCGATCGGACGACGGAGGCGACACGTGGCGCGAAGCGGCGAAAGGAGTCCCGTCCGACTTCGGCTTCGCGATGGCGATCCATCCGCGCAACGCCGAAACGGTCTACATCGTCCCGCTCCAGTCGGATGAGTTTCGCTGCCCGCCGGAGGGGAAGCTCCGCGTGTATCGAACGCGCGACGGCGCCCGGTCGTGGAAGCCGCTCGCCCGCGGCCTCCCTCAGACGAACTGCTACGACACGGTCCTGCGCGATGCCCTCGCGGTCGACCGTGAGGACCCGGTGGGCGTGTACTTCGGGACGCGGGATGGACGCCTCTACGCCTCGCGCGACGAGGGAGAGAGCTGGTCGCTCGTAGCGGAGAATCTTCCGGCCGTCACGTGCGTCCGCGCCGCGACGGTGAGCGGCCGTGCGAAAGCGCGGGCCCGGGTGCCGGCCGCAAAACCGCGGACGGTCGAGCGGCGGCGGCGGAAGAAGGCGGCCTGATGCCGGTCCATTTCTTCGTGCCCGGCCCGCTGCGCGACTTCGCCGAGGGCCGTTCCCGGGTCGACCTGGAGAGCTGCCCGGCAACGCTCGCCGAGGCGCTCGCCGCGCTCGCCGCGAAATATCCGGGCGTCGCGCGGCGCGTTCTGGACGAGCGGGGCGAGGTCCGTCCCCACGTCAACCTCTTCGTCGGCGCGGACTGCGTCCGTTTCGGCGACGGGCTCGCGACACCGATTCCGGACGATTGCGAGATCGCGATCCTGCCCGCGGTCAGCGGAGGCTGATCCGCGCCGAGGGTGACGAAGACCATCCCGGAATACCTCGCTCGCGGCGCCGAGCCTGAAGTGGCCCTCGCGAATTCGATCGAGGAAGATTTCGGGCACGCGCTCGAGATCGCGGCGTACGCCGAGAACGACAGCCTCCTCGAAACGATCCGCTCCGTTCCGGCCGGCCCCATGGGTCCTGTGCTCGTGATCGTCGTCGTCAACGCGCGCGCCGATTCGCCGACGGAAGTCCACGAGGCGAACCGGGCGGTTCTGCAAGAGATCGCCCGGGTCTTCGGTCCGTCCCGGACCGTTTCCACGGACCCTCCGGCTCGTTTCTCCGATCATCCCCACGGCCGGCTGCTCGTCATCGATCGCTCCGCTCCCGGTCACTTTCTGCCGCCCGGGCAGGGCATCGGCCTCGCTCGGAAAATCGGGTGCGATCTCGTGCTCCGCCTGCGAGCGGCGGGCCGCATCGCATCGCCCTGGATCCACGCGACCGATGCCGACACGGTTCTGCCCGGCGACTACTTCGAGCAGATCGCCGGGGTCGGGGCTGACCGCGCCGCGGCCGCGATCTATTTCTTCGAGCACCGGTTCTCCGAACAAGGGTCGCTCGCCCGCGCCGGTCGCCTGTACGAGATCTCGCTGCGCTACCAGACGCTCGGCCTGGCGTGGGCCGGGTCGCCGTACGCCTACCAGAGCATGGGGTCGTGCCTCGCGATCCAGGCGTCCGCGTACGCCCGGGTCGACGGGTTTCCGAAGAAAAGGGAAATCGAGGATTTCACGATCTTGAACGATCTCGCGAAAATCGGCGCGATCGAGCGACTGGCGGGAAGTCCGATCCAGCTGGCCGGCAGGATCTCGACGCGGGTTCCCATCTCCACCGGGCAGGCGCTCTCGGTCCTCGTCGGCAAGCGCGGGGCCGGGAAGTCGTTCCGCCTTCATCACCCGCTCGTCTATGCCCACTTAGCCGCCTGGCTTCGCGTGCTCGGCGCAATCGCGCGGCGGGGCCCCGATCTCTCGGCGCCACTGACCGCCCTTCCGCGGGAAAACCCGTTCTTCCGCGCCGACCTGCTGGAAGAGGCGCTCGGCAACATGGGAGCTTTCGCCGCCGTGCGCGCGGCAGTCCAGGAACCGGGCGACGAGATCACGGTCCTGCGCCGGCTCCACTCCTCCTTCGACGCCTTTCGCACCCGCGAGCTCTTGGACGCTCTGCGCGACGGCGGGATCGCGTCGCTGCCGTACCGCGAGGCGCTTTCGGAAGCGCCGTTCGCGGGCCTGGCCGACTCCACGGTAGAGGACCTGGAAGAGCTTCGCTCGGTTCTCGCGCAGGAGGAGCGCCTCCTCGCTATCGCGCCCGCCGGGGTGCCGTCGTTAGAGCCCGAGCAGGCTTGACCGGCCGACTGACTTACGCCATAATTACGCCTCATGGAGACCGAGGAGAAGATCCGACTCCTCATGTCCCAGGCCCTCTCCGACCGGGAGGGGAACGGGCCACTGACGGATCTCGCGACGAGACTCCGGGCACGGCAGCCTCTCGATCCCATCAACATCCGGTCGTTCGCGGACCGCGGTTTCGGGAAGACCCTCCTCTTCCGGATCCTGCTCACCAACGCCTGCGCCTTCTCGTGTGACTACTGCCCGATGCGAGCCGGCCGCGAAATCCCGCGGCACGCGCTCTCCCCCTCGACGCTCGCCGACGTTTTCTTAACGGCCTACGGGCGCGGGTGGGTCTCCGGGCTCTTCGTCACGACCGGAATCCCGAAGAGTGCCCGCTTCGCGATGGACCGGTTGATCGAGCTCGTCGAAATCCTGCGGTTGCGCCGCCGCTACACGGGATACCTCCACGCGAAGGCTGTCGCCGGCGCCGAGGCGGAGCAGATCGACCGGCTGGTGGATCTGTGCGACCGCGTCTCGTACAACCTCGAAGCGGCGTGCCAGGCGACGCTCGACCGGGTCGCGCCGGAGAAGAACTTCGCGGACGGTCTCGCTCTCCTCCGCAGGGTGCGCGATCGATCGCGGTCGCTCGGAGCGCGGCGGGCCAAAGGGGATCCGCGTCCCGCGGGACGCGCCGCGGCGGCGGGGACGACCGCGCAATTCGTCGTTGGCATCGGGCCCGAGGCCGACCGAGACTTCCTCGAGACGAGCCATCGCCTCTGGCGCGAACGCGCTCTCCACCATCCGCACTTCGCCGCGTTCCGACCCATCGAGGACACGCCTCTCGAAGACGAGCGGGAGACGCCAGTCCTACGCGAGAACCGGCTCTACCAGGCCGACCACCTCCTTCGCGAGTACGGCTTCGAGCCGGAGGACCTCGTGTACGGGGCGGACGGGAACCTGCCTCTCTCGCGCGACCCGAAACTCACGTGGGCGCTCGCCCATCCGGAGCGATACCCCGTCGACGCCGCGAGCGCCGATCGGGAAACGTTGCTCCGGGTGCCGGGCCTCGGTCCGCGGATCGTCGACCGTCTTCTGTCACTCCGCCGCTCGGTTACGGGGCTCGACCTCGCGAGTTTCTCGAAGCTCGGGGCCGTCGCATCCCGCGCCCGCGGGTTCCTCGCCTGGCGAGGGAAAACGCTGGGCGCGCGGGCGATCCAGGAATCCCTCTTCCCTCCCGAGGAGTTCCCCGAGCCCTCCCGGGTTTACAGCTTTTCTCCCGGCACGTTTCGGTAGGAGTCGCGCCGCCGTCTTGCAATTAAATCCGGCAGTATGTATAAATATACAGATGGACCGGATCCGGGCGAGCGTGGCAGGGGCGTCGGGGTACGCGGGCGGGGAGCTCGTTCGCTGGCTCGCGCATCATCCGGGCGTTCAAGTCGTGCACCTGACGGCGTTCCGCGAGCAGGGACGTCCGCTTGCGGACGTCTTTCCGAACCTCCGGGGCTTCGCCGATCACAAGTTAAACGGCACCGGCTGGCGGCAGATGGCAGAGGACTCCGACGTGGTCTTTCTCGCGCTTCCCCATGGCGCCGCGATCGAGGCGGTTCCGACGCTCCTCGAGGGCACCGCGCGGGTGATCGACCTCGGGGCCGACTTCCGCTTGAAGGACGCGGCGACCTACGCCCGCTGGTACGGTTCCGACCACGGCGCCGCCCCGCTCCTCCAGGAGGCTGTCTACGGGCTTCCCGAAGCCAACCGGGAGAGAGTCCGCTCCGCGCGCCTGGTCGCCAACCCCGGCTGCTATCCCACGGCGGCGGCGCTCGCGCTTCTCCCGCTGCTGGCGAGCGGCCACGTCCGCGGGCCCGTGATCGTGGATGCGAAGTCGGGCGTCTCCGGCGCGGGCCGCAGTCCGTCCGCCGCGACGCACTTTTCCGAGGTCAATGAGAACGTCAAGCCGTACAAGCTGGGCGAGCACCAACACGGTCCCGAAATGGAGCAGACGTTCGCGGAGGCCGGCAGTCCGGTATCCGTGTATTTCGCCCCGCACCTCGCGCCGATGACCCGCGGGATCTTAGCGACGTGCTATGCGCCGCTCGCGGAGAAGCTCGACGCCGCCGACCTGCTCGCGCTCTATCAGACGGCCTACGCGAAGGAGCCCTTCGTCCGCGTTCTCGAGCACGATCTTCCCCAGACGAAAGCGACGCTCGGCGCGAACTTCTGCGACGTCGCCGTGCGCGTCGACGGGCAGCGCGGCCTGGCGGTCGTCGTCTCCGCGATCGATAACCTCGTCAAGGGCGCGGCAGGCCAGGCGATCCAGAACATGAACCTGATGTTCGGCCTCCCGGAGACCGAAGGTCTCTGGGCGGCCGGGATGTATCCGTGATGAAGAGGTCCGGCCAGACCCTGACCGACGCCGAGACGGTCACCCGCACGGACGGAAACGCCGCCAGCCCGACGGGCTTCCGCGCAGCCGGAATCCACAGCGGCGTCAAGCGGGAAAATCCAGACCTCGCGCTTCTCGTCTCGGAGGTTCCCTGCTCCGCGGCCGGCGTCTTCACGACGAACAGGGTGAAAGCCGCGCCGGTCAAGTACACGCAGCGCGCGATCGCCTCGGGGCGAGCGCAGGCCGTCGTCGTCAACAGCGGCAACGCCAACGCGTGCACCGGCGAGCCCGGCCTCGCCGACGCCGCCGAGATGGCGCGAATCGCAGGCGAGGCGCTGGGTCTCGACGCCGGGCTGGTTCTCGTCGCGTCCACCGGGGTGATCGGCGTCCCCCTTCCCATGGACGCCATCCGGCGGGGGATCCCCCGCGCCGCCGCGGATCTCTCCGCCGGCGGAGGAAACGCCGCCGCGGAAGCCATCCGGACCACCGACACCTTCCCGAAAACCTGCGCGGTGGAACTCGAGATCGACGGGGTCGAAGTGACGATCGGAGGGATGGCGAAGGGCGCGGGAATGATCCATCCGAGCCTCGCGACCACGCTCTGCTTCCTGACGACGGACGCGGCCCTGCCCCCCGCCGTTCTGCGGCGGGCGCTGACGCACGCGGTCGCCGGGTCGTTCAACTCGATCACCGTCGACGGCGACACGAGCACCAACGACACGCTCCTCGTGCTCGCGAACGGCCGGGCCGGCGGCGCTCCCATCACGAACGGCGAGTCGTTCTCGCGCTTCACGGCGGGTTTGACCGCCGTCGCGTCGGAGCTCGCGCGCATGGTTGTGCGCGACGGAGAGGGCGCGACGAAGCTCGTCTCGATCGCGGTCGAGGGAGCGGTCTCTGATGCCGAGGCGCACCAGGCCGCGATGACGGTCGCCAACTCGCTGCTCGTCAAGACCGCTCTCCACGGCGGCGAGCCAAACTGGGGAAGGATCCTGGCGGCGCTCGGGCGCTCCGGCGTCGAGATGGCCGAGGAGACGACGGACGTCTTCTTTGGAGAGCTCGCGGTCGTCCGCGGCGGCCTGGGCCTGCCGGAAGTGTGGGACGCCGCCACGGCGGTGCTCGAGGGAAAAGAAATTGCGATCCGCATCCGCCTGAGCGTCGGGACCGGCGCCTCGCGCGTCTGGACCTGCGACCTCTCGGAGGAGTACGTGCGGATCAACGGGAGCTACACGACATGAGCGGAACCTGGAACGGCTTCTCGGCCAATCCCGACGCGATCGGGTCTTCGCTCGCGCAGGCGCTCCGCTACGTCGCGGCGTGGCGGGGCAGAACAGTCGTGGTCAAGTTCGGCGGCAGCGCCGTCGATTCGGCCGCGACAGGGACGGTGCCCGAGGACCTCGTCCTCCTCCAGCAGGCGGGCGTCCGCCCGATCCTCGTGCACGGCGGCGGCCCGGAGATCACTCGCGAGATCGAGAGCGCCGGAGGATCTTCGCAATTCGTGGACGGACTCCGGGTGACCGACGCGAAGACGATGGAGATCGTCGAGCGGGTTCTCGGTGGCGCCGTCAACAAGCGGCTTGTGAACCTGATTGCGCACGCCGGCGGCCGCGCTGTGGGCGTCTCCGGGAAAGACGCGCGGGTTCTGCACGCGAAGCCGCACGCTCGCTCGCTCGAGCTCGGTTTCGTCGGCGAGGTCGACCGGGTCGAGCCGCGGATCGTGGAAGTCCTGCTCGGAGAAGGCTTCCTTCCCGTCGTCGCATCGCTCGGCGTCGGGTCCGACGGACGCGCGTACAACTTGAACGCCGACACGGCGGCCGCCGCGCTCGCGGTGGCCATGCGCGCGGACAAGCTGGTCCTGCTGACCGACGTCCCCGGGATCTATCGGGAAATCTCGGGAGGCCGCGAGCTCCTCTCCGAGCTTTCGCCGGAGGAAGCGCGCACTCTCGTGACCGGCGGCGTCGTTTCCCGCGGCATGATCCCGAAAGTCGAAGCCGCGCTCGCGGCCGTCGAAGGAGGCGTTCCCTCCGCGCACATCGTCGGCGCAGAGACGCCGCACTCGCTCCTCCTCGAGCTCTTCACCCGGTCCGGCGTCGGCACGATGATCCACCCCGTCACGCCCGAGCCCATGGCGCTGGCGTCGCCCGCATGACCGAGAAACGCGAGCTCGCCGGCACCGCTTCGGTGATCCGGGAAGCGGACCGCGTCCTCTTCCGCAACTACAAGCGCGCGCCGGTCGCTTTCTCGCACGGACGGGGCGTTCGGCTCTTCGACCTGGAGGGGCGGGAGTACCTGGACTTCATCGGCGGGATCGCGGTGTCCTGCCTCGGCCACGCCCACCCGGCGCTCGTCCGCGCGATCTCCGGACAGGCGGCGCGCTACGTCCACGTCTCGAACCTCTACCAGATCCCGGAACAGGTCGAGGCGGCACGGCGCTTGACCGCTCTCGCCGGGCTTCCCCGCGCGTTCTTCTGCAACAGCGGCGCGGAGGCCAACGAAGCCGCGATCAAGCTCGCAAGGAAGCGCGGGAAATCCGTGAAGGGGCCAGACTCCCACGAGATCCTGGTGACCCACAACTCGTTCCACGGCCGGACGCTCGCAACTCTTGCGGCCACCGGAAACGCCCGTTATCAGTTGGGGTTCGAGCCGATGCCGGCCGGCTTCCGGTTCGTCCCCTACGACGATTTGGACGCGATGCGCCGTGCAGTGACTCCAGCGACCGTTGCGATTTTAGTCGAGCCCGTGCAGGGAGAGGGCGGCATCGTCCCGCCTTCGAACGGATACCTCGCGGGCCTCTCCGCGCTCGCCGAGCGGAACGATCTGCTCCTCCTCTTCGACGAGGTCCAGACGGGGATCGGGCGCACCGGCAAGATGTTCGCGTTCGAGCATTCCGGCATCCGGCCCGACGTCGTGACGCTCGCCAAAGGCGTCGCCGGCGGGGTACCGGCGGGCGTCGTCCTCGCGACGGAGGAGGCCGCGTCGCACTTCGTGCCGGGAGACCACGGCTCGACGTTCGGCGGCAACGCGCTCGCCTCCGCCGCGATCTGCGCCGTCCTCGACGCGATCGAAAGGGAGGGTCTCGTCGGGAACGCCGCGGCAATGGGAACGCTTCTCGCAAAGGGCCTCGAAAAGCTGCGGGAGAGCCAGCCGTTCTTGGGGGAGATCCGCGGCGAGGGTCTGTTGGTCGGCGCGGACCTGTCGATCGAGGCGGCCCCGGTCGTCGAGGCGTGTCTCGCGCGCGGCCTTCTCGTGAACGCCGTCCGGCCCAACACCTTGCGATTCGCTCCCCCGCTTATCGTCTCAGCGGCGGAGGTGGATGCGGCGGTGCGAATCCTCGACGAGGCTCTCGCCGCGGTCTCGTCGCCGGAAACACGATCGGAGAAAGGAAGGGAAATCGCGTGAACGTCGAAAAGGTCGCGCTCGCGTACTCCGGAGGTCTCGATACGTCGGTCATCATTCCCTGGCTGCGAGAAGCGTACGGCTGCCAGGTCGTCGCGGTCGTGGCGAACGTCGGGCAGATCGAGAACTTCGCCGCCGTCGAGCGGAAAGCCCTCGCGAGCGGCGCGATCGAATGCCGCGTCGTCGACGTCAAGAACGTCTTCGTCTCGGACTACGTCTTTCCGGCGCTCCGCGCCGGTGCGGTCTACGAAGGCCGCTACTTGCTCGGCACCGCGCTCGCGCGGCCCTTGATCGCGCGCGTCCAGGTCGAGGTCGCGAAGGAGACCGGCTGCGACGCGCTCGCGCACGGCTGCACGGGAAAAGGGAACGACCAGGTTCGCTTCGAGCTCGCCTACCGGGCTCTTGCCCCGGAGCTGCCGATCATCGCGCCGTGGCGCGAGTGGACGCTCAAGTCGCGCGAGGACGAGATTGCCTATGCCGCGCGGCACGGCATTCCCGTGCCCGTCACGGCGGCGAAGCCCTACTCGATCGACCAGAACCTCTGGCACACCTCGTACGAGGGGGGGATCCTGGAGGATCCCGCGGTTGCACCTTCCGAAGACATGTTCCAGACGACCTGCGATCCCGCGAAGGCGCCCGACGAGCCCGAAGTCGTGGAGATCGAGTTCGAGCGCGGATTTCCGGTCGGCGTCAACGGCCGCCGGCTCCGGCCCGAAGAGCTCGTGGCCGCGCTCAACACGCTCGCCGGCGCGCACGGGGTCGGCCGGATCGACCTCGTCGAAAACCGCCTGGTCGGAATGAAGAGCCGCGGTGTCTACGAGACCCCGGCCGGAACCGTCCTCATGGCGGCGCTCTCGGATCTCGAATCCCTGACGCTCGACCGCGAGACCCACCACTTCCGCGAGACCATCTCACCCCGGTACGCCGAGCTCGTTTACAACGGGCTCTGGCACTCTCCGTTGCGGGCGTCCTTCGACGCCTTCCTGGAGAGCTCGCACCGGTGGGTCAGCGGCAGCGTCCGGTTGACGCTCTTCAAAGGCTTCTGTCTCGCAGTTTCCCGGACCTCGCCGTACTCGCTCTACCGGCACGACCTCGCGACGTTCGGAGAGGACGGCGTCTACGATCAGAAGGACGCGGCCGGGTTCAACAACCTCTGGGCGCTGCCCACGCGGGTCGTCGCGGCCGTGCGCCGCGAGACCGCTCGGCCGGCGCCGGAGCCGGCGCCGGTCACGAGCGAGTGAAGGACGAGCGCTCCACGGCAGCTCCCCCGCGCCCGCGGAAGCTCTGGGGCGGGCGGTTCGAGAGCGATCTCGACCCGGACATCCACCGCTTCACGTCTTCGCTGGCGTTCGACCGCCGCCTCGTCCGGCACGACGTGGTCGGAAGCCTCGCCCACGCCCGGATGCTCCGCGAGACCGGCGTGCTCTCGCCAAACGACGCGGCGGCGATCCTCTCGGGACTCTCCTCCCTCCTGACCGACCTCGAGGAAGGGCGTCTCGCGGTCGATGGCGATGACGAAGACGTCCACTCGTGGATCGAAAGGGAGCTCTTCGGCCGCATCGGGGAGCCCGCGGGCCGCCTGCACACCGCGCGCAGCCGCAACGACCAGACCGTGACCGCGCTGCGGCTTTTCGTTCGCGAAGCGATCGAGCAGATCCTGGAAACTCTGGTGGCGCTCGAGGAGACCTGGCTCTCCGCGGCTCGCGGGCATCGCGAGACCTGGATGCCCGGGTACACGCACCTCCAGCGGGGACAGCCGGTCAGCCTCGCCCACCACCTGCTCGCGCACCTGTGGTCGATTGCCTCGGACCGTCACCGCTTCGAGCGCGCCCACGCGAGCGCCGGAATTTCTCCGCTCGGCGCGGCCGCGGTCGCGGGAACGCCGCACCCGATCGAGCCCCGGCGGGCGGCGCAGCTGCTCGGGCTCGAAGAGACCTTCGCCAACAGCATCCACGCGGTCGCCGACCGCGATTTCGCCGTCGAGGCGGTTTTCGCCTGCGCTCTCACGGCGGTGCACCTCTCGCGATGGGCGGAGGAAGTCGTCCTCTGGACTTCGTCGGAGTTCGGCTTCGCTTCTCTGGACGACTCGGTCGCCAAGGGTTCGAGCCTGATGCCACAGAAGAAGAATCCGGAGCCGGCGGAGCTCATCCGCGGCAAAGCCGGCCGCGTGATCGGCGATCTGACCGCGCTCCTCGTCGTGTTGAAGGGTCTTCCCCTCGCGTACGACAGCGACCTCCAGGAAGACAAGGAGGCCGTGTTCGACGCTCTGGACACGATCCGCGGATGCCTAGGCGCGGCGCGGCGCGTATCGGCGGGCCTCGTCTTCCATCGAGAACGCCTGTCCGGCGCTCTCGCGGAGGGACATGCGACGGCGACCGACCTCGCCGACCACCTCGTCGGCCGCGGCGTCCCGTTCCGCACCGCCCACGAGCAGGCCGGCCGCGCGGTCCGCGAGGCGGAGAAACGCGGTAGCTCGCTCGCCGACCTCCCGCCGGAGGTCCTCGCGACCGCATGTCCCGACGCGGGCGCCGACGTGGCCGCATCTCTCTCCGCCGATCGGTCCGTCCGTTCCCGCCGCTCGAGAGGCGGGCCGGCGCCGGAAGCCGTGTCCGCGCAGATCGGGCTCGCGGAGCAGGAGATCGAGGGCGCCCGCGCGTGGCTCTCCCGCCGCAGAGCGCCGCCGATCTACCGGGCGCACCGCGAAGGGAAGCTTCTCGACGGGGAGATCGCGTGAACAAGGCGGCGCGGGAGCGGGCCATCCGCGCGATCGTGTCCGGCCAGCCGGTCGGAACCCAGGCGGAGCTCGCGCGGGAGCTCCGCCGGCGCGGCGCCGCCGTGACTCAGGCGACCGTCTCCCGCGACGTCAAGCGGCTCGGTCTCGTCAAGGTCGCCGACCCGACCGGCGCATACCGCTACGCGATCCCGAACGGGACGCCTGCTGCGACCTCCTCCTCCGAGGAGAATCTGCGCAACGCGTTCCGGGAGTTCGTGACGGCCCTCGCCGCCGGAGAAGCCTTTTTCCTCGTCCAGACGCTGCCGGGCCGCGCGAATGCCGTGGCGATCGCGATCGACGAGGCGCGCCGTCGCGAGCTCGCTGGCACGATCGCAGGGGACGACACGATTCTCGTGATGGTGCGGAAGTCGCGGGATTCCAAGAGCGCGCGCCGGTCGCTCGAGACGCTTCTCCGTTAGAACGGATACCCGATCGAGAAGAAGAACTTGCCGGTCTCCTTGCGGGTGCCGGCGGGCACGCGGAAAATCGGGGCGCCCTTGTCGTCGACCGCCACGATCTCGAAGGGAACGGTTCGCGCATCGACCGGCCAGCCGTACTCGACCCGGACCGGGCCGATCGGCGTCATGTAGCGCAGCCCGACCCCGACCCCCTGCCGCAGGCCGTCCGCTCCCTCGAGGGCAACCCGGATGTCCCCGGGTCGCTTCCAGACCTGCGCGGCGTCGTAGAACAGGGTACCCCCCAGGTTTCCGAATATGGGGAAGCGGAACTCGGCGTTCAACCCGAGAAATCCGTTGCCGCCGACGATTCGCGGGCCGGCATCGCAGTCGTAGGAAGAAAGCTCGGGATGGTCGGCCAGAAGCTGCGGATAGCTTGTGGCGCAGGATCCGATTCCGTCACCGGAATGGAGCGTCGCGCGGGTGTCCGGATCTACCGTGGCTCCGGGGACGCCGAGAAGGTCCGTGTCGAACGCGCGGTTGGTCGATCGGCCGCCCGCGAAAAAACGCTCAGCGATCGGAACGGGGACTCCCGTTGCACCGCCGTACGGGAAGATCGCCCCGGCGCGCGCCGCGACCGCGAACACGCCGCCGCCGAACGGGCGGAAGTACGCGGCCTGCCCCGAGATCTTCGTGTACCGCGCGTTCGCCGAGAGGAAGGGAAACGCATATTTGCTCGCCGCGGTCAGGTAATAGCCGTCGCGCGGATCGATGATGTCGTCTCGCCGATCGTAAAACAAATTCGGGCCGATCGCCGACTGTCGGATGGGCTGGTCGAACTTGCTGAACTCCCGCTCAATGATCGAAAGATCCCGGCGCGCGTTCACCGGCTCGATCCGCTGATACTCGTAGCGCAGCCCGAGACGGAGATAGCGACCGTACAGGCGTGAAGACTCGACGACCGAGCCCACGCGCGTGATGTCGATCGTCTGGATCGGCTCGCGGGTGAAAAAGCCGAGAACGGTCAGGGGAATGTTGCGGTTGAAGAGAAACGGCTCGCGAAAGGTCAGGACCAGCCGGCGGCGCTGGGAGATCGGCGCGTACTGAGCTTCGATCGAAGCCGAGCGCATCGTGCCGAAAAGGTTGTTGTAGGACACGCCGACGATCGCGAACGGGTCGCTGCGGTTCTCGAGCGCGTCCGGCGCGTACTGATAGCCGACGCCGTACAGGAGAGAGAGCGGCCGTCCCTCCTGCACCGCGATCTCGACCGGCCGTGTCTGATTCGACGGGTCCGCCGGCTGCGGGCGAAGCTCGACGCGGCGGAAGACCCCCGTCCGGGTCAGGTTCCTCTGGGTCGTCAGGACCTCCTGCTCCGAAAACGGATCTCCTTCCTTCCACGTGACGAGGCGCGTCATCCGGTCGGTGCCGGTGCGGGTGTTGCCGCGCACGATCGTCTTACCGAAGAACGACCTCGTCCCCTCCTCGACGTCGTACACCACGTCCGCCGACGTTCCGTCGGGCGACAGGGTCCAGTTGTCCTTGACCGAAGCCTCCCGCCACCCGCGGTCGCGATAGCGGTTCTGCAGGGCGAAGGAGTCCTGCCGGACCAGGTTCGGGTTGAACGGTTTTCCCGGATCGACCGTCAAGATCTTCTCGAGTTCGTCGGGAGAGAGGTGCTCGGCTCCGACGACCTTCCGGCTTGCGACCACCGCCCGCGGCCCTTCCGTCACGTGAATGTTGACGATCAGACGGTCGGGCTTCGAGCCCTCGGTCACCTGCGGATCGGAGATGCGGACATTCACCCAGCCCCGGGTCTGGTAGTAGCCGAGCATCGCGTCGACGTCGTCCTTCAGGACGGAGTCGACGAGGCGGCCGGGCCGCAAGAGCGGCAGCCCCTTCTCCTGGCTGACCATCAGCTTCTTCAACTGTTTGTCGGAAACGGAGTCATTCCCGGCGATCGCGATTTTTTCGACGGCGAACTTCCGCCCCTCGTCGACAGTGATCGACACGGTAAGGACGTCTCCCTGCTCCGCCATCGCGTAATCCACCTTCGCGCGGTAGTGCCCCTTGAGCTGAAGCGCGCGCCTCGCCTTCTCGGTGTACTGGAGGATCAGGTCTTCGTCGAAGATCTGTCCTTCCAGGAGATCGCCCACTTCGCGGCGGACCCGACGTTCGCGGATACCGCGGGCCTGGAACACGACGCGAGGACCCACGGTCACGCGATAGACCGGCATCACCCGCCCGTCCTTGGTCGGCTGCGCGGCGATCAGCTCGACCGTCCCTCGAAGACGCGCGTTCTTGTGAAGGAACTTCGTGAGGCGGTCCGCGTCGGCCCGGGCTTTCGACTCCCGGTACCGGTCGCCCTCCTCTAAGTGTGCCTTCTTCAGGAGCTCCTCCCGCGTGAACGGCTTCGTCTCGCCGTCGAAGAGAGGCGGAGCCGTGCGGGCGGACTTGCCCGCATCGATGTGGTAGACGACCCGGGCGTCGAAGGTCTTGCGGTCGAAGAAGACCTCCGGCTGGATTGTCGAAGCGATGTAGCCCTCGGCGTCCAGGCGCCTTTTCAGCGCGCTCGCTCCTTCCTCGAGCTCTTCCGACTGGAAAACCGAGCCTTCCGAGAACGGAATGGCGCGGCGCATCTCTTCCTTCGAAACGGAGACCCCGTCGTCGAACTTCAGCGGGTTGACCCGGAAGGAGCGAAAGAGGTGGACGGTCACCGCGACCCCCCCTTCCGCCGGCTCCGCCTCGACGCGGACGTCGGAGAAGCGCCGGGTCGCGAAGAGATGGCGGATCGTGGATCCCGTCGCCTCCTCGGTCAGAGGCTGGCCCGACTGGATCGAGATGAGCCGCGCGACTTCGTCGTGGTCGACCGGACCATCGGAGGTGTACGCGAGAGAGACGACCGTCCGCCCGTAGAGCGGCGGCGGCTCGGACGGTTGCTGGCCGGCCGCGTAGCCCGCGCGGCCGAGGAGCAGGACGAGCAAAAGGGCTCGAACGGCGCGCGGCGTTACGGCGTGCTGCCTCTTTCGAGTCGGATGACGCCTCAAAACCGCTGCCGCCGCCGCACGTTGATCGAGTAGATCCCGTTCTCGTCGCGGAGCGCCTGCAGCGTGATCGTTTGCGTCACCCGCCACTCGAGCTGAACGACCGATTCCTTGTCCGAGTTCAGAGATTGCGAATACGTCACGAGCAGCTCCGGAGTGATCTGCTTGCCGACCGTCGAGCGGATGTCGGTCAGCTGGCTTCCGGTGAAGACGGGATCGATCTGGAAGCGATCGAGCCGGAAGAGCCTCTGAGTGCGGCGCGCGAGCGATCCGGTCACCGCCCCCGCCACGACTCCGCCCGCGGCCGTCACCAGCGACTGATTCTCTTCGGCGCCGGCGCGCTGGTTCGGCGCAGCGCCGGTCAGAAGCAACCCGATGACCGCGTCATCGGAGAGCGGCGGATCCGAGGTGAACGTCGACTGGATCCGCGGCCAGGTTCCCACGAGGTTGACGACCAGGTCGTACCCCTTGACCTCCGCTCGCGCGCGCAGGTCCACGATCGGCGCGATGCGGGCCGTATTCGCGAATGTGACCGTGCCCGATTCGATTTCGTACTGGACGTCGCGGAAAGTGATGCGCCCCCCTTCGTCGAAGAGGATCTGACCGAGCACGATCGGCTGCGCGACCGTCCCGCGCGCGACGAGATCCACCTCCGCGGTCAAACGCGCGACGTTGTTGCGGACCTCGAGAGCCGCGGCAGAGACGATCCTCACCTCGAGAACCGTCTGATCCTTCCACGGTTCTCGCGCGGCGATCGCACCGCTCGGCCGGCTTCGCACGAGCAGGTCCGAAAGCGTCACGCCGAAATCCCGGGAGTACGTCCCCCGCAGGAGCGTGACCTCGCCGCGCACCACGTTTCCGCCCGGAACGCCGCTCGCGACCAGATCGGCGTCCACGACGAGCCGCATGTCTTCGGGATACCGCAGCGCGACGTGACGGGCCTGGATCGTCATCCGGAAGTTCGAGAGCTTCAACCCCTCGAGATTCACGCTTCCCGCCGCCAGCAGGTCACCGCCCCCGACGCGCGCGCGGATGCCGTCGATCGCGGCGCTCGAGCCGTGGAACGAGATGACGCCGTCGATGTCGTCCAAGATCTGTGTCAGGCCGGTCAGCCGGTACTTGCCGTTCTCGATCCGGACGGTCCCCGAGAGAGACGGCGTCTGCAGCGTTCCGGCGGCGCGGACGTCGACCGAGAGCCTTCCGGAAAGTGCGGTATCGGGCAGAGCGAGAGACACGAGCGAGGCGTCGATCGGTCCGGCCACCGCGACCGAGAGCGCCTTCGAGCCGGCGAAATCCATCGAGCCCTGCACCTTCAGATCGGTTCCCTCCCCGACCGCGTGGAACTCGTCGAAAACGAGCTCGTGCTTTCCGAGCACGATCCGGACGTCCCCGGAGGTCCGGAGCACACCGGGCCGGTCCGGGAAGTCGAGCCGGGCCTCGGTGACCGTGAAGAGGCCGGAGAGAAACTCACCCGCTTTCGCGGGGAGGGTCAACACTCCCCGGACCGCCAGCGCGCCGCCGCGTCCGGGCGCGAGGTCGAGCGGCGTGAAGAGCAGGAGCGCGGCGAGATCTCTCGCGTCGAGCGAGACCGAGACGCGGGATCCCGGCTCGAAGACGTTTCCGGCAGCCGTCACGTTCCAGCGATCTTTCACGGCGACGGAGCCGGTGAGCTCTCCCGTGACGATCTTCGCTTCGAGCCGCGGCTCGCTCTTGTCCGGCAGGCGGTGGCCGAAAACGGTCGCGTCGGCGAGGGTCGCGGTCACCGTCAGATCGGGGCGGTCGATCTTTCCCGATCCCGACACCTGAAACGACAGCTTCCCGGAGACCCGGTCGGCAAAATCGGAGAGCGCCGTAATCGACTGGATCGGAAGGGCGTCGCCGGCGAACCGCGCTTGGAAGGTCTTCTCCTCGATCGCGATCGAACCGCTCCCGCCGACCATCCCGCCGCCGAGCTCCGCGCGCACCTCGGCGAGTTCGAACCGTCCCGGCGAGAAGAGGACTCGTCCGGAGACGAGCGGCACTTTCTGTCCCCAGATCACCGCATCTCGGAGGGTGATCGGGCCTCCGCCCGAAAGCGAAGTCGCCGATCCGGCGATGGGGAAGCCGCCGGAAACGAATCCCTCCACCGGGTAATCGAGGGCGAGGTAGTCGAGCAGTCTCTTGACGGGATATTCGTGCGCGGCGATCTGCACGTCGAGCTTGGGTCGCCCCGGCTCTTCCCGGTAGCGGACGGTTCCATCCAGCGAGAGGCTCGCCTCTCCCTCGTAGGCGCGCAGCGGCCGGAAGACGAACGCTCCCTCGCGGATGTCGGCCGTTCCGCGGACGCTTCCGAACCGGACGCCCGCCCAGAGCGCGTCTTCGGCGGAGAACTGGACCGTGGCGTCCGGATCGCCCCAGGTCCCGGCGAGGTGGCCGGTGACCTCTCCGGTGCCGCCGAGCCCGAGCGGAGCGGGCCTGCCGCCCGTTGCGGCGAGCAGGTTCTGGAAGAGCCGGTCCACCTCGGAAAGGTCGCGGGACGTCAGATGGAGATCGAAGTCCGGACTCCAGCGGCCGATCGACATGCCTCCCGTCAGATCCACCGTCGTCTGCGGGAAACGCAGCGTCACTCCTTCGAATCCGATGCGGCCGTCGACGACGGAGAGCGGACCGCCTCCGCCGGTCGGCAGGCCGTGGCGTCCCGCGTAGAGCGACGCCGCGGGTCCGGGTCGAATCTCGATCGATCCGCCGCCATCGGCGTGCTCGATGCCGGCCTCTTCCGCGAAGCGCATCGCGAGCGTCAGGTCCGCCGCTCCGGAGAGTCCCGTGCCGGGAAGGTGAAGGTCGGCGAAGAAGCGCTCGAGAGAGAGCCCCCGCCCCTCGAGCGCGATCGTGAAGAGACGCGGCTTCGCCACGAGGCTCGCGATGCGGACGAGCCCCTGCGCCTCCCCGCCGGCATAGCGGCCGCGCTCGATGTGTGCGACGAGCTCCTCCCGCCGCGCATCCACCGACGCCTCGACGTCGTCCAGAAGAAACCCCTTCGCATCGATCCGTGGCGCCGCGATCTTTCCCGCGATACGGAAATCCCCTCCCGCCGGGACGTCCAGCCGCGCGTCCACGCGCGCGTCGCCCGCGAACCCGAGGTGAGAATGAAAGATCCGCTCGACTTCCGTGACCGAGACGTTCCCCGACGCGACGAAGGTCGTGCGGGCGGAAACACCCATTTCGATCGCGCCTGCCGCGGTCAACTTACCGAACGATCCGGCGACCGCGAGCGTTTCGAGCACGATCCCGTGCGCGGGCTCCATGTGGAAGCGCGTCGAGAGATCCGAGACGATCGGCTCCGCGTCCGGAAGAGAGAGGGTCATCTTCCGGGAGGTGAGGGCGCCGCTGTAGTGATCCTCCCCGATCGCCGACAGGTTGCCCGCGAAGTCCTCGAGGACGACGTCCAACTGCGCTTTCCGCCCATCGAGCTCGAAGACCCCCTGTTGAATGACGACTTCGCCGACGCGAACCTTCAGACCTCCTTTGCGCGCCGGCCGGTTGATGCCGGAGGGCAGGTTCCAGGATCCGTCGGGAAACTGCACGAGAGAGACCTTCGGATGAACCGCGCGGATGCGGCCGAGCCGGAGCTCCTGCCCGGTCAGGGAAACCCCTCCGCCGATCGACACCTCGTCCGCAGAGAGAAACGGCTCCGGGCCGAGTCTTGGGTCGTTGCCGATCCGGACGTCGGCGAGCTGGACGGAAGGGGGCAGGAAACGAACCTCGACCTGCCGGAAAGTCACCGGCCGTCCGAGCGCCGCAGAGAGCCTCGTCTGCGAAAGCCCCTGAAACAGGTTCTGGAACCTTTCCGAGTTCCACACGGCATAGCTCGCGAGCACGAGGAAGACGACGACGACGGCAAAGAGCCGGAGGGGAGAGAGATGAAGCGCGGGATGGTGAATCTCCTCCCCGGCAGGCGAAGGCGTTTGCGGACGGTTCACGTCAGATTCCCCAGTTCAACTTCTCCGCCAGGTTGCGGAAGTGGTCGTCTTCGGGGGGCCGGAGGAGCGTCACCGTGGACGAAGCCGGCCGGATCTCGACGGAGCACTCCGGCCCGATCGGAAGTCCTTCCTGTCCGTCCAAAGTGAGATACACCCCTCCCTCCGTCGGCGCATCCAAGACCCGAAGGCCGATCACCGTGTCGGCCGGCACCACGAGAGGACGCTGCGACAGCGTGTGAGGACAGATCGGCGTCACGACGACCGCGGGGAGCTGCGGGTGGAGAATAGGTCCGCCCGCCGAGAGGTTGTAGGCCGTCGAACCGGTCGGGGTCGCGACGATCACGCCGTCGGCGCGGAATTCCGCGACCGGGCGCCCATCGAGCTCGACCCGGAACGTCGAGATCCGGGCCAGCGCCTCCTTGTTCAGAACCGCGTCGTTCAGGGCGTGGAACCTCGCCGGGCGCGGAAGGCCGGTGACGGCGACCGAGAGACGGAGCCGCCGGTCTTCCCGGAACTCGCCCGCCAGGACCTCGTCCAAGCGCGGGAGCGCCTCCGATCGCGAGAGGCCGGCTAAAAATCCCAGGACCCCGACGTTGACTCCGAGGACCGGCGTCGACGTCGGAGCGGAGCGTGCCACCGAGAGAAGCGTTCCGTCTCCTCCGATCACGATCACGAGATCGACGGCGCGAGCGAGACGATCGCGCGGCAGTCCGTCCGGACGTCCGAGCGCCTCCGCGCTGTCCGAGTCGAATCGGACCTCGAGGCCCCGGCTCTGGAGGGCCCCCTCGAGCGCCTGCGCCAGCGAGAGAGCGGCTTTCAAAGTGCGCTTGCAAGCGAGGCCGACGCGCCGGAATCGCGCGTGCTGCGGACGCGGAGCACGAGACCGCGACCCCTTCATCCCGCTCAATTTACACGAAAGGCGACGAGAAACTCCTCGTTGCCGCGGGCTCCCCGGATGGGAGACGGAATCGAGCCGATCCACTCGAGCCCGAGACGGCGACCGAAATCTTCCGCCTCGGCGACGACTCGTCTGCGGACGTCTTCGGAGCGCACGATTCCGCCTTTGCCGACCTCGGCGCGCCCCGCTTCGAACTGGGGTTTCACGAGGACGACGACCGCGCCCCGTTTCACGACCAGCGAAGCGACCGCCGGCAGGATGAGCCGCGCAGAGATGAAGGAGACGTCGACGGCGGCGAGACCGACCGGCTCGGGCACGTGCTCGCGCGAGAGAGAGCGTGCGTTGACTCTCTCGCGGACGACGACCCGCGAATCGTTGCGGAGCTTCGCGTCGAGCTGCCCGTACCCGACGTCCACGGCGTAGACCTTCGCGGCGCCCCGCTGGAGAAAGCAGTCCGTGAAGCCGCCGGTCGACGCGCCGACGTCGAGGCAGACGAGCCCACTCGGGTCGAGCCGGAAAGCCTCGAGCGCGGCGGCGAGCTTGACGCCGCCGCGGGAGACATAGGGATGTGGTCGACCTTCGACCGTGACCTCCTGGGTCTCTTCGATCGGCGTGCCCGCCTTGTCGGCGCGGCGGCCGGCGACCGAGACGGCGCCGGAGAGGATCATCGCCTGCGCCTTCTCCCGCGTCGGGGCGAGACCGCGCAGGACGAGCAGCCGGTCGAGCCGGAGGCGGACCACGCTTCTTAGTTCGGTGGCGGGTGCAGGCCCGCAGGGCCTGTCCCCGCGACATTCTCGAAGGTCAGAAGGACTTTCACGGAGCCCTCGGGATCGGCGGCTCGCTCGAAGGCCTCACGCGCGCGATCGATTCCGAAGCGGTGCGTGACGAGGTCCGCGACCTCGACGCGTCGCGAAGAGAGAAGCGAAAGCGCTTCCCGCATGTCGCCGGGTCCCGCGGAGTACGACGGCACGATCTCGACCTCGCGGAAATAGAGGTCGTGCGGCGAGAGCGCCAGGCGCTCCTCCGGCGCCGCCATCGTGAACGCGAGGAGCGTTCCTCCCGGCGCCACCGCCCCCAATGCCGATTCGATGACCGAGGCTTTTCCCGGCCCGACGAACACGAAGTCGAAGCTTCCGGCTCCGGGGAGCGTCGCCAGGGAAACGTCGAACGCCTCCGTCGCGCCGCTCCTCTTCGCCAGGTCGAGCCGCGAAGCGACCCGGTCGGCTCCGGCAACCTTCGAGGCTCCGAGCGATTTCGCGAGACGGATCGCGAGCTGCCCCGTCGTTCCCAGCCCGACCGCCAGGAGAGAGCGCGACGGCGTGTAACGTCCGCGCCGGAACGCCTTGACCACCGTCGCGAGCGGCTCGACGAAGGTCGCTTCCTCGTCCGTCAGGAAGGCCGGCGTTTTCTGAGTGTCCCGCGAGAGGTTGGCCGCCGGGATCCGGACGAACTCCGCCATCCCGCCCGGATCGAGGAAGGACCTTCGCCACTCGCGGCAGTGAACGGGCCGGCCGTTGCCGCACTCATCGCACTCGCCGCACGGCGCGTGATGGTGCGGGACGACCCGGTCGCCTGCCGTGAAACCGTCGACGCCGGCGCCGACCTCGACGATCTCGCCGGCGACCTCGTGGCCGAGGATGGTGCCCGTCTTCTCGCGAACGTACCAGCCGAGGAGGTCGGAACCGCAGATCCCGCAAGCGCGCGTTCGCAGGAGCGCTTCTCCCGGCCCGATGCGCGGCACGGGAACTTCCACGACCGACACCGAAGCATCCGTCTCGACGCGCACCGCCTTCACGGAGACACCGCGTATCGGATCCCTTCGCGGCGCGCCTCCGCCGCGAGGAACCTCGGGAGATCGGAGAGGCCCCCGCGGTCGGTCACGAGCGGCGCCGGATCAATCTCTCCCGAGGAAAGCATTCTCATCGCCTCGCGCGCTTCCTCGGGGCGATAGTGGAACGAGCCGAGGAGCGAGATCTCGGAGTAGTGGAGGCGCGCGGCGTCGTACGTGACCGTCGCGCCGGGGGCACAGCCGCCGAAGAGCAGCACCTTCCCTCCCGGGAGGACGAGATCGGGCAGCAGGCGCCACACGGACTCGTCGCCCGTGCAGTCGACCGCCGACTCGGGAACGCCTTCCGGGCCGTCCGAAAGCGTTTCGGGCCGATCGTGCTCGAGGTCGACGACCCGGGCGCCGTACCGCCGCGCGATCGCGAGCCGGTCGTCCCCGCCTCTCGCGGCGACGGTCGTCGGAATGCCGCGCAGGCGGGCCGTGGCGGCCCACAGGAGACCGAGCGCCCCTGCCCCGTAGACGAGAAGTCTTCCACTCGTCGGGCCGAGCCGGCTCCAGCCGTGAAGGACCGAAGCGAGAGGATCGAGGAAAGCGGCGGTCTCGTCGGCCACACCCTCGGGGACGCGATGGAGATTTCGAGCCACCACCGACGCGGGCACCCTCAAGAGCTCCGCGAAGGCGCCCCACGTCCGGTCGCCATGCCCCGCCGCGCAGAGATTCTCGAATCCGCGGCGACACTCGCGACATCTGCCACACGGCCCCGAGATGCCGGGCACGACCCGGTCCCCGGCGCGAAAGCCTTCGACGCTCTGCCCGACTTCCGCGATCTCGCCGCACGCTTCGTGTCCCATCGTCACGGGCAGGGCGATCCGGGGATGTCCGCGCGTCAGCAGCTTGCGGTCCGTTCCGCAGGTCAGGGCCGCGCGCACTCGGAGCACGACCTCGCCCGGTCCGGCGCGGGGCGGCGGCAAGTCACGTTCCTCGAAAGCTCCGATTCGGGTCTGGACGAAAGCGCGCATCAGCGGAAGCGGTCTGCTACGACCGCCGTTGCTGGACGAATCGCGCGAGATCGACGAGCCGTCCGCCCCCTGCCGGGAGCGCGCGGGCCTCGGCAATCGCCTCTTCGGTCTTCTCCGCGAGGATCTCCCGCGAGCGGTCGAGCCCCCAAACCGCGGGAAAGGTGAGCTTCTGCGCTTCGGAGTCGCTCCCGGACCGCTTCCCGAGCGTCGCGGCGTCGGATTCGACGTCGAGCAGATCGTCCTTGATCTGAAAGGCCAGGCCGAGCGCGCGGCCGTAAGCGTCGAGCCTTGCGAGCACATCGTCGGAGGCGAACGCATAGAGCCCGCCGGCGGTTGCGGAGGCCCGAATCAGGCGACCCGTCTTGGCGTCGTGGATCGAGAAAAGGATCTCGGGCGACCGCAGACCCTCCCTCTCCGCCTCGAGATCCGACACCTGGCCGCCGATCATTCCCTCGCTGCCGATCGCCTGCGTGACGACGTCTAAGACCTGGAGCTTCACCGCGGCGTAGCGTCGCCCCTCGGGATGGCGCGCGAGGACCGCGAGGCCGAGGGTCAGGAGGGCGTCGCCGGCGAGGATCGCCGTCGCCTCCCCGAACACGACGTGGGAGGTCGGCGCGCCGCGGCGCAGCGGCGCGTCGTCCATGGCCGGAAGGTCGTCGTGGACGAGTGAGTACGTGTGGAGGAGCTCGAGCCCGCAGGCCGGCGCGAGCACGTCTTGCGCGGAAGCTCCCAGGGCTTCGGCCGCCGCGAGGCACAGTATCGGGCGAAGCCGCTTGCCTCCCGCGAAGAGACTGTGGCGCACGGCGCGATGGAGCGTTTCGGGCCAGCGCGACCCGGGCGGCACGAGTCGCTCGAGCTCGGAGTCGATCTCTGCCCGGCGCGCGGAGAGGTAGGCGACGATATTGCGTTCAGTCGCGGTCGTCGTCGTCCGAGTCCTCGCCCGCGATCGGCCCCGCATCGAACGGGACGGTCTTCCATTCCTCGCCCGACTCCTTCAGGACGAGCTCGACGGACTTGCCGACTTCCTTCAACTTCGCGTCACAGAAGCGGGCGAGAGCCATTCCCTCCTTGAAGAGCTCGAACTGCTTCTCCAGCCCGAGCTCGTCGGATTCGATCTCCGAGACGATCGCTTCGAGGCGCTCCATCGCTTCCTCGAAGCTGCGCTCCTTCCTCGAGACGCGCGTGGTCACGGTTTTTCCTCCGCCGCGTCGGAGAAGAGCGGCCCGAAGTCGCCCTCCGGCGGCCGCGGCGGGCGCGGAAGCGGCGTCCCCCGGACGATCGCTCGGAGCTCTCCCTCGTGGAGCCGGACCCGGATCCGCTCGCCGGGTCGGACCGACGCAGCCGAAAGGAGCGGAGACTTCGTTCCTTCCCGGTAGGCGACCGCGTATCCGCGCGCGAGGATCGAGAAGGGGTTCACTAGGCCGAGCTTCTCACCGCACTCGCGCAGAGATCCGATGCGTCGCTCGAGCGCGCGGTTCATCCGGTCTTCCAGCATCCGGCGCCGGTTCGCGGCGGCATCCATCTTTCGGGAGAGCTCCGCCAAGCGCGGAAAGGCGGTGAGAGCGCGCCGTACGCTCTCGAGCCGCGCGGCGAGGCGGGCGGGGCGCCGTTCGAGTGCGCCCTTCAACGCGGCGAGGTCCTGCGCCACGCGCTCGCTCCGCTCGCGCAGCCGGTAGCGGAAGCGCAGGAGGCCCTCCGCGCGCTTCTCCTCGGCGACCCGCGCTCGGCCGAGTACGAGGCGTGACCGAATCGCCCGCTCGACCCGGAGCCGCCAGCCTTCGGCGCGCCGACACAGCTCCTCTTTTCTCTCGACCACGAGCTCCGCGGCCGCCGACGGCGTCGCGGCGCGCAGGTCCGCGGCGAGGTCAGCGATCGAGACGTCGGTCTCGTGGCCGACGGCCGAGATCGTCGGGATGCCGGAGCCGGCGAGAGCGCGGGCGACCCTTTCGTCGTTGAACGGGGCGAGGTCCTCCGGTGATCCTCCTCCGCGGGTGACGATCAGAACGTCGAAACCTCCCCGCCGGTTGAGCGCATGGATCCCGTCGGCGATCTCCGCCGCGGCGCCGACGCCCTGCACCCGCGCGGGATAGATCGTGATCGCGAGCCCGTCGTGCCGGCGCCGGAGCACGTTCAGGATGTCGCGAATCGCCGCTCCGTCGGGCGACGTGACGAGAGCGATCGACCGCGGAAACAGCGGGATTCGCCGCTTGCGGGAGGCATCGAACAGGCCCTCCGCCGAGAGCCGCGCCTTCAGCTGCTCGAAAGCGAGCTGCAGCGCTCCGGCCCCGACCGGCTCGATCTGGTACGCCTTCAGCTGGAACTTGCCCTGCGGCGGCCACAGGTCGAGCGAGCCGCGCGCGACCACTTCGAGCCCCGGCTCGACGCGGAACGGAATCCGCTCGCGATCGGACGCGAAAATGATCGCGTTCAAGCATCCGGTGCGGTCCTTCAGCGTGAAGTATCCGTGACCGCCGCGCACTTCCCAACGAGCGATCTCGCCCGTCACCGCGACGTCGCGCCACGACGCGCGCAGGCTGCCCCCGACCTCGGCAAGGAGCTCCGAGACCGTGTAAGGGCGCGGCGGCGCGGCGGCCGGGACCGGGCGGGGAAACATCCGGCTCACGATTGTATCCGGGGCGAACGCCCGCCCTCTTCGGATTCCGTCATCCCGCGACAGAACGGGAGAGCGAGAAGCGGCAGCGTGGCCATCAACACTTCCTTGTCGCCGAAGTTGTACTCGAAGAGGCCCGCGACCGTCGCGGCCGCGACGCCGAGGAATGTCGCCGCGGCGATGAGGCCTCGACCGGCGGTGCGCTCCCTCCGCAGGACCGCGGCGGCTCGCGCGAAAAAGAGCGCCAGAAGGCCGAGGTACGCGGCCGCGGCGAAGACTCCGTTTGCAGCCGCGATCTGGAGGACGTTGTCGTGGAGATGCGGCACTCTCCAGCGGGGCGCGTCCGGGTCGCGATAGAGGGTGTAGTACGGCTTCACGAGCTCGGGACCGAGGCCGAAGATCGGGCGGTCGACGATCATCCGCCTTCCGGCGTTCGCCATTGCAATCCGGTCGCGGTTGGTGCGGTCCGTCGGGTCGGCGATCGACGCCGCGCGCCCGCGGACGCCGGCGGGCAGCAGAAGGAAGATCGCCACGAGCGCCGGTGCGAGGACGAGGAGCCCGAGAGGGCGGCGCACAGCCAGATAGGCGGCGACGGCCACGACGGCTCCGACGTAGGCGCCGCGCGTGAGCGTGAAGATCATCGCCGCGAACGGGGCGAGCGCGGCGACCCCCAGCCACCGTTGCCCGCCGCGGCCCTCGAAGAGAAATGCGAGGAGGACGCATCCGGCGAGAAGGGTGAGTCCCGAGAGCGTCATGTAGTGGGACAGATTCGCGTGAATCCGGCTCTGCAGATTCGGTCCTCCGCGCGCGAGCTGGGCGAGACCCAAGAGCGCCATCGCCGTCCCGCTCGCCGCAACCGCGAGAAGAATCGCCCGGGCTCGCCGCAGACTGTCCACCAGGTCGATCGAGATCGGCAGCAGGAGGAAGAGTGAGAGGCTCGGGAGCGCCCGGACGCTCGCGCCGGGATCGACGGAGAAGACGACCGACATCACGACGAGGAGCGCGAAGACGCCCGCGAGAGCGGTCAAGGGATGAACCAGCGCGCGCCGAACGCTCTCGAGCCGCCATCCCGTGCCGAGCCAGCCCGCGACGAGGAGGATGAAGAGACCGTAGCCGATCGAAATCTGCGAAGAAAGGAGGGCGAAGAGAACGAGGAGAGGAAAGAGCGCTCTGCGGATGAATGGCCTCTTCGTCTTACGTCTTCCGTCTCGAGTCGGGGTCTGACCCCCTGCGGGGATCAGACCCCGCGGAGGCCGGCAGCGCCTCGTCGATCAGCATGACCGGAATGTCGGAAACGATCGGATACACGAGGTCCGCCGTCCTGGACAGGAGACCCTGGGTGACCACAGGCTCCTCGTCGCGGAATTTCTCGCGGTACTTCTCGACGAGGGCTCGGCGCGCCTCGTCGTCCAAGTCCACGAGCTCGAGCGGGCCCTTGGTCTTGGGGCAGACGAGAATCGCGAGCAGCTCCGGATCCACGGCCATCGCGGCGAAGTTTACTGCTGATACCTTCTTTTCATGCGCGTCCTGCACCTGGTGACCGGCGAGAAATGGACCGGCGCGGCGGCGGTCGTCTTCCAACAGACGGCGGCGCTCGTCGCGGCCGGCGTGGAAGCGCAGTTCGGCTTTGTTCGTGACACGCCCCTCGCCCGGCGGCTCCTGCCTCTCGGCTGGGCGCGGCCGCTCTTATCCCGATCGCGGACCCCGACCGGCTACTGGCACGACGTCCGGCTCGTCAGGGAGACTCTCCTCCGGGAGACCTACGACGTCGTCCACTGCCACCTTTCCCACGACCACTTCGTCGCGGCGGCGGCCGTGCGCGGCACGGACGTTCTCCTCGCCCGCACCCTCCACCACTCCGACGCCCTGCGCCGCGACGTTTTTTCGCGCGCCCTCTTTCGCTCGACCGACTCTTTTGCGTTTGCCAACCGCACGATCGCCTCTCGGTCGGGCCGGACCGGCCCGGTTCATTCGCCGGTCGTCGATCGGGAGCGGTTTCGACCGGACGCGAGACGGCCAGAACGTCTTCGCGCTCTCGGGGTGCCCGACGGAAGCTTCGTCGTCGGCACCGTCGGGAAGATCGCCGAGGGTCGCGGCCATCGCGAAGCCATCGAGGCGGCGCAAGCGCTCGCTTCCGACGCGGTTCTCCTTCACGTAGGAAAGGGAGAGCTGCGGCCGGAGCTCGAGGCGCACGCCGCATCCCTGGGAACGGCCGGGCGGAATTTCTGGGCGGGATACGAGGAGGAAGGCTTGCCGGAGCTCTACCGCGCGATGGACGTGTTTCTCTTCACCGCCTCCGGATCGGAGCAGGGTCAGCGGGCGCTCCTGGAAGCGATGGCCTCGGGGGTCCCGGTCGTCGCCCGGGACATGCCGGGAGTCCTCGACCTCGTGACCGACGGACGCGAGGGGATCGTCGTCGGGAGCGCAGCCGACCTCGCGCCGGCGCTCCGGCGTCTCCACGATTCGACGGGCGAGCGGCTCCGAATGGGCGAGCTCGGCCGCCGACGGGCGCTCGAGTTCAGTCCGGAGGTGTTCGCGCGGAAAGCTCGCGAGTTCTATGCGCGGCTCTCGGCGAGAAAGGCGAGCACATCGCGCGCGTGGGACGCCGGCGACACCGCGGGATAAGCCTTCTCGATGCGGCCGTCCCCGCCGATCACGTAGGAGATCCGCCGCGCGGAGCGCGCATCGGGCGAGCCGCAGGCGCCATACGCTAGGCCGACTCGACGCCGCTCGTCGGAGAGGAGCGGGAAAGGAAAGCCCTCCTTCCGGACGAAGGCGGCGTTCGTCTTCACGGGATCGAAGGAGATCCCCAGAATCTGGGTGTTCGCCTTCTTGAAATCGCCAGCGAGGTCGCGGAACCCGCGGCCTTCGATCGTTCACCCGGGAGTGCGCGCCTTCGGATAGAACCAGAGGACGACCGTCTTCCCGCGGAAGTCGGAGAGACGCTGCACGGCACCCGTCGAATCGGGCAGCGCGAAGTCGGGAGCTTCGTCACCGGGACCGAGCGGAAGCGAAGGTCTTTCTCGCCGGAACATCGACGTCACTCGGCGGCGGTCGCCGCTCCTCCCCAGGTTTCTTCGGAATCATCGTATGCGGGGAGCTCGAATTTCCACCCGTTGTGATCGAACCGGCGCCACTCCCAGAGCTTCGCCCACTTCAGGAAGACTCCGTAAGCCTGAAGCATGCACAGTACGAGGCCGTGGCGGCCGTCCAAGAAACCCGCCTGGAACACGTACGTCCGCACGAACCTCCAGGCTGGACGGAAAAACAGCTGCAGCGCGCCGGAGTCCTTTCCCCGGCGATAGGCGTCCGCGGCGCCCCACTCCGCATACCGGTGGAGCTTCTCCAGATACTGTCCGAGCGACCGGAACGTGTAATGGAGCAGCGAACTGTTGAGCGTCGGCGCGGGGCCTTCGGGCCGGATGTCGGCATGGACCCTCCGCCGCGGATAGCGCGCGGCGCCGCGCCGCAGCAGGCGCACGACCTTGTCCGTGGACCAGCCCGAATGGCGGATGAGCCGGTCGAGAAAGAGATTGCGACGCCGGATTGAGTAGAAGCTCGCCTCCGGCCCGCGTTCCAGCAGATCCTGGATCTCCCGCGCCAGACCGGGCGTGACGCGCTCGTCCGCGTCGACGATCAGGACCCACGGGTGGACGGTCTGGTCCATCGCCCAGTTCTTCTGCGCCGCCGACCCGAAGTACTCGCGCTGGAGGATTCGGACGCCGGGGACCTGCCGGGCGAGATCGAGAGTCGAGTCGGCTGAGAACGAGTCGACGAGGAGCACCTCGTCGGCGAACGTGACGCTTTCGAGGCACTCCCTGATGTTGATGGCTTCGTTGAAGCTCGTGACGATCGCCGACAGTTTCTCTCTCGGCACGGTGCTCCCGAACCTCACTCCACCTTCACCGCGATCCGCTCGATCCCGGTGGCGCGACCGCTCGTCTCGTCCACCGCGACGAGCGCGCCGCAAAGGCGGATGTCGCGCTTGGCCGTCTCGAAGGACTTGGGGGTCTGCGCCAGGAACTTCTCGATGATGCGTTCACGCGCGAAGCCGATCACGCCTTCGTAGGCGCCTGTCATGCCCGCGTCGGTCAGGTACGCGGTGCCCCCCGGACGCACGGTCTCGTCGGCCGTCTGAACGTGGGTATGGGTGCCGAGGACGGCCGAGACCCGGCCATCCAGGTACCAGCCGATGGCCACTTTCTCCGACGTCGCCTCGGCGTGCATGTCCACCACGATGACTTTGACCTCTTTCAACCGCGCGAGCTCCTCGTCCGCGACGCGGAACGGAGAATCCGCGTGGGCCGGCATGAACACCTGCCCCTGGAGGTTCAGCACCGCGACCGGCACCCCCGAAGCGGTCGACTGCACGGTCGATCCGCGCCCGGGGTTGCCCGGCGGGTAGTTGGCCGGGCGGAGCAACCGATCGGAGGAGTCGAGGACCGCGTAGATCTCCTTTTTGTCCCAGATGTGGTTGCCGGAGGAGAAGACGTCGATGGGGAGCTTCGAGAGCTCTTCGAAGAGCTCGATCGTCAAGCCGAACCCTCCGGCTGCGTTCTCGACGTTGACGATCGTGAAGTCGACCTTCTTCCGGTCGATGAGCGGGAGGAGCGCCCGGTCGAGGGCCCGCCGGCCGGGAGAGCCGACCACGTCGCCGACGAAGAGGATGTTCATCCTTCCGGGCTACCGGGCGTACTCGACGGATCGGGTTTCCCGGATCACGGTGACCTTGATCTGACCGGGATACTGAAGCTCCGCTTCGATCTTGCGGGCGATGTCGCGCGATAGCCAGAGAGCCTCGTCGTCCGTGACGCGATTCGCCTCGACGACGATGCGCAACTCCCGGCCCGCCTGAATGGCGAACGCCTTCTGAACTCCTTTGAAGCCGTCGGCGATATGCTCGAGCTTCTCGAGCCGCTTGACGTACGTCTCAAGAATCTCGCGGCGCGCTCCGGGACGCGCCGCGGAGAGCGCGTCGGCGCCGTTGACGAGAACGGCTTCGAGCGAGCGCGGCTCGTAGTCGCCGTGATGGCACTCCATCGCGTGGATCACGTCGTCGGCCTCCCCGAACTTCTTCAGGACCTCGCGGCCGAGCTCGAGGTGGGTTCCTTCCTGCTCGCGGTCGATCGCCTTTCCGATGTCGTGCAGCAGCCCGGCGCGCTTGGCAATTTCCGTCTTGGCCCCGAGCTCGCCGGCCATGCTCGTCGCGAGCCACGCGACCTCCTTGGAGTGTTGAAGCACGTTCTGGCCGTACGAGGTGCGAAACTTCAAACGCCCGAGCAGCTTGATGAGCTCGGGGTGAAGGTCGGGGATCGCGAACTCGAGAGCAGTCGCCTCCCCTTCCTGCCGGATCTTTTCCCAGAGCTCCGAGCGGACCTTCTCGACGACCTCTTCGATCCGCGCCGGATGGATCCGACCGTCGACGATCAACTTTTCCAACGCCAGCCGGGCGACCTCGCGCCGGATCGGCTCGAACGCGCTGATGACGATCGCCTCGGGAGTGTCGTCGATGATCAAGTCCACACCGGTCGCCGCTTCGAGCGCCCGGATGTTGCGCCCCTCGCGTCCGATGATCCGCCCCTTCAAGTCGTCCGACGGAAGCTCGACGACCGAGACGGTCGCTTCGACGACGGTGTCGGAGGCCAGTCTCTGGATTGCCATGCCGATCTGGTGGCGGGCCTTCTGCGTCGCCTGCTCGACCGCTTCCTCCTCGATGCGTCGCATGAGTCCGGAGGCTTCCACTCGGGCTTCGTTCTCGATCGACCGGATCAGGTCCCGCTTCGCGTCGGCGGCCGTCAGACCCGAAATCTGCTCGAGGCGCTTCTGCTGCTCCTCGATCAGCCCCTCCGCCTCGGCGCGGGCGTTCTCGACCCCCTTCAGGGCGTCCGCTAAGGCGCGCTCCTTGCGGGCGAACTCCTCATCCCGTTTCTCGTGCTGGGCGAGCTTCCGGTCGAGGTTCTCCTCCTTCTGGGCGACCCTTTTCTCCAACGCCGCCACGTCCTGGCGGCGGATCTGGATCGTCTTGTCGAACTCGACCTGGGCGGCGAGAACCTTCTCTTTCGCCTCGATGGCCGCTTCGCGGAGGCGCGCTTCGGATGCCCGGGTCGCTTCCGCCAGCACACGGTCCGCCTCCAGACGGATCGAAGCGCGTTCGCGAGCGACCCGCCTCTTGAGCAGGAAATACGCGACCACGGCGAAGACGACCGCCATGGCGGCGGTCGCGATCGGGATCGCGACGGATGTGTTCATTTCGGCTCCCCACGCCAGGGGGCGCCGAAGTCGAGACGCGGCTACACGACTTCCCGGAAGCGACTCTTCCGACGAGGGTTCTGAATGGGGACGACCGTTTCTTCTTTCAACGCGACCGCTCGTTTCACTCGTGTCCCCGACGCAGTCGGGGTTGCCGACGCCTCGCCTTCAGGCTCCCAGGGCGTCGTCCAGTTTTCGAATCAGGCGTTCGGCCCGGACCCGAAAGTCTGCGGGCTCGCCTGTCCGACGCTTCTCCGCTTGGTAAAGATCATCCGTGATGTTCAAGGCAGCCAGGATGGCAATTTTCGTCGTATCCACCGTCGCTGTCCTTTCCGCTACTTCTTTCATTCGCGAGTCGACGAGGCGGGCCAGGTCATGAATGTAGGTGCTGTCACCTTCGGCCCGGACGTTGTAAGTCTGGCCGAAGATCTCCACCTGCGTGATGCTGCCCCGCTTCTCCACGCGATGGCCTTGAGAGGGCTCCTTTCAATGGCTGAGTGTAGTTTTTGTCGACCAGCGGAGTCAATGGTTTACGCACGAAGGTGGATCGACTCAGCCCTTCTTGTCCGCCGCCTCGAGCGTCACGACGAGTCTTTCCAGCCTCTCGCGGACGACTTCCTGTTCTCTTTCCAGCCGCTCCACCAATCCCTTCGAGTCGGCGGCGTCCTTCTCGAATCGGCGCGCGGAAGCGAGCTCGCTCTTCAACCGATCATTCTCTCCCTCCAGGCTCGAGAGCCGGGAGAGGAGCTTCTCGACCTTCCGGTCGAGAACTTCGAAAACTTTCGTCGGGTCCATTTCTTCCTCCTCAGAAGCGGACGGCGAGCTCTTGGCCGAGCGCCGCCGCGAGCCGATCTCTTTCTCGATTGACTTCCCCCTGTTCGAGCGTTCTCTCGGGAGAGCGGAAGGTCAACCGGATCGTGGTCCTCACTTCTCCCTCGGGGACCCCCGACCCTTCGTAACGGTCGAGGAGCTTCAACGACTCCAGGTTCGGAAGGTCGAGCTTCCGGGCGAACGCTTCGAGTCTCTCCCAGCCGAGATCGCGCGAATGGGCGAACGAAAGGTCGGCCACGATCGGCGGGAAAGCCGAGTAGCCGACATAGCGCGCTTCCCGGCCGTCCCGCGGGATCGCTTCGACGAGAATTTCGGCGATACACACGCCTTCGGGCAGCCGTCGCCGTTCACGCTCCGCTTCACTCACCACGCCCGCCACTCCGAGAAGCCGGCCGTCGCCGGTCTCACAAAGCGCCGCGGCGCCGGCCGCGAAGGCGTCCGCGCGGAAAGGCTTCCAGGCGAGCCGCGCGGGGTCGGCCCAAGGCTCGAGGAGCCTTTCCAAGAGACCCTTGACGTCGAAGAAGTCCGCCGCGCGCGAGGCGACCGGCACGCTCCAGTGCGACCGGACGTCCCCCCCTATCGCGAAGGCGAATCGACGCGACTCGAAGCTCTCCGGGCGCGAAGGATCGCCCTCCGCTCCGAACGCGCGGCCAACTTCGAAGAGCGCGATCTCGCGAGCCCCGTGCCGGAAGTTGCGCGAGACCGCGTCGAGCAGCCCCGGAAGGAGCGTCGCGCGCAGGTCGCGACGCGACGCGTCCACGGGGTTCGCGACCGAGAGCGGAGCCTTCGCGGTTCCAGTCGCCTCCAGCCACGCGGAAAAAGACGACTCGTCAGCCTCGCGGTCGACAAAGGGATACGAAAAAGTCTCGTGCAGGCCCGCCGCGACCGCTTCGTCGGAGAGCTTCTCCTCGACGAGCCGGAGCGGCTGGAGGTGCCCGCCGGCGCCTGCGGTCAAAGGAACGCGCGACGGAAGGCGATCGTAACCCCAGACGCGGAGCACTTCCTCGACGAGGTCTTCCTCGATCGCGACGTCCGGGCGAAAGCTCGGCACTTCGACAGTCAGCCGCTTCCTGCTCCGCTTCGCGATTACGAAGCCCAATCGCGCGAGCGCTTCCGCCGCGAAGTCGAGGTCGAGGCGTTCGTCGCCGGAGAGGAGGCGCAGCCTTTCCACTCGCAGGACGGCGCGGCGGCGGCCGAGCGCGCTTCCGCGCGCGTCGATCCGGCCCGGCGCGAGCGTGCCGCCCGCAGCGCTGAGCAGGAGGCGCGCGGCGAGGTCGAGCGCCTCCGGGATCGCCTCCGGATCCGCCCCGCGCTCGAAACGGTGCGAGGCGTCCGTGTGCATTCCCAGCCGACGGGACGTCCTCCGGATGGCGACCGGGTCCCACCACGCCGCCTCGAGAAGGACGTTCGTCGTCTTCTCCGAGACGGCCGTGTCGAGACCTCCCATGATCCCAGCCAGGGAAACCGCGCGCTCCGCATCGGCGACGACGACGTCGGTCGACTCGAGCTCCCGTTCGACGCCGTCCAACGTGACCAGCTTCTCTCCCCGTTTCGCCTTGCGCACGACGATGCGTCCACCGCGGAGTTGATCGAGGTCGAACGCATGCAGCGGCTGGCCGATGTCCCAAAGCGCGTAGTTCGTCGCGTCCACGACGGCGTCGATCGGTTTCACGCCGATCGAAGCCAGGCGGGCGCGTACGTGATCCGCGGACCCGGCGCTCCGGACACCACGGACGACGCGAGCGCCGAAGCGGCGACACAGGCGCGGAACTCCGATCTCGACCGACGAGAGCTCCTGAGCGGCCGGACCTTCGGAGCGAGGCTCGCCGGCTCTGAGGCCGGCTCCGTGCTCGAACGACACGCCCGACATCGCCGCGATCTCGCGCGCAAGGCCGCGGTGATTCATCGCGTCTGGCCGGTTGGGCGTGATCTCGACGTCGAAAAGGACGTCGCCGCCTGCCTCCTCCGAGGACGCGACCGGCAGCCCGGCGCGATCGAGCCACCGGCGCACGCCGTCGGCTCCGCCGGCGTCCGCGACCGCAACGTGGTCGCCCAGCCAGTCGAGAGAGAACTTCATGAGAGTGAGGCGAACTGCGAGAGGAACCGCTCGTCCCCATCGAAGAGCAGCCTCAGGTCCGGAAACTCGTAGAGCATCATCGCGACGCGGTCGAGGCCGAGGCCGAAAGCGAAACCGCTCCACTCCTCCGGATCGATCCCGCAGGCGCGGAGCACCGCCGGATGGACCTCCCCGGCTCCCGCCATCTCCATCCAACCGGACCCCTTGCACGTCCGGCATCCCGCGCCCTTGCAGAAGATGCAGGTCACGTGGACGTCGGCGCCCGGCTCGACGAAAGGAAAGAAGGTGGGGATGATGCGGACTTTCGTCCCCGTGCCGAAGAGGGCCTCGAAGAACGTTTCGACGGTGCCTTTCAAGTCGGCCATGGAGATCCCGCGGTCCACGACGAGCGCTTCCACCTGGTGGAAAACCGGCTGATGGGTCGCGTCGACCGATTCGTTCCGATAGACCCTGCCGGGCGCGATGATCTTCAACGGCGCGCCGCGCTTTCGCATCTCGCGGATCTGCACGGGCGAGGTGTGGGTGCGCAGGAGGAGTGGCGATTCCGCACTCCTGTGGAGGAAGAGCGTGTCCTGCGCGTCGCGCGCAGGGTGCTCCGGCGGAAAGTTCAGCGACTCGAAGTTGTGGAAGTCGTTTTCGATCTCGGGCCCGTCCGCGATCGAGTAGCCCATCCGCAGGAAGATCTCCTCGATCCGCCGGCGCACGAGAGTGACCGGGTGGAGCGAGCCGGCCCTCGTCCGGCGCCCCGGCAGGGTGACGTCCACCGCAGCGGCGCGCTCGCGACCTTCCGCTTCTTCTCGGGCGAGCGCCTGCCCGAGACGCGCGATGCCTTCCTCCACCTCGCTCTTGGCGGCGTTCGCGCGGGCTCCATAGCCAGCGCGGTCCTCGGGCGGGAGCTCGCGCATACGCGTGAAGAGTGCGGGAACGAGGCCTTTCTCGCGGCCAAGGTAGCGACCCTTCAAGGCTTCGAACTCCGAGCGCGAGGCGACACCGCGCGCCGCCTCCTCGCGAAAGGATTCGAGCAGCTGCGAGATCGTGTCCGAAGACGAGACGGGGCTCGACCCCGTCATCACGCCGACTGAAGCGCTTGTTTGGCGACGCCGACCAAGTGACTGAATGCCGCCGGATCGGTGACCGCGAGGTCCGCGAGCATCTTGCGGTTGATGTCGTTGCCGGCCTTCTTCAACCCATCCATCAACCGGCTGTAGGAGATTTCGTTCTCCCGGGCGGCGGCGTTGATGCGGACGATCCAGAGACCGCGGAAGTCGCGCTTCCTCGCCTTGCGATCCCGATACGCGTACAGGAGCGACTTTTCGACGGCGAGCTTTGCCATACGGTACGACTTCGATTTCGTCCCGTAGTAACCCTTGGCCAGCGCGAGCGTCTTGGCTCGCCGGTTCTTTCGTTTCGGTCCTCTTTTGACGCGGGGCATCGGACTCCTCCTGGCTCTCTCATGTCGTTCTGAGCTCTGCGGTCCTCGCGGAGCCTGTCCCGAGCGAATGCGAGGGACTCGGGATGGCAGAACGGTATTTATGCGTAGGGCAGCATCTCCCGGACGCGCTTTTGGTCCGAGTGGGAGACGGACGTCGACTGGGCGAGTCCGCGTTTCCGGCCCGGTGCTTTCTTCGTCAGGATGTGGCTCTTGTACGCCTTCGCCCTCTTGAACTTTCCCGACGCGGTTCGCTTGAAACGCTTCGCGGCGCCACGGTGGGTCTTGATCTTGGGCATCGAATCACTCCTCCTACGCTCTCGCCGCCTTCTCGTGCACCTTGACCGGCGCGAGGATCTGGTAGAGGCGGTTTCCAAGCATCTCCGAACGCGACTCCGCCACCGCCTTCCCCGCGAGATCGATCAACAGCCGATCGAGGACCCGCTGCCCGTTCTCCCGGCGCGCCATCTCGCGGCCGCGGAACTGGACGGTCGCCTTGACCTTGTCGCCGTGGGCGAGGAACTTCAGGATGTTCTTGATCTTGAAGTCGTAATCGTGGTCGTCGATGTTCGGTCGAAATTTCACTTCTTTCACCTGGGTCGTCTTCTGCTTCTTTTTCGAGTCCTGCTGTTTCTTCTTCTGCTGATAGATGAACTTTCCGAAGTTCATGATCCGGCAGACGGGCGGGTTTGCCGTCGGCGCGATCTCGACCAAGTCGAGGCTCGCTTCCTTCGCCTTTTCGAGCGCTTCGGCCATCGCCACGACTCCGAGGGGCTCGCCCTCAGCGCCGATCAGGCGGACCTCCTTCCACCGGATCTGGTCGTTGATTCGAATCGTTTTCTTATCGATCTTTCACCTCCGTCGTGAGCTCACGACTCTTCTGCGAGACCGCCTTCCCGGCGGCGTCCAGGAACGCGTCGACGGTCATCGATCCCGCGTCTCCTCCATGCCGCAGCCGGACCGAAACCGTGCCCGCCGTCACTTCCTTCTCGCCGACGACCAGCATCGCGGGCACTTTCTGAAGCTCCGCCTTGCGGATGCGAGCGCCGAGCTTCTCGTTGCGCTCGTCCGTTTCGACTCGCAGGCCCGCCGCGGCGAGGCGCTCCGCAACGGGGCGGGCGGCGGCCGCGAAACGATCGGATACCGGCAGCACCACCGCCTGGACCGGAGCGATCCAGAACGGGAAGTTGCCCGCCGTGTGCTCGATAAAGATTCCGAGAAAGCGCTCGACGGACCCCAGGATCGCCCGGTGGAGCACGACGGGACGGTGGGGTTTCCCGTCTTCGCCGATGTAGGTGAGATCGAAAAGCTCGGGTTGGGCAAAGTCGACCTGCATCGTACCCAGCTGCCATGGGCGCCCGATGGCATCTTTCACCCGGAAGTCGATCTTGGGACCGTAGAAGTTGCCGTCCTTCGCGCTCACGACGTAAGGACGTCCGAGCGTTTCGAGCGACGTGGCCAGGACGGCCTCCGCCTTGTCCCAGTTCTCGTCCGAACCAATTCGCTGGTCCGGCCGGGTTCCGAGCGAGATATCGACGTCATGGAACTCGAAAGTCCGGTAGACGTCGTCCAAGAAGTCGACGAATGCCGCGATCTCCGACTCGATCTGGTCGATCGGGCAGTAGATGTGGGAGTCGTCCTGGGAGAACGTGCGTACGCGCGTCAGGCCGGCCGTCACGCCCGATCGCTCGTAACGGTGGAGCCGTCCGAAATCGGCGAAACGCACCGGCAGCTCGCGGTACGACCAGAGCCGCTCCTTGAATATCAGGTGGTGCCCGGGGCAGTTCATCGGCTTGACCCCGAACTCCCGCTCCTCGATCTCCGTGAAGTACATGTTGTCCCGGTAGTTGTCGTAGTGACCGGAGATCCGGAAGAGCTCGGAGTCGAAAATCTGGGGCGTGACGACCTCCTCGTACCCCCGGCGCCGGTACTCGTCGCGCAGGTACGCGAGCAGCCCGTTGTAGAGCGCGGCTCCCTTCGGCAGAAAGAAAGGGGACGCCGGCGCGAGCGGGTGGAACGTGAAGAGGTCGAGCTCACGGCCGAGCCTGCGATGGTCGCGCGCTCTCGCCTCCTCGAGGCCTTTCAAGTATCCATCGAGCTCCTTCTGGGTCAGGAACGACGCCCCGTAGATGCGCTGGAGCATCGGGTTCTTCTCGTCCCCTTTCCAGTAGGCGCCGGCCGTGTGGGTCAGCTTGAAGACGCCGAGCCGTCCGGTCGAGGCAACGTGCGGACCGCGGCAGAGGTCGATGAACTCCCCCTGCCGGTAGCACGAGACGCGGTCGTCGGGAAGCTCGCGGGCGATCTGGACCTTCAGCGGATCCTTCTGGCCTTCGAAGATTTCGATCGCTTCGGAGACCGGCATCTCCTGTCGCTCGATCTTCCAGTCCTCGGCGATGATCTTCCGCATCTCGGCCTCGATCTTCTCGAGGTCCTCGGGCGTAAAAGGCCGCGCGGGGAGGAAGTCATAGTAGTAGCCGTTCTCGATCGGCGGCCCGATTCCGATCTGGACTTCGGGAAAGAGCCGCTTGACCGCCTGCGCCGTCAGGTGTGCGGTGGAGTGACGATAGATCGGCACTGCGTCAGGCGATTTCCACGTCACGATCTCGAGCGACGCGTCGGAGGCGAGAGGCGTGACGAGATCGACGATGCGTCCATCGACCTTCCCCGCGACCGCGTCTTTGGCCAGACGCGGGCCGATCCGCTCCGCGACCTCGCGGACCGTCGTGCCCTTCGGGACCTCGAGGGTCGTCCCGTCGGGTAGCCGGATCGTCACCTTCTCCGCCAGCGCTTCCATGTTCTCCCGATTCCGAAAGTTTCCGTCGTTTCCGTCGCCAAAAAATCGAAAACGCGGGTCACCCCGCGTCGTCATGTCTTCTCTGGTAGGCGCTAACGGGATCGAACCGTTGACCTCTACCGTGTGAAGGTAGCGCTCTCCCAGCTGAGCTAAGCGCCTCCGCCTCGAACAATTGGTAGGCTCGAGCGGATTTGAACCGCTGACCCCTACCGTGTCAAGGTAGTGCTCTCCCCCTGAGCTACGAGCCTGTTCGTCCCGGCAGCGAACCGCCGTCCGGGGGGCTACCGGCCGGAAGCCCGCGGGGGCGTTTTCATCCCGGCCTTCGTCCCTGATTGAAAAAGATCCGCTCCGATGGGTCTTCGGAGGATTGCGCAATCTAGCAGACCCGCCCGCCGGGCGCAATGCGTGCCGCGTTTTCCGCGAGCCGAATCGGGCTGCTATATTGAGCCGACACTTCCAATGTCATCCGCGCTTCGGGCGTCTTTCTCCTCGCTCGTGCGGCGCTGGACTTCTCTTCGAGAGGAGCGCGCCGAAACCGCGGCTGCCCGCCGTTTCTGGAACGCCGAGACCGCTCGCGACGCGGAAGATCACTATTGGGGCGCCCAACCCCTGGTCCGCCGGGCGATCAACCGGAGGGTCACCGGAGACCCGAACCGCTGGCCGATGGAGTGGTTCGCGGAGGCGTACGCGAAAAAGCCCTTCTCCCGCGGGCTTTCGATCGGCTGCGGCTCCGGTCTCCTCGAGCGCGATGTTCTCGCCAAGGGGATCTGCGAGGCGATGGAGGGAATCGACTTTTCCGAGGAGTCGATCGGAGAGGCGCGGTTCGCCGCGGAGGAGGCGCACCTTTCCGGGCGGCTCGATTACCGGATCGAGGACGTGAACGCTCTCGATCTGCCGCGGGGGCTCTACGACATCGTCTTCTTTCACGGCTCGCTGCACCACGTTCGACAGATCGAGCGCGTGCTCTCCGAAGTCCGACAGGCGCTCTCTCCGGGAGGTCTCGTCTACATCGACGAGTACATGGGACCCTCGCGCGCCGAGTGGACCGAGGAGCACTGGGGGTTCGCGCGAAGCGCCTTCGACGCTCTTCCGAGCGAGCTGAAGAACCGGCCTCGGCTTGCCATCCCGCTGCCGCTCGACGATCCCTCGGAGTCGATTCGCTCGAGCGCGATCCGTCCGGCCGCCGCGCGCCTCTTCGAGATCGTCGAGGAGCGGCCGTACGGCGGCAACATCCTGTGGTTCGTCTTTCCCTGCCTGGACATGGAACGGCTCCGGCAGGACTCGACCGGAGCGTTATCTCGCTTGATCGCCTTCGAGGAGCATCTCCTCGAGCGGGGATGGGTAGACTCGTACTTCCGCGTGATCGTGGCGAGGAAGCGGTAATCTCCGGGTCATCCTGAGCGAAGTCACCTTTTGTCACCCTGAGCGAAGTCCCCTTTTGTCATCCCGAGCCCTTCGCATGCGCTCAGGACAGGCTCCGCGAGGGATCTCGGGCTCGCTCAGCGCCTCGGAATGACCGGCCGCCGCGTCGGCTTCGCCACGCTGCTCGCTTTCGATCTCGTCCTCTTCGCGCCGCTCCTCGCGCGCGGCCGCGTCCTTTCCTCGCACGAGTTCGTGCGCGCGCACCATCCCTGGCGTCAAACGGAAGAGGGCGTCCTGCAGGCCGAGAACCCGCTCCTCGCGGATCCTGCGGCTTCCGGCGAGACCACCCTCGTCCGCTACCGCGACTTTCCGCGTGGCTTCTTCTGGAACCCGTGGGTGTCCGCCGGCGCGATCGGCCCTTTTCACCTCGCGCAGGGCTTCCTCTCCCCCTTCGTCGCGATTCCCTCGCTCCTCCTTCCCGAGGCGTGGATCGAGACCGGCATTCTTTTTCTGAAGTTCAACTTCGCGTACCTCGCCGCCTGGTTCTTTCTGCGGAGCCGACGCTTCTCGGACCTGGCCGCCGCCGCGGGGGCCGCGACCTGGGCGTTCTCGACGGGACAGACGGTCTGGGGCCTCTGGATGCAGACGTCCGTCTCCGTGACGTATCCGCTTCTGCTGGTGGCCGTCGACCGCGCGTTCGATGGTAAGCGCCCGGCGCGGGCCCTCTCTTTCGCGGCTGCGTCGTTCCTCCTCTGCCTGGTCGGCGGGTTCCCCCACTGGATCCTCTACGGAGCGTTCGCGGCCGGGCTGTACTTCCTGTTTCGCGCGGCGCGAGAACGGCAGAACGCGGGAAGGGCCTTCGCAAAGCTCGCCCTCTCGCTCGCGATCTCGGTCGCAATCCTGACCCCATCGATCCTCGCCTCGGCCCGCTTCGTCGAAGCATCCGGCTTTCAGCCGCTGCGCAAGGGGATGGGGAGCGCTTTTCCCCTGCCCCTCCGGCACATTCGCCTCTACTTCCTTCCCGACTACCAGGGGACGACCCGGCACGGGGACTACCACGGCGTCGGTTGGATCCCGGGCGACAACTACGTCGAAACGGCTTCGGGCGTCGGGCTCGTCGCCGCCGCGCTCGCGGCCGTCGGGATCTTCTCGAGACGCCGACGCGCCCTTGCGCTTTGGGCGGCAACCCTCGCCGCCGCGGTCGTTCTCCCGCTCTACGGCGGAGGCCGGCTCCTCAAAGCGGTCGGCTCCCTTCCGCTTCTCGACAACGCGCTCTTCTCGCGATCCAAGATCCTGATCGTCCTCGCGGTTGCGGTCCTCGCCGCGTGCGGGGCGGAGGCGCTCGAGCGGCTCGCGGAAGGTAGCGGGGCGCGCACCATCGCTCTCACGGTCGCCCCGTTCGGGATCGCGATACCGCTCGCCTTCCTGGCGCTCGACTTCTACTCGGTCGCCCGGCCTTCCCAGGCGGTATTCGCGAAGACGCCGGGGATCGAGCGGCTCGAAGGGATGGAGCGGGCTTCGCCCGGCCGATTCGCGGCGGCGGGCTGGACGCTCCTTCCCAACGTCTCGGAAGTCTTCCATCTCGAGGACGTGCGCGGGCACCTCCTTCACGAGGCCGCCTACCGCCGGCTCCTTTCGGCCGCAGACCCGTTCTCCTTTGGCCGTTACGGGACCTACCTCCTGTTCGACCCGCGGTCGCTCGATCCCGGTTCGCCGGTCCTCGATCTCTTGAACGTCACCGTTCTGGCCGCGCCGCCCGGTTCGCCGGCGCCGACGGGAGCGGCCGCGAGCGAGCGCGACGCCGCGGCGATGGATCCTCCGGGCCTCGCCGCGCGGCCTCTGCCGGACGCGGCCCGCTTTCCGCGGATCGCGAACGGAAGGGACATGACGCTCTTCGCGAGACCGAGCGCCTTCCCGAGGTTCTGGATCGTCTCCCGCGCCTTGCCCGGGGGAATCGAAGAGGTGCGGCGGGCCGATCGGGAAACTCTCGCGAGCGCGGTCTTTGTGGCGCCCGACTTCGCGCAGGCCCTCGCCTCGGGCGAGCCGCGGCGGGGCTCGGACGGGGCGATCCGGATCGTGTCACTCGCTGCCGAGCGATTCGAGCTCGAGACGGAGACCCCTCTTCCTTCGCTCCTCGTCTCCTCGCAGAAGAGGTTTCCACCGTACTGGCGGCTCTTTCTCGACGGCAGGAGAGCCTCGGATTTCGCGGCCGACGGGATCTTTCTCGGTCTCGAGCTCCCCGCCGGCCGGCATCGCGTCGAAGGGAAGTTCCAGATTCCGCGATGGGAGCTCCTCCTTTCCGGTGTAGGTTTGATCGCGTTTGCCGCGATCGTGATCCGGGCTTTCCGTCCCGTCGCGGCGTCTCTTCCGTGAAGCTCGTCATCCAGATTCCCGCGTTCAACGAGGAGGCGATCCTCGGGAAGGCGCTCGCCTCGATCGGGCGTTCCGTTTCCGGATTTTCCGAGGTCGCAGTTCTGGTCATCGACGACGGCTCGATGGATCGGACCTCCGACGTCGCGCGCGCGGGCGGTGCCGACCGCGTGGTGCGGCTGCCCGCGCATCGCGGCCTGGCGGCTGCCTTTTCGGCCGGCCTCGAGGAGGCGCTCGCCATGGGCGCGGACGTCGTCGTCAACTTCGACGCGGACCTCCAGTATGACGCGGAGGACATACCGGCTCTCGTCACACCGATTCTGGCCGGCCGAGCGGATCTCGTCGTGGGGGATCGGGGCCCCGGCTCGCTCGCGCACTTCTCCCCGGGAAAACGAATCCTCCAGAGGGTCGGGAGCTGGGCAGTCCGCCAGGCGTCGGGCCTCGAGATCCCCGACGCCGCCTCCGGTTTCCGCGCGCTATCGCGCGAGGCGGCGCGCCGGGTCAACGTCTTTTCGAAGATGACCTACACGCTCGAAACCCTGATCCAGGCGGGATCGAAGGACCTGCGGGTCTCGTCGGTTCCGGTCGCGGCCCGGCCGCCTGCGCGCCGCTCCCGACTCTATTCCTCGGTTACGAAATACGTTCTGGTCCAGGGCGCGAACGTCCTGCGGATCACCGCGCTCTACAAGCCGTTGAAGATCTTCTCGGCGGCCGCGGCGATCTTTCTTCTCGCGGGCGCGATCCTCGGTGTCCGCTACCTCTGGTACGTCTTCGCCGGGCAGAATCCGGGCGGCCACGTCCAGTCGCTCATTCTCGCCGGAGTTCTGATCGTCGTCGGGGCGCAGACGTTCCTGATTGCACTATTAGCCGACCTCGTCGGAATCAACCGCACGCTCCTGGAGGAATTGAAATTGAGGGAGCAGGGAGCCGGAAACCGGAAAACAGGACCCGAAAAGTCGGCGCCGACCTCGTCCTAGGCCCAGTCTCCCGGCTTGCGGAACAGGACCGGCGCTCCCTCGAGCAACGTCAGGATTGCGGACGTATTCGCCGCGACCGCATAGACGATCCGGTCCTGGGGGCGCGCGTAGCCGGAACGGATGGCATTTTCGAACTGCTGGAGCAGCGGGTCGAAGTAGCCGCCGATGTTCGCGATCACCACGGGCTTGCCATGGATGCCCAGCTGTTTCCACGTGATCATTTCGAGAACCTGGTCGAGCGTCCCGAAGCCGCCGGGGAACGCGACGAAGGCATCGCCCAGGTCGAACATCGTCTGATCCCGGTCGTGCATCGTATGAACGACCTTCAACTCCGTGACGCGCTTGTGCGCCGCCTCCCGGCCGACGAGCGCTTCGGGAATGACACCGATGACTTTGCCTCCGGCCGAGATGACCTCGTCGGCGAGACTCCCCATCAAACCGAGCGAGGAGCCGCCGTACACGAGAGTGATTCCGCGGGCCGCGATCTCACGGCCGAACTTGCGAACCTCCGCCTCCACCGCGGGATCCCGAGTCGCACTCGCCCCGCAGTAGACGCAAACGCGGTGGAGATCCATCCGAGACGATCTTATCCGCGGGAGCGGCTGCCGGGAATTTCGAGCGCGACACCGCGGCTACAGAGCGGACAGTCCGCCGCCGGCCACGAGGGAACCGCCAGACGGAGAAGCGACCGCGCCGGAACGGAAAAGGCCCCTGGCGGGAGACCGCGATCCACGAGCGATCCGACGGCGACCACGCTGCCGCCCGCCGCTTCGACCGTCGCGCAGACCTCCCGCGTCGAAGCGCCGGTCGTGAAGACGTCCTCGACGACCGCCACGCGCTCCCCGGCTTCCAGGGCGAAGCCCCGCCGCAGCGTGAACGCGCCGTCCCGGCGCTCCGCAAAGAGCGCGCGCGTCCCGAGCCCGCGGGCGACTTCGTGGCCGATCACGATGCCGCCCAGGGCGGGCGAGACGACGGCGGCGGCTGAGAACTCCAGGAGCTTCTCCGCGAGCTCGCGCCCGGCGGCTTGCGCGCGCTCCGGCCACATGAGGAGCCGCGCGCACTGGAGGTAGCGGTCGCTGTGGAGGCCGGAGGAGAGACGGAAATGGCCGGTCAGAAGCGCCCCGGTCTCTTCGAAGTCGGCGACCGCCAACAAATTTTTTCTCCTGTCATTCTGGGGCCGGAAGGGCCGAAGAATCCTCGGGAGCGTGCGAGGAAGGGATCCCTCGCCGCGCTCGGGATGACAGGTTAACCCTGATCCCGGCTGATCTTGTGGTGCTCGATCTTCTTGTAGAGGTTCGAACGGGGCGTCTGGATCACCTCGGCCGTGCGGCTGATGTTCCATCCGTTCTCCCGGAGCTTCGCCATGAGGAACTGGCGTTCCGCAAACTCCTTGAACTCCGAGAGCGTCGTCATCGCGAGCCCGCGCTCGGAGATTTCCGTGGGGGAGACGCGGGCCTCGGGGGGAAGGTCCTTCGCATCGATCGGATCGGCGTCGGTCATGATCAGGACCCGCTCGACTAAGTTTTTGAGCTCCCGGACGTTGCCGGGCCACGAGCGGGCCTTCAACAACGCCAGGGCGGACGATCCAAACCGGCGGGGCCGGCAGTGGTCCCGCTCGCAGAAGCGCCGTGTGAAATGCTCGACCAGGTCCGGAATGTCCTCCGCCCGCTCGCGCAGCGGCGGGGTCCGGATCGGGACGACGTTCAGGCGGAAGAAGAGGTCCTCCCGGAAGCGGTTTTCCCGGATCGCCTCGGTCAGGTCGCGATTGGTCGCCGCGATCACCCGCACGTTGACCTGCCGGACCCGCGGCGCGCCGACCGGCTCGACTTCGCCGGCCTCCAGCACCCGCAACACTTTCGCCTGCGTTCTCGCCGACATGTCGCCGACTTCGTCCAAGAAGATCGTCCCGCCGTCGGCCTCGACGAACTTCCCGGTCTGCCGGCGCACCGCGCCGGTGAACGAGCCCTTCTCGTGTCCGAAGAGCTCCGACTCGATCAGCTCTTCGGGAATCGCGGCGCAGTTGACCTGGACGAAGGGGCCGCCGGCGACCCGCGAAGCCTTGTGGACTTCGCGCGCGACGAGCTCCTTGCCGGTGCCGCTCTCTCCCATGATGAGCACGGTGGCGCCCGTCGGCGCGGCCCGCACGATCTCTTGACGCAGACGCTGCATCGGAGCGCTCCGGCCGACGAGAACCGACTCCTCGTCGAGCGCGGTTCGCAGCCGCTCGTTCTCCGCCCGGAGCTGGTTGCGGGCGAGCGCGTTCTTGATCGAGACCAGGATGCGCTCGCGCTGCGGCGGTTTCTCGAGGAAGTCGACCGCTCCGCGGCGCGTGGACTCGACGGCCGTGGCGATGTCGCCGTGCCCCGAGATCATGAGGACGGGCGGCGCCCCCTCGCGAGCCACGATCTTGTCGAGCACCTCGAGACCGTCCATGCCGGGCATCTTGATGTCGAGCAGGACCGCGTCGGCCGGGGCGCCGTCCAGGTCCGCGAGCGCGGTCTTCCCGTCTGGCGAGGTCGCCACCTCATATCCTTCGTATTCGAGGATCATCCGCAGGGTGTCGCGGATGCCTCGATCGTCGTCGACGACCAGGATCTTCTGGCTCATCCCGACCTTTCAATGCGGAGAGCGCGCCTGTTGTTCCCGGCTCCCCCGAAAACGAGCACGCCCGCCGGGGTGGCGGGCGTGCGGAAATGCGTCTCGAACCCGGTCTACTGCTCGATCTTGACGAGCGCGAAGAAGGAAACCGCCGGGCGGGACCGCTGGATGTAGAGCTTCAGGTAGTCCCCCTTCCGCGCCCCGGAGACGATTTTGCCGAACTCCTCGGTGGAGGTGAGATGCCGGCCGTTGACCTCGGTGATGACGTCGCCTTCTCGAATGCCGGCGTCCGCCGCCGCGGAGACCTCTTTCACGTGGACGACTAAGAGACCCGACGCGCCGTTCTGCACTCCCTGCATCTGGCGGACCTGTGTCGTCAGCTCGGTCACGGAGACGCCGATGCGTTCCCGCGAGTCTTTCGAGCTCGCCTTTCCCGGGTCCGCCTGCTCGCCCGAAGAAGCGACGTCGCGCTCGGCGAGCGCCGCCGTCAGCGTCATGTCCCGGCCGTCGCGGATGACCCCGAGACGGACCTTGCTGCCCGGCGCCTTGCCCGAAACGTATCCGATCAGATCGCGGGTGTCCTTGACTGCGACCTCGTCCACGCGCACGATCGCGTCTCCCGGCCGGATCCCGGCGCGGTCCGCCGGCTTGCCCGGCTCGACCGACTGAACGAAGGCGCCGTCGAGAGACTTCAGCCGGAAGGCTGCGGCCTTGTCGCTGTCGATGTTCTCGATGTTGATTCCGAGGAATCCGCGCGTGACCTTTCCCTTCTCCCGCAGCTGTGGAAGAACGCTCTTCAACGTGTTGACCGGCACGGCGAAGCCGATGTTCTGCGCCGGGCGGAACATCGCGGTATTGATACCGATCACCTCGCCGTTGACGTTGATGAGCGGGCCGCCGGAGTTGCCGGAGTTGATGGCGGCATCGGTCTGGATGAAGTTCTCGAACGAACGGGTCGCGGCGTCGCCCGTCAAACCGTAGCGCCCCTTCGCCGACACGACGCCGACGGTGACGCTCTTGTCGAAGTTCAGCGGATCGCCGATCGCCATGACCCACTCGCCGACGCGAAGCCGGTCGGAGTCTCCGAGCGCCAGCGGGGTCAGACGCTGCTTGACGTCGATCTTCAAGAGGGCGAGGTCGGTCGCGGGGTCGCGTCCGACGATGCGGGCGATCGTCCGCTCCCGGTTGGACAGCCGGACTTCGACCTTGTCCGCGTTTTCGATGACGTGGTAGTTCGTCGCGATGTATCCGTCTTCCGAGATGACGAAACCGGTGCCTCCCTGCTGCTCCTTGTGCTCTTCGTCGTCGCCCTGGCCGTCGCCGCGGCGCTGCTGCGGGCCGAAGAAGAACTCGAAAGGATCACCGTTTCCGCTTCCACCGCCGAAGGGGGAAACGAATCGGCGGGACGACCCCTTGACGATCTCGGTCGAGGTGATCGAGACCACCGAAGACATCGTTTCGTCCGCGATGTCGGCGAACGAGGGCAGGATCAACGAGCCCGAACGGGCCCGGGCCGGCGCCTCGCGCTGCGCCTCCGAACGCGGAGTGACATTGACCGAGCTCGCGACCACCATTCCGAAAATGACGGCCGCGGCGATGAGAACGGAAAACGAAAGGGCCCGTTTGGTAGATTTCTCCATGGTTTTTCTTCTACTCCTCCGCCCGCTTCCGAGCGGGACTGTGGCTCTTCACTGGCTCAAGGTTTCGATTCAAGGTTCAACGGCAATGTCCAACGTCCAACGTCCAAGGCCCGGGGCTCCCGCGCACCGGCTCCGACAACCCCGGGCAGGGATTCAACGCTCTCGACTCGCTTCGAAATTCCTACGGGGGATACCCCGGCTCGCATGCTCCACCAGTATGCATCGATCCATCGCGACCGGGATACCGGCCTCCTCGAGCCGGCGCGCCGATTCCGGATCCAGGACCCCCTGCTGCATGAAGAAGAAGCCAACGCCCCGGGCGATGGCCTGGTCCGCGACGGGAGCGACCTGGTCCGACCGTCGAAAGACGTCGACGATGTCGAGACGGACCTCCGGCGGGATCTCGGAGAGCGACCGGTAGCAGGTCTCTCCCAGGATTCTCGGGTGCCCCGGGTTGACCGGGACGATCTGATACCCATGGTCCATCAGGTAGCGGCCGATCGCGTTCGAGGGCCGCTCCGGGTTGGGGGAGCAGCCGACGATCGCAACGGTTCGCGCGGTCTCCAAGGCCGTCCGAATCTTTTCTTTGTCGTTCATCGCGTGGGCTCGGACGGGCCCTCTTTGTCGGGACGCAGGTTGTAGAAAAAGGTTACGGTGACGCCTTCGCGCGACTCGTTCAGGTCCGCGGGGAGCGGGCGAAAAGGCGAAGACTTCATGATCGCCTGAAGGGCCGCGAAATCGAAGGGCGGTATCCCGGATCGCCGGATGATGGTCGCGTCCGCGACCCGGCCGTCGGCCAGGATGTAGAAGCGGATCGTCAGCTTTCCCTTCCAGCCGAGACGGGCAAGCTCGGGGATGTCCCAGTGGAGCTTGATGCGGCGAACCATCTCCTCCGCGTAAGGGCCCCAGTCGTACCAGGTCGTGTCGAAGGACAGCGGACCCGAATCGACGAAGCCTCCGTCGGCGTTCGGGAAGCCCGCCCCGCCCTGGGACCCGCCTCCCGCCATATCCCGCGCCGCGTCGCGAATCGCCTGATCGAGCCGGGCGAGCCGTTCCCCCTCCCGCGCCGGCGCCCCGCCCGACGCGAGCGGCGACTTCCCCTCGGTCTCGCCGGCCGGGCCGAAGACGGTCGGTCGGCGGCTCTCCTCCCCCGAGGCTCCCGGCTCTCCCTGGCGCGGCGCCGCGACCCCGCGAGATTGCGCCACCGCCGGACCGGGCGCGCTTCCCCGCTTGCCCGCCGCGAGGCCTTCGACGCCGGGCATGTTCGGGACGAACGGCGTGCCCGCCTTCGGTCGGGATCGGTCTCCGCCTCCCGCGCGGCGATTGGCGTCGGAGAGGTCCGACCGGCGCGGGTTCTCGCGAGCGGGACCGGGCGCGGAGCGGAAGACGACCGGAATGGACGGCTCCCTGGGCTCGGGAGCCAGAAGGTCCGCGAGGAAACCGCCCTTCCGGTCCCCCCGGGCCGCGGGACCCGGCCCGGCGAGGAAGAGCGCGAGCAGGACGAAGTGGGCGGCAATCGAGATCAGGACCGCTCGCTCGAGCGGGAATGGCTTCTGCCCTTTTTCGATGATCTCGAACACGTTGTATCGCTTGGGGAAATACGCCCTCCTCCCCTAACACGGGACGCAGCCGGTGGATTCTCGTTTTCGGCCGGTCCGCCGACTCCTCCCGACCCGGGATCCGGTCGCTCGGTTGCGGCCCGCCGCCTCATTTGATAAACAGAGGCGGCTCTCGACGAAACTGTGGCGGGCGCAGGCCCGCTTTTTTGTTCTTCAAAGGTCAGGAATGCCGCTCTTGAAACCGGAGACGACCGAGGAAATCCGGGCGATCGCCCGGGAGAAAGGTTGTCGTCTGCTCGCCGTCGAGCCGTCCGGAACCGGACGGGCGGCGGTCGTCCGCCTTGTGCTCGAACGGGAAGACGGGAGCTCCGTCTCCGTCCAAGATTGCGAGGCAGTCTCGAGAGAGGCTTCGGCTCTCTTAGACGCGTCCGATGAGATCCCGCACGGGTACGTGCTCGAAGTTTCTTCTGCCGGCCTCGACCGGAAGCTCTACTCGCTCGACGACGCCAGGAGATTCGTCGGACGGCGCGTTCGCGTGAAGACCGACGCGCCCGTGCTCGCCCTGTCCTCCAACGGGTCGAGCAATCCCGGCTCGGGCAGTCGAAATCTGCGCGGAACGCTCGAGAGCGTCGACGGAGACCTGCTCCGTGTCGTTGATGGGGAGAACCGCAAAACCTATAATGTCCGTTTCGGCGATATTCGGCTGGCGCGATTGGAATTCGAGTGGCCGGAGCGCCGGGGCTGATGGTGAGGAGTAGCACGGTCCGATGAACATCGATCCGTCGGTGATCCGACAGGTCTCGCGGGAGAAAGACATCGACACCGAAAAGATGTTCGGCGCGCTCGAGGAAGCCATGTCCTCGGCGGCGAGAAAGTTCTACCACGACAAGGCGATGGTGACGCTGATCGACCGCCAGACCGGGGCAATGACGGTGTACTCGCCGCGCACGGTCGTCGCGGAGCTCGACACCGAATCGGAGGATCCGCCGCCGGAGGTCCTTCTGGAGGAAGCCCGCGAGTTGGTCGCAAAGCAGGGGACGCGGGGAGAGGTCCGCGTTCTGCGGCCAGGCGCCGAAGGCGAGCCCGCGACCGAGGTCGACGACGTCGTTCTCGGCGACGAAGTCCGGGTCTATCGGGAGACGATGGGGCTCGGACGAATTGCCGCCCAGACCGCGAAGCAGGTCCTCTACCAGAAGGTCCGGGAGGCGGAACGCGACAACATCTACAACGAGTACTTCCCGAAGATCGGCGAGCTCATGAGCGGAACGGTCAAACGGTTCGAGCGCGGCGACATGATCGTCGATCTCGGCAAGACGGAGGGGATCATCCCGCGCGATCAGCAATCGCGCGCCGAGCGCTACGGCCAGGGGGAGCGGATCCGATCGATCCTCTACGACGTGCACCGGAACCCGAAGGGTCCGCAGCTCGTCCTTTCTCGGACCGACCCGAGGCTCCTGATCCGGTTCTTCGAGATGGAAGTGCCCGAAATCTACGACGGCACGGTCGTCATCAAGGGGGCGGTCCGCCAGCCGGGCGAACGAGCGAAGGTCGCGGTGCGCTCGCGCGAGCGCGACGTCGATCCGGTCGGAGCCTGCGTGGGCATGCGCGGAAGCCGGGTCCAGTCGATCATGCGGGAGCTCCACGGCGAGAAGATCGACGTCATCCTTTACTCCGACGACCTGATCACCTTCGCCCAGAACGCTCTCGCTCCGGCCAAGATCACCCGGGTCTCGCCCATCCACCATGAAGACGGAACAATGAGCCTCGACTGCGTCGTCGAAGACGACCAGCTCTCGCTCGCGATCGGCAAGAAGGGTCAGAACGTGCGGCTCGCCTCGGCTTTGATCGGTCTGAAGATCGAGATCAAGGGGGAGACCGAGGTCAAGGGCGAGGTCGCCGAAGCTCTGACGCGAATGCTCGAGGCGTCTCGTTTGAAGCAGACCCCCGTGTCCGAGATCCCCGGAATCGGCGGGAAGACCGCGGAGAAGCTCGCGGAAGCCGGGGTCGGATCGCTCGCCGAACTCCTCGACAAGAGCGCGGAGGAACTCTCCCAAATCCCCGGGATCGGCGCGGCGACCGCCGAGAGGCTCCTTGAAGCGGCTCGCGCAGCGGAACAGGAGATTCGTTCGCCCCGCTCCGAGGAATCGGAAGAAGAATCGGAAGAAGAATCGGAAGAAGTCGAAGAAGTTCCCGGCGCTCAGGAGGAAGAGCCCTCGACGCCGGCCGAAGAGACGATCGTTCAGGAGTAGTCCAGCTCGATGGGAAAGATTCGGGTCGAAGAGCTCGCCGCGCAGATGGGGATCGGGAGCAAGGAAGTTCTCTTCCTGCTCCAGTCGATCGGGGTGGACGTCAAATCGCCGCAGGCGGCGCTCGACGAGTCGACGGTCTTGGCCATCCTCCAGGGCAAGACCCACGCCCCCAAACAGCTGATCGTCCGGGACAGCGAATCGAAGGCCTTCCGGCCACAGAAGAGCGCGCTCTCCCGGATCAAGATCGTGGAGAAGACCGCCCCGGCTCGTCCGGAGCCGGAGGCAGAGCCCGTCGTCCGCCGTCCCGCTTCGGGTCCCGCCGCCGCGCCTGCGCCGCCGACGACGCCGGAGGCCCGCGCGAAGCCGGCGGAACCGGCCCGCACCGCGGTCGTGCCTTCCGAGCCGGAACCCGAGCCGCCCGCCAAGCCGGCTCTTCCCCGCAAGATCGTGCTGCCTCCCCCGCGGCCTGCGGCGGGAAGACCTCTCGGCCCGAGCGGCCCGCCGGCAATGGCCCGCGCCGGCGCCGGGCCGGGTTCTCCCGCCATGCGTCCGACGGGTCCGTCGAGACCGATGGGGCCCGCTTCGGGAAGCCCGGGGCGGCCGGCTCCTTCGGTCTATCGCCCGACTCCCGGCGGCCCGGGGATGCGGCCGGCCGGCGCACCGCTGCGCCCGACCGGACTCGCCGGGCGTCCCGGACCGGGCGCGAGACCGGGCATGGGCCCCGCTCGGCCCGCGGCCCCGCCGCTCGTCGCCGAGCGCGCCGGAACGAAACGCAAGAAGGAAGACGAGAAGGACACCAAGAAGCCCGCCGCGAAGCGCGGGGCGAAGCCGAAGATCACCGTCGCGGACGAAGTCGATCTGCGGGAGTTCGTCGGCGCGTACGAGGAAGACACCTACTCCGACATCACCCTTCCGCTCATCGAGAAGACGGAGGGGGCCGAAGAGGTCGAGACCGTCGCCGAGGCGAAACCGGTCTCCAAGTCCGCGCTGCGTCGCGCGGCCAAGTCGACGCGCGCGCACGATTCGGGCAAGCTGCTCGAGTTCAAGAAGCCGATGCCGACCGGCCCGATCTTCCTGTCGGAGGGCGTCACGGTCAAGGAGCTCTCCGAAAAGCTCGGCGTCCTCGCGAAAGACATTCAGCGACTGCTCATGCAGCGGGGAATCCTCGCGACTGTAAACCAGACCCTTGATGCGTCGACCGCCATCCAGATCGCCAAGGAGGTCGGCGTCGAAGCCGCGGTCGTCTCGTTCGAAGAGGAGCTCGAGCTCGCGCGAACCGCGCCGGAAAGCGCGGAAATTGCTCCGGTGACGACGGTCGCCCGGTCGCCCCGCGCGCCGGTCGTAACCGTGATGGGCCACGTCGATCACGGGAAAACATCACTCTTAGACGCGATCCGCCAGACCAAGGTCGCCGAAGGAGAGGCGGGAGGCATCACCCAGCACATCGGGGCCTACCGCGTCGAAGTCCATGGCCGGCCGATCGTCTTCCTCGATACTCCCGGTCATGAGGCGTTCACCTCGATGCGCGCGCGCGGAGCCCGGGCCACGGACATCGTCGTGCTCGTCGTCGCGGCGGACGACGGAGTGATGCCGCAGACCGTCGAAGCGATCGACCACGCCCGCGCCGCGAAGGTTCCGATCGTGGTCGCAATCAACAAGATCGACAAGGCGAACGCCAACGCCGATCGGGTCCGTAAAGAGCTCGCGGACCACGGAGTCCTCCTCGAGTCGTGGGGGGGCGAGGTTCCCTCGGCGGAAATCTCGGCGCTCAAAAAGCAGGGGATCGACCAGCTGCTCGAGCTGATCCTGATCGTCGCGGACCTGCAGGAGTTGACCGCTTCCGTCGCCGAGGAGGCCCGGGGCGTGGTGCTCGAGGCGAGGGTCGAAGCGGGGCGGGGCAACGTGGCGACGGTGCTCGTCCAGTCCGGGACCTTGCGCGTCGGAGACGTCTTCTTCGCCGGATCGGTGTTCGGCCGCGTCCGCTCGATGACCGACGACCGTGGCGACCGCCTGACGGACGCGGGCCCCGCGACGCCGGTCGAGGTGACCGGCTTCGAGGACCTTCCGCAGGCCGGCGACACGTTCCAGGTCGTTCCGGACGAGGCCAAAGCGCGCTCGGTCGCCTCTTTCCGCCAGCTTCGGGAACGCGAGAAGGCGATGGCCGCGAGCCAGAAGCTCTCGCTCGACCAGCTCTTCAACAAGATCCAGGAAGGACGCATCAAGGAGCTGCCTCTGATCGTCAAGGCCGACGTCGCCGGCTCGGCCGAGGTCCTGTCGCAGGCCCTGAAGAATCTGTCCAACGAGAAGGTGAAGGTCTCGCTCCTCCACGTCGGCGTCGGCGCGATCAACATCAATGACGTCCTGCTCGCGTCCGCTTCCGGAGCGATCATCGTCGGATTCAACGTACGGCCGGAGAAGAAGGCCGAGGCGGAGGCGGACAAGAGCGGCGTCGAGCTGCGCCTCCACACGATCATCTACAACGTGACCGACGAGATCCGGAAGGCGATGGAAGGACTGCTCGAACCCACGTTGAAAGAGGTCGCCCGGGGTCGCGCCGAGGTCCGGAACACGTTCAAGGTCCCGAAGTTCGGCATCGCGGCGGGCTGCTACGTCACCGAGGGTTCGATCGGACGCTCTTCCCAGGTCCGGCTGCTGCGGGACAACCGCGTGATCTACGAGGGGAAGGTCGCTTCTCTGCGGCGCTTCAAGGACGACGTCTCGGAGGTCCGGCAGGGCTTCGAGTGCGGCATCGCTCTCGACCGTTACCAGGACGTCAAGGTGGGCGACGTGATCGAGGCATACCAGGTCGACAAGGTCGCCGGAGTGATGGAAGCCTGAGAAAGACGGGCTCGTAATCGTCCCGCTCCGCTTCGCTGAACCATGGTTCTCGCTTACGCCGTCTTCGACCTTCACCTGCCCGGCTGCCGCGGGCTGAAGGAAAAGCGGATGATCGTCCAGAGCTTGAAGAGTCGGCTCCGAAACCAGTTCGAGGTCTCCGCATCGGAGGTCGGCGGGCAGGATCTCCTGGAAAGAGCCGAGCTGGCGGTCGCCGCGGTCGGCCCGGATGAGAAGCCGCTCGACGCCCTCCTGCAGAAGATCTTGAGTTTCGTGGAACAGAATCTCGACGGCGAGCTGCTGAATTACAGGAATGAGTTCATTCATGTGTAGGTCTCTCTCCATGTCCTCCCGAGTCCCTCGCCTTCGCTCGGGACAGGCTCCGCGAGGGATCCCTCCCTTTCCGAGGAAGAGATTCCTCGGGCCTGCGGCCCTCGGAATGACAGCTCGGAGGGCCGCGTGAAGAAAGATTCCCGCCGCAGCCAGCGCGTTGCCGATCTCGTCCGAGCGGAGATCTCGAGTCTTCTCTTGATCGAAGCGCACGACCCGGACGTCAAGACCGTCACGATCACGGACGTCGAGATGCCGTCGGACCTGAAGTCCGCCCGGGTGTTCTTCACGGCCCACGGCGACGAAGCGGCCCTCGACCGTGCGGGCGCGGGGCTCGCGCGCGCGGCCGGGTTTCTGCGGCGCGAGGTCGGCCGGCGCTGCGGGCTGCGCTACGCGCCGGAGCTCTTCTTCGAGCCGGACCGCTCCTACGACCGGGGCGCGCGGATCGACGAGCTGCTCTCACGGGTGCTGCCGGGACGCGAAGAGGAGCCATGAGAGCCGCCGAACCGTTTCGCCGCGGCTTCCTGTTTCTCCTCGACAAGCCGACCGGGCTCACCTCCCACGACGTCGTCGAACGCGTGCGCCGGGCGCTCTCGCTTCCCCGCATCGGCCACAGCGGAACGCTCGACCCGATGGCGACGGGCCTCCTGCTTCTGTGCGCCGGGGAGGCGGCGAGGCTGCAAGGCTTTTTCACGCTGATGGACAAGTCCTACGAGGGGGTCATCCGGCTCGGCCGCGCGACGACGACCTTCGATCGCGAAGGCCAGGCCGTCGGTCCCGAGCGCGACTCCGCCGGGTTGCGGCGCGAAGAGGTCGAGGCGGCCGCGGACTCCTTTCGCGGCGAGTTTCTACAGTCGCCGCCGCCGTATTCGGCGAAAAAGGTCGGTGGACGCAAGTTCTACGAGATGGCGCGAAAAGGCGAGAGCGTTCCCGTGATTCCGAAGAAGGTCCGCGTCCGGGAGCTCTCCTTCGGCGAAATGTCCCACGGGAAGCTGCCGTTCTCGATTTCCTGCTCGTCCGGGACGTACATCCGCTCGATCGCGAGCGACCTGGGCGAGAAGCTCGGCTGCGGGGCGCACCTCGAGTCTCTGCGTCGCACGCGCATCGGGGATTTCCACGCGAGCGAGGCCGTCGCGCTCGAGCGCTTCGAGGAGATGGCGCCGGACGAGCGCCTGGAACCGCCGCATGCGGTTCCGCTGTCGCGCGTTCACTTTCCGTTCGAGCGCGTCCGCCTGGCTTCGCTCGAGACCTGGAAGATCCGCAAGGGGCAGTCGATCCCGGCGCGCGGCGTCGCTTCGAAAGAGGGCGACTGGGTGGCTCTCGTCGGACCTTCCGACGAGATGGTCGCGCTCGGACAGGTCAGCCCGATCGGGACCCGCGGAATCGCTCTCATTCGACCGAAGCTCGTCCTCGCCGAATGAGCTGATGCGGGTGCAGGTCCGCGGGACCTGTCCCCGCAACATGTTCTGTGTGCTAGGCTGTCCGATTGAGAAAAAAGTGTGAGATGAGAAGGTTGGAGGAGAAGTGAACGTCACGGAGCATCGAACGCAGAAGCCGACGATCGTTTCTCAGTACCGTACCCACGACACCGACACGGGCTCGCCCGAGGTGCAGGTCGCGCTGCTGACGAACCGGATCGTCTACCTGACCGAGCACTTCAAGACGAACGCGAAGGACCATCACTCCCGCCGCGGTCTCTTGAAGCTCGTCGGGCGCCGCCGGCGCCTGCTCGACTATTTGAAGTCCGAAGACCCGGAGCGCTATCACCGGCTGATCGAGCGCCTCGGCATCCGGAAGTAACTCCGCCCGCCGGGGCGGGCGACAGCCCGTTTCGCCTTCCCCGGCGAGGGAAACTCAGGCGCTTTCTCTCGCCGAGCGGTTTCACCGGCGGCCGACCATACAAGAAGGAAAGACCATGATCCACAAGACCTCGATCCCTCTGGGCTCCCGATCCCTCGACATCGAAATTGGAAAGCTCGCGAAACAGGCGGACGGCGCCGCCGTGGTACGTTACGGCGACAGCGTCGTGCTCGCGACGGCCGTCTTCGCCAAGGAGCCGAAGGAGAACGCCGATTTCTTCCCGCTGACGGTGGATTACCGCGAGAACACCTACGCGGCTGGTCGGATCCCCGGGGGCTGGTTCAAGCGGGAAGGCCGGCCGACCGAGAAGGAAATCCTGACCTCCCGTTTGATCGACCGGCCGCTCCGGCCTCTCTTTCCGAAAGGCTTCAACCACGAAACCCAGATCATCGCGTTCGTTCTGTCCGCGGACGGCCAGAACGATCCGGACGTGCTGGCTTTAAACGCCGCGTCGGTCGCGCTGACCTGCTCCCGCGTTCCGTTCTACTCGCCGATCGGCGCGGTGCGCGTCGGTTCGATCGGCGGGCAGTTCGTCCTGAACCCGACCAACGCCGAGCGGGAGAAGTCCGAGATCGACCTCGTGGTCGCCGGAACCGAAGAAGCGGTCGTCATGGTCGAGGCGGGCGCCCGGGAGGTCTCCGAGCAGAGGATTCTCGACGCCATTCTCTTCGGCCACGAGGCGATCCGCCGGATCGTCGCCGCTCAAAAAGAGCTGCAGAAACGCGGCGGCTTCGATAAGCCGGCCTGGCAGGCGCCCGAGTCGTACCCGCCGGCCGTCTTCGCGGAAGTCCGTCTGCAGTGGGAGGCGCCCATGCGGGCGGCCCTGACCATGCCCGGAAAGATCGCTTCCTACGCGGAGATCAAGGCGGTCAAGAAGGCGGCGGTCTCGATGGTGCCCGAGACCGAGCCCGAGCGGCGCGACCAGACCGCGCGCGCCGCCGACGACCTCGTCAAGATCCTGACCCGCGAGACGATTCTGAACGAGAGCAAGCGGCTCGATGGACGCGCTTTCGACCAGGTCCGGCCGATCTCCGTCGAGGTGGGTCTGCTCCCCCGCACGCACGGATCGGCGCTCTTCACGCGCGGGGAGACGCAGGCGCTCGTCACAGCGACGCTGGGGACCTCCGACGACGCCCAGATCATCGAAGAGTACGAGGGCGAAAGCGAGCACACGTTCCTTCTCCACTACAACTTCCCTCCGTTTTCCGTGGGGGAGACGAAATTCATGAGGGGACCGTCCCGGCGCGACATCGGCCACGGAAATCTCGCGCGCCGCGCGCTCTCGACCGTGCTCCCGAGCGAGGACTCGTTTCCCTACACGGTGCGCGTCGTATCGGACATCCTCGAGTCGAACGGCTCTTCGTCGATGGCCACGGTCTGCGGCGGGACGCTCGCACTGATGGACGCCGGCGTGCCGATCAAGGCCCCGATCGCCGGAGTCGCGATGGGGCTCGTCGGCGACGGAAACCGGTTCGCCATCCTGACCGATATCGCCGGCCAGGAAGACCACTACGGGGATATGGACTTCAAGGTCGCCGGCTCCGCCGACGGCATCACCGCGCTCCAGATGGACATCAAGATGCAGGGCCTGTCCCGATCGGTCCTCGAGCAGGCACTCGAGCAGGCGCGGGTCGGAAGGCTGCACATCTTGGAGAAGATGGCGACGGCGATCGACCGGCCGCGGCCGAACATTTCTCCGTATGCGCCCCGGATCTTCACGATGCAGATCCCGAGAGATCGCATCCGCGACGTCATCGGCTCGGGAGGGAAGACGATCCGATCGATCATCGAGGAAACTGGTTGCAAGATCGACGTCGAGGACTCGGGCAAGGTCTCGATCGCTTCTTCCGACGAGGCCGCGGCCCTGCGAGCGATCCAGATCATCGAAGGACTGACGCAGGAGCCGGAGATCGGGAAGGTCTACACGGGCAAGGTGCGCCGCGTGGAGCCGTACGGCGCCTTCGTCGAGATCCTGCCGGGTCAGGACGGGCTCGTCCACATCTCCGAGCTCGCTCCGTATCGTGTCCGGCAGACGACGGACGTGGTCAAGGAGGGGGACGAGGTCACCGTCAAGATCATTGCCGTCGACCCGATGGGGAAGATAAAGCTCTCTCGAAAGCAGGCTCTCTCCAAGGAGGAGGTCGAAGCCGAGATGGCCATGGCCCCGGTCGGGCCCGAGGAGGACGACCGGCGCAGCCGCGAGGGCGAGCACGCCGGCCACCCCAATCGCGACCGGGGACCCCGCGGCCCGCGTCGGTAAAACCGGCAGGTATCCGGACAAGAGGCGATTCGGATCCGATAAGTCGCGTTTCCGGCTAGTAAGGCATCTCCTCGTCCCCGAGCCCGAGCAGATGCCCGAGCTCGTGCACGACGGTGTCGCGAATCTCCCGGACCGCTTCGCCCCGAGTCGCGCAGGAACGCAGGATCGGGCCGCGGAAGACGGCGATCTGAGCGGGCAGGTCGGAGACGAAACGCTGGCGCTCGAAGTAGGGAGCCCCGCGAAATATCCCGAAGAGCTCGTGGTCGTCGGGAGTGTCGGTCTCGTCGAAGTCCTCGTCGGTGGGCTCCTCCTCCACGACCACGACGACGTTCTCCAGGTAGCGGCGAAACCGTTCAGGGACCGCGGCGAGCGCCTCTTCGACGAGCGCCTCGAACTCTCGCGGCGGGATGCGGGACGCGCTCGTCACGGGGCGTCGCGTCGTCGAAAGAGGCGATCGAAGTTCGCAGTCGTCGCATCCGCCAAACGGTCGAACGGGACCGCTTTCACCTCCGCCAGCTTCTTCGCGGTTTCCACGACAAATGCCGGTTCGCAGCGCTTGCCGCGGTGGGGTTCGGGAGCCAGATACGGTGAGTCCGTCTCGACGAGCAACGCGTCGAGCGGAATCCCTTTCGCCGCCTCGCGGATGTTGCGCGCGCTCCGGAACGTGATCATCCCGGAGAACGAGATCCGAAAGCCGAGATTGAGGACTTTGCTCCCATATTCCGCGCTTTCCGTGAAGGAATGGAAGACGCCCGCGTTTTCGCGCGGTCCGCGTCGGGAAAGAAGCGCGAGGAGCTCGGATCCGCTCTCCCGGTTGTGCAGGGCGACCGGCAGCGCGAGACGCCACGCGAGGTCCAGCATCCACTCGAGGACCTCGATCTGTCTTTCACGCGGCGAGAGATCGTAGTGAAAGTCGAGGCCGATCTCGCCGATCGCCGCGACCTCGGGCCGGGCTGCAAGGGTCTCGAGCGCGGGACCGTCCCGATCCGGCTCGAAGCCCTTCGCCTCGTGCGGGTGGACGCCGACCGCGGCGAGAACGCCTTCGTGAGTCGCAGCGATCTGCGCGGCATCCGCGGAATCTGCGACCGTGGTTCCCGGCACGAGCAAGCTTTCGACCCCGGCGCCGCGGGCCCGCGCGAGCACGTCGTCCAGCGGGCCGTCGGCCATCTGGAGGTGGCAGTGCGAGTCGGCGAGCCGGGCGGGAGCTATTTGACGGTGCTCCCCGGCGGAACGTCCGCGGCGACCTCGAGGAGCGAAGGGTCTTGGGCTTCGCCCACCGTTGCCGCGAGGATCATCCCGTCGGACTCGATCCCCATGAGCTTTGCGGGTTTCAGGTTGGCCACGATGACGACGTTCTTCCCCACGAGCGCTTCCGGCTCGTAGCGATTCGCGATGCCGGCGACGACCTGGCGTTTTTCGGATCCCAGGTCGACCTGCAGCCGCACGAGCTTGTTCGACCGCGGCACCCGTTCGGCCTCGAGGACACGGCCCGTCACCAGGCGGACCCTCTGGAAGTCCTGGATCGAGATGCGCCCGTCGGCGTCGGCCGTAGAAGGCGTCGCTGTCGGGCCAGCCGGTTTCTCGGTCGACATGATTTTTCTCTCCTCCGTCGAAAAATACGCCGCGGTGTCCACTCGCGGGAAGAGCGCCTCGGCCGCGGGCAGCGGAGCGCCGATCGGAAGGCGACCCCACTCGAGGTCCTCGAGCGTGGCTTCCTTCTCGGGCGCGCCGATCGCGGCGCAGATCCTGCGCGAGGTCCCCGGCATGAACGGCGAGACGAGCGCGGCGACAAGCCGGACGCCTTCGGCCGACGCGTAGAGGATCCGCGAAAGGCGTCCGGAGCGCCCCTCTTCCTTCAGGATCTTCCACGGCTCCCGGGAAACGACGAAGCCGTTGATCTCCGACAGGAGCTTCCAGATCGCTTCGAGGCCCCGGTGGAACGCGTACTCGTCCATCGCGCCGCGCCAGGCGTCCCGGGCCCGCTCCCAGGCTCCGATGACCTCGTTGTCGTCGCAGGGCTCCGGCGGCGAGGAGCCGAACGCCTGGCGGCACAGCGCGGCGACCCGCGAGACCGTGTTGCCGAGGTCGTTCGCGAGGTCCGCGTTGTACCGCTCCAGAAAGGCCTGGTCCGAAAAGGAGGCGTCCTGCCCGAACGCCATCTCCCGCATGAGGAAATAGCGCAACGCATCGGGCCCGAACTGCGCGACCAGCGCGTCGGGCTGAACGATGTTTCCCACCGACTTGGATACCTTCCTCTCGTCGCGCAGCCACCAGCCGTGCGCCCAGACCGTCGTCGGGACTGGAACACCGGCCGAGAGCAGGAACGCGGGCCAGTAGACGGCGTGAAAGCGCAGGATGTCCTTGCCGATCACGTGGACCCGCCGGCCCTCGGGGTTCTCCCAGAACTCGCGATACCTCCGGTCGTCGTCGGCGCCGAACCCGAGAGCGGTGATGTAGTTCGAGAGCGCGTCTAACCAGACGTAGACGACGTGGCCGGGTCTTCCCGGGAACGGGATTCCCCACTTCACGTTCGTTCGCGACACCGACAGGTCTTTCAGGCCCGCCTCGACGAACGACATCACTTCGGCCCGGCGCGTGTCGGGGCGGACGAACCCCGGCTCCCTCCGGTAGATCTCGAGGAGCCGCCCGGCGTACTTCGACAGGCGGAAGAAGACGTTCTCCTCGGACTGCCAGGCCGCGGGCTCCCCGTGGATCGGGCACTTCCGGTCCACGAGCTCCTTCTCCGTGTAGAACGCCTCACAGCTCGCGCAGTACCAGCCTTCGTGCCGCGCGAGATAGAAATCGCCCGCCGCCTCGATTCTCCGGATGATCTCCTCGACGCCGCGCCGGTGGCGTGGCTCCGTCGTCCGGATGAAGTCGTCGTTCGCGACGCCGAAGCGCCGGTAGAGCTCGTGATAGCGAAGGACGACGCGGTTCGCGAGCTCGATTGGCTCGGTCCCCTGCGCCGCGGCGGCGCGCTCGATCTTCTGTCCGTGCTCGTCGGTGCCCGTCAGGAACCAGGTCTTCTCTCCCAGCAGGCGATGGTAGCGGGTGAGGACGTCCGTCACGACCGTCGAGTAGATGTGCCCGATGTGGGGCAGGTCGTTGACGTAGTAGATCGGCGTCGTCGCGTAGAACGTCTTCATGGGAAACGGGAAACGATACCGCAAGCTCGCAGCCGTGAGCCCGGAGCGATCTACAGCAGCCCGGCCTCCCGGAACGAGACGCAGCCCTCCCGCCCGACGACGACGTGATCGAGAAGGCGCAGTCCGACGAGATCCGCGGCCGACGCCAGCCGCCGCGTGAACTCCCGGTCCTCCCGCGAGGGCGCCGGGTCTCCGGAAGGATGGTTGTGGTACACGATGAGCGCGGCAGCGTTCGACAGGAGCGCCCTCTTCAGGAGCTCCCGCGGCTCGACGACCGCGCGATCGAGTGTCCCGCGATAGATCTCCGGATCGTCGCGGAGCAACCGGTTGCGCGCGTTCAGGTAGAGCGCGCCCGTCCTCTCCTGGGTGCCGTCTCCGCGGGTCCGCCGCAGGTATTCCTTGACGAGCGCGGGCTCGTTCATCAGGTCGCGCGCGGCGAGCGTCTCGGACGCCAGGCGCCGGCCGACCTCGATCGCGGCTTCGATGGCCGACGCGCGCGCCCTTCCGACGCCCCTCTCCTGCGCGAGCTCGCCGCCGGAGAGACCCGCGAGGCCCGCGAGGCCCCCGTGCGCGGCGAGCAGCCTCCGCGCGCAGTCGAGAGCGCTTTCGCCGCGTCCGCCGGATCCGAGCAGTAGGGCAAGGAGCTCTTCGGAGGAGAGCGCCGCGGGACCTGCGCGGGCGAGGCGCTCGCGAGGACGATCGTCGGCGGGGAGGTCGCAAATCCGAAAGCTCGGTCTCAAGGCTCGACCCCGCTCATAATCGAGCGGTGGGATCGTCGATCCGCTCGTTGATTCTCGTCGTCGGGCTGGTTCTGGTGGCGGCCGCCGCTGCGTGGCCGATCGTTTTGCGGTACTTCGGCAGGCTGCCGGGAGACGTCGTCGTCCGGCGGCCCGGCTTCACGTTCGCATTTCCGATCGTCACCTGCTTACTGTTGTCGCTTCTCCTGACGCTCCTCCTCTGGATCTTCCGGCGATGAGTCGCCGGTAGAGCGCCTCGATCCGGTCGAGCCGCACCTCGGTCGAGAAACCTCCGACGACCCGATCCCGCCCCGCGCCGGACAAACGCGCCGCGAGAGCCGGCTCGGACAGGAGGCGCCGGACCGCTCCCGCCGCGGCGGCGACGTCCCGGGGCGCAACGAGAAGCCCGGAGACTCCGTCCACGACGAGCTCGGGGTTGCCTCCGGCCGCGCTCGCCACGACGGGTCGGCCGAGCGCCATCGCTTCCCGGATCGTTCCAGTGATTCCCAGCCCTTCGTAGGACAGGTCGGCCACGACGTCGGCCGCGGCGAGGACGTCCGGCATGTCCGTGCGGAATGCGATCGGAAGAACGCGGTCGCCGATCCCGCGCTCGCGCGCGAACTCGCGGACGCGATCTTTCTCCGCCTCGTCCTTACAGGCGACGATCGCCGTTCGAAGGCCCGGAAAGTCGGCCGCGAGGAGCGCCGCGGCGCAGACGAGGTCACGCCATCCCTTCCACTCCCGCGCACCGACCTGGAGGAGCAGCGTCTCCTCCACGCCCACGCCCCACTCCCGCCGCACCCGCGGCCCATCCGTCCGCGCGGGGTCGAACCGGGACAGGTCGACGCCGGCATAAACGACGTGGACCTTCTCCGGCGGCACGCCCGCCGATTTCACGACGACCTTCTTGATGTCCTCGCACACGGTCACGACGGCGTCGAGTCGAAAGCGATACTTGAGCGAGCTCGCGGCGTCGAGCGGAAACGACACGCCCCGGTTGACGACCAGGACCGGCCTCTTCCTCGAGAAGAACGCCGCGAAGAACGAAGCGGAGTGCGCGATCCCCTTGTGAACGTGGACGACGTCGACCGAGCGATCACGAACGAGCCGGGCGAGGCCGCGTGCGCTCCCGAAGTCGAACTCGTGCCGGAACGGGAGGGCGAAGAACGGAATCCCCTCTGCGCGGCACCGGTCGCCGACATCGCCGTCCGGTCGGGAAACGACCGCCACGCGATGGCCGCGCCGAGCAAGTCCCCGCGCGAGCTCGAACATCTGCACGACGCTGCCGGTCGTGAAGCTCCCTTTTTCCAGCACCTGGAGGATCGAGAGCGGCGCCTGGGTCCTCGGTACTCCCTCCTGGGTCTCAGTCTCCATCGGGCCAGTTCCGCCCATGACCGTCGGGAACGAGGACGATCTTGCCGAACTGGCGCCCTTCCGCGAGCAGCCGGTATGCTTCGGCCGCCCGTTCGAGCGGCAGGACCCGGTCGATCCGGGGCGCCAGCCGTCCCGAGGCGACCGCCGCGAGAAGCGCGCGAAACTCCCGATCGTTCGCCATCGTCGAGCCGAGGATCGAGATGTGCTTCCAGAAGATCAGCCGGATCTCCTCGGCCGGGTTCGGTCCCGTCGTGGCGCCGCAGGTCAGGATGCGGCCGCCCCGTCGCACCGCGCGCAGCGAGGTCATCCAGGTCTTCTCCCCGACCGAGTCCACTACCACGTCGACTCCCCGTTTGGCGGTGTGGCGGCGGACCGCTTCCCCGACGTCCTCGGACGTGTATTCGACGACGAGCTCCGCGCCGGCGGCGCGCGCCTGCCGGGCCTTCTCTTCGCTGGAGGTCGTCGCGATCACGCGCGCGCCGCAGAGGAGAGCGATCTCGAGCGCCGCCCAGCCCACTCCACCCCCGACTCCGTGAATGAGCACGGTGTCGCCCGGACGCACTTCCCCCCTTCCGACGATCATGCGCCACGCCGTCTGATAGGAGAGGGGAAAAGCCGCCGCCTGTTCGAAGGAAATCTTGTCCGGGATCGGGAAGAGGTTGCGCGCCGGGACAACGGCCTTCTCCGCGAAAGTGCCGGGAGCATGCTCGCCCACGATGCGGAACGTCACGCAGAGACACTGCTCTCCCGAGCGGCAGAACTCGCAGGTACTACACCAGAGGCCGGGCTGGATCAGAACGCGATCCCCCGGCGTCAGCCCGGTCACCCCGGGGCCGAGCTCGTCGACGACGCCTGAGCCGTCGGCCCCCGGGACTTGAGGAAGCGGGACGCCCGGGAGGCCATTGCGCACGAAGACGTCGAGCTGGTTCATCGCCGCGGCGGCAATGGCGACGACGACCTCGCCGGCACCGGGCTTCGGGTCCGGCCAGTCGCCGTACTCGAGGACCTCGTTGCCCCCGTGTTTCCGAAAGAAGACGGCTTTCATCGTCTCAGTTCAAGTATCCCAGCGATTTGAGCTTTTCCAAATACTCGCGATCGGTCTCCGGGCGCGCCGTCGCGGGGGGGGCAATCCTCTCACCGTAGGTCGCCACCGTCGTGGGATCGAGAGTACCCGGCCGGAACAGCGTCGTGATCGCCCGTCCCGCAAGGTCGCGCGCGGCGGGAATTCCGGCGCGGGCGAGAACTGACGGGGCGACGTCGACCGGACGTATTCTGCGGATGCCCGCCCCCGGCAAAATCCCACCATCGAACACGAACAGCCGGCCGTGCGATCCGGGAGGAGGATGGCTGTCGGCGGTGACGACGGCGAGTACAACCTCGCCCAGGCGCGCGCGAGCGATCCAGCGATCGAGGAAGGGCGCGAGCTCTCGTAGCGCCACCGCGCGGGCGGGCGGATCGCTGCGCAGGATGTCCGCGCCCGGCAGGTAGAGGGCCGCCACCCTCTGCCCCTCGAACCGCCGCTCGAACTCGCGGATCGCGACGGAGTCCGCATCGATCCCGCTCGCCGACCGCGCGAGGACCTCGCGGTTCTCAACGACGGCGGCGCCGGGCCATGGACCCGACGCCCACCATCCGACCGCCAGGGCCGGAAGTCCCGCGGACGCGGCGACCTCCCAGAAGGCGAGGCTCCGTCGCTCCCACGCGGACACCGGGGCGCGCGCGACGGTCCCGACCGCGAGCCCGACTCCGCGGAGATACCAGGACGCGCCGGACGGCGGCCGAAGCGCGGGAACGCCGAGGGGACGGACCCACTCCAGCGCGCGAACGCCGTGTCGAGCCGCCGGCACTCCGGTCGCGAGGTCGGTCCAGATTTCCGCCGGAGACGCGGGATGCGTTTCCCACCAACCGGCCGGGGCTCCCGAGAGGCGGCGGGCGATCGGCTCGTCCCGTGCGCGCGGCGAGTCGAGCGCGAGACCGTCGATCCCGACGACTACGACGGCTTCGCCCCGCCGGCGCGGGAGCGGAGGCGCGGGGTGGACCTGCTCCCGCCGCGTCGCGAAGAGGACCGCGGCGACGGAGAACGCTCCCGCGACCGCGAATACGAGAATCGCGCGCCGAGGACGTTCGGGAAGCCGGCCCGACCCCGCGAAAGCGCGCGCGAGGAAGGTCGCCCGCGCGGCCGCGCCGAAGAGGAGCGAGGCGAGGGAGACCGGGATGCCCCAGACGAGTGCCGCCGCCGGTCGTTCCGGTCCGAGCCGCAAAGTCCCGAAGATCCAGAGAAAGAGAGCCCCGGCGGCGGCGAGGAGACCGAACACTGCCGCGCCGCGCCCCGGCCTCCTGGATCGGCCGGCCGCGAGGAAGAGAATGGCCGCGAAGACGGCCGACGGGAGGACCGCCGCGAGGTAGAGATGGGCGAAGAGAAGGCCGACCGCTCGGGGCGACTCCCCGTAACGGAACTGCGACGCGGCGACCGCCGCCGTCTCCGCCAGCGAGACGGCGAGGGCTCCCGCAAAGACGACCGGGAGGAGGAGCACCGCGATGCTCTGGAGCGCGCGGTGGAAAACGAAGCGCTCGATGCGGCTTTTGAGATAACCGAGCTCGTAAAGCTTCGCCCGCGCCTGCGACAGCGTCGGGCGCGGCGGCAACGAGCTCAAGAGCGACGATCGCGGACGTACCCCGCGAGGTCGGCCAGGACCGCCCCACGCCGCCGGAACGGGGAGAGCGCGGCGGTCGCCGTGTCGAGGAGCTCGCCGACGAGGGCGCGGCTGGATTCGATGCCCAGGACGGTCGCAAAGTTCGCGCGGTGCGCATCGCGGTGGGTGTCCTTTCCGAGATGCTCCGGATCGCCCTGCACGTCGAGAACGTCGTCGGTGATCTGGAAGGCGAGTCCGAGGTTGCGGGCGTAAAGGGTCAAGGCTTCGAGGGTCGCCTCGCTCGCCTTTCCGGCCAGCGCGCCTCCCCGGACCGCCGCCACGAACAGCGCCCCGGTCTTGCGCGCGTGGATGGCTTCCAGGTCGTCCAAGACCACGGAAGCCGCATCCGCCGCGAGGTCCGCGGCCTGCCCGCCGCAGCACCCATAGGCTCCGATGGCGCCGGCGAGCTCTCCGCTGATGCGGGCGCGCACCTCTGCGGCGATCCCGGATTCCCGGGCCACGATCTCGAAGGCGCGAGAGAGGAGCGTCACCGCGGCGAGCTCCGCCGTCGCGACGCCGTACGCCAGGTGGATCGCGGCGCGGCCGCGCCGGCGGACAGCGTTGTCCATCGAGGGCAGATCGTCGAGCACCAGGGAGGCGGCATGGACGTACTCGACCGCGACCGCCACCGCGAGCGGGCCCACGGGTTTCGCGCGGACGAGCTCGCCCGCCGCGAGCGCGACGAGCGGTCGGATGCGCTTTCCGGGAGAAAGGACCGCGTCGGACACGGCGTCGCGGAGACGCTCCGCGCCGCGCGCCGGCGACGGCAGCTCACGGGCGAGCGCTGCCTCCAGCCCGGGTCGCGAAGCGGCGGCGAATCGCTCGAACGGAAACGCTGGTGGGTTACGCCGCGTACGTCGCGAGGGCCTCCGACTCGGACTCGTAGACGTCGAACACGGTGATCAGCTGCGTGACGGTCAGGACGTCGTTGATTTTCGGAGGAAGGTGAAGAAGCTTCAGCTTCCCACCTTTGTTGGTCACGGAAGTGTAGCAGCCGACGAGCTCGCCGATCCCGGACGAATCGATGGTCGTCACCTCCTGCATATTGATCAGGATGTTCTTCTTTCCCTTCTCGACGAGACCGTTGATGACCTCGCGCAACTGGACGTCCCCGGAGCCGATCGTGATCTTTCCCTTCAGGTCCACGATCGAGACCCCCTGGACCTCGCGCACATTCGCCTTCATGTCCGGTTTCCCTCCTTCTCCTCTCCCGAGCCCAAATTCTTGGTCAGAACGATCTCCATGCCGCCGCCTTCGAGCTTGCGAAAGCGGACGTCATCCATGAACGTCTTCATGTAGAAGATCCCCCGCCCCGACGTCTTCAACCGGTTCTCCGGGGCGAGAGGATCTTCGACCGCCGCGGGGTCGAACCCCTCGCCCTCGTCGCGAATCGAGATCTGCAGGTTTCCTCCGACCACGTCCATCTCCACGTGGATGCGTTTGGAGACGTCCTGACGGTTTCCGTGCTTGATGGCGTTGGCGAGCGCTTCGCGCAGCGCCATCAGGAGCCAGTGCTTGGTTTCTTCGGAAACCTCCCTCCCCTCGAGGAGTTTGCCACAAAGGTGCTGCGCCAACTCGATGTTCTCGAATCGGCTGGAGAGCGACATCCGGATCGGTCCGGCGTCGTGGGACGGAGGCGTCTTCGTCATTCACGCTGTCGCGGCGAAATCGGCGCATCTTAATCCAAAAGTCGAAGGGACCATCGGGGCGGCTTGGGTCCGAGCCCGGGGTCCCGGATCTCGAAGGCCGCATGCTACCCTGCCCGGCGTGAAGCCGTCCGCTGTCTTCGCCCGCGGCGCAGCCCTCCTTCTCGCGCTTTTGACCGTGGGAGCGACGACGCTCCTTCCGACGCGCATCCGGGAGGTGTCGAAGTTGGTCGAGGAGGTCCGGGGACGCCGATTCGAGAACGCCGTTCCCGCCTCCGAGATCGATCCGGCGACGTTGAAGAAGTTTCTGCGGGGCAAGCTCGTCGACTCCTTTCCCGCGGCCCCCGACGTGACGTTGAAGTCGCTCGCGGTTCTCGGACTGATCGACCAGACCCCGGACCTCCTCGAGCGGTTGCTCGACTTCTACGCGTCTCAGGTGATCGCGTTCTACGATCCGGAGCCCCGGCGCTTCTACGTCGTCCGGGGCGGGGCAGCCGAGACGCTGGAGGACGGATCTGGAGAGCTCGCCGAACGGCTCCTCTTTTCTCACGAGCTGACCCACGCGCTCCAGGATCAGACGCTCCGGCTCGACCGGCGGTTCAAGTCTCTCCGGGACGACGGCGACCGCGCGCTCGCCCTGCAGTGCCTGCTCGAGGGGGAAGCGACCCTCGTGATGGTGCGAGTCGCTCTGAAAGACCTGCCCGGAGCGGACGAAGCGGCGGAAGAAGCGCTGACGCCGCTCCTTTCCGCCGGCGCGCTCGAGAAAGCGAACGCCCCGAAAAACCTGCCCGACTTCTTCGTCGAGCAGCTCTTCTTCCCGTACGTCGAAGGAACCGCCTACGTTCGTCGCGCCGTCGCCCGGGGGGGCTGGAAAGAAGTGGACCGGCTCTGGAACGATCCGCCCGTCTCGACCGCGGACATTCTTCATGGCGACCGCCGTCCGCCGCCGGCCACGGACCTCCTGCCGGCCGACGCGGGCCGGCTCGCCCCGTCGCCGTTCCGATTTCTCTACTCCGACACGATCGGCGAATGGGCGCTCCGATTCCTTCTGCGCCGTTCGCTCCCGGAGGAGACCGCTTCCGAGGCCGCTTCGGGCTGGCGGGGCGATCGGATCGCCTTCTTTACGTCGGGAGAGACTTTCGTCTATCTGTGGCGCCTGCGTTTCGAGAGCCCCGGCGCCGCCGAACGGTTCGAGAAAGCGATGCAGTCGGTGAAGCGCGAAGGCGCTCCGGCGATCACGCGTGTGGGCGCCGACGTCCTCCTCTCCGTGGGATTCTCGGAAACGCCCGCTCTCCCGGGCTTCCCGCGACGCTCCGCGGTCAGCCGGCCGACGTCGCGCGGGTGACCAGGGGAATCACGACGAACATCTGAATGGCGTCGAAGGCGCCGTGCGCGATGATGCACGGCAGCACGTTGCCATAGAGAACGAAGGTCACCGAGAGGATGGCGGAGATCACCAGGATCCCGACCAGCACCAGAGGCTGCCCGTACACTCCATGCGCGGCCGTGAACATCAGGGTGGCCGCGAGCGGACCGACCCGCGTCTGAAGGAACGAGCGAAAGAACAGCTCCTCGACCACCATCGCGGAGACGACGATCGCGATCTTGACCCCCACGGGCTGCGACACGATCCAGAGAATCGTCGGAGACACGGGCGTTCCCTCGGCCGCCGACGTCGGAAGCGGCCGGCGGATGAGCCACCAGACGCCGATGACCGCCAGGGCCGCGAGGATCGTGACCACCCACCCCGCCGCGCCGATCAGGATTCCCGAAGAAAGGTCCGAGATCGGCCGTGCGCTCCTGATTTTGAGGAAGTCGGCCAGGGACCGACGGCCAGAGAGAGCGTAGTAGCAGCCGAGGAAGAAGATCAGGATCGCGTGAACCGCGAAAAGGGAGACGATCGTCAGGTCCGCGGTGTCCGGCTGCGCTCCCGCGAAGCCTCCCGCAAACGGGATGGCGACCGTCAGCAGAAGGACGGCGGCGAGGAGCGCAACGGCGAGAGTCCGGCGGCCCGGCTCGAGAAATCCGTCTTCCGCGAATACGGCGCGGGAGCGCGCCCTTGCGAAGGAAAGCGTGATCCCCGCGCATCCCGCGAGGAGCAGGAGAAGAAAAACGAGCGTATTGGTCGTCACGGATTGACGCCGCCGTCGAGCGGCGCAGGATATCTCAACTATGTAAAACGCGTCGGATCGCGGACGCCCCTCATTGACTTGTCCACCGGGCGGCGGATAGATTCACGACAACAAAGTCGAAAGATATTCGTCGCTTCGCAACAAGGAGGTCATCCATGGCGAAGACGTGGTGGCGCGTCGCCCTCGCAGCGCTCGCTCTCCTTCTCTTCCTCTGCTCCCCGGGGTTCTCCCAGTCCCAGGCCACCACCGGCGTCATCGAGGGAACCGTCGTCGATCCATCGGGCGCGGTCCTCCCCGGAGCATCGGTCGCGGTGCGAAACACCGCGACGAACTTCGAGAAGCAGGAGACGACCGACTCGACCGGCCGTTTCCGAGCTCTCCTGATGCCGCTCGGCCCCTACCGGATCACCGTCAGCCTGCCCGGCTTCTCGACGCTCGTGCGCGACGGGGTGACGCTCGGGCTCGGGCAGACGGTCACCCTGCTCCTGACGCTCCAGCTCTCCTCGGTGCAGCAGGAGATCAAGGTCACCGGCGAAGCGCCGGTCGTCGAGACCAGCCGAACCGCCGGCGCGACGATGATCGACGAGAAGGCCGTGCAGAACCTTCCCAACGCCAGCCACAACTTCCTCGACTTCACGAAGCTCACGCCGGGGGTCACCGTCGTTCAGGGACCGGACGGCGACGAGCTCTCGATCAACGGGCAGAAGGGAATCCACAACAACGTCTCGGTGGACGGTCAGGACTTCAACAACCCGTTCTTCGGCGAGCAGCGAGGCGGCCAGCGGCCGCCGTTCACGTTCAACCTCGACGCGGTCCAGGAGGTCGTCGTCGTGGCCGACGGCGCGAACGCCGAGTTCGGCAGGTCATCGTCCGGCTTCGTCAACGTCGTGACGAAGTCCGGAACGAACGATTTCCACGGCTCGGGCCACCTCTACTACAAGGCTGACAGCCTCGCCGCGAGAGCCGCAAAGCGCGGCGGCGGCCGGGCGGAGTCGTTCGACTTCGACCGATGGCAGGCCGGTTTCACCGTCGGCGGCGCCCTGCAGCCGGACCGCGTCTTCTACTTCCTCGCGGGCGACGGACAGAAAGGCAAATCGACGAAGCAGACGGACCCGACGAGGATCGAGCAGAGGGTCGTGGATTACTTCGCTTCGGTCGGCAGCCCGGATGAAAACGGGTCGATCAATAGAACCGACGACGCCTTCGTCGGGCTCGCCAAGCTCGACTGGCACGCGAGCGACAAGCACCTCGCGACAATTCGGTATGCGTATACCTACTCGAAGCAGGACAACGGGACATTCGACGTCGACTCCTGGGGAAGGAGCGCGAACGCCACCGAGAAGGACTGGTCACAGAGCTATGGAGGCTCGCTGATCTCGACGCTCTCGGCGAACCTGTTGAACGAGCTCCGCGGCCAGTGGTCCCGTGAGGACCGGCCACGGCCGTACGAGGGGCCGCTCATCGCGGGCCAGAACCGGCCGCTGCCCGACACCGCTTTCGACTTCGTCCGTGCCTATCGCTTCGGGGAACCGTTTTTCATTCCGGTCAAGTACTACGACACCCGCACCCAGATCCTCGACAACTTCTCGATCGTCGCCGGGGATCACTCGATCAAGATCGGCGCCGAGTGGAACCGGGTCGACTCGGTGCAGACGTTCATCGGTTTCGGGAACGGCCGCTTCATCTTCAGCTCCACGGACGGCTTCCTGAACTACGCCCACAATCCGAACTATGTCGAGTGCTCCGGGGGCGCCACGTCCCAGACGGGAACGTGCCCTGCGGGTCAGACCGTCACCGGGCCCGTTCTCCTCTACCTCCAGCAGGCCGGCGTCGGCGGGCGCACGGTCGAGGAAGCCGGTACTCAGTCGATCGTGCAGAGGGAGCCGGCCGCGTTCATCCAGGACACCTGGCAGCCGATGCGCAACCTGACGATCAACGCCGGGCTGCGCTGGGAAGGAGAGCTCGAGCCGGATCCGCAGACCCCGCCCAGTCAGGTGTTCTTCGCCCCGTTCATCGGGCAGACGCGCAACGGTATGGAGTTCCCTTCCAACGGAAAGATCCCTTCGGACAAGAAGATGTGGCAACCGCGCTTCGGGATCTCCTATGACCCGTGGGCCGACGGAAAGACGGTCTTCCGCGGGAGCTGGGGCATCTTCTACGCGCGGATCCCGGGCTTGAACCTGGCGTCCTCCCGCTCGACGAACGGCTCGATCGGGCAGACGATCTTCCGCAACAGCGCGTTGACGGGCATTCTCGGGCCGGTTCCTGCGTATCCGAACCTGATCCCGGCCGATCAGCTGACCGGACCGGTCTTCTTCCCGCAGGTCTTCGTGTTTGACAGGCACTTCGAAAACCCGCGTACGACGGCCTGGGCCATCGGCGCGGAGCGGGAGATCGCGCCGGGCTGGGGCGCCGAGGTCAAGTACAACTACGCGAAGGGAGATCACCTGACCCGGTTCGCGAACCGTAACGACCCGCTGCTCGGCTGTCCCTGGTCCACCGGACTCGCGCCGGGCGGAACGAACGGAATCATCTGCGATGCCGGAACAGGCCTGACGACGGTCGAGTCCACCGCAAAAAGTAAGTACTGGGGGCTGACGTTCGGCCTGACCAAGCAACTCGGCAGCCACCTCGCCTTCCAGGCGTACTACACGTACTCGAAGGACAAATCGGACGACGACAATGAGCGGGATCCGTTCTCCTACCGCTACGCGAAGATCACCGACCTCGATGCCGAGTACTCCTATTCCGACCGGGATCAGCGGCACCGCTTGAACACCTGGCTGCTCTGGAACGCGCCGCTCGGGATCGACGTGAACGTCCGTTACGCCTACCGCTCCTCTCAGCCGAAGTCGATCACCGCGACCGGCGCGGACGCCTTCACGCCGCAGGACCGGTGCTCGGCCCACAACCCGGACGGAACCTGCACTGCCGACTCGGTGGTGACGCGCCGGAACCTGGGTCGGAAAGACAACGCGTACCACGACGCCGACCTCCGCGTCTCGCGGCGCTTCCAGGTTTCGGGCCTCGAGATCGAGCCAATCGTGGAAGTGTTCAACGTATTCAACTCCGACAACTTCCTGACGCCTGAGGTCACAAACCTCGTCTTCAACTTCGACGGCACGATCCGCAGCGGCGACGGCGATCCGCGTCAGGTTCAGCTGGGCCTGCGAGTGAGCTGGTAGAACGTCGGTCGGGGGGACCATCGAACGGGGGCTCGCGCCCCCGTTTCGTTTTCAGTCCGAAGGCGCGCCCTGCACGGCGAGCGTGCCCGAGCGCCCCGGCACCTCTCCCTGGACGACCTCGTGCTTCGGCAGGCCGCCACGTGGCAGCGAGCGGAAAAGCGCTTCCAAGGAAACGATGTCGTAGCCCTGCCGCTGCCAGCCCGACAGGAGCCGCTCGAAAGCCGGCAGCCACTTCATGCCTTCGAGCTCCGCGTGCAGGGTGTAGACGTGATCCCCCGAAAGAGACGCGGTCCGGGAGAGAACCGCCTCGTGCACGTTGTCCGGCGTCCGGTCGTTGCTCCCGACCAGCTCGTCTAAGGTCGGCAGCGTGGTGGGCAACTGCGGCACCCGGCCGGCGCGCCCCTCGAACACCGGAAGGAAAGGGCGAGTTCCACGCACGTCCGAGGCGTGGGTGAACCCGA
>WNGE01000133.1_pt1 | contig 86077 bp, 81 predicted proteins | sample 5400651 | NCBI WGS metagenome assembly WNGE01 (sample SAMN13153370, study PRJNA577476) | soil metagenome | isolation source: 60 cm soil or saprolite under grassland replicate 2 | place: USA:California | collected 2016-06-15 | reverse complement strand
ACTCCGCAGGCGGCGCCGGATGAGGCGAGGTTGAGCAGGACCGCCTTGACCGGCAGGCTCAGCGAGCCTCTACCTGCCTGCGTAACACGCTGCAGCGCCTCCATCGCCTGATGTGCCGACGGCAGCCAGGTCCACGCCACGTATATCCCAGGTCCACCACAGGCCAATCGACGGTGCGGCAGCGAGCCTGCGGCCACGCGGCCCTCAACTGGCATCCGAGCATCAGGCTCTTGCGATCTGCGATGAGTTCCGGGCCGTCCGGGATGCCACGAGCTGGTCAGGACATGATGCGCGCCACCAGCGGCAATTACGGACCGTACCCGCTCCCCGGCGGGCCGGCCGGCCACCATGTTTGCTCCATGTTTGCTCGGATGTCGCGGTACGGCCCGGTAGCGAGCGGCACCACGCGGCAGGAGATCTTGCGGGTTGCCGCACAGCCCGGCAGGTAGCAGCATTGTCCGACACCAGGAGGTATTTTCGAACACTCTGAGCAGCGGACTCTTAATCCGCTGGTTCGCCGCCGCAGTTCAGAGGCTGGCCATCACCGCGATCAGTGGTTGGACTGCCGTATCCGAGTGGTATCGGCATGAAATAACTGGGCGAGCTTTTGCAGCGCATCCGGCGGGGCCTCAGGGACGATGGGCTAGTTCGGACGCAAGGACCAGCGAGACTGGCAAGATCATCGGCGGCCGTCGCGAGTTGATCTACGGGACTCAAAGACGACGGCGTCGGGGAGCAGCGTTCCGGCACACCGCTCCCCCGGCACGGGACCCTGTCCGCTATATGTCCGTAACACAGCTAGAAACAGCGGGACTTGGTGGGTCACCGTGGGACACAGTGGAACAAGATCGAGACGGCCCGCAGATCCGCGAAAACCCAGGCCACGGGCCGTTTCCGCAGGTAGTGGCAGGTGATGGATTCGAACCATCGTAGGCTGAGCCGACGGTTTTACAGACCGCTCCCTTTGGCCGCTCGGGCAACCTGCCGCGCGCCGCCTTCTTAACGGCACAGTGAAGAATAGCGGACGGCGGCGCGTCCATCACACCGGCCGTGCCGGGGCGCCATCACCCGGCCGCGCCGACGCGCCGTGCGCCACGACCCCAATCAAAACCACGGCCCGATCAAGCGCCCCTACGGCGGGCCGCGATCCGAGAGCGGCCATGGCGCGAACGTGGCTGGCGGGTCGCGGTGTGATCTACCGGTGTCTGCCGTCTAACCTGAACGGGTGGCATCAGCGGAGTCTTCCTTTGACATTGTGAGCCGATTCGACCGCCAGGAGGTCGACAACGCATTGAACCAGGCTGCCAAGGAGATCGGAACCCGGTTTGACTTCCGCGGCGTAGGTGCGGCCATCGCCTGGTCCGGCCAGAACGGTATCGAGGTCCGCGCCAACAGCGAGGAGCGAGCCAAGGCGGTTGTGGACGTATTCAAGGACAAACTTATCCGTCGGGGAGTGTCGTTGAAGGTCCTCGACGTGGGTGAACCCAAGCCCTCGGGCAAGGAGTACCGCCTAGCCATCGCGCTGAAGGAGGGCATCTCGCAGGAGAACGCCAAGAAGCTGGCGAAGATCGTGCGCGATGAGGGCCCGAAGGGGATCCGCGCTCAGGTCCAAGGTGAGGAACTGCGCGTCTCGAGCAAGAAGAAGGACGACCTCCAGGCGGTGATAGCCCTGCTCAAGGGAAAGGAGTTCGATTTCGCCCTGCAGTTTGTGAATTACCGCTAACCACGCCCTAACCGCGCGCCTGGCCGGCGCTCCGGTGAAATACCCACACCCCATCCTCCTCGAATACAACCCGGTACGTGGTTCCTGGATGCCGTGGCCCAATGAAACCAGGCACATCTCGGATCGACCACTCGGGGCTGCGCTGGTCGAACAAGATCCATTGCGGTGCCGGGTTCTGGTTGCCGACCCAGTAGGTTTCGTCGCGGGCGGCGAGCGGTGCGAGTTCGTTGAGGCTGGCCTCGAGTGTGGCGCCGGCCGGTACCCGGCCAATCGCAGCGTTGATCGCATGAACGTGTCCGCTGACCTCGTATGACTGCGGGTCCCACAGCCTGCTCAGCGGGAACTGAAACGCGAGGGCGATCGCCACGGCGGCCATCATCGCCGGAGCGTGCCGATCCGACACCGCACCGAGCGACCGCAGCGCCGCACGGAGCGACCGCAGCGCCGCATCAGAGGGCCGCCCCCCCGCACCCAGCGCAGGGCCGTGCCAGCCCGGCACCTCCTCGCGCGCACGCTGTGCGGCGCGGATCCGTGCGAGCCCATCGACGGCGGCCGCGAACACCACAGGCATCACTGTGGCGTTGTAGTGCCAGCCCGTCCCCCAGTAGGCGGTGTCAGCCGAGATGAACCGCAACAGCAGTCCGGGGACAGCCACCAAAGCGATCGGCGAGCGCAGCGCGGCAAACGCCGTCGGCAACAAGATCAGCGCAACCGTCGGCAGCTTGACCGCCACGCCTGCGGTGAGGTGACCCATGATCCCGGCAAGGTGTGCGCCCTTGTCCCAGTACGGATAAACGTGGCCGGGATTGAACTGCGGGATGATCACATAAATGGCGAGCAGCGACCACGCCATCCCCCAAACGGCGAGCAACGACCCAGCGACTCGCACCGGCGGAAGGCCCCTGCCGTACGCGAGGGCGAGCACAAGTCCGAGCGCGGCAACGGTGAAGCCTTGATCCTCCTTAACGAACACCAGCGGCATCGACCACATCACGGCCGCGGTCGTGTGCCGCCGCGCGAGCGCGGATGTGGCGAACGCGAGCAGCGGGACGGCGAGGGCGACCTCGTGAAAGTCGTACCAGTTCAGCGAGGCCAATCCCCAGGAGAACCCGTACGCGACCCCGATCGCTCGGCCAGCCGGCGCGCCAAGGAGCACAATCGCGGTCCTGGTGATCGGGATGACCGATATCGCGCACAACAGCGCCTGCGCCAGGAGCAGTGTGACCGGCGAAGGAAACAACCGGAAAGCCGGGGCAAGCGCCGCAAGCGCCGGATGGAAATGGTCGCCAAGCAAGTCGAAACCCGCGCCCCGTATCGCGGTTACCGGCGAGCGAAAGCGGGCGTACGCCTTCACCGCCTCGGTGAAAATCCCCAGGTCCCAGGAAGCGGGGGAGAGCCGGGCATACCTTGACACCGAGATGGTGGTGTAGGCGGCAAAGACTCCTGTCACGGTGATCCACATCACCGGATCCGCGTAGGCCGCTGGGCGCGCGACCGAGACCCTGGCGATCTGCAGCTCCTCGCGCGCCGCGGCCATTGTCGTGCGTCTCCCTGTGCGGTTCGTTGCGATCTTGATGAGCGCCGACCCTACGGTTCAGCGCCGGTAACCCGCCATGGCCTCCAGCCGCAGGATTCGCTCGGCTGTTGGCGGGTGAGTCGAGAAGAGCCGGGCGAGCCCGTCCGTACGGAACGGGTTGGCGATCATCAGGTGGCCCGCGGACGCGAGCTGGCCGCTGGCGGGAAGGGGCAGCGCCACGATGCCGGCCTCGATCTTGCGCAGCGCCCTGGCGAGCGCGAGCGGGTCACCCGTCAGCACGGCGCTCGACGCGTCGGCTTGGTATTCGCGCGCGCGGCTGATCACCACCTGGATGACCGACGCCGCGACGGGTCCGAGCAGCAGCATGAGCAGCGGCCCGAACGTGCCTGCGCGGTCTTCATTGTCAGACCCAGAACGGATCACCCACGCCAGGCCGGCCAGGAAGGTGATCATCGCGGCCAGCCCGGTGGTGACCGAGGAGATCAGCACGTCACGGTTGTACACATGCGACAGCTCGTGCCCGAGCACGCCGCGCAGCTCACGGGCGTCGAGGAGCCGCAGGATTCCCTCGGTGCAGCAGACGGCCGCGGCGCGAGGGCCGCGGCCGGCCGCGAACGCGTTCGGCTGCCTCGCGGGCGACACATACAGCCGCGGCATCGGCTGGCGTGCCGCGGTGGACAGCTCACGGACGATCCGGTAAAGCTCCGGCCGCTCGACCTCGCTGACCGGCCGCGCGCGCATGGCGGTCAGCGCGATGCGTGCGCTGAGGAAATACGCGGTCCCGTTCACGGCGAGCGCGATCACCAGCGCGACCACCAGCCCGACCAGGCCACCGAGCACTGCCCCGGCCAGCAGTATCAGCCCAGACAGCGCAGCGAGCAGCGCGGCTGCCCTGACCTTGCCGTCCACCGACGCCTCCGTCCTCACGCTGACACAACGGTAACTGCCTGCGGAGACGTTCCAACCGGCACTGGCGCACCACACCGAAGGAAAGTACAACGCCGCTACCTAACGGCTGCCGCGGCGCGCGCCACCTCCCGCGCCCGCGGCTCTCTCACAAAGTCCTCTTACAAAACCCGCCCACCCTTGGGGGCTTTGCCCTACTGATGATCTTGCCAGGTTGTCAAGAGGGTGCGGAAGGGGCGAATGCAGATCTGTGCATAACTCCGCGGCCCCGGGCGGTGGTGCTGCTGTCCCTGTGGGTGACGGCCAGCGGCAGCCGCTGAGACAGTGCTGGCCCGGGACGACCCCCGGGATCCCCCGCGGACCCGCGAGTGACACGCGGCGGCAGCCGTTAGGTAACGGGTGTGGAGGAACCTAGCCCGGCGGGGGTGTCGTGGGGCAGTCTGGAAGTAGCAGAGGAGAGGGATCCGGATGACCCTCGAACCGTATGCCGAACAGTTCCGCGGTCTCCCGCTCAGCTCCGGCAGCGCCGCCGTACAGCGTTGTGGCCGTTGGCAGGCGAGGCGCAGCCCTGGCTAGCCGCGTGCGCAGCAGCAGGTGGTGGCCGCCGGCCGCCGAGTGCAGGTGCGCCATGATCGCGAAGCCGTCGGCAAACTCATCCACCGCGGACAGCCAGTCGAAGCAGTCGCAGCCTAGTTCGTCGCGGGCGAACGCCAGCGCCGCGATCCAGCGCTGTGGCGGCACGTCGAACGTCACCGTGCCGTGGCTGGCGTCACTGATCGAACCCACGCTGAACCGCTCGGCGATCTGGCCCCTCAGTTGCTCTGGCGTCACCGGCCCTCCATCATTCCAGCCTAGACTGGGGGACTGCGGCCCGGCGGTGAACCGACCGTGCCCGGCATACGTCCTGTTACAGGAGGCCACGTCGTGGCACGAATGTGTCACAGAACGGCCCCAGCGCCGCCGTGCGCATCGGGCGCATGGAAGACTCGCCAACAAATGCGATCGACCGCCGTGCGGCGCCTTAGTTGGGGGTCGCGACGCACGTAAAATGAACCCAGGGAGCCCTAATTCGCGCCCCGCCAGGGGGCTGCGCCACCAGCCGCTCACCACCGCGCCTCGATCGGCGGAGGAACTCTCAGCGCACAGACACGTGAGCGGCTGTGACGCGTGGAGGAGGTTTCGGGACTGTGACCAAACAGGTCCAGCAACTCGACCGCGTCATCATCCGATTCGCTGGCGACTCCGGCGATGGCATGCAACTGACCGGTGACCGGTTTACCCAGCAGACGGCGATCTTCGGCAACGACCTGTCGACGTTGCCGAACTTTCCCGCCGAGATCCGAGCGCCGGCTGGCACGCTGCCCGGCGTTTCCAGCTTCCAGGTGCATTTCGCCGACCACGACATCCTGACGCCGGGGGACGCGCCTGACGTGCTCGTCGCGATGAACCCGGCGGCTTTGAAGGCCAACCTGCGCGATCTGCCTGGCGGGGCAGATGTGATCGTCAATACCGACGAGTTCACCCGCCGCAACCTCACCAAGGTCGGCTACGAAAGCAACCCCCTTGAGGATGGCTCGCTCGACGACTACCAGGTGCATGCGCTGCCGCTGACCTCGATGACGGTCAAGGCGCTCGAAGGACACGAGATCACCAAGAAGGACGCGGAGCGCGCCAAGAACATGTTCGCGCTTGGCCTGCTCTCCTGGCTGTACGACCGGCCGCCCGAGGGCACGCTCGACTTCCTTGAGACCAAGTTCGCGCGCAAGCCCGAGATCATGAAGGCCAACATCACGGCTTTTCAGGCTGGCTGGAACTTCGGCGAGACCACCGAGGCGTTCTCGGTGCAGTACGAGGTCAAGCCGGCCACCCTGCCGCCGGGAACGTACCGTAACATCACCGGCAACACCGCGCTTTCCTACGGCCTGATCGCCGCATCGCAGCTGTCCGGGCTGCCGCTGTTCCTCGGCTCCTACCCGATCACGCCCGCGTCCGACATCCTGCATGAGCTGGCCAAGCACAAGACGTTTGGGGTGCGGACATTCCAGGCGGAGGATGAGATCGCCGGCGTGGGCGCGGCGCTTGGCGCGGCGTTCGGCGGCGCCCTGGGTGTCACCACCACATCCGGTCCTGGCATGACGCTCAAGGGCGAGACGATAGCCCTCGCCACCGCGGTCGAGCTGCCGTTGATCATCTGTGACATCCAGCGGGCGGGCCCATCAACGGGCATGCCGACCAAGACCGAGCAGGCTGACCTGTTGCAGGCGCTGTTCGGGCGCAGTGGTGAATGCCCGCTGCCCATCATCGCGCCAGCTACCCCGGCGGACTGCTTCAGCGCCGCAATCGAGGCGGCGAGGATCGCGCTGACCTACCGCACACCAGTGATCTTGCTGTCCGACGGCTATCTGGCGAACGGCTCAGAGCCATGGCGGCTGCCGGACGTCGCCGATCTGCCTGATCTGCGGGTGGAGTTCGCCCAGCCGGGCGACGGCCCGTTCCTGCCGTACCTGCGCGATCAGCGCACGCTCGCCAGGCCCTGGGCGATCCCTGGCACGGCCGGCTTGGAACACCGAATCAGCGGCATCGAGCGAGCCGACGGCACCGGCAACATCTCCTACGACCCGGACAACCACGACAAGATGGTTCGGCTCCGCCAGGCAAAGGTGGACGGGATCGCCAGCGACATCCCTGCGGTCGAGGTGGACGACCCTGACGGCGAGTCCCGCCTGCTCGTCCTTGGCTGGGGGTCCACGTACGGCTCGATCGGCGCCGCGGTCCGCCGGGTCCGGCTGGGCGGCGGCAAGGTCGCGCAGGCGCATCTGCGTCACCTCTCACCGTTCCCCGCCAACCTGGGCGAGGTGCTCGGCAGGTATGAGAAGGTCCTGGTCCCCGAGATCAACCTCGGGCAGCTTGCCCTGCTGCTGCGCGGCAGATATTTGACCGACGTGATCTCTTACAACCGGGTTCGCGGGCTGCCGTTCCGCGCGGCTGAGCTCGCGAGCGTCATACAGGATGTGATCAACCATGACTGAGATGCCCGCGGGCGGTGGCGCGGGATCCGGCGCTGAGCGGCTTGCGTCGCTTCGCCTGGTGCCAGCGGCGCCGGCAAAGCTTTCCGCGCGCGACTTCAAGACCGACCAAGAGGTCCGCTGGTGCCCCGGCTGCGGCGACTACGCGATCCTCGCCGCCTTCCAGGCGTTCCTGCCCGAGCTCAACGTGCCGCGCGAGAACATCGTGGTCATCTCCGGAATAGGCTGCTCCTCGCGGTTCCCGCACTACGTCGACACCTACGGGTTCCATTCGATTCACGGCCGCGCTCCAGCGATCGCGACAGGACTCGCCAGCTCACGGCCGGATCTTTCGGTCTGGGTGATCACCGGCGACGGCGATGCGCTCTCCATCGGCGGGAACCATCTCATCCACGCGCTGCGCCGCAACGTGAACATTAAGATCCTGCTGTTCAACAACCGCATCTACGGCCTCACCAAGGGCCAGTATTCGCCGACCTCCGAACAAGGAAAGATCACCAAGTCCACGCCGGTCGGCTCGGTTGACGCGCCTTTCAACCCGATCTCCCTCGCGCTCGGCGCGGAAGCGACATTCGTGGCGCGCAGCATCGACTCGGACCGCAAGCACCTCACGGGCGTTCTGCGGGCCGCGGCCGATCACGAGGGTGCGGCGTTCATTGAGATCTACCAGAACTGCCCGATCTTCAATGACGACGCCTTCCTCCCGTTGAAGCAGCCGACGTCGCGCGACGACCGGCTGGTCCGGCTGCAACACGGGCAGCCAGTGCGGTTCGGCGCCGACGGCGGCAAGGGACTGCGGTTCGACGCCTACGGTTCGCTTGAGGTCGCCCAAGCGTCGGCCGACGATGGCCTCGTGATTCACGACATACACCGCGACAACCCGTCCTACGCGTTCGCGCTGTCGCGGCTCGACGCCGGGGATTTCTCGCACACGCCGATCGGGGTCTACCGCCAGGTGGACCGGCCGAGCTACGACGCGCTGATGACCGGGCAGATCGAGTCGGTCAGGGCCAAGCAGGGCCCCGGCGACCTTGCCGCGCTACTCGCGAGCGGTGACACCTGGCAGATCGGCTGAGCGTAACGGGGGCGGAAATGACCGTGCGGGTCGAGCGTGACGGCCCGGTAACCACCGTCATTCTGGACCGCCCGGCGCGGAGGAACGCCGTCGACGGGCCGACCGCGCAGCTGCTCGCCGACGCGATGCGGGACTTCGACGCCGACCCCACTGCCCACGTTGGCGTGCTGACCGGCGCAGGCGGGACATTTTGCGCGGGCGCCGACCTCAAATCGATGGGCGGCCCAGAAGGCAACCGCGTCCGTCCGGACGGCGACGCGCCCATGGGCCCGTCGCGGATGCGGCTGACAAAGCCTGTGATCGCGGCGATCTGCGGGCACGCCGTCGCCGGAGGCCTCGAACTCGCCCTCTGGTGTGACCTACGGATCGCGGAGGAAAGCGCCGTGCTCGGTGTGTTCTGCCGCCGCTGGGGCGTGCCGCTGATCGACGGTGGCACCGTCCGGCTGCCGAAGATCGTAGGTCTTGGGCGCGCGCTCGACCTGATCTTGACCGGGCGGCCGGTGACCGCCACCGAGGCGTTCCAGATGGGGCTTGTCAACCGCGTCGTCGGCGCTGGGCAGGCGCGTCGGGCCGCTGACCAGCTCGCGCGGGAGCTGTGCGCCTTCCCTTCCGAGTGCCTGCGCAGCGACCGGCGCGCCACGCTCGACGGAATGGCCCTTGACCAGGCTGCGGCGCTGGAGAACGAGCTCCGCCTCGGAATGGCCACCATCGAAGCGACGGGACTGGCCGGCGCCGAGCGCTTCCGCCGGCCTTCGAGCTTGTAACCGGCCGCAAGCGCTGGAACAGCGGTGACCCACCGGGTGTCCCGTGCCGGAACAGCGGTGACCCACCGGGTGTTCCGGGGCAGCATCGGAGTCCCTCCGCTGTTCCTGGCCGCAACAGCGGAGGGTCACCGCTGTTGTTATGGGCTGGCGCGCAGGCCCACCGGGCAGGCAAGGCCCGTGCCGTGATCGGGGCAGTACCCATACGGATTCTTGCTATCCGACAGGTACTGCTGGTGGTAGTCCTCGGCGAAGTAGAACTCCCCGGCCGGAACGATCTCGGTGGTGATCTGCCCGTGCCCCGCGTCGGACAGCACCTTCTGGTAGGCCGTCCGCGCCTCCTGCGCCGCGGTCTGCTGCTCGGCAGAGGTATAGAAGATCACGGACCGGTACTGTGTGCCGACGTCGTTGCCCTGCCGCATCCCCTGCGTGGGATCGTGCGACTCGAAGAACAGCTTCAGCAGCTCGGCATAACGTGTCTTGGCTGGGTCGAAGACCACCCGCACCGTTTCGGTATGGCCGGTCCGGCCCGTGCATACCTCTTCGTAGGTCGGGTTGGGGGTAAACCCGCCCTCGTAGCCGACGGCTGTGGTCACCACCCCGGGCGCCCGCCAGAACGCGCGTTCCGCGCCCCAGAAGCAGCCGAGAGCGAACTCCGCGACCTGCGCACCGTCCGAGTAGGGCGGCAAGAGCGGCCCGCCGAGCACCGTGTGCCGCGCGGCCACCGGCATCCGTTCTGCCCGCCCAGGCAGCGCCTCTTCGGTCGTGACGAGACGGGTCTTACGACTTCCGAACAACCCCACGGTGAACCTCCCTGTGCATGCTGGCCAGCTCAGCCAGTGCGCTCGACAACGTAGTCGCACAGCGCCTCGAACGCCGCGCGCGCGGGGACATCGGGCAGCGCGAGAACCTGCCCCCGCGCCTCGTCGGCCCGCCGCTGCAGGTCGACCCTGGCGGCGTGCATCGCGGGGTGCGCGCGCAGCAGGCCGAGCGCCTCGGCGTGCAGCCGCGGGTCGGTCAGGTCGGCGCCGCTGAGCAGTTCGCGCAGCCGCACGCCGTCCGTGCTGACCGAGCGCAGCGCGTGCAGCACGGGCAGCGTCCGCACGCCTTCCCGCAGGTCCGTGCCTGGAACCTTGCCCGACTGCCCCGACTCGCTCGCCACGTCAAGTATGTCGTCGGAAAGCTGGAAGGCCATGCCGAGCGCCTTGCACGCGGCCTCGGTGTGGCGCACCACGGCGGCGGGGGCGCCCGCGAACATCGCGCCGAACCGGCCAGCCGTCGCGATCAGGGAGGCCGTCTTGTCCGCCACGACACCAAGGTAGTGATCGAGCGCATCCTCGCCAGGTCTCGGGCCGACGGTCTCGGCGACCTGCCCCCGCACCAGGCGGCTGAACGTGTCGGCCTGGATCCTGATCGCCTCGACCCCGAGATCGGCCAGTATCCGCGACGCCCGCGCGAAGAGGAAGTCGCCGGTGAGGATCGCCACGGTGTTGCCCCACCGCGAGTTGGCCGACGGACAGCCGCGGCGCATGATCGCCTCATCCATCACATCGTCGTGGTACAGCGTGGCCATATGGGTCAACTCGATCGCCACCGCCGCCGGGATGACCTTCGGGGCGCGTGGATCGCCGAAATGCGACCCGAGCAGCACGATCGTCGCGCGGAACCGCTTGCCGCCCGCGTTGACCAGGTGCTGAGCGGGCTCGGCGAGCACCTCGTCGACCTGCGCGGTGACCTCGTGCAGCCCGTCTTCCACCTCGGCGAGCCCGGCCAGGATGTCAGCGGAGAGCGCGCTGTCACGAAGTTCCATGGGGACAACTGTGATCACGCAGGCTCCCGGGTCTGCGACGCGTGTTCTCACCATTGTCAAGGATGGCGGGCGAAGCGGCATTCCCCGGGGTCACCGCGGCTCGTGATCGCAGTCAGGCCGACCAGACATCCGACCAGACCGCGACCCAAGTCCCGCCGGCGGGACGTCGGTAGCCCGGCCATCAGCGCACGAACAGCTGCGTCGCGGCGTGGTTCGCGAGATCAAGCAGCGGCTGCGGCACCACGCCGAGCACGAAGGTGGCGATCACGCCGAGACCCACGGCGCTCGCGGTCAACACGCTCGGCACCACAACGACCGGGCCATCGGGCGCCGGGTCGGAGAAGAACATCAGCACGATCACCCGGACGTAAAAGAACGCGGCCACCGCGCTGCTGAGCACTCCCACGATGACAAGAGGGGTCGCGCCGCCCGCGACGGCGGCCTGGAATACCGCGAACTTGCCGGTGAACCCGCTGGTCAGCGGGATACCCGCGAACGCGAGCAAGAAGAAGGCGAAGATCCCGGCCACAAGGGGGGAGCGCTTGCCGAGCCCGGCCCAGCGGGACAGGTGGACGGCCTCGCCCGTCGCGTCGCGCACCAGCGTGACCACAGCGAACGCGCCGATCGTGGTGAACCCGTAGACGGCGAGGTAGAACAGGCTCGCGGACAGCCCGGTCGTGGTGGCGGCAATGACGCCGGTGAGGATGAAACCGACATGCGCGATCGAGGAGTAGGCGAGCAGCCGCTTGACGTCGGTTTGGGTTATCGCGATGATCGCCCCGGTCACCATGGTGAGGATCGCCACCGTCCACATGACCGGGCGCCAGTCCCAGGTCAGCCCGCCGAAAGCGACGTACAGCACGCGCAGCACCGCGCCGAACGCCGACACCACCGTGCACGAGGCCATCAGCGCGGTGATCGGTGTGGGCGCGCCCTGGTACACGTCCGGCTTCCAGCTGTGGAAAGGCACCGCCCCGATCTTGAACAGCAGGCCAAGGCCGAGCAGCGCGATTCCGCCGGAGAGCAGGGTCGTGTTCGCCGTGTTCGTCTGCGCGGCAGCCGCGATATCGGACAGCCGCACCGATCCAGCGAACCCGTAGAGCAGCGCCATGCCGTACAGGAAGAACGCGGAAGAAAAGGCGCCGAGCAGGAAGTACTTGACGGCCGCCTCCTGCGACAGGAGCCTGCGCCGCCGGGCGAGCCCGCACAGCAGGTACAGCGGCAGCGAGAGCACCTCGAGTGCGACAAACATCGTGAGCAGGTCGTTCGCGGCCGGGAAGAGCAGCATGCCGCCCACAGCGAACAGCATCAGCGGGTACACCTCGGTGTGCGAGATCCCCGCGAGCAGGCCTTCGCGTTCCTCTGCGCTGCCGGGCACCGCGGCGGCCTGCGCGGCGAACGGGGCCGCGTCGTGCGAGCCCTCGGCCACGAGCAGCGCGCTGACCAGGGCGAGCGCAATGACGGTGCCCTGGATGAACAGGGTGGGCCGGTCCACGGCCACCGCACCCATGGCCGCCAGGTGCCCGGGCTTGCCGCCGCCGAAAAGGCTGCCGGAGACCGCGACGGTGACGGTCAGCGCGAACGCTGCGGCGAGGCTGCCCAGCGTCACGACCAATTGTCCATAACGGCGGATGCGGCGTGGCACAAACGCCTCGACGAGCACTCCAGCCACGGCAGCGCCGAACACCACGAGCATCGGGGAGAGCTGAAAGTACTCGATGTGCGGGGCCGTGATCGGCGGCCCCGCCGCAAACGGCCCGGTGAGGCTCAGCGCAGCCGACACGATCACGGGGTGGCTCCCTTCTCGGCGACTGTTGCGGCTCGGCTGACAGAGGCCCGGCCGGGCGGACCCGTCGTGCTGGCCGTGCCGACGCCGCCACGCGCCGTGGGAAGCGGGTCTCTGGCATGGACCTGCGCCATGGTTTGCCGCACGGCGGGATTGATGACGTCGATCACCGGTTTGGGATAGATGCCGAGCACGATGATCAAGGCGATCAGCGGGCCGACCGCCCACAGCTCACGGGGCCGCAGATCAGCCATGCCCCTGACCTCGTCCGTTGCCGGGCCGTTCATCGTCCGCTGGTACATCCACAGGATGTACACCGCCGCGAGGATGGTGCCGGCCGTGGCGAACACGGCCGCCGTCTTGTACCTGGTGAACGTGCCGACAAGCACGAGGAACTCGCTGACGAAGGTGTTCAGGCCGGGCAGCGCGAGCGCGGACAGGCCGGACACCAGGAACAGCCCAGCGAGGACAGGCGCGACCTTCTGCACGCCGCCGTAGTCGGAGATTGCCTGCGAGCCGCGGCGGGCGATGAGAAAGCCGGCGAGCAGGAACAGCGCGCCGGTGGAGAACCCGTGGTTGACCATGTACAGCGTCGCGCCGACCTGGCCCTGGGTGGTCAGCACGAAGATGCCGAGCGCGATGAACCCGAAGTGCGAAAGCGATGAGTAGGCGATCAGGCGCTTGAGGTCGGTCTGGCCGATGGCGACCACCGCGCCGTACAGGATGCCGATCACCGACAAGGTGACCACGAGCGGGATGAAGTACCTGGACCCAGCCGGGAACAGTTCGAGGCAGTAGCGCAGCATGCCGAACGTGCCGACCTTGTCGAGCACGCCGACGAGCAGGACCGCGGCGCCCGGCTGAGCCGCCGTGGCGGCGTCAGGAAGCCAGGTGTGGAACGGCCAGAGCGGCGCCTTGATCGCGAAGGCGACGAAGAAGCCGAGGAACAGCCATTTCTGCGCCGGGTGGCTGAGCGCCAGGTGGGTGAGGCTGGTGAACAGGAAGGTGCCCTTCGCGCCGCCATGAGCGGAGTAGACATACAGCGCGATCACCGCGACCAGCATCAGCAGGCCGCCCAGCAAGCTGTAGAGCAGGAATTTCACCGCCGCGTACTGGCGCTGGCCGACGCCGTAGCTCCCGATCATGAAATACATCGGGATCAGCATCGCCTCGAAGAGGACGTAGAACAGGAAGACGTCGGTCGCCGCGAAGACGCCGATCACCATGGTCTCCATCACAAGCAGCAGCGCGAAGTAGGTCTTCACGCTGCGCTCGCCCGCCTCCGCGTCGTTCCACGACGCGAGGATCACCACCGGCATCAGGATCGTGGTCAACACGATGAGCACCAGCGCGATGCCGTCCACGCCGACCGCGTAATGCACGCCGAACTGCGGTATCCACGAGTGGGTCTCGGTGAACTGGAACCGTGGACCGCTCGGCTTGAACCGCAACGCCATCACGACAGAGACGACGAGCGTCGCGAGCGAGAACACCAGCGCGAGCCGTTTGGCAAAAAGATCCCGGGCGCTCTTGCCGGCGGGGGCACCTTCCGCCGGCGCGGGGATGGCGGCCGTCACCAGCGCCCCAACGAGCGGGATCGCGCCGATGACGGTCAGCCACGGGAAACTACCCATCGGTCACAGCCTCACCAGGAGCATGGCGGCGACGAACAGCGCCGCGCCGAAGAACATCGACACCGCGTAGGAGCGGACGAAGCCGGTCTGCACCCGCCGCAGCCGCCCCGACGTGCCGCCGACCGTCGCAGCCAGGGTGTTGACCAGACCGTCGATGCCCCGGTTGTCGAAGTACACCGACAGCCGGGTGAGCCACTGGCCGGGCCGCATGAGCACCGACTCGTTCAACGCGTCGCCATACAGGTCCTTGCGGGCCGCGGCCGTGGGGAAGTGACCCGCGGGCGCCGTCCGCGGCACCTCGGCGCGCCCGTAGATGGACCACGCGATGAGGAAACCGATCACGAGCAGGCCGATCGCGGCGAGCCCGGACAGGGTGAAGATATGGCTCGGCGCCGGCAGGGCGCCGACGACAGGCGCGAGGAATTTGGCGAGGCGGTCGCCGAGCACCAGGTACGCGCCCGCCCCCACCGAGCCAACAGCAAGCAGGATCATCGGCCAGGTCATGACGGCCGGGGACTCGTGCGGGTGCGGCGCCTGAGCCTGGTCGCCCGGCTCGCCCGGCTCGGGCCGCCAGCGTGGCTTGCCCGCGAAGGTCATGAGCATCACGCGCGACATGTAGAAGGCTGTTATCCCGGCGCCGAGCAGCGCCGCGCCGCCGAGCAGGGCCCCTGACGTGCCACCCTTACCGAACGCGGCCTCGATGATTCCGTCCTTGGTGAAGAAGCCGGACAGCGGCGGCACGCCGATGATCGCGAGGTAGCCGATGCCGAAGGTGGCAAACGTCACGGGCATGATCCGGGAAAGGCCGCCGTAATGGCGCATGTCGACGTCGTCTTTCATGCCATGCATGACCGAGCCCGCGCCGAGGAACAGGCCCGCCTTGAAGAAACCGTGCGCAAGCAGCTGCGCGATCGCGAAAGCGTACCCGGCGGGTCCGAGCCCCGCAGCGAGGTGCATGTAGCCGATCTGGCTCATTGTGGAGCCGGCGAGCGCCTTCTTGATGTCATCCTTCGCCGACCCGATGATGGCGCCGAACAGTAGCGTGACAGCGCCGACGATGGTGACGGCGAGCCTCGCGTCCTGCGACAGCGCGAAGATCGGATTGGACCGGACGATCAGGTAGACGCCCGCGGTCACCATCGTCGCGGCGTGGATGAGCGCCGACACCGGCGTCGGGCCCTCCATCGCGTCGAGTAGCCACGACTGCAGCGGCACTTGGGCGGACTTGCCGCACGCGCCGAGCAGCAGCAGCAAGCCGATCGCGGTGACCAGCCCTTGGCTGGCCAGGCCCGCGTGGCCGAAGATGCCGGTGAACGACACGGTGCCGAAGGTCGCGAACATCAGGAAGATCGCGATTGTCAGGCCGGTGTCGCCAACCCGGTTGACCACGAACGCCTTCTTGGCCGCCGTCGCAGCGCTCGGCTTGAACTGCCAGAACCCGATGAGCAGGTAAGAGGCGAGGCCGACGCCTTCCCAGCCGAGGTAGAGGCCGAGGTAGTTGTCGGAGAGCACGAGCAGCAGCATGGCGGCGATGAACAGGTTCATGTAGCCGAAGAAGCGCCGCCGGTCCTCGTCGCCCGCCATGTAGCCGACGGAGTAGATGAGGATCAGCGAACCGACGCCCGTGATCAGCAGAACGAAGCAGATCGACAGCGGGTCAAGCAGCAGGCCCATGCTGACCTGGAACCGGTTGACCGGGATCCAGCTGTACAGGTGCAGGTCCCTGCTGCGCTGGGCCGCGGGGTAGCCGAGCATCGCGACGAGGGCGACCACGCCGTAGCAGAACGCGGCGAGTGAGGTGGCGCACCCAAGCAAGTGCCCGAAGCGGTCCGCCCGCCGGCCTGCGAGCAGCAGTATCGCCGCGCCCGCGACCGGAAACGCGAGGAGCAGCCAGGCCGACGACTGAACGCCGACCGCAGAAAGCGGTGCCGTCAGCGCGCCGACGGATGCGGCGGCGAGCGAGCCTGTCACCGTGCTACCTCTCAGTACTTCAGCAGGTTCGCGTCATCCACAGACGCGGACCTGCGGGTCCGGAAGATTGCCATCAGGATGGCCAGGCCCACGACAACCTCGGCCGCTGCCACCACCATGACGAAGAACGCGACGACCTGGCCGTCGAGGTTGCCGTGCATCCGAGCGAACGCGACAAAGGCCAGGTTGGCGGCGTTGAGCATCAACTCGACGCACATAAAGATCACGATCGCGTTCCGGCGGACAAGCACGCCCACGCCGCCGATGACGAACAGGATCGCTGACAGCGCGACGTAGTGGGCCGGGGTCATGTCATCGCCTCGCCATCTCCCCCCTCTGGCTGCCTGTCGGTGGCCCGCCCGCCCGGGGAGCGCTCGGCGGTGGCCTGTTCGCCCGGGGCCCGCTCGGCGGAGGCCTGTTCGCCCGAGGAACGCTCGGCGGAGGCCTGTTCGCCCGGCGCCCGCTCGGCGGTGGCCCGCTCGCCCGCGGGAAGCGATTGACCGAAACCGCCCACCGCGCGGACCGGCAGGCCTACCCGGCGCCGGCCCGCGATGATCTGGCTCACGGAAAGCTCGGAGGGCCGCCCGTCGGGCAGCAGCGCGGGCCGGTCGACGGCGTTGTGCCGCGCGTAGGTCCCAGGACCAGGCAGCGGCGTCAGCTGGCCCGTGGCCAGCCGGCGCCGCGCAAGATCGCGCTGCGTCGGCTTTGGCGTTGTCCGCTCACGATGCGCAAGAACCATGGCGCCGAGCGCCGCCGTGATCAGCAGGGCGCTCGTCACCTCGAATGCGTACACGTACTTGGTGAAGACCAGGCGCGCGACAGCGGTGAGGTTGGCTGATCCATACGACGCCCCGGCCTTGGTGATGCCGCCCAGCGCGGCGTGGCCGACGGTGCCGAGGAGCAGGACCATCATGGCTATGCCAGCAAGCCCAGCAGCAAGCCGCTGTCCCCTGATCGTCTCCGCGACCGAGTCGGCCGAGCTCACGCCGATGAGCATCACGACGAACAGGAAGAGCATCAGCACCGCACCGGTGTAAACGATCACCTGGACGAAGGCGAGGAACGGGGCGCCCTGGGTGGCGTAGAGAACAGCGAGCGACAGCATCACCACGGCGAGCAGCAGCGCGCAGTGCACCGCTTTCCGGGCCGCGATCATGCCGAGCGCGGCCGTCACTGAAAGCACCGCGAGCAGCCAGAAGGTCACCGACTGGCCGGCTGTGGCCGCCGCGTGCTGCGCCAGCGGGGCTGCGCTTCGCGCAGCGGCGGCGCCGAAATGGTGGACGGCCGCATTCACGTCGGGTCCTCGCGTCGCTTGCCGCGCCGCTGAGCACCTTGCGCGCCCGGAGCGGTCTGGGTGCCGGTTACGCCGGCCGGACCGAGATCGTAGTAGTCCTTCTCGTCCGAGCCGAGGCGCATCGGATGCGGAGTCGCCTCCATCCCCTGCTCGAGCGGGGCAAGCAGCTGCTCCTTCGTCCAGATGAGGGCCTCGCGGTTGTCGTCGGCGAGCTCATACTCGCCGGTCATGGTGAGCGCCCGGGTCGGGCAGGCCTCAACGCAGAGCCCGCACAAGATGCAGCGCAGGTAGTTGATCTGGTAGACGTGGCCGTACCGTTCGCCAGGCGAGTAGCGCTCGTCCTCGGTGTTGTCCGCGCCCTCGACATAGATGGCGTCGGCCGGGCATGCCCATGCGCACAGCTCGCAGCCGATGCACTTCTCCAGCCCATCGGGCCACCGATTGAGCTGGTGACGTCCGTGAAAGCGCGGCGCCGCCGGGCGCTTGCCTTCCGGATACTGGACCGTGTCGACCTTCCTGAACATCTCGTGGAAGGTGACACCGAACCCCTTCAGCGAATCAAGCACCCGTCACCTCCTTAGCCGCGCCGCCCGAGGCCACGCCGCCCGAGGCCGCCCCGCCTGGCCGCTGGCCGACCGGGCGGGCGTCACCGCCCGGTGAGCCGGGCACGCCCACGCCGTGGTAGTGCGGAAGATCCAGCGGTGGCACGGGAAAGCCGGCCGCCATTGGGTCGGCCGCCATCGCTGCGTCGTCGGCAGTTCGCTGCGCCGCTTCGTCGGAGCGTCGTCTCTGCGCGGCCGTGTCCCAAGCCCACCACAAGGCAAACAGCACGACGACGATCAATCCGATGACCACATATGGCACCGTGCCGCCGTTTCTGCGGAGCGCGCGCATCGCGGCGATCAGCAAGATCCATGCGAGCGAAGCGGGGATGAGGACCTTCCAGCCGAGCCGCATGAGCTGGTCGTAGCGGACGCGCGGCAGCGTGCCGCGCAGCCAGACGAAGACGAAGAGCAGGATGAGCACCTTGGCAAGGAACCACAGCATCGGCCACCAGCCGCTGTTGGCGCCCGACCAGATGGTGAGCGGCCACGGCGCCCGCCAGCCGCCGAGAAAAAGGGTCGACGCGAGCCCGGCCACGGTCGTCATGTTGATGTACTCGGCCAGGAAGAACAGCGCGAACTTCAGCGACGAGTACTCCGTGTGAAAGCCGCCGACGAGTTCGCCCTCGCCTTCTGGCAGGTCGAATGGAAGCCGGTTGGTCTCGCCGACCATCGTCACCAGATAGACGAGGAATGACGGTATCAGCAGCACCGCATACCAGGACGGGACGTGCAGGGTAAGGCCGGCCAGGTGGAACGGGTTGCCGTGCGCCTGCGCGGCGACGATCTGGGCGGTGGAAAGCGACCCGGCGTACAAGAAAACGGCGACGAAGGACAGGCCCATCGCGATCTCATAGCTGATCACCTGCGCGGACGACCGCAGCGCGCCGAGCAGCGAGTACGGCGAGCCTGATGACCAGCCTGCGAGGACGATGCCGTAGACGCCTATCGAGCTCATCGCGAGCACAAGCAACACCGCGACGGGAAGATCGGTGAGCTGCAACGGGGTGCGCTGGCCGAAGATGGAGACGTTGGGGCCGAATGGAATGATCGCGAAGCTGATGAAGGCGGGGGTCACCGCAAGCAGCGGCGCCAAGATGAACACGACCTTGTCGACGGACAGCGGGTTGATGTCCTCCTTAAGGCCCAGCTTGACCCCGTCGGCAAGCGACTGGAGCAGGCCGAACGGGCCAGCGCGGTTTGGCCCGAGACGCTGCTGCATCCTGCCTATGACGCGCCGCTCGGCCCATATTGCGAACAGGGTCATGACGAGCAGGAAGGCGAAGACGAACACGACCTTGATGATGATCAGCCACCACGGGTCGTGGCCGAAGCTCGCCAGGTTCGGGTCCGCCGCCGCGCCGCTCGCGGCAGCCAGGAAGTTCATTCGGCTCTCCGGACTGTGACCAGGGCGCCCGCGTCGGCGCCAAGCCCGCCGCGCAGCGCGCACCCGGCCGAGTTGGTGGGCAGCCAGACCACCCGGTCCGGCATGGCGGCCACCTCCGCGGGCAGCGTGACGGCGCCGCGCTCGGTGGCCACCGTGACCTTGTCGCCATCGGCGACCCCGATCTCGGCCGCGAACACCGCAGACAGCCGTGCGCACGGGGGTCGTGCGGTCCCTGCCAGGTAAGGCTCACCGTCTTGCATCCGTCCTGCGTCAAGGAGCTGATGCCAGGTGGACAACAGCGCCTCGCCCTGGCCCGGCTCGGGCCGGACCGCCGCCGGGACGCTCGGTGGGAGTGGCCGCGGCCCCTTCCACTGGCCGAGACCGGCCAGCTCTCGCCGGGCCGCTGCCGCGTCAGGCAGGCCCAGGTGGACGTCCATCTCGTCCGCGATCACGTTAAGCACCTGAAGGTCCGGCAGGGCGCCGGGCACGTTCAGCGCACGGCCGAAGCCGCCGCCCCTGCCCTCCCAGTTGACGTAGGTGCCGGACTTCTCGCTCATCTGCGCGACAGGGAAAACGACATCGGCGCGGTCGGTCACCGCGCTTGCCCGCAACTCCAGGCTGACCACGAAAGGCGTGGCCTCCAGCGCCTGCAGCGCGGCCCGCGGATCCGGCAGGTCAGCCGGATCGACGCCCGCGATCACCAGCGCGTCGAGTTCCGCCGCGGCGGCCGCGGCGATGATCTCGCCCGTGTCGCGCCCGAGCGCGTCCGGCAACGTCGCCACCGCCCATGCGCGGGCCACCTCGGCGCGCGCCTGCGGGTCGGCGACCGGCCGGCCGATTGGGAGCAGGCCAGGCAGCGCGCCGGCCTCGACCGCTCCGCGCTCGCCCGCCCGCCGCGGGACCCAGGCAAGGCGTGCGCCGCTGCCGCGGGCGAGCCTCGCGGCGGCGGACAGCGCACCGGGGATCGCGGCGAGCCGCTCGCCGACAATGATGATCGCGCCACTGCGTTTCAGCAGGCCTGCCGCGGCCCGGCCGGCCTCGTCCAGGCCAGACCCGGTGATCAGGTTCCCAAGCAGCTCAGCTTCTGCGCCCGGCAGCGACGTGATCAGCTGAGCGGAGATCTTGTGGAAGCCCGGGCTCGCCAGCGGCGCCAGCGCGAACACCGGCAGGCCCTTCTTCCTCGCCGCCTTGCGCAATCGCAGGAAGACGATCGGCGACTCTTCCTCCGGCTCGAACCCGGCGAGCAGCACCATGGAGGCGTTCTCAAGGTCGCGGTAGCTCACCTCGATGCCATGACCCGCCACCTCAGCCGCGATGAACCGCGCCTCCTCAGCCGAGTGCGGTCGGGCGCGCATATCGATGTCGTTGGTGCCGAGCGCGATGCGGGCAAACTTCGCATACGCGTACGCGTCCTCCAGGGTGAGCCTGCCACCGGTGAGAACGCCGGCCCGGCCGTGCGCGCGCGCGAGCCCCTCCGCCGCCGCGGCGACCGCCTCTGACCACGAGGCGGGCTGCAAGGCCCCATCAGCGTCGCGCACCAGCGGGCTCGCCAGCCGGTCGGGCTGCTGGCCGTAGACAAAGGCCCAGCGTCCCTTGTCGCAGTTCCACTCCTCATTGACCTCGGGATCATCGCCAGCCCATCGCCGGGTCACGGCGCCGCGCCGATGGTCGGTGCGCAGCCTGCAACCGGACGCGCAATGTTCGCAGGCGCTCGGCGTGGAAACGAGGTCAAACGGGCGCGCGCGGAACCGGTACGCGGTGCCTGTCAGCGCCCCAACCGGGCAGATCTGCACGGTGTTGCCGGAAAAGTAGGACTGGAATGGATGCCCTTCCGCCACGGCGACCTGCTGCTGCGGCCCCCGTTCGAACAGTTCGATGAACGGATCACCGGCGATCTGCTCGGAGAACCGCGTGCAGCGAGCGCACGACACGCACCGTTCCCGGTCAAGCAGAACCCCGCTGGACAGCGGGATGGGCTTGGCGAACGTTCGCTTGGCCTCGAAGAAGCGGGTCTCACCCTGCCCGGCGGTCATGGCCTGATTTTGCAGCGGGCATTCCCCGCCCTTGTCGCACATCGGGCAGTCGAGCGGGTGGTTGATGAGCAGAAACTCCATCATGCCGCGCTGGGCCTTTTCCGCCACGAGCGACGTGAGCTGTGTCCGTACCACCATGCCCTCTGTACACGCGGTCGTGCAGGCGGGCATCGGCTTGCGCTGGCCCTCCACCTCAACAAAGCACTGCCGGCAGGCCCCCACGGGGTCCAGCAGCGGATGATCGCAAAAACGCGGCACGGCGATGCCGAGCAGTTCGGCGGCGCGGATCACCAGCATGCCTTTGGGCACGCTGATTTCGAAGCCGTCGATGGCGACGGTGACGCTGTTCTGCGGCGGCGCCTTCCCGGCGGCGTCACTGGTCGACAGGGTCACGACGCCTCCCCCCGGCAGAGCCGGCCGCACCAGAGGACCCACCGAACAAGGTCGCGGCCGCGGGATCGAATGGGCAGCCACCCCGCTTTTGGTGGGAGGTGTACTCGTCCCTGAAGAACTGAATGGACGAGACGACCGGGCTCACCGCACCGTCGCCGAGCGCGCAGAACGCGCGACCCAGGATGTTGTCACACATGTCCAAGAGCTTGTCCAGGTCTTCCTCTGTTCCCTCGCCCCGCTCCAGCCGGGCAAGCACCCGAACCATCCAGTAGGTTCCTTCGCGGCACGGCGTGCATTTACCGCATGACTCGTGCTCGTAGAACTCCGTCCACCGCAGCACCGCGCGCACGACGCAGGTCGTGTCGTCAAAGATCTGCAGCGCCCTGGTGCCGAGCATGGAACCGGCTGCTCCGACAGACTCGAAGTCGAGCGGCACGTCCAGGTGCTCATCGGTGAGCAGCGGAGTCGACGAGCCGCCCGGTGTCCAGAACTTGAGCCGGCGCCCTGCCCGAACCCCGCCGGCCAGGTCGAGCAGCTCGCGCAGGGTGATACCGAGCGGCGCCTCATACTGGCCAGGCTTGGTCACGTGGCCAGACAGCGAGAACAGCCCGAAGCCCTTCGACTTGTCCGTGCCCATGCCCGCGAACCAGGCCGCGCCGCCCGCCACGATGGCAGGAACGCTGGCTATCGTCTCGGCGTTGTTGATCACGGTTGGCGACGCGTAGAGTCCCGCTACCGCGGGGAACGGCGGCCGCAGCCGCGGCTGACCGCGGCGGCCCTCCAGCGAGTCAAGCAGCGCGGTCTCCTCACCGCAGATGTAGGCGCCCGCGCCGACATGCAGGACGAGGTCCAGCCGGTAGCCGGAACCGAGGATGTCGCCGCCAAGGAAGCCGGCCTCGTACGCCTCCTTGATCGCCTGCTGGAGCCGCCGGACCACGTGCAGCACCTCGCCGCGCACGTAGATGAAGGCATGGCTGGCCCGGATGGCGTACGACGTGATCACGGTGCCTTCGATGAGAGTGTGCGGGCTCGCCATCATCAGCGGGACGTCCTTGCAGGTGCCCGGCTCGGACTCGTCCGCGTTCACCACCAGGTAGCGCGGGCCGTCGTCCCCCTGCGGGATGAAGCCCCACTTCATACCGGCGAGGAAGCCGGCGCCGCCGCGACCGCGGAGCCCGGAATCCTTGACCATCTGGACGATCTCGCCCGGCGCCATCCCCAGCGCCTTCCGCAGCCCCAGGTAACCGCCGACGCGCTGATATCCGTCCAGTGTGAAGGCGTCTGCGTCGTCCCAATGAGCGGACAGGACCGGTGTGAGCACGGTCAACGTGCTCCCTCCTTCGGCGCAGCGGGCGGCATGGGTGGCGCGGTCCAGCCACGCTCGCGCGCGATCTTCAAACCGACCAGGGTAGCTGGCCCCGCGGCCGGGCCCTCGCCAGCCTGGCCGTCCGGGTAACCGGCAAGGATCCTCGACGCCTCGCGCCAGGTGCACAGCCGGGTTGGACCGCGATCCGGGCTGACGTCCCTGCCCGCACGCAGGTCGTCGACGAGCGCGCGCGCCGACTGCGGCGTCATGTTGTCAAAGAACTCCCAGTTGACCATCACGACGGGTGCGTAGTCACACGCGGCATTGCATTCCACATGCTCAAGGCTGATCTTTCCGTCGGGTGTCGTCTCCTCGTTGCCGACGCCCAGGTGCTCGCGGAGTTCGGCGAAGATCTGGTCACCCCCCATCACCGCGCACAGCGTGTTCGTGCAGACCCCCACGTGGTAGTCGCCCACTGGCTGGCGCTTGTACATGGTGTAGAACGTCACCACGGCGGTGACCTCGGCGACGCTGAGGCCAAGCTGATCGGCGCAGAACTCGATGCCTTCGCCGGACACATGGCCCTCTTCGGCCTGGACCAGGTGGAGCAGCGGCATCAGCGCGGAACGCGGCCGAGGGTACCGGCTCATGATCTCGGCGGCCTCGGCGGCCATCCGCGTGCGCGCCTGTTCGGTGAACGGCATTACCGGTCCGCACCTCCCATCACCGGATCGAGGCTGGCAACTGCCGCGATGACATCAGCGATCATCCCGCCCTCGCACATCACGGGCAGCGACTGCAGGTTGGTGAACGACGGATCGCGGAAGTGCACCCGGTAGGGCCGGGTTCCGCCATCGCTCACCGCGTGGCAGGCTAGCTCGCCGCGTGGCGACTCGACCGCCGCGTACACCTGGCCGGGCGGCACCCGAAATCCCTCGGTGACCAGCTTGAAGTGATGAATGAGCGCCTCCATCGACTGGCTCATGATGTGCCGTATGTGGTCCGGCGAGTTGCCGAGCCCGTCGGGCCCGAGCGCGAGCTGCGCCGGCCAGCCAATCTTAGGATCACGGATCATCACCGGATCATCGTCATCGCGCTCTCCGGACAGCCGGTCCACACACTGTGAGATGATCTTGAGGGACTCCTCCATCTCGTCCATGCGGACCAGGTACCGGCCGTAGGCGTCGCAGCTTTCCTGCACGGGCACGTCGAACTCGTAGGTCTCATAGCCGCAGTACGGCTGCGACTTGCGCAGGTCCCAGGGCAGACCGGTGGCGCGGAGCACCGGTCCGGTGAGGCCGAGCGCCATGCAGGCCGGCAGGTCAAGGTAGGCGATCCCGCTCGTCCGTGCCAGGTAGACGGGGTTGGCGTCCAGCAGCTTGCGCATGTCGATCAGTTTGCGGGGCAGCGCGCCGAGCAGCTCGCGCACCGCTTCCAGGGCACCCGGCGGCAGGTCCTGCGATATCCCTCCTGGCCGGATATAGGCGTGATTCATCCGCAGCCCGGTGATCAGCTCGAAGATGTCAAGCACCGTCTCGCGTTCACGCAGGCCGTGCAGGAACACCGTGGTGGCGCCGATTTCCATGCCGAAGGTGCCGATCGCCATCAGGTGCGAAGAAATACGGTTCAGCTCCATCATCAGAACCCTGATGACGCGAGCGCGTTCGGGGATCTGACCTTCGATGCCGAGAAGCCGTTCGACCGCGAGGCAGTAGGCCACCTCGTTGAAGATCGGCGCGAGGTAGTCCATCCGGGTGCAGAACGTGACGCCCTGCGTCCACGTTCGCACTTCCATGTTCTTCTCGATGCCGGTGTGCAGGTAGCCGATGACTGGCCGCAGCTCGGTGACGGTCTCGCCGTCCAGAGTCAGAATCAGGCGCAGCACGCCGTGCGTGGATGGGTGCTGCGGGCCCATATTGACGACAAGCCGCTCCTCGCCCGGCCGGTCGCCGATCTCGTCCGCGGCGGCGACTATCTGATCCCAGTCCTGGCCGGAGACGGTATAGACGCGGGTTGCCTCGGTCTCGCCCGGGCCGAGACCGCTGCCGTCCGAAGCGGTCGCCGCCTGCTCATCGGCCCGAGAGGTCATTGGTAGGCCCTCCGGCCCTCCGGCGGCGGCACCTGTGCCCCGCGATACTCGACCGGAATCCCGCCCAGCGGGTAGTCCTTGCGCTGCGGGTGGCCCTTCCAGTCGTCGGGCATCTCGATTCTGGTGAGCGCCGGATGCCCGTCGAAGATAATCCCGAAGAAGTCCCAGGTCTCCCGTTCGTGCCAGTCATTGGCCGGGTAGATGCCCACGACCGAGGGGATGTGCGGATCACCGTCGGGCGCGGTCACTTCCAGCCGCACGCGCCTGTTGTGCGTGATCGACGCCAGGTGGTAGACGGCATGCAGCTCGCGGCCCGGGTCATCGGGGTAGTGCACCCCGCTCACCCCGGTGCACAGCTCGAACCGCAGTGCCGGATCGTCGCGCATCCGCTGTGCGAGCTCGGGCAGGTGTTGTCTGCTGACGAAGAAGGTCAGCTCACCACGGTCGACCACCACGCGTTCCACCGCATCGGCGAGGCTCGTGCCCGACGCGCCAAGCGCCCGCTCGAGCGCGTCCGCGACCTCGTCGAAGTACGAGCCGTAGGGCCTGGATGCGGGCAGTGCCGGTGGCCTGCGAACCCGCAGACCACCGTAGCCGGAGGTGTCGCCGTCTCCGGAGACGCCGAACATGCCCCGGCGGACGACGCGCTCAGCCAGTCGCTCTTGACCCGCCTTGGCCGGAAGGCTTGGCTCGGCCCGCTCGGTCACGTGCTCACCTCCCGAGCCGGCGTGCCGACATCCACAAGCGGCAGCCTGCGCAGCCCGGCCGCTTCGCGTTCCTCGATCTCGGCCTGCCGGTGCGCGCCGAGCTTGGAGTTCTGGATCTTGTCGTGCAGCTTCACGATCGCGTCGAGCAGCATCTCGGGCCGTGGCGGGCAGCCGGGGAGGTAGATGTCCACCGGCACGATGTGATCGACACCCTGGACAATCGCGTAGTTGTTGAACATCCCACCGCTGGACGCGCACACGCCCATGGAGATGACCCATTTGGGCGCTGCCATCTGGTCATAGATCTGACGCAACACCGGGGCCATCTTCTGGCTCACCCGGCCAGCAACGATCATGAGGTCCGCCTGGCGTGGCGTGGCCGACGCGCGCTCCATTCCGAACCTCGCCAGGTCATGCCGCGGGCCGCCGACCGCCATCAGCTCCATCGCGCAGCAGGCGAGCCCGAATGTGGCCGGCCAGACGGAACTCTTCCGCGCCCAGCCGGCCAGTTGCTCCAGCGTCGTCAGCATGACCCCGCTGGGTAGCTTCTCCTCGATACCCATGGCGCTAATCCCACTCCAGACCGCCGCGCCGCCAGACATAGGCGTACGCGACCAGGACCGTGCCGATAAACAGAACCATCTCGACCAGCCCGAAGACCCCGAGTTGGTCGAACGCGACGGCCCAGGGATACAGGAAGATGATTTCAATGTCGAAGACGATGAACAGCATCGCGGTGAGGTAGTACTTCACCGGGAACCGGCCCCCGCCCCGCGGTTGCGGCGTCGGCTCGATGCCGCACTCGTACGCGTCGAGCTTGGCGCGGTTCCAGCGTTTGGGCCCCGCCAGCGTTCCCGCCACGAGGGAGAACAGCGCAAAGCCCAAGGACAGAGCCGCAAGGACCAAGATCGGAACATACAGCTTCATTGGCCCACACCTCTTTTCCTTCGCACCCGTCCACGCCGCGCCCAGCTCATGTCGGGCGAGTGCGTGCCGCGGCGGCGTCTGTCGCGTGCTCTGCTCACAGCGGGCTTCCCATCCTAGATAGCAGCGCCATTCCTGCTCCGACCCGGCTCAGCTACGCAGCGGGGGCCAACCGTGAAAGGGCGTTGATGACCCGGTCAGCTGCGTCACCCCCCCGCGGCTCGGTGAGATTGGCCAGCAACTTCATGGCGAACCGCATCACGGTCGCACGCCGCAGGCCATGGCGAGTGGCGAACTTCATCAGGTCGGGGTGGCCGATTGCCCGCACGAACATCCTGCCGAGCGTGTAGTACCCGCCGTAGGCATCCCGCAGAATCCGTGGATAGGCGCACAGCAGTTGTTCGCAAGACCCGGGGGAACTCATGGCGAGCGCTTGGGCGATCACCTCGGCAGCGATCTCGCCGGCCTCCATGGCGTATGCGATGCCCTCACCGTTGAAGGGGTTCACCATCCCGCCCGCGTCGCCGACAAGCAGCATGCCGCGGGTGTAATGCGGGGTTCGATTGAACCCCATGGGCAGCGCCGCGCCACGTATCGGCTGCGTCCGGTTCTCCTCGGAGAATCCCCACTCCGCGGGCATGCCCGCGAGCCACGTGCCGAGCAGAGCGCGGTAGTCGGTGTTCTGAAAGGCCTCGCTGGTGTTCAGCAGGCCGAGGCCGACGTTGCTTGTTCCATCGCCGACGCCGAAGACCCAGCCGTATCCGGGCAGCAGCCGGTCTTCGTCCCACAGGTCCAGCCACGCCTCGAGGTAGTCATCGTCGTGCCGCGGGCTGGTGTAGTACGTGCGAACCGCGACCCCCATGGGCCGGTCATCACGCTTGCGCAGGCCCATGGCCACGGACAGCCGGGACGAGTTGCCGTCCGCGGCCACGACGACGCGGGCGCGGTAGGCCCCGCGCGCGGTGGCGACCCCGACGATCCGACCGGTTCGCTCATCGAGCAGCGGGCCGGTTACCGGGGTCCGCTCAAGCAATCGCGCACCCGCGCGCTCGGCGGTGCGGGCAAGCGCCTCATCGAACCCGAGGCGGGTGCGGACGAGGCCAAAGCCGGGATAGTTGCTCAGGTCGGGCCAGGGCACCTCGATCCGGGTGCCGCTGCCGATGATCCGCAGTCCCTCGTTCCTGATCCAGCCATCGTCCTCGCTGGTCGCGACGCCCATCTTGGCCAGGCACTTCACTGCGCGCGGGGTGAGGCCGTCGCCACACACCTTCTCGCGGGGGAAGGCAGCCTTTTCCAGCAGCAGCACATGCAGGCCAGCCTGGGCTAGGTAAAAAGCAGTGGCCGAACCCGCCGGGCCAGCGCCGACAACGATGACATCGGCATCCTGCTCCGCCCTCCCGCGGGGATCCGCGGCAGCCGGGCTAACTCGCTCAGTCACAGACCTGTCCTGACTCTGACTGCGGGGAAGCGCACCGCCTCTCGCGAACGGTCCTTATGACCGCCCGGCGCGACGTTCGCGTCCCGGCGCGAGGCTTGTCCTCTTGTGAACCGCTTCACAAGTGCTCAGTCCGAAAGTGTAGACCTTTGCGCCCGCCAACTGCGAACCAGCCCGGGCCTATGGCCGCTAAGGCCCGCGGAGGGCGCTGTGCAGGGCGACAACACCGAAGGACAGGTTGCGCCAGCGGACCGCGGTCCAGCCCGCCGCGTGCAACCATCTCGCCAGCTCCGCCTGGCCCGGCCAATCCTTGATCGACTCGGCCAGGTACGCGTAGGCGTCGGGGTTGCTGCTGAGCGCGCCGGCCACCAGTGGCAGCACCCGCCGCAGGTAACGCTGGTACCCGGCGTCCGCGGCACGGACACGAAGATGGCTGAACTCACAAACCACCAGCCGGCCTCCAGGCCGGGTGACCCGCAGCATCTCGCGCAGCGCGGCCCGTGGGTCGGCGACATTTCGCAGGCCGAACGAGATCGTCACGGCGTCGAAGCATCCATCCCGCAGCGGAAGCCTCAGCGCGTCCCCCGCGATGAAATGGGGGGCGGCGGCCGGCGAGGCGCGCCGCCGCCTGACTCCCTCCCGGAGCATCCCGAGAGAGAAATCACAGGCCACACAGCGTGCCCCCGAGGCGGCAAGGGCCACGGCCGAGGCGCCCGTTCCGGCTGCGAGGTCGAGGATCCGCTCACCGGGCGCGGCGTTGACCGCCCGCGTGACGGCACGGCGCCACAGCCGGTCCTGGCCAACCGACAAGACATCGTTGAGCAGGTCGTAGCGGCGCGCGGTCTGGTCGAACATGGCCGCCACGTCGGCGGGCCTCTTGTCCAGTTGGGCCCGGCTCACCCGGTCAGCCTCGCACATCGGCCGAAGCCGGGGCGCGAAGCTTCGTAACCCGCCCGGCGTCGCCAAGCGTCCAACGAATGCGTGGGACGGCCGCTGTGGCGGCGTCCCCACCTGGATCAGCTCATCGCTCGGCTGGTTCCCAGGGCTGCCGCGCGGCCGGTTCCGGAGCGCCCCACCCGAAACCGGCCGCCGGTGGACCGGCCCTCTCGTTCTCGAGCCGCGCCGAACCCCCCACGACCTCTTTGTACGCCGCAGCGTTGCGCCGGCCCCCGAAACACCGGCGAGTAGCGACATTCTGGAGTACAAACCCGCGTGCGGTGGTGATCACGGCGCGGTCGCCCGACGTCGCGCTAGTCGCTGTCTTCCGAGCGCGAGCCCTCGTCGATCCGCCGCCGGAATTCGCGCGCTCGCCGGGCCAGCGCCCCTGACATGGCGTCGCGCTGACGCGATAGCGCGACAAAGCTGACCAGGCCACTGATCGCGGCCGCGAGCAGCAGCAGCAACAGGCCGCGCGCGCCTGCGAGGTAACACGCGCCAAGCGCAGCCACAAAGAGCAGAACGCGGGCAGAGGTATAGCTGAGTGCGGCGCGCATAACGCCATCAGCCTATTGCGGTCCCAGCAATTCGGCGCGCAACGCCGGCCCGATGTTCCCCCCGGACAAGATCGACACATACGTCTTTCCGGCCGGAAGCTCACTTCGCCGGTAGAGAAAGGCGGCCACGGCCACCGCGCCCCCGGGCTCGGCGATAAGCCGCAGGTCGTCCGCGATCCGCCGGACCGCCGCTTTGATTTCCTCCTCGGCTACCGTGACCACGTCGTCGACGTAGGCCCGCATGTGCTCGAACGGCACCTCGCCGACCTGCTCGACTCGCAGCGCGTCGGCGACGGTGCGCGCGGTCTGCGCGGCGGGCCAGCAGATGCGCGTGCCCGCGCGCAGCGAGTCGCGAGCGTCGGCGGCGAGCTCCGGCTCCACTCCCACCACCGCGGCGCTCGGGCGCGTGGCCTTGATCGCCGCTGCGATCCCGGAGATCAGCCCTCCGCCGCCGACAGGAACAAGCACCACGTCAACGTCGTCGCAGTCGGCCATGATCTCCAAGCCGATGGTTCCCTGGCCGGCGATGACCGCGGCGTCGTCGAACGGCGGGATGACGGCGTAACCGTGACGGCTGGCCAGTTCCTGCGTGGCGCTCGTGCGCGACACGAGCGACGGTGCGACCGTCACCACCTGCGCGCCGTAGGAGCGAGCGGATGCCACCTTCATCTGCGCGGCCGTCTCGGGTACGACCACGACGGCCGCGCAGCCGAGCGCCGCGGCGCCGTAGGCGACCGCGGCAGCGTGATTGCCGCTCGAATGCGCGATCACGCCGCGGGCGCGCTGCCCCGCTGGCAGCGCGCTGATCGCCGCGTATGCTCCGCGGATCTTGAATGACCCGGTTGGCTGCAGTGATTCGGGCTTGACCAGAAGGCGGCCCGGCGCATGCGGATACCGGACGAGCGGTGTCCGGACCGCCACGCCCGCGAGGCGGCGCGCCGCCGCCTGAATCTGCGCCAGCGGCACGAGACGGTCAGGCATGGCGGCCGCGTGCCCTCTTGGATGCATATTTTCCGGAACATAGGGAGAAAACCGCCGTTAGCCGACACACTTGGGACAAGTCCCCGCTTCAAAGCTCAGGAAGGGTAGAACGTGGAGGCCAGCAGCGAGCGACTGCTCACTCCCGGCGAGGTCGCCGCCCTTTTCAGGGTTGATCCAAAGACCGTAACGCGTTGGGCTGCCTCGGGCCGGATCAGCAGCATCCGCACGCCCGGCGGGCACCGCCGGTTCCGTGAGTCTGAGGTCCGTGCGCTGCTGCGCGGTGACATCGAGCCAGCCGCGGACGGCCACCGCGCACGGTGATGGCGCGCACCTGACCGGCGCCGCCTCGCCTCATCCAGGATCCTGGCCTTCGCCCATGCCGCGGCGTGCGCGAAACTCAAGGAACTCACGGTAGAGCGCGTCGTCTTCACGCCGCCATCGGTTGCGCCGCTCCTCCATCTCCTCCTCGGTCATCGCCTGCCGTGCCAGCCGCTCGTACTCAGCGTCCCCGGGCCCGATCTCCACATAGACCTGCCCGATGAGGCGACCGCCGTCGCCGACGGCGGTGCGCGGCACCTTCAGGTTCCCGTTGGGGAGACGTATGACGAACATTTCCTGGTCATCCTAGACGCCAAAGCGCCGGTCGAAGTAGAGCATCACGTTCAGCGCTGTCCTGGTGTCCCCGCCGAGCATGTCGACGAGGGCGGGCCGCTGCCGCGAGGCGATCGCGGCGAACGCGTCCGCGAAGAACTCCCTGCGCCCGAGACCACTGGGCTGGCGGTGGAAGTCACTGACCAGGTGGGGAACGCACTGATCATAGAGCCTGCGGAACTCGGCCTGATCGGACTGCCAGTGGCCAGGGGTGTCGATGTCGTCCAGTGCGTGCCCGATCTCATGGCACATGACATCGGGCGTGGGCGATGGCTGAGCGCCAACAACGATCTTGCGGCCGCCATATGCCCCGGCGCAGACATCCCACGTGCCGCGGCCGGCGGGCAGCGGAACACCACGCAGGTGTTGCATGTGGTCAAGGTCGGGAACGCCGCCCGGGCCGACGAAGATCCCATCGAGCGCTCCGGCGAGCCTCTCCTTGAGCGCCGCAGGCAACTCGGCGAGTCGGTCGATCGCGCGCACGATCTCGGCCGGCGGCGGTGCCTTGGCATCCCATTGCCGGTGCAGAACCTGTTCCAGGCTGCCGCAATGCCGACGACCGTCGCCGCGATGCGGCTCATCAGGCAGGTGCGGCGCCACATACCGATCGCGGGCGCCTGGCCGGCCGTCGGTTCGCGCATGAGCCGCAGGCCTCGCGAGTTCGGACCCGGGGCGCCCGACGAACGCCGCGGCGTTGCCCGGATTCGCCACCTCGTACCATGGCCGCCGCGCCGCGGCGTCCCTCGAGCCTCGCCCGGCCGACGCGCGCCCTGTGTCGGCTCGCATGGTCGGGCCGCCAGACACCCTGTCCTTGACGGGTGAGGTGAACGGCGCGGCACGGTCCGGCGACGGGCGTATGCGCGCCCGGGCGCCGCCCGGCCGGGTTTCCCATGGCGGGCTGGCCCTGCGCGCCGCGTCCGGCCGAGCGCCATCCGCCGCTGGCCCACCCATGGTCGTGTCCAGCGGCGATCCCGGTCGCCACAGGTCCGCCCCGCCTCGGTCGACACCGCCCCAGGCCCCGCGCTCGGCACCGGCCAAACCACCTCGCTCGACGTCGCTGCCGGCACCGCCGCCTGTACCGCCCCCGGCGCGGCCCTCGCCACCAACCAGGCCGCCGCGCTCGACGCCGCCCCCGGCATGGCGCTCGCCGCCGGCGCCCCCGGCACGGCCATCGCCGCCGGGCATTCCGCCACGCTCGGCACCGCCCCCAGCGCCGCGCTCGGTGCCAGCCAAGCCGCGCCGTGCGGAGCTGCCGCGCAGGTCGCGTTCGGCCCACGCTGGCCGACCCGCGCGGACTGGCGCGCCGCCGGCAAGGTCTGGCCCGCTCGCCCGCCAGTCGGCACCGCCTGATGGACCGGCGGCGTGCCGCGACCTGTCGATGACGGCACGGAACCGGTGACGGCCAGACTCCCGCCTGCGGCCTTTGGCGGCGCCGGCGCGGCCCGGTTCCGGGTCGCGTGACCGCCGCACGCGGTCGAACAGGCGGAAACGCACGCATCACTCCTTGCGCCAAACGCGTTGGGTCACGCGTTACTTGACGCCGCCGCCCGGTCGCTGCGCGCACGCCCCGTCCATGGGCCGTGCCACAAGCGCGGACACCAGCGTCGTCAGCCAGCTCACGAGTGGCCTGGCGGCCAGCGTACGACGGATTCGGTAATACCGTCACCTCCCGTGATCTAACATGACGGCACGCCCGTTGCGACCGTCTCGTCGGCAATCCCATTCATTCCGGCGCGTGCCTCCTGCTAGGCGGCTAGGCTGCCGCCATGCTCTTGCTGGCCGCGCTGAGTGGGTTGCTCGCCATCGGCGTCTGGCTGTACTGCCTGGTGGACATACTTATCACCTCCAGGGAAGGTTGCCGCCACATGCCAAAGCAAGCATGGCTGGCAGTCGTCGCGCTCACGTTTGCGCTTGGCGCCGCCGCGTGGTTGCTCATCGGGCGCTCGCGCGCCGCCCGGCCGCGGCGGCGCCGGCGGATGGTGACCGCTTACCATTGGGCCGAGCACGATCCGCGCAGCGCGGCCCTGGCGAGAAGCCGACACCCCGCAGGCCGCGCCAGGCCGATCGGCCCGGACGACGACCCGGCGTTTCTCCACCAGCTTGATCAGATGATTCGCCGCGATTACGACGCTGGCAACGAGGCCTGACGACCGGCGACCCGGGCGGCAAAGCCGGACGACCCGCGCGACGCGGCCCCGCGACCCGGGCGGCAAAGCCCGACGGCGCGCGGCGGGAACGGACCCCAGCTGCCCGCGGCGCGGGCCGAGCTAGCTGATCCCGGCGTAGGAGTGCAGGCCCGTGACCCAAATGTTGACGCCGACCAGGTTGAACATCAGGCAGCCGAAGGCCGCGAGCTGAACGTATGCGGCCTTTCTCCCGCGCCAGCCCGCCGTCGCGCGTGCGTGCAGGAAACCCGCGTAGGCCACCCAGGTGATGAAGGCCCATGTCTCCTTGGGATCCCACCCCCAGTACCTGCCCCAGGCCTGATCCGCCCAGATGGCGCCGGCGATGACGGCGAAGGTCCAGATCGGGAACCCGAACACCACCGTGCGGTACGCGAGCCGGTCAAGCACCTCGGGCTTCGGCAGCCGCCGCATAATGCCGCCGCCGCCCGCGCCCGCCGCGACAAGCCGGGCGTGGCGGTCTGCGAACAGGTACATCACCGTGGCCGTCGCCGCCACGATGAAGATCCCGCTCGATACCGCCGCCGCCGTGACATGGATCGCTATCCAGTACGAGTGCAGCGCGGGCATCAGCGGCCCTGCGGCGGTGTAGAGCACGGTGGCGCACAGGCCAAGGCCGAGCACGACCGGCACCATGACGAACAGGCCGAGGAAGTACGCGCGGTAACGCAGGGCGAGCGCGAGAAAGACGATGACCGCGCCGCAGGTGATCGCGGTGACGAACTCGTACATGTTGCCCCACGGCACACGGTGCGCGGCTAGCCCTCTGGTCACGATGCCAAGCACGTGCGTGGCCAAGCCCGCGACAGTGAGCGCGAGGCCTGCGCGAACCCATGGGCCGGCCGGGCTCGCCACCTCGGCTGCGCCGCCACCGCCAGCCGTGGGCGCCGCCGGCGCGGCGCGCTTGCCGCTGGCGCCCGCGAGAGCGAGCTCCGGTTCGCGCTGGGACGCGGCGCGCTTCACCTGGCGCCGCCCATAGGCCAACTCGCCCGCGTAGGCGAGCATGGCGAGCGAATAGAGCACCACGGTCAGCAGCAAGAAATGATCACTGAGCCGGGCCATGCCCATGTTGACGGGCACGATCATCACTTCCTGTCGTCATGTGTCATGGACTCGCGCGCGAGCGCCGCAGGTCCGCGTCCCGTGTCGGCCGCCGCCTCATGGGCGGCCCGCAACGCCGCTGTGAGCGCGGCGAACTCCTCCTCGAAGCCGCCGGCCACGTCGGACCGGGCGAGCCCGCCGACCTCCACCACGGTCAAAGCCTCGCCGCCCGCCTCGCCCGCCGGGCGTGCCCGCACGAACACGCGCCGCCTGCGGACAAGGAAGGACAACAGCAGGCCCGCCACCGCGACCATGGCCGACACGAGCGCGGGAAGGCGGCCGGGGTCGTAGGTGACCTGCACACTGATCCACTGCCGGTAGCCGGTGAATGTGACACTGCCGGCGCCGTTAGGGAGCTTCATTGACTGCCCGGGCACAAGCGGTCGTGGCGCGATGGGCAGGCGCCGCATGGCGGCGGTGTTCAGCTGATAGACCGACTGCGGCGCGCCAGAGTCAAGGCCAAGGTTCCCCGCGTACGAGACGAGGCTGACGGCCGGGCGCAGGGGCGCGGGAAACGCCGATTCGAGCCGCCCGCCGACATCGACCGCGGTCGGCAGGAACACCCCGGCGAAGCCGAGTTGCTGCGGCCGGGCGTCGGGGACCTTGATCACGCCCTCGGATGTGAAGTCGGTCGTGCTCGCGGGCAGGAACGGGACCGCCTGCTGCAGCGCCACCTGGCCGTGGCCGTCGATCACGCGGAACACCGGGGCGTAGCCGTGCCCGATCAGGTAGACCTTCGCACCGTCCACCTCAAGCGGGCGGTTGACCTGCAGGTCATAGCGTCGCATGGGGCCGCCGGGCGCTGCCTGGCAGCGAACGGCGGCGGTGAACGACGACGGGTCTCCCCGCAGCGGACCGGACTGCACGTAACGCGCGCTGAACCGGTCCAGCCAAAGGGTGAACGGCTGCAGGTCGCCAGGGCCGACGGCGCGGCCAGGATGGTACTGATCGTAAGAGGCGACCGCGTTGGCGAAACCATCACCCTCGGTGAGCAGAACGTCCGCCTTGTAGCCGAACAGCGCGCCGAGGCCCACCGCGGCGAGCAACGCGAGCAGTGCGACGTGAAAGAGCAGGTTGCCTGCCTCATGCAGATAGCCCTTTTCTGCCGCCACGTAGCCGTCCTCGACTCGCAGCCGAAACCGCCTGCCGGCCAGCAGTGTCGTCGCCGCGGCCGTGGCCTCGCGCGGGCTGAGCGGGGTCCGGTGCGCGGATCCGAGGGCGAGCCGTGACGGGCGCCGTGGCGCCGGTGGCGGTTTCGCGCGCATCGAGGTGGTGAGGCGGAACGTTCGCGGCAGCACACAGCCCGCGAGCGAGGTGAACAGGAGCAGGTAGATCGCGGCGAACCAGGGCGCGGCGAAGACGTCGAACAGCGAGAGCCGGTTCAGCAGCGGACCGAGCACCGGGTGCTGGCCGATGTATTGCTGCACTTTCGCCGGGTCCGTGCCGTTCTGCGGCAGCACCGAACCCGGCACGCTCGCCACCGCGAGCAGGAAGAGCAGAACAAGCGCCGTGCGCATGGCGGTGAGTTGCCGCCAGCACCACCGCAACCAGCCCATTATCCCGAACGGCTTCGCTGGCTGGCCCGCTGCCTCCCCGGCCCGGCCCGCCGGCGAGCTGTCACGCTCCGCTGCCCTGCCGCCCTGGCCCGCCGGCGAGGTGTCACGCTCCGCTGCTATACGGTCGCCCTCGCCGTTGCCCTCGGCGCCGGCGGGCCCGGCCGCTTCGGTAATCCGCGGCGCCGGTCCCGGATTTTGGGTGTGCCGCGCCGCGGTGGGCATGTCACCGGGCGCCGCCCCCCGCGTGCCGGTCGCCCGAGTCACCCGCTGGCCCCTGACCGCGCGGTTTGTCCGGTGAGCCGGTCGAGCAGGCTCTTCAGCCCGGTGTAGGTGACGCCGCCGATGATCCGGTCCGCGATGTGCCCGGTGCGGTCGATTACCAGCGTGCTCGGGATGGCGCTCGGCGGCACCGTGGCGCGGAACGCGAGCAGGATCTGGCCCGCCGGATCGTACAGGCTTGGGTATCTGAGGCCGAAGCTGCGCTCGTAGGCCGCGCCGTTCGCCCGGCCCGGGTCCTTGATGTTGGCCCCGATGAACTGCACGCCCTTCGCACGGTAGGTGCGGGAAAGCTGCGCGAGCGCGGGCGCCTCGGACCGGCACGGCGCGCACCAGGAGGCCCAGAAGTTCAGCACCACGACCTTGCCACTGTAGCTGGCGAGGCTGAGCCGCTGGCCGGTGAGAGTGGGGCCGGACACCTTCGGCGCGGCCGGGCGTTGCCCTGCCTTGAACGCGGTCGTGCCGACCGTCCCGCCGATGTAGTTGGTGTCGCCGCTGCCGGGGCCGCTCCGCGCGTTCTGGCCGCCGACGCACCCTGTGAGCCCCACGCTCAGCGCGAGCAGCACCGCGATCGGCAGCGCCGCCGCCCACCGCGGCGCCGCCCGGGGCGGCTTCGCCCATCCCGCCCGGCGCGGCGCAACCCGGCGCGGCGGCGCCGATCGCGGCGCTGCCTGGGACAGCCTGCGCGGACGCGCGGCACCGGGGGCTCGGGACACGAAGATGATCTCCTACAGGCGGTGACTCTCCGCCCCATTGTGCCCGCCGGGCCTCCCATCCCTGACGCTGGGCCGGCGCTCGAGCCGCCGACAGGGTTCGGCCGGGCCGCACCATGACACTCGGTGGAACTCTGCTGTTCCCGGGCGGAACACCGGTGCGGCACCGAATGTCCCAGGCGACCAGCGGTGGTCCACCGGTGGTGTAGGGGACGAACAGCGGCGGGCCACCGGTGTTGCTCGGGAGGACAGCGACCGGCCGTTGGTGCCGCAGTGTGCCGCGCCGACGGTGTCGGTGTGCGGCGCCGACGGCGCCGGTGTGGGTCGCTTCCGCATGCCGGACGCGCCACGTAGCGGGGCGGCTACGCGCCGGGCACGTCTGGGCGCCGGCTTGCCGGGACAGCGGGCTCGCAGTAACCGACGCTGACGACGTCGTCACCCTGATAGGTGAAGCTGGTGAGACTCGCAAGCCCGGTTTGCCTGCGCGCCGGGTTGTGCCACAGCTTTACGCCCTCGACCGCCCGCCGCGCGATCCAGATCGGCAGTTGGTGGCTAACGCAGACGGCCTCATGCCCACGAGCCGCGTCGCGTGCCGCCGCGACCGTCGCCAGCATGCGAGTGGCGATCTCGCTGTACGGCTCGCCCCACGACGGCAGGAACGGGTTGCGCAGCTTCACCCAGTGCCGCGGCCGGCGCAGTGATCCGTCGCCGACCCCGAACGTGAGCCCTTCAAAGTGGTTGTCGGCCTCGATCAGCCGGTCATCGAGGGTGACGGCCAGGCCGAACTGCTCCGCAAGCGGTTCCGCGGTCTCACGGGCCCGCTCGAGTGGCGAGGAGAACAAAGCCGTGACATCGCGGGCGGCAAGGTGGCGGGCGACAGCCTTGGCCATCAGCAGGCCGTCAGCAGACAAGTGAAAGCCGGGAAGCCGACCGTACATTATCCGGCCGGGGTTTTCGACCTTCCCGTGCCTGAGCAGGTGAACCACGGTCGTCTCGCTCATGTCCCGGCCAGCCTACCGGCGCTGTGCGTCCCATCCCGCTGCTCGGCTTGTCGCCGCACCTCACGCTAAGCCGCCGATGCGAGGTAGATACAGGTGCGGGCCTGGTTGAAGGACACGGTTAGGCTGAGTCAAGCACGCGGTTGCGCCTAGGGTTCCGCGCCTGGCCTGCCGCAGGAAGGACACAATTAGGGCCAGGCGGCCTGGACCGAGCGGCGCCGGGAACCGCCGGCAGGCGGCCAACACCTCACGGGATAGCAGGCGGCCAACACCTCACGGGATAAGAGCCTCGAGGGCCCATTTGGGATGCCCGGGGCGCGCCAGCCCAGGGAGCGGACGACCCCGGGCGCGCGCCGGGCCCGGCCAACAGGAGACCCCGTGAGCCTCACCGCGATCGCGCTGATCGCAGCCGCAGCAGCTATGCACGCAGGCTGGAACCTGCTCTCCAAGCAAGCTGCCCAGGCGGGCGCCGTCGCCTTTACCTGGATGCAGGCCAGCCTGGGCACCCTCATCTACGCGCCCGTGCTCGCCATCTACCTGGCGGCGAACCACCCGCACCTGCGGCCGCTCGCCGCGGTGTTCTTGGCCGGCACGGCCGTCCTGCACATCGGTTACTTCCTGCTCCTGCAGCGCGGCTACGCCGCGGGCGACCTTTCACAGATCTACCCGCTTGCGCGGGGCAGCGGGCTGCTGCTGTCCAGCTTCACCGCGATCGGCCTCTACCGCGAGCGCCCTGGCCTGCTCGGCATAGCCGGAATCCTGCTTGTCGCAGCCGGTGTGACGATGCTCAGCCTGCCCGACGGCGCCGCCGCGCTGCGAGCGGGCGCCCTCGGCTATGGCCTCATGACCGGGATGTTCATCGCCGGGTACACGCTGTGGGACAAGTACGCGGTGGCAAACGTTCGCGTCCCGCCGCTGCTCGAGGAGTTCGCGGCCGGCGCCGGGGTGGCGCTGGTCCTGGCCGCGTTCGCCGCCCGCGATCGCGAGCGCATGTCCGCGCTGTGGCGCGGTTACCGATGGCAGGTGATCGGCACCGCGGTGCTGTCTCCGCTTGCCTACATCCTGGTGCTCACCGCGCTGGTGTTCAGCCCGGTGAGCTCGATCGCTCCGGTCAGGGAGGTCAGCGTGCTTGTCGGGGTGCTGCTTGGGCGGCGGCTGCTCGGCGAGGGCAGTGTGGCGCGCCGCCTGACGGCGGCGACCGCGATCGCGGCGGGTGTCACCGTCATCGCCGTCGGCTGACCGGCAGGCACGCCTGTCGGCTGACCGGCAGGCACGCCGGATCCTGACCCGCCTCCCAGGCCGGCTCAGCGGGCGGCTTTGTACCCCAGAATGTTGTTACTCGCCGGTATTGCGGGGGCCGGAACAACGCCCTGGCGTACAAAGAAGCCGGGGCGGTTCACGGTGGTCACGAGCCACGTAACTTCGGGTGAGGCCTTATTGCCGTGGCGGCCGGTTCACGTAGCAGAACTAAGCGCCTGAGCTGCGGCCTTTGCGGCGCCGGGGAGTGCGGCCGCAACCCGGTCAACGGCCGGGCCGTCGTGTGCCGAGGACAGGAACCACGCCTCGAACGGCGACGGCGGCAGGTAGACGCCGGCGTCCAGCATCGCGTGGAAGAAGGCGGCGTAGGCGCGGCCGCTCTGGGCGCGGGCGCCGCCGAAGTCGCGCACAGGACCGGTGACGCCCAAAAAGACCGAGAAGAGGTTTCCCGCAGCCTGCACGTGGTGCGGCAGGCCCACCGCCGTGAGCGCCTCGCCCGCGAACCGCGCCACGTCTGCGGCGGCGGCGTCGACCCTCGCGTACACCTCGCTCGTGCACGCGCGCAACGTCGCGAGGCCCGCGGCGACCGCGACCGGGTTCCCCGACAGCGTTCCCGCCTGGTACACCGGGCCCGCCGGCGCCAGCTTGTCCATGATCTCCGCGCGGCCGCCGAACGCCGCGGCCGGGAGCCCGCCCCCCATCACCTTCCCGAACGTCATCAGATCGCCCGCCACACCCTCACGGCCGTACCACCCCGATCGGCTTACCCGGAACCCGGTGAGCACCTCGTCAACCACAAACAGGGCACCATGCTCCGCGCACACGGCGGCGATCAGCCGGTTGAACCCGTCGGCCGGCGGCACGACGCCCATGTTCGCCGGGCATCCCTCCGTGATCACAGCCGCGATCTCCGCACCGACCTCCGCGAACACCGCGCGCAGGGCTGCCGCGTCGTTGTAGGGCAACACAATCGTGTCGGCGGCCGCCGCGCCGGTCACCCCAGGGCTGTCCGGCAGCCCAAACGTCGCCACGCCTGAGCCCGCAGCGGCGAGCAGCGCATCCACATGCCCGTGGTAGCAGCCTGCGAACTTCACCACCTTGGCCCTGCCGGTGTAGCCGCGGGCCAGCCGCACCGCGGACATCGTCGCCTCGGTTCCCGAACTGACCAGGCGGACTTTCTCCACTGGAGTGCGCGCGATTATCTCCTCGGCCAGATCGACCTCACCTGGAGTGACGGCGCCAAACGAGGTCCCGCGCTCCGCCGCTCGCGCGATGGCGCTCACTACTGCCGGGTGGGCGTGCCCGAGGATGAGCGGCCCCCACGAGCAGACGAGATCGACGTAGCTGCGACCTTCGCAGTCGGTGAGGTAGGGACCGCTGCCCGACACCATGAACCGTGGCACGCCACCCACCGCGCCGAACGCGCGCACGGGCGAATTCACCCCGCCTGGCATCACCGCCGACGCCCGGCGGAAAAGCTCCTCGGATCGGTCAGCTGTCACTATCCGCCAGCCTCCTCACACGCGTCAACGAGGACGGGCAGAAGCCGCAGCGAGTCCGGCAACGGCCGCCCTGCGGGCGGGTGGACCCAGCGCGACTGATGCCCGGAGTTGTGCCTCGACGGCGGCGCAAGCACAAAGCTGTCCCTGCAGTGCCAGCGTAGGCCAGGGGTCTCCGCGATGCCGCCAGGCTCGCAGTCCAGATGACACGACCACCATTCGTCCTCGTCGGTGGGCGCGCCCCTGGTCGCGACGAAGAAATGCCACCGGTCCGGGCTCGGCGCCGCCACCGGGCCGACGTCTGCGCCCGCCTGCGCGAGCGCCGCGACCGCGATTTGGCCGGCCGAGGCAGGCACGTCAAGCACGTCAAACACACGGCCCGTGACGAGCAGCACATTCGCGTCGGGCAGCGCCCGCCACCATTTGGTGATCACCGTGCTGTCCACCGTCGCCTGGATCTGCCACGCGGGTGAGATGGGATGGGCGCCAGGATCTGGACAGCCAACGCGGTCGCACGAGCAGGCGCGCTCGAGGCCGCGCAGCGGGTGCGCGCTGGCGCACACCGGCCAGCCCTGGGCGGCGTACGCGACGGCGGCTGCCATCCGTGTTCGCGCGCCACGCCGTCTACGGCGCGTCACCACCTCGACCATCGGCCATCCCCACCGCGACTGTTAGTCTGCCCCCACCCTCGCCGTGCGTGCTTGCCTGCCCGCGCTGCGCGATACCGATGATGCCGGACACGCCTGGCTGCCGCGGTGTTGCCGTAAACAAACCTTCCGTAACCACCCGAACGGGCCGGGTGGGCTGACACTGGGTAGCCCGAACTGACTGACCGCGACTGGCCAGTGTCACGCGGGCCGTCGGCGCGCGGCCGGGCCAGATGGCGCTCAGGCCAGGGCGCGGGCGGCCTCGTCGGCCCAGTAGGTGAGGATCATGTCAGCGCCAGCCCGGCGGATCGCGGTCAGCGTTTCCATGATGATCCGGTCGCGGTCCAGCCAGCCGTTCGCCGCGGCCGCCTCCACCATCGCGTACTCGCCGCTCACCTGGTAGGCGGCCAGCGGAACGTCGACGGCCTCCGCCACCCGGCGCACGACGTCCAAGTAGGCGAGGGCGGGCTTCACCATCACCGCGTCGGCACCTTCTTCGATGTCCAGCAGAACCTCACGCAGCGCCTCGTCAGAGTTTGGCGGATCCTGCTGGTAGGCGGCGCGGTCGCCGAAACGCGGCGCGCACTCGGCGGCGTCACGGAACGGGCCGTAGAAGCCTGACGCATACTTCGCCGAATAGGCGAGCACCGCGACATCGGCGTAGCCAGCCTGGTCAAGCGCGCCGCGAATCGCCGCCACCTGGCCGTCCATCATCCCGCTGGGCGCGACCACCTGAGCGCCTGCGGCGGCTTGCGCGACGGCGATCGCCCCGTACCGCTCCAGTGTCGCGTCGTTGTCCACCTCGCCCACTGCGGTGAGCACACCGCAGTGCCCGTGGTCGGTGTACTCGTCCAGGCACAGGTCTGCCATGATCACCGCGTCCTCGCCGACCTCGGCGATGGCGTCGCGCAGCGCGAGCTGGACGATGCCGGCGGGATCGTCGGCGGCCGAGCCACGGCCGTCCTTCACCGCGGGAATCCCGAACAAGATCAAGCCGCCTACCCGCGCCTCGACCGCGTCCACCGCGGCCTTGCGAAGGCTGTCCCTGGTGTGCTGGACCACGCCTGGCATGGATGGGATCGGCTGAGGCTCGGCGATGCCCTCCTTGACGAACATGGGCAACACCAGATCGGCGGGCCGGACCGCCACCTCCGCGACCAGCCTGCGCATGGCGGCGGTGCGGCGCAGCCGCCGCAGGCGCGCGACAGGGAAGCTGGCACTCATCACGGCATCACTCCCATCCCCCCGACGATGCTGCCCCCCGCCCTCAGCAGACCTTACGCGTCCACGCCGCGCGCTGCGCCCGCGGGCCCGCGAGGCCGCGGGCATTTGCAACCCGAGGATGCGGGCCTAGGTTGTAAGCCTAGGCCGCGGGGCTAGGTTGCAAGCTAAAGCTGCGGGGCTAGGTTGGGCGGCGCCGGGCGCCGCGCCGACGCTGGCTCGGCCTTCGCACCTGCTCGCCCGCCGCCACGGCTGCCGCGCGCAGGCCCGCGCCGTGCTCGGCCAGCGCTTCGGCCAGCGCGATGGCCGACGGCTTCGGCGCCATGACATCGACCCGCAGCCCATACTCCTCCGCCGTTTTCGCCGTCTGCGGGCCGATCGCGGCGATGACCGTGACCGCGTGCGGCTTGCCCGCGATCCCGACCAGGTTGCGCACCGTCGAAGAGGACGTGAAAAGCACCGCGTCGAAGCCGCCGCCCTTGATCGCCTCACGGATCGGCGCGGGTGGCGGCGCCGCCCGAACGGTCCGGTAGGCGGTGACGTCGTCTGCCTCCCAGCCGAGCTCGGTCAGCGCGGCTACGAGGTTTTCTGTGGCGATGTCGGCGCGCGGCAGCAGCACCCGGTTGATCGGGTCGAGCACGTCATCGTATGGCGGCCACACGGCGGCGAGGCCCTCGCTGGACTGCTGGCCATTGGGCACCAGGTCGGGTGTGATGCCAAAGGCGCGCAGCGCCGCTGCGGTCTGTTCGCCGACCGCCGCCACCTTGACACCTGCGAAGGCTCGGGCATCGAGGCCGTACTCCTCGAACTTCTCACGGACCGCACGGACCGCGTTCACCGAGGTAAAGGCGATCCATTGATAACGGCCGGTGACCAGACCCTTGACCGCGCGCTCCATCTGCTGCGGCGTGCGCGGCGGCTCCACCGTGATGGTGGGCACCTCTTCTGGCACCGCCCCGTGCGCGCGCAGCCGGTCGGACAGCGCGCCCGCTTGCTCCTTGGTCCTCGGCACCAGCACGCGCCAGCCGAACAGCGGCCTGGTCTCGAACCAGGACAGCTCCGCGGTGGCGGCGGCTGGCGGACCCACAACGGCGACCGCTGGACCGTCGGTGGTAAGGAGGCTGACGCCGGCTGCCTTGAGGTCGGCAGCGACCCCACCAAGCGTCGAAGCGACGGTCCGCTGCCTGGTCGTCGTCCCGTTCCAGGTGACGGCGAACGGGGTTTCTTCCGCCCAGCCCGCGCCCGCCAGCATCTTGGCGATGTCGGCGGGCCCGGTTTCTGCGTCGAGAACCACAACAGATCCCGGTCCAGGAGAGATCCGGCTCACCTCGGCCGCATGCACGATGCGGATGTCGCCGCTGATCTCGGAACCGAGTGGAATGCCCGCATAGAGCGGGATCGCGGTCGCGGGCGGTATCCCCGGGACGACTTCAAACCGGATGCCCGCCTTCGCGCACGCGACGGCGACCTCGGCGCCCGACGGGACCGCGGCGCCCGGCGAGGCTGTCTCATCTGGCGAGCCGCCCTGGTCGTCGCCAGGGCCGTGAAGGGCTTCAGCGGCCGGCCGCCCAAGGAAAGGATCGCCGGCGTAGAGGAGCACCACCCGCCGGCCGCCCTTGGCGGCCTTGACGGTGGCCCGAGCGTCGCCGGTCAGTGTGGCCGGGTCGGCTAGCTCGGCGTCACTGCGAATCCGGTCGCGCAGCCTGGCGGCGAGGCCCGGTTCCGCGACCACGAAGTCAGCATGCGCGAGCAGGTCAGCAGCGCGAAGTGTGAGCAGGCCCACTACGCCAGGGCCCGCCCCCACCAAGGCGACAGAGCCGGGCTGCTGGACCGGGCGCCGGGACTCGCGCGCGGTGGATCCGGCGGTCCCGTCAGAACCGGCCCGCGCCACGCCGGCGCCGGCGGCCGCGCCGCTGGCGCCGCCGTTGCCCGCGTCGGCTGGCCTCTTCTGTTCGGGCGTGTTCTGTTCGGGCGTGGGGTTCACCTCGGATGCTCCCCGGTGTTCGACCGTGCCGTGGGCACGGCGATGTGGGCTGCGGCCCCGCGAGCTAGCAACTCGGCCGCAAGGTCTCGGCCTAGCTGCTCGGCCTGTCCTGCGGGACCGCTTCTTGACAACCGCACCGCGTCACGGCCGTCGGTCGCTAGGACCACGGCGTGAAGGTGCAGCACATCTCCTCCTGCAGCGTATGCGCCCACCGGCGCACTGCAACCCGCCTCCAATGCCGCGAGCACGCCGCGCTCCGCTGTGACCGCGTCCCGGCTGACCAGGTCGTCGATCGCCGCGAGCTGATCAATAAGCTCGCCATCGTCGGCGCGGCACTCCACAGCGAGCGCGCCCTGCCCGGGTGCGGGCAGCATCTCGTCGATCTCAAAGATCTGGCTGACCGCGTCCTGGCGGCCGATCCGGACCAGCCCCGCATAGGCCAGCACAACCGCGTCGAGGTCGCCAGCGGCCACCCTGCCGAGCCGGGTGTCGGCGTTGCCGCGGATCGGCACGCATTCGAGATCGGGCCGCAGCGCCCGTAGCTGCCCGATTCTGCGCGGGGACCCCGTGCCGACCCGCGCGCAGGGCGGCAGATCGTAGAGCTTGGTGTCGGCGCGCGAGACGAGCGCATCCCTCGGGTCGTCACGGGCCGGAACCGCAGCAAGCGCGATAGCGTGCGGACGGGCCGTGGGCAGATCTTTAAGCGAATGCACGGCGAGGTCGATCTCACCGTCGAGCAACCGCTCGCGCAGCGCGCTGACGAATACCCCGGTGCCGCCGATCTGCGCAAGCTCTGCCTTGCTCACGTCGCCGAACGTCGTCACGCCGACCAGATCAACCCCGCGGCCGACCCGGCTGGTGATCATCTGCGCCACCCGGCCAGCCTGCGTCATCGCCATGACGCTGCGGCGCGTGCCAAGCCTCAGCTCCCTTCTTGTCACTGGGGTCCTCCACCGCGGTCCCCGCCAAGCCCTGTGTCGGCCCGCGTTACCGCCTCGACTGTCTTTGGATCGAGGTCGAAGAGCTCGCGCAGCGCAGCCGCGTAGGAGTCGCCACCTGGCGAGCCGGCCAGCTCCTTCACCCGAACAGTTGGTGAGTGCAGCAGTTTGTCCACCACACGCCGCATCGCCTTTGCGATCTCATCCAACTCGCGGGGGCTCGCGCCGGAAAGCCGCCCGGCCAGGCGGCTCAACTCGGCGTCCACCACACCGGCCGCCTTGGCGCGCAGCGCCACCACGGTTGGGGTGACACGCGCTGCGTGCACGGCGGACGCGTGCGCCGCGACCTCCTCCGCGACGATCCGCCGCACCGCCGCTATGTCGTGATCGTAGGAGGTGTTCCCGTACCCGACCGGGGCGCCCGCGTTGCTTGCGGCACCGATGTCGGTCAGCCCAATGACCGCCACACCGGGCAGGCGCGCGACGGCGGGGTCCACGTCATGGGGCAGCGCTAGGTCGATGAAGACCAGCGCGCTGGCCCGGCTTGCGGGTGGCTGACCGCCTGCGTAGCCGAACGCCATTTCCCGCCGCGCCGCGAGCGCGTCGCGCGCGAGTTTCTCTGTGATCAGCGCCTCGCGCGCCGCGGTGCATGAGATCACGAGGTCGGCGGAGGCGATCTGGCGGGGAAGGTCAGCGAGCCCGGCGGTCGTCGCCTGCACCGCCTCGGCGAGCCGGTGCGCGCGGGCTGGGCTGCGGTTAATGATCACGATCGGGCCTGCCCCGGCTCGCGCGGCCGTGGTGGCCGCAAGAGCGCTCATCGAGCCGGCGCCCACCACCAGGGTGCGCATGCCGTGAAGCGAGCGGGCAGGATCGGCGGGACCGTGCCGATACAGCCTGCTGACCGCGAGGTCGATGCCGGCGCTGACCATGTTCGCGCCGGCCCGGTCGATCCCTGTCTCGCTGTGCGCGCGCTTTCCCGCGTGCAGGGCGAGACGGCCAAGGTCTGCCAGGGTGCGGCCGAGGCGCCCCTGCGCCTCGGCGTACTTGAGGGCATGGCGCAGCTGGCCGAGAATCTGATTTTCGCCCGCGACCATCGAGTCGAGCCCACACGCGACGGCAACCAGGTGCTGGACGGCGCGTTCCTCGTAATGGACGTACAGGTGCCTGGTGAGCTGCCCGAGGTCGATCCCGGCGTGCCTGGCGAGCAGCTCGGAGATCGTCGAGACGCCGGCGTGGAATTTCTCGACCTCCGCGTACACCTCGACGCGGTTGCAGGTGGAAACCACGAAGGTGCCGGCCACACACTGGCTCGATCCGACGTCGCGCAGCAGCTTGCCGAGCGCGTCGCCGGTGACCGCCGCGCGCTCAAGCAACGCGACCGGCGCGCTCTTGTGGTTCAGGCCAACCACGAGCACATTCATGCTGTCACCGCCTAAGCCTCGACCGATGAAGACACTGCATCGGCCGAGGCCAGCCGAGGTTGCGCCGCCGAAACCGCCGGAACCTCTGACATCCCGCCCACGACTGCCCGCGCCCCCACCAAGGCCGCCATCGCCGCCTCGTCCAGGCCCGCGACGGTCGGCAACGGAGCGGCAGGCTGGCCGAGCGAGGGCGCGGATCTGCGCTGGGCGTGGAAGGCAAGGATCTGGAGCTCGATTGACAAGTCAACCTTACGCACGTCCACGCCGTCAGGCACATTGAGCACGACAGGCGCGAAGTTGAGGATGCTCGTCACGCCTGCCGCGACGAGGCGGTCACAGACGTTCTGTGCTGAGCCGGCGGGAGTCGCGATGACGCCGATCGACACGCCGTGCTCCTCGACGACCGCCTCGATCGCGTCGGCGTGCTCCACGGTGAGCCGGCCGATAAGCCCGCCGACGACCGCGGGATCGGCATCGAGGATGGCGGCGATGCGAAACCCGCGGGTCGCGAAGCCGCCGTAGTTGGCCAGAGCCCGGCCAAGGTTGCCTGCTCCGACGATGAGGACCGGCCAATCCTGGGTGAGACCGAGTTCACGCGAGATCTGGTACACGAGGTAGTCGACGTCGTAGCCGACCCCGCGAGTGCCGTAAGAGCCAAGGTGCGAAAGGTCCTTGCGGAGCTTGGCCGAGTTAACCCCCGCCGCGGCGGCGAGCTCCTCGCTCGACACCGTGGCGACCCCGCGCTCGGCGAGCGCGTGCAGGGTGCGCAAATACACGGGCAATCTCGCAACGGTCGCCTCGGGGATCCCGTGACTGCCGTTGGCTGACAGTGGACGGCGGGTCATACGCCGGCGCTCCTGAGAGGAATCGACGGCGCGACGGGCCGTCCGGCGTCTCGCGGACACCTGGCCCGGCGCGTGGACTGTGATCCAACGGTACGCCTTTGTGAACGTATGCACAAAGTCAGCGTGCCAAGGCAGGCTCTCAGCGCGCTCTCAGCGCGCTAGGGCGGCTCGCAACGGTTGCTCACGGACACGCCAGAAATCATGCGGCACGCCGTCGATGAGCGTGACAGGAACCTTGTCCCAGTACGCAGCGAGCTCCTCATCGGACTGGGTGATGTCGCGTTCCTCCCAGGGCACGCCGAGGTCGGCGGCCACCCGCGCCACCACGGCACGAGCCTCCTCGCACAGGTGGCAGCCCGGCCGACTCAGCAGGGTGATCTTGTGCTTGGCGGGACCCGCGCCCACCCGGCGGTCACGGGCCATTGTCGCGGCCGAACATCGTGGCAAGCGAAGGCAGCGCCGACGCCTTGGCGTATCGCAGGTCGAGTTCGATCACGTTCGTCGCCAGCACATACGGCCGGTGCCTGGCGAAGAACTCCTCGACGTCCGGCTGGCGCCGATGCTCGGCGTAGGCGACCCGGTCGCGGTAGACCTCATAGAAGATCCGCTGCAACGGCGCCTTCGGCACGTTGTGCACCACGAACAGCAGCGTGTCCGGCTCATTCCGGTGAACTGCCTCGACGATCTGCTCGGCCAGCCGGTCGAAATCCGCGCCGCCGCCCTCGGCCAGGGTATAGATCGCTATCAACCCGAAAAGCCGCGGCGCCACCCGGGCGCCGGGCGCGTCACGTGAGCTCGTGGCTGGCGGAGCGAGTTCGCGGCTCGCGGCGTCGCCGTCCGCCCGAAGCGCAGTCAGGTCGCCGCCCGCCCGGCCGTCAAGCGCACCGCCACCGCCCACCGAGTCGCCGGTCGGCCGCGCGGCGAGCGGCGGCTCGCCCATGGCCAGGTCGGCCACACCGCGATCACGCATCGCATCGTCGCTGAGCGCGGGCGTCTCTTCTTCCGCGCCCAGGGCCTGCCTGCCCCGCCGCCGTCGCCCGGGTGGCGGCGCCTGCCAGTCCTCATCGTCTGCCGCCGACGACTCCGTGCGCAGCTCGCCCAGGCGCACCCGCACCGAGCGGCTGGCCGCGAACCACACGCTGGCGGCGGCAGCTGCGGTTAGCAGCGGGTAGCCCGCGTTCGGCAGCCCTAGCCCGAGGCTGACGGTGAGCAGGACCGCCGCGCCCGCCGCGGCGACCGGCACGAAGACGTCCCACCAGGCCGGCTCATTGCGAGTCCGCAGCGCGGCGAGAGTCATCATGAGTAGCGCGATCGCCACCGCCAAGACGTGAACCGCGGTCAAGGCTGTCCTCGGGAGGACCATGTAACGCTCCTGGCCTGGCCAGGCTTTCCCGAAGGGACCGGCGTTCAGCGGGTCAAGCACCAAGATCACGCCAGGCACGAGGGTCAGCGCGGCGATCACGAGCCTGGCCGCGAACCTGGCGGGCACGGTCCTCCCGGCGAGTTCCACCAGCCCCCAGGCCGTCCAGAGCGGTGCGAGCAAGAGCCCGCTGAGGGCCGCGGCGCGAAATATCGCATCGCTGTACCCGAGCGCGAAGCCCAAGGTCTGCGCGCCGAGCGCAACGGCGAGCGCGAGCAGCACACCCGACCACGCGGCGAGATCGCTCCTGGGCGCGCGAATGAACCGTCCCGCGAGCGCGCCCGTACCCACGGCGGCGACCAGCGCGCCGACGAATGCGAGGACGACCGCAACAGACATCTCGCCTATCGTGCCTGACGAAGCCGGTGGACGCGAGTTCGGGCCGGGTCGTGGGCAGCCTCGGCACGCTCCCCGATCGACCGGGGGCGGGCGCGCAGACTTTAAGCTTGACGCCATGAGTGGGCTGCGACGGGTCTGGCCGCACCACGATGACGCGGCGGAGCGGCGGCGTGCCGCCCTGGCTGGGGAGGCCTCTGCCGCCGCGACCGAGGCGGCGTACACCAAGGCGGCGCGGGCGGCGGCCCCGCCCGCGGCCGAGCCCGATCCGACCGCAGCGGCGTTCTTCGATCTCGATAACACGATCATGCGCGGCGCCTCGATCTACTACCTCGCTCGCGGGCTTGCCGCGCGCAAGATGTTCGGCGCCCGAGACCTGGCGAAGTTCGCCTGGGGGCAGGTGGTCTTCCTGCTGAGCGGGACGGAGAACGCCGACCATATGCACGCGGCTCGGGAGGCGGCGCTCGCCTTCGTCGCCGGGCACAAGGTCACCGACATCGCGTCCATGGGCGAGGAGATTTACGACGAGACCATGGCTGACCGCATTTGGGCGGGCGCCAGGCGGCTCGCCCAGCGCCATCTGGACCTCGGCCAGCGGGTGTGGCTCGTCACCGCCACGCCTGCCGACCTCGCGCACATCATCGCGGTCCGGCTCGGGTTCACCGGGGCGCTCGGCACCGTAGCCGAGGTCGTCGATGGCTGCTACACCGGCAGGCTGGTCGGCGAAATGCTGCACGGCACCGCGAAGGCGGCGGCGGTCACGGCGCTCGCCGGTCGCGAAGGCCTTGACCTTTCGCGCTGTTCTGCCTACAGCGACTCGGCCAACGACCTGCCGATGCTGACGGTCGTAGGCCACCCGAACGCGGTCAACCCCGACTCCGGGCTCCGCGCCCACGCCCGCCGGGAGGGCTGGCCCATCCACGACTTCCGCACTGGTCGCCGGGCGACCATGATCGCGCTTCCGGTCGCGGCGGGCGCTGGTGCCATCGCGGGCGGCGTGGCCGCGGGCGCGGCGATCCGCCGCCGCCGCAGAACGCGATCTTTCCAGTCGCACCAGCCCCTGCGGGGGATCCCGGGGAGTCGTCTCCGGGGATCGGCGCGGTGCGGGGACTTATCCACAAGCGACCTCTCGCGCGGCCAGTTATCCCCAGAATCCCGTTCACCCCTTCCGCGCCCTCTTGACAACGTGCCAAGCTCGGCAGGAGGGCAACGCCCCCAGGGTGGGTGGGTCTTGTAAGGGGCGCGCTGGCGCTGGGAGGCGTGGTCTCCGCGGCAGCCGTTCGGGCAAATTGTTCTTAACGGCTTACGCTCAGTGACACACCGTTAGGCTGGCCACAGCGACCGCGACGGCCCGCTGGTCAGCCGTATGGCTTGCCGCGCTCGGCGATAAGCGCGTGCAGCAGGTGCTGAATCGTCTCCCGCACCTGGTCGGTGACCTCGAACACCATCGCGGGATCGTCCGCCGCGCCGGCGCCGAGACGGTCCGTCGCCACCGGCTCAGCGAATCCGATCAGCCACCTGGACGGCAACGGGATCATGCCGATCGGGCCGAGCCAGGGGAACAACGGCGTAACGGGAAAGTAAGGAAATCCGAACAGCCGGGCGAGCGGCCGGGCATTGGCGATCATCGGGTAGATCTCTTCCGCGCCGACGATCGCGCAGGGGATGATCGGCACGCCCGCGCGGATGGCTGAGGCGGCGAAGCCCCCCCTGCCGAACCGCTGCAGGTGGTACCGCTGGGAGAACGGCTTGCCAAGGCCCTTGTAGCCCTCCGGGCACACCCCCACGAGCTCCCCCGCCTGGAACAGGCGCTCCGCGTCCTCCGGGCAGGCGAGCGCGTGGCCGGACTTGCGTGCCAGGTGCGAGAGCACGGGCAGCGCGTAGACGAGGTCGGCGCCGAGCAGCCGCAGGTGCCTGTGCGCCGGATGCTCGTCGAGCAGGCCGACTTGAAGCATCATCGCGTCGACTGGGAGCACGCCCGAGTGGTTGCAGACGACCAGCGCGGGCCCGGTCGCCGGCACGTTGTGCGTGCCGCGCATCTGGACATCAAACCAGTGCTTGTACAGCAGGCGCGCCGGCGGCATCAGCAGCGTCTCGTTCAGCTCGCGGTCGTAGCCGAACTCGTCGACTTCGTACTCACCGGCCATCCGGCCGCGGACGAAGTTGAGCAGCGGGGCGATCCGGTCAAGCAGCATGTCGGCCCGGCCGGCGCCATTGCCGGTCATTTCCGCACGCCCGCCACGGCCGCGGGCAGCGCCGCGAGCAACCGGTCAATCGCGCCGGCCGGCCCGCGCTCCGCCAGCCCTCGGTCCGCCGCGAAGCGCGCGAACGCTTCTTGCGTGGAGTGCCGCGGCGCCCAGTTCAGCGCGTGTTCCAGCTTCGTGCCGTCCACAACCCGCCCATATCTGAGCAGGTCGCGCTGATCGGGCGAGACGTCGACCATGCCGCGGCCGAGGTCTGCGAGCACGCCGAGCGCACGGGCGGGCATGGGAAAAGGCACCCGCCCCGCGCGGCGCAGGCACTGTGAAATCAGCATGACCCCGCGCCCGGTCACGTTGTAGATGCCGTGGTGGTCCTCGGTGACCATGCGCCTGATGACCTCCACGCCATCACAGATGTCAAGGAACTGAATCCGCGGGTCGTAGCCGAGGACCGTTGGGGTCACCGGCATCGTGAAATAACGGGTCAGCGGCGAGTCCACGTGCGGCCCGAGGAAATTCACGAACCGCAGCACCGACACCGTGATGTCCGGCCTGCGGCGGGCCAGCCCGCGGACGTAGCCCTCCACGTCCAGAACGTCCCTCGCGTAACCGTGGCTTGCCCGTGGCTCCACGTTCTCGGTGAACACCGCGGGGTCGCGCGCCGATGTGCCGTACACCGCGGTGCTCGAGCGCACCACCAGCTTGCGAACGGTTGCCGACCGCTGACACGCGTTGAGCAACTGCATCGCGCCGATGACGTTGGTCTCCTTCATCGACGCCCGCCCGCCGGCACTGGCAGGCGTGGTCGCAAGGCCGAGATGGACGACCGTCTCGGCGCCTGTGGCCTTGATCAGGTCCCCGATCTGGCCGGTTCTGACATCAATCCGCGCCACCTGCTCGTCCGCGTGCTCGCGCTGATTGGGCGGTGGGTCGCCAACCACAGGCGGCGGCGCGTCGGGCGCGTCTTGGCTGGTCACCTCGATGAGGCGGTCGATCCCGGGTTCAAAACGCAGGGTGCCCGCCACCTCGGCACCAAGGTAACCCCCGACGCCGGTAACGAGGACTACCCGAGCCATCGCCTGCTCCCTTGTGCGTGGTGCCAGCCTCCCGACCGTGCCGCGCCGACGCGGCCGAGCGGCCGGCGCCGCTACTTCTTGTTGCGGCGCTGGATGCGCGTTTTCTTGAGGAGCTTGCGATGCTTCTTCTTGGCCATTCGCTTGCGCCGCTTCTTAATGACAGAACCCACGACACCACCTTCACTGGCAAGGGAACGAGCACGCGCATGCGGCAGCCGAAGCCGCAGGCGCTTGCCCCCGGGTAAGCGTACCGCCGCCACCAGCAGCTCTGGTGCGGTGTGCCCACGGACCGCGGGCGCGTCCCTCGCCGGCGGCGCGGGACCGGGCCGTGAGCGGGCGCCACCCCGGGCGGGTTCGTCACCCCCGCGCTGACCAGTTCACGCGCGAGCGATGGCTCTCGGCCATCCGCGCCCGTCCTCAGCCAGTCGCGACGAAGGCGTCTTCCAGGTAGTGGTGAACTGCCTGCTCTGGCACGCGGAATGACCGGCCTACACGGATCGCCTCGAGTTCGCCTGAGTGAACGAGCCGGTAAACAGTCATCTTGGACACGCGCATGATCGAGGCCACCTCGGCCACGGTCAGGAACTTGACTTCGCTCAGCGGACGGTCGGCTGCATCCATTGATTGCCCTCTTCCGCACGTGACCTGAGTACGTCCGGCCGGAATCTGCGCATCAGTCACGCACGTCTCCAGGGTAAGTCCCGTACAGAATGGTGCAACCCCGGCGCGACGGCTCTTTTGCCACCGTGGTCCCCGCAGCCACCGCCGCCGCGCTCCCCCACCCTCTGCAGACGGTCCCCACTCGCCGCAGGTCACAGTTGCCCTCGAAGCCCTCGGTTGCCATTTTGCGCACGAGGGGTACACGCGTTATGGCTGGGGGTGAAGTCCATGCGATGGGAACACGGCGGTCCGCGTCGCCATGATCGACCGGTCGACCGGGTCGGACGGGTCGTAGCCGTGCGTGAATGATGCGTGGACCGCGGGCTCACCGTCGGTCATCAGTTCGGGTGCGCGCTCGCCGGTTCGCATCCGCGCATACTCGCGCCATGCGCCCGGCGTCGGGCGGCCGGGTTCGAGTGGCCGCCCGGCCGCCTCGGCGAGCAGGTGGGTCCATGCCCGCGGCACGACCTGGACCAACGCGTAGCCGCCGCCGCCGGTGAGGACCCAGTTGCCGCCCGCGTGCTCGTGCGCGAGCCGGTGCACTGCGGCGTAGGCGACCCGCTGCGCGTCGACGCTCAGCTCGAAGTGGGCCAGCGGATCGAGCGCGTGGCTGTCGCAGCCATGCTGGCTGACAAGCACCTGCGGTCGAAAGCTTGCAAGCAGCGGCGGGACGATCGCGTCGAACGCCCGCAGCCAGCCCGCGTCCCCAGTGCCGGCCGGGAGCGCGACGTTGACGGCGTACCCCTCCCCCGCGCCCGCTCCGGTCTCGCTTGCGAGACCTGTGCCCGGGAACAGCGTGTGCGGATGCTCGTGCAAGCTGATCGTCAGGACGCGGGGATCATCGTAGAAGGCGGCCTGGACGCCATCGCCGTGATGAACGTCGAGATCCACATAGCCGATCCGTTCCGCGCCCTGCCCGAGCAGCCACGCGATCGCGATCGCCGGATCGTTGTACACGCAAAACCCGCTGGCCCAGCGGCGCATCGCATGGTGCAGACCGCCCGCGACGTTGACCGCGTGCCGTGCGGCGCCGCTCCACACCGCGCTCGCCGCAGCGACGGTCGCTCCCGCCACAAGCGCAGAGACCTCGTGCATTCCGGCGAAAACGGGGTTGTCCGGTGTGCCGAGGCCGAATTGGGGGTCGGGCGCTACGGCATCGCCCGCGCGGCGGACTGCCGCGATGTAGGCGGGGTCGTGGACAAGCCGCAGCAGCGCCTCGTCGGCTGGTTCTGGGGTGGACACCGACACGCCCGGGGCGTCGAGCACGCCCATCTCACGTGCGAGCGCCATGGCAAGCTCCACGCGGACCGGTGCGAGCGGGTGCCCGGGCCCGAAGTCGTACTTCGCGAGCGACTCGTCCCAGATGACCCGCAGCGTGCCAGCCACGGCCGAGGCACCTCCTAGCCCTGCGCGCCCAGCTCGCGACCGCGCTCGCGCGCCGCCTCGATCGCCGCGATGAACGCCGCGCGGACGCTGTGCTTCTCCAGTTCTCTGATCGCCGAGATCGTGGTGCCGGCCGGCGACGTTACGGCCTCTCTGAGCAGGACCGGGTGCTCGCCAGACTCACGGAGCATCGTCGCCGCTCCGAACACCGCCTGGATCACCATTTCCAGCGCCACGGCGCGCGGGATCCCCAGCAGGATCCCGGCGTCCACCATTGACTCGACCAGGTAATAGACGTACGCGGGACCGCTGCCCGACAGCGCCGTGGCCGCGTCCTGCTGCGACTCGGGTATGCGCAGGACCTTGCCGACCGCGCTGAACAGCTCCTCGGTGCGCCGAAGGTGCTCCTCGCCGGCAAACCTTCCGGCCGATATCACGCTCATCGCCTGATCGACGAGCACCGGCGTGTTCGACATCACCCGGACCACTGGAAGGTCCAGGCCGAGCCTGCGCTCGATGAATGACGTGGTGATTCCCGCGGCGACGGAGACGATCAGGCGATCCGGCGGCATGCAGGGCGCCATCTCATCCAGGGCCATGGCCATGTCCTGCGGCTTCACGGCGAGCACCAGCGTCCGCGCCGCCTTCGCGGCCTCGGCGGCGCTGACCGCTTCGACCCCGTAACGCTCCCGCAGCTCCTCGCCGCGCTCGCGGCGGCGCACGCCGACGAGCACGCCGGACGGCGCCCGGCCCGCGCGGAGCAACCCGGAGGTCAGCGCCTCCCCCATCTTGCCGCCGCCGACAATCGCAATCACCTCGGCAGTTTACCCACTGCCTGACCGGACCAAGATGATGATCCCGAACGGCTGCCGCCCCCTGTCGCACCCGCGAATCGCCGGGTCGCGAGCGACGTGTGAGGCCAACAGGCCGCTCACGCCGACCGCGCAGCGCCGGGTCGCGCCGGGTCGCGTCGCGTCGCGGACGGCTTATCCACAATGCGGTCACCCGCGGAATCACTTATCCCCAGAATCCTCTTCACCCCTTCCGCGCCCCCTTGACAACCTGGCAAGATCATCAGTAGGGCAAAGCCCCCAGGGGTGGGCGGGTTTTGTAAGGACGCGGGTCTGTAAGGGCGCGGTTAGCGGCGTGAGGCGAGGGCGCGGAGGAAGAACCGCACGTTGGCGGGGCGTTCTGCGAGTCGCCGCACCAGGTAGCCGTACCAGTCGTTGCCGTAAGGGACGTACACGCGCACCTGCGATCCTGACCCGGCGAGCTGGCGCTGGCGCGCGGGGCTAACGCCGTACAGCATCTGGAACTCATAGCTGCCCGCTTCGCGGCCGGAAAGCGTCGCTTGCGCGGCACCGATCTTGATCAGCCGGGGATCATGCGTCGCCAGCATCGGGTAACCGGGGCCGGCCATCAGCGTTCGCAGGCAGCGCACGTATGAGCGGTCAACCTCATGGCGGCGCGAGAATGCGACCTCGTCGGGCGCCTGATAGGCGCCCTTGCACAGCCGCACGCGTGACCCGGGTTGCGCGAGCTGCTCGCAGTCGCGCTCGGCCCGGCGCAGGTACGACTGGATCACGCAGCCAAGATCGGCGAACTCCGACCGTAGCTCGGCCACGATGCGCAGAGTGGCATCCACAGCGGCGTGATCTTCCATGTCGACGGTGACCGTGGTGCCTGCCGAGCGTGCGGCCGCGCAGATCCGCGCGATGTGCGCGGTGGCCGTCTTCTCGCCATTGCAGGCGAGCAGAAGGCCGACGGCTGTGGGCTTGACCGACACTTCGGCGGCGCCCGCGCTGGTCAGCCCGGCGCCTGCCAGGTCCTCGATCAGCCGGACGTACTCGTCGGCTACCGCCGCCGCGTGCTCGGGCTCCGTGGTGTCCTCACCCAGGTGATCAATGGTGACGAGCAGGCCGGCCTCGCGCAGCCGTTCGGTGACCTTGACCGCATCAGCCGCCGTCTCACCGGCGACAAAGCGGGCGACGACGCCCGCGCCGTACGGTGCTTTGCTGACGAGCCGACGGATGCGGGTGCTCCGGGATATGGCCAATAGGCTGCGGCGCAACACTGCGTGCGACCCTCCGGGCGGTTGGCGGAACTGCACTGTGCCTGAGCCCAAGGCTACGCGGCGCGGCGCGGGCGCCGCCTTTCGGCCGCGCGAGTCACACCCGGCGCAGCCGGGGCTTGGCGCGCAGGGCGATCTTCACGTTCGCGCCCGCCTCCGGCGGCACCACGACCTCCTGGGCCGCGGCAACGCCGCCCGCCAGCAATTCGGCCTCCACAGGCGTGGTCCGTTTCACCAGTCCCAGCGCGATCGGGCCTAGCTCATAGTGACGCGCGGCCGAGCCGACGAAACCGACCGCGGCGCCGTCCAGCTCGACCGGGTCGCCGTGCGCGGGCAAGCGGTCCACGCTGCCGTCGAGGTGCAGCATGACCATCCGGCGCGGCGGGTGGCCGAGGTTGTGCACCCGTGCCACCGTCTCCTGCCCGCGGTAGCAGCCCTTGTCCAGCTTGACCGCGGATCCGATCCAGCCGACCTCGTGCGGGATCGTGCGGTGATCGGTGTCCAGGCCGAGCCTGGGCTGATGCGCGGCGATGCGCAGCGCCTCGAATGCCCACATGCCCGCGAGGCGCGCGCCGCGGCCGACCAGGTCGGCCGCGGTCTGCCCGACCTCGCCAGATGGGACAAGCAGATCGACGCCGAGCGGCGACGCAAGCGATGTCACCCCGGGCGGCACCAGCTCACCTGCTCGTGGGCCCGCCAGCGTGAGCACCGCGAACCGGCCGGTGAGGTCCTCGGGCTCGACCCGGAGCATGAAGCGCATCGATTCCAGGAACGCGACCAGGCTGCCCGCCGTGCCGGGCTCGACGTGGGCCCACACGGCGGCGCCATCGTCGATCGCCGCGAGGTGGTGCTCGACGTGCCCGTTCGGGGTCAGGACCAGGGCCTCCGCCGCGGTCTGCGGCGCGAGATGCTCGAAGTCCTGTGTGGTCAGGCTGTGCAGCCAGGGCAGCCGGTCGGGGCCGGCGATCCTGACCACCCCGCGGTTGCCGCGGTCCACCAGGCCAACCGCGTTCGCCATCGCTCGTTGTTCTGCGGCCGGCTCGCCATAGTGCGCGGCGACGCCGGAGTCTGGGTCGTCCCCGGCCACCGCGGCCTCGGTGCTGAGCAAAGGGCTAGCCATACCGTCCAGGTTAGTGTCGGCCAGGACGTGCGCGCTTATCGTTGCAGCGCCCGCGCGGTGTGCCGGCAGGTGCTGCAGCGGCCGAACACGGTCAGGTGCCCCACGTCGGTCTCGAATCCGTGCCCGCTGTCAAGGGCGGTGACCAGGCCACGTACGGTCTGCGGGCTCACCTCAGTGATCTTGCCGCAATCTCTGCAGACAAGATGCACATGATCGGCTTGGGCGGACAGGTGATAGGTCGGCGCGCCGTGCCCGAGGTGGGTGTGGGTGACAAGGCCGAGTTGCTCGAGCAGTTCGAGCGTTCGGTAGACGGTCGAGATGTTCAGGCTCTGGGCGGTGCGCTGCACCTCGGCGCAGATGGCCTCCGGCGTGGCGTGCTCAAGATCGGTGATCGCCTCAAGCACGAGCTGACGCTGCGGCGTGACCCGGTATCCGCGCGACCGGAGCTCTTCGTGCCACGTCCGGGTCATGAGCCGAGTCTACGTTCTCGCCCCGGCAGAGCCCGACGCACTCCGGTGCAATCCCGGGCATTGAGGATTCCACTGTTGTGCGCGAGCGGGATCCAACGCCGGCTAATGCTCTTGCACTGACGCCAGTGCTCGACATAATCTGCGGCTACGCGGGAAAGGAGGTGGTCCAAAAGCATGCATAGTAATAGGACTCGCGAGGTGGCTGTCCGCTAGCCGCCGTCCCGCCTAAGCAGAAGGCCGCGAATCGGCGGCCGGCGAAATACAGGCAGACACCGCACCCCCGGGCTGACCGGACCTCGTCCAACTGGTCCCCGTACCTGCAAGCTGAGCGCAATGGTTGCGACGCTTGCCCGTGTACGGGAGCCGCCCGGGGGCTTTTTCGCGCCCGGCGCGCGCCGCGCTACGCTTCGTCGACGCGCTTGAGTTGGGCCGAGGTGTGCGGCTGCAGGGGCTGGCCCATCGCCGCCATGTCGTAGGCGTAGGCGAGATCATCGCCTACCAGGCCGTAGAGCCGGTGCCCTGCGGTGACCGGCTTCGCGGTCGCCGTCCGTGCGACGACGTCTGTGCTCAGCTCGATGCGGGTGCCGTCCAGCTTGCCCAGGTACACCTCGGTTATCCCGGTCGGGTGGGCGAGCATCAACTCGACCGCGCCGCCCGGTTGAGGCCGCCAGTAGCCGCTTTCCATGGCGAGGGGCCGCCCAGGTACGCCTGCCCCGTCCAGCAGCCACGTCCGGCTCATGTAGATGAGGTAGGGCTTGCCGTTGTGGGTCAGGCTGATTTCCTGACCGTAGCGAAAGCTCTCGATCGTCGGGTAGCCGCCCACTCCGGCGCCCTCCCACCTGCCGAGCAGGAACAGCAGCGGCTCAAGATCAGCGTGCGGCGCGCCGACCGTCGTCACCGCGCGGTCCCCCGCGCACGGAACAGCTTTATGGCGACCCAGCCCGCTGCTGCCGTGACGATCGCGAACACCGCCACCAGGATCGCCGCGCCGAGCAAACCCGACATGGCCCGAAGCATACGGCCTCGCGCTTGTGCCCGCGGCCCCGCCTTGGGTCGGCGGTCGCGCCCTTGTGACCGCGGCCTCGCCTTGGGTCGGCGGTCGGGCCCTGCCGCCGACTGCGCGCTATCTACAGAGCCGGCGGGAGATCACAGTCCGTTGATCACCTGCGACGGCGGCACAGGCGGGATAAATCAACGCATACGGGCGGTAAGGGACGCCACGGGCCTCGGCTTGTTAGGGTCAGCGCATGCCAACCCGATCACTGGTGATCAAGGTAACGGCAGGCAAGGACGACCCGGAACGCTGTAACCAGGCCTTCACCGTCGCCGCGACGGCGGCGGCCAGCGGTGTTTCTGTGTCGCTGTGGCTGACCGGCGAGGCGGCATGGTTCGCGTTGCCCGGACGGGCCGCGGAATTCCACCTGTCGGAGGCGGCGCCGCTGCACGATCTGCTGTCCGGCGTGCTCGCAGCCGGAACGGTGACGTTGTGCACCCAGTGCGCGGCCCGCAGGAACATCGCGGAAGAGGATGTCATCGAGGGGGTGCGCATATCGGGCGCGACGACCTTCGTCGCTGAGGTCACCGCCGGGGGCGCGCAGGCGCTCGTTTACTGAGCGGGCGCGCGCCCGCGGATGACGGCACCGGCGGCTCACGACACGGCGGACCGAGGCACCGCGGCCCACGACACCACAGATCAAGGCGCCGCAGCCCGAGGCGCCGCGGATCTTGACACCGCGGCGAGGCGTTGTTCCCTGAGCGACCGCACCCAGTGGTCCGCCTGCTCCGCAACCGGCTGCAGCGGGCCGGCCGCCCAGCTCAGCAGCAGATCGGCGAGACCGGGGTTGCGCACAAGGGCCGGGCCGTGCAGGTAGGTGCCGAGCACCCGGCCCGCGTACGCGCCCTCGGTGCCGTCACCGTTGCCCACCCCACGCAGCGTACGGGCGAGCGGCCACGCGCCCGGCCCAATCTCGGTGATGCCCTGATGGTTCTCGAACCCTGTCAGCCGAGGTATGGCGAGCTCAGGATTGACATCGGCAAGGATCTCCCCCACGCTGCGCCGCTCACCGCGGCCGCTGCGGATGTCCAGCAAGCCGAGGCCGGGCACGGGCTCCCCCTCCGCGCCGCCGAATTCCGTGCCAAGCAACTGATAGCCCGCGCACACGGCGAAGATCACCGCGCCCGAGGCCGAGGCCGAGGCGAGCCCGCCATCGGCGCGCAACCGCTGCGCGGCGAGAATCTGCGGCAGGTCCTCGCCGCCGCCCATCAGGTAAATGTCGCCGTCGCGTGGGACCGGCTGGTCGGAGTTGACCTCGACCATCTCCGCCCGGATGGCGCGCAGCCGGGCCCGCCGCTCAAGGACCAGCAGGTTGCCGCGGTCGCCGTAGGTGCTGAGCAGGTCCGGATACACCCAGACGAGGCGGAGCGCGCGGCGGGTCACGACACCCTCCCAAGCGCGGCGCGGATCTGCTGGAACGCGGTGTAATTGGCCAGCACATCGAGCTTGCCATGGACACGGTCGACCGCCTCGTCGATGCCCTGCACAAGGTCGAACGGCACCTCGTCGGCCTCCAGCCGCACCGCGAGGTCGAGGCGGCGCTCCCCAGCCACGAACACCGGCCGGCCGCGCAGCACCCGGTAGTCGACATCCCACAGCCACGAGGTGTCCTTGCCGTCCGGTTCCTGCGCGTTCACCGAGAGAACGACGGGCGTCGGCGGCGGATCGAGCACGTCGAAGGCCTCCAGCCAGCCTGCCGGGTTCTTCGCCAGCAGCAGCCGCACCGTCCGGCCCTTGCGCTCCACCTGTGTGTAGCGGCCAGCGACCGAGGTCACCCTGCGCATTGCCGGCAACGCCCGCGCCACGTGGACGCCGAACACCTCAACGGCGGCGAGCGCCATGACCGCGTTCGCCCGGTTGGCCCGGCCAGGCAGCGTCAGGTCAAGATCGTGGGTGCGGCGGGCGGAATCAACGACCTTCCCGCCGTCGAGCGCCCAGCTGACCCTCGGCCGGGCGCACCCGCACTCGCAGCAACGCCAGTCGTCGCCGTCCCTGCGCAGGTGGGAACCACACTGCGGGCAGCACCAGGAATCCTCGCGCCACCGCTGGCCCGCCGAGACGCGGGTCACGCCGGTGGCCGACGACGCAGCCCAGGCGATCAGCGGATCGTCCACGTTGGCGACGACGCACGTGGCCGGGACGCTCGCGAGCGCGTCCCGCCAGCGGCGGGCGACCAGCCAGATCTCAGCGGCGCGGTCCATCTGGTCGCGGCTCAGGTTCAGCAGCACCACCGCTCGCGGCGCCGTCGCCTCGATGACCCGTGGCAGATACTTCTCATCGACCTCAAGCACCGCGTACGGCGCGTCGCGCGCCTGGCCGAGCGCCGCGGTCAGGCCCTCCTCCATGTTCGCGCCGAAACTGTTCGACGCGACCCCCACGCCGAGCACGCTGAGCCCGGCGGCGATGAGGCGAGTGGTCGTGGTCTTGCCGTTGGTCCCGGTGACCAGAGTCACCTGCCTGTCGGCGGCGAGCATCGACAAAAGCCCTGGTTCCAGCCAGAGCCCGATCTTGCCGCCAATGACCGAGCCGTCACCGCGGCCCGCCACCCGGGACAGCCGACCGGCCGCCTCGCCCATGGCGGTGGCGACCCGTGCGCGCAGCGGGAGTCTGTCCACCACCCAGATGCTAATGGCGATTCATGCTCGTTTTCTGCGCCTGCGCGAACCGGGCGGCCGAGCGGCGAGCATCGCCTCCTTCACGCGCGCCGCGCGGACGGAGGGGTCGCGAGCATCGGCTCGCGCGATGTCGCGAGGATCGTCCGCAGGGGGCGAGGCGGCATCGTCAAGATCAGCCGCGTCGGCCATGAAGCGGTGCGGCCACGAGAGCACGTCAAGAAGCCAGCCGGCGTTCATGACCTCGGCCGCCTCCCGCGCCTGCTCGACGCCATCGACGCCGACAAAGACGGTGGCCAGGTCGTCGAACAAGCCCGCCCGCTCGTCGTTGCCCACGAGAGCGCTCCTCGCGCGCACCTGGTTGCGAGTCAACTCCATCGACAGCGGGTGCCGCTCCAGGTCCGCGATCCGCTCATATGGGGTCACGCCTGGGCCGTCCGCGATTCCGAGCAGGTCATAAGTGAGCACGGGCGCCTGATCCGGCCGGTCGGCTGTCACGGCTTCGCTGAACTCGTGCACCCACCGCAGTTGCGGGATGACCCAGCTTGGGCCCGCTTTGGTGCCGACCAGGTTGACGGCGCCGTCGAGGATCCGCAGTGCAGTCTCTGCGACACTGCGCGTGAGCCGTTCGGGATCATAGGAGTCGCGCAGCGAGGTGCTTCGTGCGGCGACCGCGCGGTCCACCACCGTGGCCAGCAGGCACTCGCGCAACCTTTTGCTGGCCTGCAAGCCCGTCCAGCCGCGCCGGGCGGGCTCCGGCGCTGCCGGGAGCTCACGTCCGGTGAGGAACGCGAGCACAAGGGTTTCCACCCAAATGCGCAGCCAGGCTGCCTGCGGCGAACCGGCGATGAGCTCGGCTTCGCGCAGCTTGAAAAGAGTGCACGCCGGGCCTTGGCGGCATTGCGAGCCGCATGCGGCGGAGCGCCGCGCGGTGATCGGGGGCGAAGGCCCGCCGAGCGCGCGCTCGCGGTGCTCGCCGAGCGGAACGCGGACCCGCAGCGGCCGGTCCATGCCGTCGGCGAACACCGCGGCGACGCCTGGCTGGAGCGACACGACGTTGCGTGACTGCTCATCGTCGAGGTTCATCGCAGCGCCCACAAGCTCGCGGTCGTCATGGGCCGGCAGCCGGTGCACCACCTTGAGCGCGGTGTTCTTCACCACGTCGGGCACGAGCTTGGTGGGGATCTGCTCGGCGACCACGACCCCCTCGCCGTAGGCGCGGATCTCCGCGAGCATGCCCGCGAACAGCTCCACCGCATGTGAGCTGGAGCGATGCGAGCCGCGGTTACGGAGCAGGCGGTGCGCCTCCTCGATGACGATCACGTGGCGCAGGCCGACCGTCCTCTCCCGCCGCGCACGCAGCCGCAGGTGCTCGACGATTCGGATGATCAGCGTGCCGATGAGGAACGCCTTGTCCTCGTCGTTTGCGACGTCCTCGATGGCCAGCACCACGTTGCGGCGCAGCAACTCGCCGATGTCTGCCGGGTGGCCGCCCTGGAAGAACCGGCCGGCCGAGCCGATCCGCAATGAGCGCAGCCGAACGTCCACGAATCCGCGCACGTCGGACTGGAGTTCCGCGCCGTATCCCACGTCTTCGATCACCTGCAGCGCGGCGCGTTGCAACTGCTCGAGCGTCGGCACCGCGGGCGGCGCGATCGCGCCGGGAATGCCGCTGCCGGTCACGACGTCCCAGCCGTTCGCCTCGTACACGCGCTGCAGCGCCTGCGACATGATCTGCGGAAACGGCTCCTCGGAGTCGAACGCCGCCTGGAACAGCGCGCGCACCATGTCGATATGGGCCTGAACCGGGTAGCCGGGCTCTGGCGCCAGCGGGTTCACCGAGACCGGAATCGCATGCGGGTCTGCCGGGTTGATCACCGTCACCTGGCCGATGCCCTCAACCCGGCCCGCCATGGCCGCGTATTCGGACTTGGCTGGCTCGATCGCCAGCCAGGGCAGGCCGACCTGGGTGAGCCGCTCCAGCAGGTGCCTAACCGTCTGCGATTTGCCCGCACCGGTCGCGCCTGTCACAAACACGTGCCTGTTCAGGGTGGCAAGCGGCACCCGGAAGGCACCGACGGGCCGGTCGTGAGCGTCGAGGATCTCGCCAAACTCGATCATCTCCGCGGCGTTGCCCTGGCCGCTGCGTCGGCCGCCGCCGTCGGTCTCGCTCGTGAGATCGAAATGTCCGGTGTCGAGGACGCGCAGCCCGGGAACCTCACGGCGGGGCAACCCGGCGAGTGCGGCAAGCGCGCCGGCTGTGGCGGGGAACGGCACCTCGGCGCCGTCCCGAGCCTTCGCGCCGTCTCGCGCCTTCGCCACAAGCGCATCCGGCAGGCTGTACGGTTCGGCCGCACTGTGTTTGTTGCTTATGTTGCTCATGTTGCTGCAGTTGCTGCGCAGTCGGTACGGATGGTGGCTGAGGTCGATCGAGCCGACGAGCACGGGGGCCACCCGGCGCAGTTCCGCCGCCGTTTCTGCGCCCACAAGCACCCGAACGTTCCAAAGCCCGGCGTCGCCGAACGTGTCGAGTTCCTGTATCCGCCGCTCGGCGCGCTCCACGTCGAGCCTGGCCCGCTCCTCGTCGAACCGCCGCATCGCCGTTAGCTGTGTCCGCAGCTCGGCAAGCTCGGCTTCAACTGACGGGGTCGGCTCCGCGATGAGGAGCCAGCCGAACGGCCGGTCCATCAGCGTCACGAGCGTCGATTCAAAAACTGTGGGCTGGTGCGGGTCCTGCTGTGCGTCGTGCCTGCCGTCCCTGGCCAGCGGCGGCGCCTGCCGGCCGAGGCACGGGGTCCAGACCATGCGGTGGGCGTGCGCGAGCCAGCTGTCGCTGATTGGAGTGCCGTGGGCGCCGTTCGGGAACAGCATGGTGTGCCCTGACAATGATCCGCGCGCGGGTTGGCGCACGTCCGGCGGGTGTTGGAAGTCGGCCCGCTGGCCTTGGAATGCGTCCTGCTGGGCGTGGAAGACGTCCAGGGAGGCCTGGAAGACGTCCTGCGCGCCGTGGCGGACGTCCTGCGCGCCGTGGAAGACGTCCCGAGCGGCGCCCTCGTCGTGCTGAGCGGCGCCGAAGACGCACGGTCCAGCGTTCGTGATCAGTTCGAGCGGCGCACCGCCGCCGCGCGAGAGCCAGCCGATCACGAACGGCCTGCCACGTTGCGCCGCGCTGAGCACACCGGGGAGGACCGCGACGAAATCCGCCTCTGCCGACTTCCCGCATGCCGGTGAAGGAATCGACAAGATCCGGTACCAAGGCCCTGCCGACGTGTCGCTCAACCCGGCGCCGCCGGTACGAAGCGGCACGCCGGCCCATCCGGGCGGCGTTTCGGCCCCGCCAACCGACGTTCCGGCCAAACCACACGGCGTCCCGCCCGCGCCGCCGACCAAACCAGGCGGCATGTCACTCGAGCCGAATGATGCGCTCACGATGCGTGCTTACCAGCATGGCCATCGCTCTGCCACCGGAAGCGCGTTATAGGGGTCGGCGAGACTCTGTATCCCAGGGTGCTGCAATGGGCACTGAAATACATCTCTCTAGCAACGCTGCAGCGTACAAAGTCGTAGTTGCCGCGGGTCTGCGCCCACCAATCGCAGAACGCCAGCCTTCGACGGCGTGAACAGCCAGCTTGTGGCGGGCAGACTAGGCAGTGTCCCGTGGCTTCTTCCGCCAGTCGAGGCGATCCGGCGGCGGGCCAAGGTTGGGCGGCGGCTGATCCTCACCTTGCCAACTCGCCGGCTTGGGTGACCGACCAGGACGATCCGGCGGCTGGGCAGGCTCTCCGCCAGCGTCGCCAAGTGCCGTGCCGTCGGGAACGGTGCCCGGCGCGCCGCCAGGTGCGGCGCCCGGTGCTCCGCCGGGTGCGGTGCCCGGCGTGGTGCCAGCAATGGCACCAGGCGGGGTGCCGATCGATGGCCCGGCTCCGCCGACCGCTGACCAATCATCTTCCTCGGGCCGGTTTGGCCCGGAAGGCCAGGACTCTGCCATCGGCCAGTCGCCTCCGGACGGCCACGCCTCGTCGCCGGTATGGCCCGACCCTGATGCCTGCCAGGCGTTGCCGGACTCGGCACCTCGCGACGCTCGCCAGCCGGGGCCGTATGCCGCGCCGCCCCGCTCGGCCGCGCCGCCCCGCTCGGCCGCGCCGCCCCGCTCGGCCGCGCCGCCCCGCTCGGCCGCGCCGCCGCGGTGGGCCGCGCTGCCTTGCGACGGCGGCCAATACGGGGCAGCACCAGAAACATTCCGCCCCGCGCCAGGACCACCCGGGAAGCCCGGCCCCGCGCCAGGACCCCCCGGCCCCGCGCCAGGACCACCGGGGAAGCCCGGCCCCATGCCAGGACCACCCGGCGCAGTAGCGCCAGCAAGCCACGAACCCGCGCGGTCCGGGGGCGCTGACCGCCTCGCCTCATCCAGGCCGAGCAGCGTCGCGGTGGGCAAGGCGATGATCGCGGGGTTGGCATCGGCGAGCACAATCCGCCTGCCGCCCGCTCCGGCATGACTGATGATCAGCGCGCTGGGTGGGAGCCGTTGCAGCTCGTGCTGCTCGACCAGGAACTCCCTGGAACGCTGCGAGCCACGGGCAAGCGACTGGTTGGCGCCAAAAGCCAGGGAGGTGTTCAGTCCCCACGCTGTGCTGGTCATTATTCCCTCGGTGAGAGTCTCACCGTCGCTCGTGGCGAGGGACGAACTGGCGTCCCTGGCGCGGAACCGGGTAGAGCGGCCAAAGGGCGCCAGAACGCTCTCCCCGCTGGCACCCCGGCCCCGGCTCCGGCCCTCGGTAACGCTGGTCGACGACGAGAACGCAAGCGAGTCAGCCGTGCCGACCGTGCTCGTGTACGAGCTACCCACGGTGTCGGTGACCGCGGTGCCGACGGTCTCGGTGAGCTGGTTGACGACGAACCGGTGCTCGGTGCCGATCTGCTCACTCGCCGTGCGCGCGTCTTCAGCGTTCCCGAGCCGCATGAACGCGACCGCCGCGTTGCCGCGGCCAAGCCGTTCCTTAACGTGCGCGGGGAGAAACCGGTAGGCGAGCACCAGCCCGGTCCTCGTGCTCTCACATGCGTCGCAGAGCCGGTCCAAAACGTCCCCGCGAAGCTTTTCCGCGCCAAGCAGCACCACGGTGTGCTCCCACGGCCGCCCGGCGGGCGCCTGGCGAAGCAGGTGCGTGAGCGCCGTCACGACGAATGTGCCAAGCACCTTGTTACCGAACACGCCGGCGCGCCGGTCGGTCGACACCACGCGCAGCGGCGCGGGGGCGAGCTGAGTCAACGCGGCGCCGAGGTTTTCCAGCTTCCGCAGCTGGGATTCCATCGCCCAGGCCCGCTCGATCACGACCCGGTCGGCTGCGCCCCGGCCGAACATCGCCGCGAGCCGTTCGAGCTGATCGGGGTCGATCAGGCCCAGCTTCACGTCGTCTCGTGGGTCGCCGACCTGGGCCAGCGCCCGCAGCGCCGCGGTGACCTGCGCGACCGTCGCCGGCCCGCCGAACACCTCGAGGACCCGCTCGAGGATCGCGTTGTCGTATGACAGGTCCCTGGTGCTTGCGTGCTCCTCGGTGACGCTCACCACCAAAGACAACACGTCGGCGAGTTCCTCTTTGCGCAGCCCCGTCCCGAGATCGACCCTTGGCAGGTCAACGGGCAGCACCCAGACGAGAGGGTCGATCCCGCACCGTTGCGCCGCGGACACGAGGTCGGCCGCGGCCGCGCCTTCAGACAGATCGACGAGAGTCACCTCGCCGCCCGCGCTGAGCCGGGACGCCCCGATCACGGTGGCCAGCGCCGACCAGCTCGCCAGCGTGCCGCCCGCGACGTCGACGCGGTCGACCGCGTCAGGCAGCGAGACCGCATACCACTGAAGCTGGCGGTCGTATGCGGCGCGGCGCTCCTCCCACTCGTGGAACCTGCGCTTGTGCTCCGCCTGCCAGGCGAAGAGGCGGTTCTCCTGCTCTGACCGGATCTTGCCGAGCCGTTGCCGCTCCTCGTCGACCCTCGATTTGAGCGCCTGCTCGCCCTGCCAGAGCGCGTACCCACTCAGCGTCGCCGCGACGAGGCAGACCATGACTCCAAGGCCGGCGAGCGGGCCGCCGAGCAGCCCGGTGATCCAGGCGGCGAGCAACGCAGCGGCGAAGGCGAGTGCGACGCCGCAGGCCACCTTCAGCGGGCGGTTCAGCAGGTTTTCCTCGCGCCGCTGGGCGGCCACCCATTCCGGGTTGAGCTGCTCCTGCTCGGGTGGGGTGGGCCGCCGCGGTGGCGGGCCGGGGTCGGGCATCGCCGGGCGATACTGCCAGCCCAAGTAGACGCGGTCCTGCCGGAACAGTTGCCGCGCGCCATCAGGCCCCCGGTGCGCGGCCGTCACGTCGGCCATGAAGGCCAGTCCGGGCTCTCGGCAGGTGCTGCTCTCGGCAGGTTCGGCTGCTGGGGCGAATATGGAACCGGCTGGATGGGCGCAAGCCGGTGGGTGCCATGCGTCGACCGGGGCGAGCGCCGCGCGTCCGCGGGGACGCCTTCGCGCCCGAGATGGCCCGCGGCCCGCCAATCCGGCGCTGGCTCGGGTGGGCCGTCCCCCAATGGCCCGCGGTAGGGGCCTGCGTCCGTGCCAGCTTGGTCGCCATGGATACTTAACGGCTGCCGCGGGTGCGCCGCCACCTGTACTGCGGCGCCCGGCACAGGAGACCGTCGTGCGTGGGCGGCGGCCCGGTGGATGGCACGCTGCCCAGCGGTGTGCAGCCGCGCGGGCACTGTCTTGCCCAGCGGCACGAGCTTGGGCCGTGGCGACTTCACTGCCAGGACAAATTCACCCTTGCCGAGGCCAAAAAGGATCTCAGGCGACACCCTGGGTTTGCGCACGAACGCGACTCCGTCGGCCGACCGGAACTCGGCCGCCGCGGCCGCGCCAAACCCTGGTGTCGCACCAGATTTCGCAAACCCAGGCATGGCGGATGCTCCTGCCTCACTCGGGACAAGCCTCTCGCCGCTGACCCACGCGAAACGCTCGGCCATGAGGGGGTCGGTCATCCGGTGGATGACAACCGCGTTCACGTAGTCAGCGAGCCCGTCCGCGACCACAGCCGACGTGGTCGTGAGCACTGCGGCCACGTCTGCTGCGGCGCCACGGCTGACCAGCTCGGCAAGAACTCCAGTGGGAATACCGCCACATTCCCCGAACCAGAGCACGGCGTCGCCGGGCACACCGATCCCGCGGAGTTCGGCGCAGATGGCTATGACATCCTGAGCGACCAGGCTGGCGACCATGGTGGCCGGCCTGCTGTGCGCACTGTCTCCAAGTGAGAAAAGCACGACCCCGCGCTGGCGGATCGCGCGGCCGAGGTCGACGCGGGCCGTGGCCACGGCTGCGTCGGCTCGCGGTGCGAGCCATCGGCCAATCGGTGAAGCCCACAGTTCGCCGAGCTGGCTGGCCAAGGCGACAACTGGCTGCGGATCAGCCTCGAAGAGGCTGGCCGAAACCTCCACCCGCTTGGTGAGCGCCTCGCGGTGCGGGTGGAAGCTAGGAATCTGTCTCGCGCGGGCGCGAAGCGCGGCCGGATCGAGCAGGTGCAAGACCTCATCGAGTACAGGCCTGGTTGGATCGCCAGGGGTGGCGTCGGTCACCGCGAAAAGATCGTTCAGATAGGCGGCGCAGCTACGGCGGTGCTGGTCCGCTGCACCGGTCCAGTCGATCATGCCGATAACGAGCGCGGTGCGCCGTGCTGGACTCCCCTCACGCAGCGGCTCGTAGCAGCCGGCCCCGGCGGCGCTGAAGGAGTGCAGCGGAGCCCTGGCGGCCCCGCAGATGATCGCGAGCCATTCGGCCACCTGCCTGCTACCGGCGAGATCGACGACGATCACCGGCTTTCTTCGTCGGATCGCGGCATGCACGAGCTGGAAGGCGGTCGTTGTCGTGCCCGAGCCTGGGGCGCCGGCGCACAGCACCCCTCTCGCCGCCTCTTGCCATGACAGCGCCGCACGCCGGCCGGTTCGCGCCTGCACGCCAAGGCACGCGCCGTCTCTGGTGACCACACCGCCCCGCTGTATCACGCGGGTCAGGTACCGGCGCCTGAACGCGGCCATGACGCCTGGCCGAACCGGGGCGAGCCGCCATTCATCGGTGTGCAACCAGCTCAGCCAGGCCGCAACGGCCGCCTCGGCCGCGCCGGTGACCAGGGCGAGCGGCAGCTGCCGCGGCAGCCAGCCAGTCAGGCCCGCGTAGGCGGCGCCGAGATGCAGCGCCCGCGCGGGGGCGCCTCCCACGCCGCTCAGGTAGGTGACGATCTTTCGAGGCCCCGCCAGCAGGCCGGTGACCGCGGTCGCGGGGCCTATCGCCAGTGCCCACAGCAGGCCGACCGCCGCGGGCAGGGCAAGCCAGTGCGGGCGCCATCTGCTGATCTTCGTGACCGCGTGGAACGCGATCGCGAGGACGATGGTGAGCTGGGCGAAAAGGACGTGCGCGACGATGACCAGCACGCCGCCGATAGCGATGAGCTCAGCGCGCCGTGGGATCGTTTTCGGCATCAGGTAGCGCCCTCGCCTCGGTAGGCGCTGCCGGGTTGCCGCTCCGCCGGTTGACATCTCCGCACAAGGGTTGCAGCACCGCTAGGTGCATGTCCAGACGCCCCCGGTAGCCGCGCCGGATCGGGGGTTGTCACGCAAGGCTAAGCGCGCTCCTGGGTCGCGGGCGCCGATTCGCGCGCATGGGTCGCCTCGTCGGCGACAGCGCTGCGAGCCGGCCGGTTTGTGCGGGGGGGCAGGACATCGGCGGCGCGGCGTGCGCGCGGGAAGAGCACAAGTGCGAGCCCCGCGCCGACTACGCCGCCCGCGAGCTGGGCGCCGGCGAAGCCGGGCACTGAGGCGGCGGCGATCCCGCTGAACGTGTTGCTGAATGTCCTGCCGACGGTGACGGCAGGGTTGGCGAAGCTGGTGGAGCTTGTGAACCAGTAGGCCGCGCCGATCCAGGCGCCGGCCGCAGCCGGGACCAGGTTGGCGCGCCCGGTCCGGGTCAGCGCGAAGATCACCGCGATCAGCCCAGCGGTGGCCACCATCTCGCCCAGCCACAAATGCGCGCCGGACCTGTCTCGGGTGGATGCCGTGACGGCTGGCAGGGCGAACATCAGGTTGGCGAGCACGGCGCCGCCCACCGCTCCGGCGAACTGGGCAGGCAGATAGGCGGCTAGGTCGCGGACCGTCAGGCCGGTGCGGGTGCTGCGGCCAAGCGCCCAGTCGGCCAGCGAGACTACGGGGTTGAGGTGCGCACCGGAGACCGGGCCGAACAGCAGGATAAGCACAGCAAGCCCGGCCGCGGTGGCGAGGGAGTTCTCCAGCAGTTCCAGCCCGATATCGTTCGGCGAGAGCCTTCCAGCCATGATGCCGGACCCGATCACCACAGCGACGAGCAGCCCAGTGCCGCTCAGTTCGGCCAGCGCCCGCCGGGTCAGGGAAGCGGAGCTCACCGGACACCGGCAGGCGCGGAGGCCTGCGGGGCCAGAACCGCGGACAGCCGCGCCAGCGCCGCAGGATTGACCCAGTAGTAGATCCAGGTGCCGCGCCGCTGCGAGCCGATCAGCCCGGCCTCGCGCAGCACCTTCAAATGGTGCGAGATCGTCGGCCCGGTCACATCGAACGCGCCAGTCAGCTCGCACACGCATGCCTCGCCGCCGGCATGGCAGGCGATCAGCGATAGCAGGCGCAGCCGTACGGGATTCGCGATAGCGCTGAACAGCGGCCCAAGTTCGGCGGCCTCCACCTCGTTCAACGGCTCGGCTGCCAGCGGCGTGCAACACACCACCGTTGCGACCCCGGCAGCGGCTGGGCTCTGTTTCGACATGATTCTATCTTGACAAATCTCAAATCAGAGGACAACCTTGCAGCAGCAATCTGATTAGACAACTTTCTAATCAGGGCCGCCCGCCATCGTATTGGGAGGAACCGGTGTCTCGTGTCCAGCTCGCGTTGCGTGTTGCCGACCTGGAAGGCTCAATCGCCTTCTACTCGAAGCTGTTCGGCGCCGAACCGGCGAAGCGCCGCCCCGGATATGCCAACTTCGCGGTCAATGACCCACCCTTGAAGCTCGTGCTCATTGAAGGTGGCCAGGGCGAGCGGCGAGACGATCCGACCGTGCTTGACCACCTCGGGGTGGAGGTGGAGGACACGGCGCAGGTCGCCGACGCGGCCGACCGACTCGACGCGGCCGGGCTGGCTACCCTCGAGGAGAAGGACACGACCTGCTGCTACGCGCTCCAGGACAAGGTCTGGGTACATGGCCCCGGCGGCGAGCCGTGGGAGGTCTACGTGGTCAAGGCCGACGCCAACGAGCTGGTCAAGACCGGCGGTTCCGCGTGCTGCGCGGCTTCTGGCCAAGCCACCGAGCAAGCGGCGCAGCCAGCCCAGCCCGCCGCCCAGCCCGCCGTTACAGGGGCTGGCTGCTGCTGACAGCGGTCGCCGGACGTGGGCGCTGCCGCCGACGACGGAGCGCCCCGTCCGGCGCAGCCTATTCAGGCTCGGGCAGTCACACCGATCTCGGCGAGCAGCTTGCGGACTCGCTGTTCGATCTCATCTCTGATCACGCGTACCACGGCGAGGTCCTTGCCCGCCGGGTCGTCGAGCGCCCAGTCTTCGTAGCGTTTGCCTGGAACGACAGGGCACGCGTCCCCGCAGCCCATAGTGATGACGACCTCGGCGGCGCGCACCGTCGCATCGGTCCACGGCTTGGGGAACTCACCGGATATGTCAATGCCACGCTCGCCCATAGCCTCGATGGCGACGGGGTTCACCTGGTCGCCGGGTTCTGAGCCGCCGGACCAGGCGATGGCGGCGCCGCCCGCCAGGTGAAGGAAGAAGCCCTGGGCCATCTGGCTCCGGCCTGCGTTGTGCACGCAAAGGAACATCACGGCCGGCTTGTCGCCGGCCCGCTTCGCCGGGGAGCGCCGCTGGTCAGCGCCGGCGTCCGGCATGCTGATCGAGTCGGAGTTTGTCAAAATCTCACCCACCCATCAATCACAGCACCGGCCCAGGTACAGGCTCTGACCGGTCGCAGGTGTCAACCACCACCCTGAACAGGTCGGGGCGCAGCGCGAGCACGGTCAGCGCCACGGCCTCTGGCCCGGCCACGTGAACGTGGATACCGGGGTCGGACGACGCGGCCCCGGCCTCGGAGCGGACCGCATCGAGCCGAGCGGTCACGGTAACCGCCGACACACCGTTCGCGAGCCGTAGCCGGCGCGCCACCGACCGCGGTGGCGGCTGGACCTCGATCCGCACCGCGCCAGTCCTGAAGATCACCCCCGGCCGGTCGAGCTCACCAAACCCAGCCACGCCGACGGTGAGCGATGGCCGCCCCGCGACGCCCGCAGACTGCGCGCCCTGGCCGCTGGCCGCAATTTGGCCGCTGGCCGCAATGAGGTAAGCGTGGCTGTCCAGCACGTACGTCACCGAGGCGGCGGCCGGCTCCTCATCCGCGGTCCACAGGCACCGGCGGCTACGAACCCGCACTCCCGGCGCCAGGCCCAGCGCTTCGGCGACGTCGGTGGGCGCCCGAAGCTGCGAGATCCGGACCGCAACGCACGAGACCTGGTGATCCATTGGGTCGACGAAGGAGGACAGACCGGGCAGCCCGTCCAGTTTGATCACATACTCGGCCGGGCCTGCCCGATGTACCTCGCCGGTCGGCAACCGCCGCAGCAGCTGGCGACGCACCAGCTCCTCGATCGCCGCCTCGACCTCGGCCGAGGTGACCTGGAACCGCCGCGCGAGCGCCGTTCTCCGCGGCACCGGATAACCGGGCTCGCGCCGAATGAACACGGCGGCCAGCCGGTCAGCGAGCACGTGCTCCAGCCGGTCGGCCCGGTCATGCTCAGCCGACCTGGCCGAATCAGGAAGGGTGCGCAGCGCTCATCCGACCTTTCCGGTGATGTATTCCACCGTGGCCTGCTCTGTTGGGTTGCTGAAGAGGTCCTTGGTGGGGCTGGCTTCCACAAGGCGCCCAGGCTGCCCGGGTCCCTGGACTGTGAAGAACGCCGTGATGTCGGAGACGCGCGCGGCCTGCTGCATGTTGTGGGTGACGATGACCACCGTGTAGTGCTGCTTCAGCTCATCGATCAGACCCTCGATCACCAGCGTGGAAACAGGGTCGAGCGCAGAACACGGCTCGTCCATGAGCAGCACCTGCGGCTGCACGGCGAGGCTGCGCGCGATGCACAGCCGCTGCTGCTGACCGCCGGACAAGCTGGCGCCTGGCTTGTCGAGCCGGTCCTTTACCTCTTCCCACAGACCCGCCTGCCGCAACGACCGCTCAGCGACCTCTTCCAGCTTGGCTGCGCGCCGCTGGCGGCGCGGGCCGAAGCGCAACCCCGCCGTCACATTGTCGGCGATCGACATGGTCGGGAACGGGTTAGGGCGCTGGAACACCATCCCGACGTGCCTGCGCACCTGGACGAGATCGACGTCACGCGCGTAGATGTCCACGTCGTCAAGCAGCACCGTGCCCCTCACCGACGCCCGGGGCACCGTCATGTGCAGTCCGTTCAAGCAACGCAACAAGGTCGTCTTGCCGCAGCCGGACGGCCCGATGAGCGCGGTCACCTTTCCCGGTTCGAAGGCCATGTCCACATCGGTGACGGCTGGCCTGCCGCGGTAGTAGGCGGTGACGCCGCTGATGTCCATGCGACCGCGGCTTGGCCCCTGGCCGGGCGAGGCCGCTTTGGTCTGGCCGGCGAGTTCCGCCAGGCCCATGCCAGGTCCGTGGGGCATCTCGGCTGTGGTCATAGGAGTTCCTTCTGTCAGTTCACTACTGTGGCGCGACGGCCGATCAGCCGTGCGGCCACCGTGCAGATCAGCACGATGGCGATGAGGGTCAGGGCACCGGCCCAGGCGCGGGCCTGCGCAGTGCGGAATCCTGTGATGGCGTTATTAAAGATCAGCAGGGGAAGGGCGGACATCCGCTCGGTCGGATTGCTCTGGATGAACAGGTCGTTGCCCAGCGTGGTGAGAAGCAGCGGCGCGGTTTCGCCCATCGCGCGGGCAACCGCGAGCATCACGCCGGTGGTGATGCCCGGCAGGGCGGTAGGCAGCGCCACCGACACGATCGTGCGGGCGCGTGTCACGCCAAGAGCGGCCGACGCTTCGTGCAGGGTCACCGGCACCAGCCGAAGCATCTCAGCGGAGGCCCGGATGACCAGCGGCGTCATCACAACGGCGAGCGCGATGGAACCGGCGAGCCCGGAAAACCCGAACCTGATGACCCACAGCGCGTAGATGAACGCGCCGGTGACGATGGTCGGGATCCCGATGAGCACGTCGGTCAGGAAGCTGGTGAGCGCGGCGAAACGTCCGCCATACTCCACGATGGCGATTGCGGCAGCGATGCCGATGGGCACCGATATGCAGGCCGCGATGCCGACCATGATCAGGCTGCCGATGATCCCATTCACAAACCCGCCCCCGGCCAGCGACGGGTTTCCCGGCGGAGTGCTGGTCAGGAACGTGGGCCCGAGATACTTCAGCCCTTGGCCCGCCACGTAGGTCAATACCCACACCAGCACCGCGATCGTGAGGGCGAGCATGAGGCCGAGCAGAGCCGTCATCACACGGTCAGTGACATGGCGCCGGGCGAGCCCAGGCACCGTCTCAAGACCGGCCGCAGGCCGGTTACCCCCGGGCGGCGTCACGTGAGGTGAGGCTGGCGTCATAGCGCCACCTGCGTACGGCGAACCACCACACGCCCGGCGATGTTCACGATCAGCGCGATACCGAGCAGCCACATTGCCACGACGAACAACGAATGCAGGTGGAACGGCTCGGTGGCCTCGGTGAACTCATTGGCGATCACCGAGGGCATGGTGGCGCCCTGGCCCAAAATGGACTTGGTGATCGACAGCACGTTGTTGCCGATCACCATGGTGACCGCGATGGTTTCGCCAAGCGCTCGGCCCAGGCCGAGTATGGTCGCGCCGACGATCCCGGACCTGGATCTCGGCAGCACCGCCGTGCGGATCATCTCCCAGCGAGTGGCCCCGAGAGCGAGCGCTGCTTCCTTCTCATCGGCAGGCGTGGTGGTGAAGACCTCCCTGCAGATCGCCGTGACGATCGGCAAGACCATGATCGACAGCACGACTCCCGCGGTGAGATACGACACCCCGAAGAACGGCCCCGCGAAGACCACGCCGATCACGGGCACCTGGCCGAGGGTGGAACTGAGCGCGTTGCCTATCGGCTTCAGCGCGGGGACCAGCGCGAAGATCCCCCAGAACCCGTACACCACCGAGGGGATCGCGGCGAGCAGGTCGACAACATAAGACAGCGGGCGCCGAATCCAGCCCGGAGCGACCTGGGTGATGAACAGCGCGACCGCCACCGCGGTCGGCACGACGATCACCATGGCGATCAGCGACGTTATCGCGGTGCCGTAGATGAACTGGACGATGCCGTAAGGGTTCGGGTGATTGGCGTGCGCATGCGCGTTCGACGGCGCCCAGCGATCGGAGGTGAGGAAGCTGAGGAACCCGTAGTGCCGCAGCGCCGGCAACGCTTCGGCCACCAGGAAGACGGCGGTTCCCGCGAGGACGAGGACGACGACCGCCGCGCCAGCGAACATCGCGAGCTTGAACAGCCGGTCCCCGTAGCCGCGGCGGCTCTGCAGTTGCTCGGCGATGCCGGGCGGAGCTGGCGGGGCGGGTGCGGTCATCGTGCCACCCCGCGCATGCTGCCGCGGGCCAGGCGGCTGCGACCGGGCCCGCGGCAGAACGCGTCGTTACTCACTGGCTTTACTTGACAAGCGGCTTGCCGCTGACTGTGATCTTCTTGAGCTGTGCGTAGGCCAGCTTCTGCAGGTCGGTGCTCAGCGGCGCGTAGTGCAGGTCGGTCGTCAGGTCCTGGCCGCTGGTGAGCACCCAGGAGAAGAAGTTGACCAGCGCCGCGGCTTTGGCCTTGTTGGTCTGGTGCTGGTACACCAGCGCGTAGACGCTGCCCGCGATCGGGTAGGCGTCCGGGCCGGCCTGGTCGGTGAAGCTGGTGACCAGGTTCGACGGGTACGTGATGCCCGCCGCGGCTGCGCTCGCGCTCGCGATGCACGGCTCGATGAACTTGCCAGCCTTGTTCTGCACCTGGCCGAGAGTGATGCCCTGAGCGAGCGCGTACTGCAGTTCCACGTAGCCGATGGCGCCCTCGGTCTGGTTCACCGCGCCGGAAACGCCCTCATTGCCCTTTCCGCCGATTCCTGTCGGCCATGCGATCGTCTTGCCAGCGCTCTGGGCCGGGCCGCCCAGCGCGGAGACCCAGGTGGGGGAGACCTTGGTCAGGTAGTCGGTGAAGATCGCGGTGGTGCCGGACGCGTCCGAGCGGTGTACCACGGCGATTGCCTCGTTCGGGAGCTTCACGCCAGGGTTGAGCGCGGTGAGGGCCGGGTCGTTCCAGTTCTTGATCTTCCCAGCGAAGATCTTGCCGAGCACGTCGCCGGTGAACTTCAGGCCCGCGCCGATGCCGCTGACATGGTAGGCGGGTACCACCGCGCCGAACAGCAGCGGGATCTGCACGACCGGCCCGCCCTTGGCCTCTGCGATCTCGTCCGGCTTCATGCCCGTGTCGGCCGCCCCGAAGTCGACAGTCTCGGCCTGTACCTGCGCGATTCCACCGCCGGAGCCGATCGACTGATAGCTGACCTGCACTCCGCTCGACTTGTTGTAGGTGGAGGCCCAGTCCGACAGCATCGGCGCGACAAAGGATGAGCCCGCACCACTGAGGCTCTTCGCCCCGCCCGCGATCGTGCCGATCGTTTTCTTGAAGCCGGGCTTGGCGCTGCTGGCGCCGCAGAGCTGCGAGTTCTGCGAACCAAAGCTGACGTTATTCGCGCTTGTGTTCGTACTTGGGCTGCTGCTCGTGCCCACATTGCCGGTACTGCCACACCCCGTAGCCGCAAGCGCCACACCAAGCGCTCCAACGGCCATCACGGAGATCTTGAATCTCATCGACCCTCCCGATTGGGGGCACACATGTCGTTTCGCTCCATCGATCGCGACATTAAGCGCGGGCAGTGGAGATTCATGGACCCCGTCGTTAATGGAGGGTGAACATCAGTCATATGGACGGCGATGCAGTTGTGACCTGACTGTTATTTTCCGAATGCGCTCTGTCGGCGATGGGGGATCACAGCGCTCGCCAGACGGGGATGCCGCCGCGCGAGGCGCGGCGGCATCCCCGTCTGGCGAGCTAACAAAGCCCGGTGGCCAGGGAAATCTCGCTGTCATGGCCACCCAGGCTTTGACGTCAGACGACGATCTCGAGCTGGGCGACGCGCCCGTAGTCGGCGGATACGGAGCGGTCGACACTTATCCCTCCGGGGGCGAGCACGCGGACTGTCCACGTGCCCGGGGCGGCGAAGAACCTGAAACCGCCGTCGCCACCAAGCGGAACCTCGGCGACAAAATCCCCGTCGGCGTTGAGCAGGCGGGCGTAGCCGGTGGTGACCGCGGAGCCGTTCGTGATCACCTTGCCGTCTATCACGGCCTGGTGGTCAATGTCGACTCCCTGGACGCTCACGCCACCAGACGGCGCGCCGCAACCCTCGCTCACTTGCCTTCCCCGAGCTCGATCGGCACGCCCACCAGCGAACCGTATTCGGTCCATGAGCCGTCGTAATTCTTCACGTTCTGCTGGCCGAGCAATTCGTGCAGCGCGAACCAGGTGTGCGCAGAACGTTCGCCGATCCGGCAGTACGCGATCGTGTCCTTGGCGAAATCGAGACCGGCGTCGCGGTAGAGGGCGCGCAGGTCCTCGTCGGACTTGAACGTGCCGTCGTCGTTGGCCGCCTTGGCCCACGGGACGTTGGTCGCGGTCGGGATGTGGCCCGGCCGTTGAGCGCTTTCTTGCGGCAGGTGCGCGGGCGCGAGCAGCCTGCCCGCGAACTCGTCCGGCGAGCGCACGTCGACCAGGTTGCGTTTGCCGATCGCGGCTACGACCTCGTCGCGGTATGCGCGGATGGAGGTGTCAGGGTCGCGCGCCACGTAGCTGGTTCGTGACCGCCGCGGCACGTCTTCGAGCAGCTCACGCGAGTCGAGTTCCCACCTCTTGCGGCCGCCGTCGAGCAGCTTCACGCTCTGGTGCCCGTACAACCTGAAGTACCAGTAGGCGTAAGCGGCGAACCAGTTGTTGTTGCCGCCGTACAACACGACGGTGTCGCTGTTGGAGATACCGCGCCCGGACAAGAGGGTTTCGAAACCTGCCTTGTCCACGAAGTCACGGCGAACCGGGTCCTGCAGATCCTTCTTCCAGTCGAGCTTGATCGCGTTACGGATGTGGCCCTTGTCGTAGGCGCTTGTGTCCTCATCGACCTCGACGAGCACCACACCCGGGTCGGACAGGTGGGCCTCGACCCACTCGGCGTCAACGAGGATGTCGGAACGGCTCATACGGGAACCTCCTTGTCAGGGTCGGCCGGCAGCCCCCGGTGGCGGGCCGGCCCAATACGGCGAATTAGCAGGAAGATCTGGCAGCCCAGGCAGTAACCGAAGGCGGCGTTGAGGAAGGCGGCGGCGAGCGCCGCGGCGGTTGCGACGATGCCAAGCGCGGTTACCCCGGTCGCATAACCGGCCACTCCTATCACGCTGACGAACAGGCCGAGCCCTTGCGCGAATCGGGGTGGCGCCTCCGGCTCCAGCTCCGCGGGCGGGCCGAGGCGCGGCCGGATGAGCCAGCGGAACACCAGCGCGTACGGCGCGTAACGCAGGCCGAATACGGCGCCGACGCCGAACACCAGGGCCTGCGCGGCGAGCACCCAGCCGCTGCCGGTGATGAGCACAACCGCGAGCACAATCGTGGAAATGATGGCGGCAAAACGCTGCCCTCGGGGGTCGATGTGCATCTGTCGCGCGCTCCTGTCGTGGGGTTGGACGCGGTCCGCGTGCGCCGCGTTCTCAGGATGCGGCCCAGACGCCACGTGGGCGGGACGGCGCAGCGGAACACGGACCGGCGGGCCAGAACCTGGCGGGACACAGCGCCGTGGCGACGCGGCAGAAATCAACCGCGCGCCGCTTGGTCAGCGCCGCCTGCGGCCGGCGCTCCGGCCCTCGCCGTGCCCGTGGATGCACGAAACCGATGCTATGTGGGCGCACGCCGGCTGTCACCTCGCTGGCTCATGCCAGCCGCGCCGGTCAACTCGGCCCGCACGACGCCGCCAACCGCGGCAATCACGTCCGCCTTCCTCGGCTGGCCGGTGGCCCGCCGCATGATCAGGCCATCCGCCCCCAGTACGAGCACCGTCGGCGTGCTCACAATGCCGAGTTCGCGAACAAGGCCGAGGTGGGACTCGGCGTCGATGTCGACATGCGCGACACCATCCACCATCCGTGCGACGTCGGAGAGAATCTGCCTCGTCGCGCGGCACGGCGCGCAGAAGGTCGAAGAGAACTGGACGAGCGTGGCACGCGGGCCAAGCGGCCGCCCCAACTGGGCGCCGGTGACAACGGCGCCGCGCCTGTTATCCCGCCGGCTGCCGTTGCGGGCGCGCAACACGCCGCTGCGCCGTCGCCACACAGCCCCGTAGACGGTAGCCACGGCGAGCACGGCGGCGCACACGACCAAACCCACGGTCACGCTGTGGATAATACGGCTGCCGAGCAATTCATTCCCGCCCGGCACCGCGAGCCCTTCGCGCCGGCACCGCAAGCCCGTCCCGCCCGACCCGCCGTTCCCCTTACAAAGCCCACCCACCCATGGGGGCTTTGCCCTACTGATGATCTTGCCAGATTGTCAAGAGCTTCCGGTAGGGGGGAACCAAGATCTGTGGATAACTCCGCGCCGCTGAGCCGGCGGGCACCGCGCTGCGGGGCTGCCCGCATCGCGTGGGCGTGACACGCAGCGTGAGCCGTTCGGGACCTGCAAGAGCCGCATTTGCACGCGCGGGTCACCGTTTAGGCGACGGGCATGGTGACCAGTGTCTTGCCGCGTGCGGTGATCTGGAAGCTGCGGATGCTGTCGGTGGGGATGGCGGTGGAGCCCGGGTACCACGAACGCTCGTCCTCATACTTCCAGCCGCCCACGGCCACCCGCCGCCCGGTGGAGTCCGTCACCCACAGCTCGCAGCGGGTGCCGTACTTGACGCCGGCGACCGCCACATCCGTTTGGGTGCCCCAGCTTCGCTTGAGGAACCTCACCTCGGCGCTGACCTTCGTCACCGCGTTGCGCCCGAACACCATTGCCCAGCGCAACGGGTGCGTATCGACAGCCACCGGGGGCTTGGTGGGACCAGCGCCCGGACCGGAGACAAGCGCCTCCACTCCTGCGCCTGCGGCCACTCCCCCAAGGATCACAACAGACGCCGCCGCGGCGAGCAGCATGTGACGATGGCGCCGTGCTCGTTGTCGCCGCGCCATCTCGGTGAGCATCGAATCGAGCAGCCGGGCCGGCGGCGCGGCCGTTCTGGCCGCCGCGTCCGAGCCGCGTTCCACCTCTTCCAGTGTCACCCGGCCGAGCAGCGCGGGCAGGCCGGCAAGGCCCGCAAGCTCATCCCTGCAGGCCTGGCAGCCACCCAGGTGCCGGTCGACGACGGCCCGCTCGGCGGGCTCGATCGCCCCGACGACGTACACGCCCAGCGCCTGCCGGACATCGTCGCATCCAGCGGTCATGGCGCGAGCCCTCGTTCCTCTAGTGCCAGCTTGAGCACACGAAGCGCGTAGAAGGTGCGCGACTTCACCGTCCCTGAAGGGATTCCGAGCACCGACGCCGCTTCGGCGACCGAGCGGCCCCGATAGTACGTTTCGACGAGCACTTGCCTGTGGTCCGGGCGCAGCGCGGAAAGCGCGTCGGCAACTGCCCACGACTCCAATGCCCTATCCGCCTCGTCCTCGGCGGGAAACAAGGCGATCGCCGCGTCCCCGGTTTCAATCGGGCGCGCGCGCCGCGCCCGGTAGGTGTCCACTACAAGATTTTTCGCCACCGTGAACAGCCACGGCCGCACCGGTCGGTCCACGAGCGCGCCGGGATGCCGCCATGCCCGCAGCAGCGTCTCCTGGACGATATCCTCCGCTGCCTGCCGGTCACCGCCAATGAGCCGCTGCACATAGCCGAGCAGCGGTCCGCCGTGCTCCTCGTAGAGGCCACGGATCAGTTCGGCATCAGCGACCGCGCCACGCCCGCTTGTCTGGCCGACACTGTCCACAACGATGGCACGTTTGCGCCGCACTGTCCGGTTCAATCGTCTGGCCACGGCTCTCGAATTCAATCCCCTAGCCACGGCTCTCGAACGCCACATCGCGCGCGGCCGCGCTCACCTCGAACCCACCTGCCGTCACCCGCACGCGTGTCATCTTGAGGTGCATGGGCAGGTCGTGTACTGGCAGCGTAAACGCCAGCCTGCTGCCGAGCAGAGCCGGCGGGACGGCCAGCGCGCCGCCGACAATGACATCGTGCGGGACGACCTCGATGGCGTTGCCCGTGACACGCAACCCCACTGCCGCGGTGACGGGGACCCACAGCCCTTGGTAGCCCAGCTTGCCGGACAGCCTCAGTTCGCCCCCACCGTCCTGGCTCAGCGTGATCCCCCGGGGAAGGCGCCGCTGCACCACAGGGAACGGGATCAGCGCGGTCGCAGCCGCGTGATCGGCTGTTATCACCTTGACGGAGGCACGGTCGGCGCCGACGAGCTCGCGCAGCGGCGCGTGCACCCGGTCGAAGCGCGCCTGCAGGTTCCGCAGGTCCACGCCACTTCTCACGACTGAGGCAAGCGAGATGTCGACCTGCTGGTAGTTCCCCGCCACGAGCTGGGTGAGAAAGGGAAATCCCTGGATGGTCACCGATGGTGGCCTCGCGAGGCTGTATGCGGCGGCGACCCGGCTCGCCACCTTGCGCTGCGCGATGTGGACCGCGATCCTGTCGGCCGCGACGAGCGCGACCAGGATGATCACCAGCGCGATGAGTAGCTTTCGCATCGCGGCTCAACCTACCCGGTTGCGAACCTTCGTATCGCCGGGCGGCTACCCGCCGGCGAACGGTGGAAGGACCTCGATCACCGATCCTTCGCCCACAGCGACGTGACTCGCCGGGCGTGTTCCCGCGGGAGCACCGTCGATCAGGAAGGACGACCGGGCAAGCACGGACGTGAAGCGCGGGTCTGCCTCATGGCGGGCGGTCACCGCGCTTAGCGCCTCCTCGAGCGTGTCCGCCTCCACCTGCTCCTCAGGGACGCCCGCCGCCTCCTTCGCTGCCGCCCAGTAACGAACTGTCGCCTTGGCCACGTCGGTTATCCTCACCCTGTGACGGGATCCGGGCGACGCAGCCCCCGGATCCCTATCTGTTTACCCGCTCGGCCGCCTGGGTGGAGACGGCGGCACGTGAGTAACGCGGAGGTGGCACCGCTTGAGTAACCTACTCGTGCTCACCAGCGCGCTCGAACCCTCGGCTGAAGTGCTGCCCGCGCTTGGCCTGCTCCTGCACTCGATCCGCGTCGCACCCGCCGAAGCATCGGCCCTGGTCGACGCGGCACCGGCGGACGCGGTGCTCGTGGATGCCAGGCGAGAGCTCGCGCACGCCAAGAGTTTGTGTCGGTTGCTGCACGCGACCGGCATCGACTGCCCGCTGTTCGTGATCGTTACCGAAGGCGGGCTCGCAGCCGTGACCGCCGACTGGGGCGTCGACGACGTGCTGCTGCACGGCGCGGGCCCGGCGGAGGTCGAGGCCAGACTGCGGCTGGCCGCCGGGCGCCGCGCCGTGCAGATGGCGGAGGCCGAACCCGACGAAATCCGCTCAGGCGACCTCGCGATCGACGAAGCCACCTATGCCGCGCGGCTTCGCGGCCGGGTTCTTGACCTCACCTTCAAGGAATTCGAGCTGCTGAAGTTTCTCGCACAGCACCCGGGCCGGGTCTTCACTCGCGCCCAGCTGCTTCAGGAGGTCTGGGGCTACGACTACTTCGGCGGCACCCGGACGGTAGATGTGCATGTGCGCCGGCTTCGGGCCAAGCTCGGGGCCGAGCACGAGGTGCTCATCGGTACCGTGCGCAACGTCGGCTACCGGTTCGTGCCGCTGCGCGGAGCCGAGGAGGACAGGAAGGACAGTTCGGCACCAGTGGTTCGCTAGCGTCTCACAAGATATGACGGGAGGCGGCATGGCCGGGCGGAGCGGGTCAGGCGATCCCGCGCCGCGCGGGCCGGGCGATCCCGCGCCGCGCGGGCCGGGCGATCCCGCGCCGCGCGGGCCGGGCGACGACGCCATCGCTGTGCGGGATCGGCTCACCGATGCAGAAGCCCGCTCGGTGCTGCAGGTCGCCGCCGCAGCCGCGCAACACGACGGCGTGGCGCCGCTTTCTGAGCATGTGATGCTGCACCTGCGCTACGGCGGGGATCCGCGGGCGCGAAACCTGCTGCTCTATCGGGGCGCGGACCTGGCAGGGTACGCGCACCTGGATCCCACCGACCCGGTCGAGGGCCCAAGCGGCGAACTCGTGATCGACCCTCGTTTCCGCCGTCGTGGCCTTGGCCGCAGGCTGGTCGGTTTCCTTGTGCGTGAGGCGCGTGAGCAGCCGCTTCGGCTGTGGGCGCATGGCGATCTGCCCGCCGCCGCCCGGCTCGCCGAGGCGGCAGGCTTCGAGCGGATCCGGTCCCTTTGGCAGATGCGGCGCTCGCTGCAGAACGCGTTCGACAAGCCGGTGTTCGGCGAGGGTATCGCCGTGCGCACCTTCGAGGTGGACCGTGACGAGCGGGCCTGGACCGACCTGAACAGACGCGCGTTCGCGCGCCACCCCGAGCAGGGCGCATGGACGCGCGAGGATCTCGACAAGCGTGAGCGGGAGGCATGGTTCGAACCGGCCGGCTTCTTCCTCGCCGAGCGCGACGGCCATCTGGTGGGCTTCCACTGGACCAAGGTCCACGGGGGCGGTGCCGGGCAAGGCCGCCCCGGACATGGCCACGAAGCGATGGGTGAGGTGTACGTGGTGGGCGTGGATCCTGGCGAGCGTGGTTCGGGACTTGGCCGCGCACTTACCCTGGTCGGCCTGCACTACCTGCGGTCCCGTGGTCTCAGCCAGGTGATGCTGTACGTCGATGAGTCCAACACGGCGGCTATCCGGCTCTATGAGTCCCTCGGCTTCGCCCATTGGAGCACGGACGTGATGTTCCGCCATTCTGGCGCAGCCCTCGCAGACGCGTGAGCCCCCAGTGAAGCTGGGTGCTGATGGTATCCGTTGAGGTTGTATGGCCGCGGCAAGGTCACCGCGTCTGGCGGGCGCCGAGGCCCGCTACGACGGCTTTGTACTCCAGAGCGTTGCGCCGACCCCCGAAATACCGGCCAGTAACAACATCCTGGAGTCTGTTGGCATATTCGACTCGTTCGCTCAGGGGCCATGCCTACGGTCAGCCCAGTCTCCTTTCATGATCGCGGTGACCTGCCAGTCACTATGACTGGAAGGTCACCGCGATCATGAAACCGCGGCCCTCGCGCCGCGTCGCGGGACAGTTTCCCGCCCGCAGGGCCGGGCACACCGCGGCAGTTCGCCCTCCATGTCAACCGGCACTTGTTCCGGCCTCGCCGCACGTTCCC
>WNGE01000663.1_pt1 | contig 86086 bp, 77 predicted proteins | sample 5400651 | NCBI WGS metagenome assembly WNGE01 (sample SAMN13153370, study PRJNA577476) | soil metagenome | isolation source: 60 cm soil or saprolite under grassland replicate 2 | place: USA:California | collected 2016-06-15 | reverse complement strand
GGGACGAACGCGAGCAGGGCCAAGATGGCGACCCAGCAGGCCGGGGTCGCGTGACCGTCTACGAGCCCGAGGACTGGCCCGAACGCTATCGCCAGTACCGCGAACACACCCCCCGGCGCACCGGCCCCACCTTGATCCCGATTCAGGTGTGACCCGGCCGGCGCGCCAGGCCGTCCCGAAAGGCTGGTCTCCGTTAAGGTGGTGAGCACCGGTTGATAACTAAACGCGCAGGCCTCCCGGGGTCACGCGTGGTGCGCAGCATGCCCGAACCGGGCAGGTACTAGGAGGCGGGACGTCATGGCAGAGTCCGGTGCGCCGTTCGCTCACCTGCACGTGCACACCGAGTACTCCATGCTGGACGGCGCCGCCCGGCTGAAGGACCTGTTCGCGGAGGTCAAGAACCAGGGCATGACGCACGTGGCGATGACCGACCACGGCAACATGTACGGCGCCGCCGAGTTCCACCGGCAGGCCAAGGACAGCGGCGCCTACCTGCACAAGACGATCTGGGCGCAGAACAAGCAGGGTCTGCATAACCTGTTCAAGCTGTCGTCCCGTTCCTATGCCGAGGGCTGGCTGGTCAAATGGCCGCGGATGGACAAGGAGATCATCGCCGAGCATTCCGCCGGGCTGATGGCCTCCACCGGCTGCCCGTCCGGTGAGCTGCAGACCAGGCTCCGCCTAGGCCAGTTCGATGAGGCGCTCAAGGCTACGGCGGAGTGGCGGGACATCTTCGGCAAGGAGAACTACTTCCTTGAGCTGATGGAGCATGACCTCGACATCGAGCGCCGGGTCCGCGACGGGCTGCTCGAGATCGGCAGAAAGCTCGGCATCCCGCCGGTCGTCACCAACGACTCGCACTACACCCGCGAGAGCGACGCCGAGAGCCACGACCTGCTGCTGTGCATCCAGACCGGCAAGACACTAGCGGACGCGGACCGGTTCCGCCTCGAGGGCGGCGGCTACTACATCAAGTCGGCGGCGGAGATGTACCGCCTGAACAGCGGCGATATCTGGCAGGAAGGGTGCCGGAACAGCCAGCTGCTGATCGCGGACCGGGTGGACGCGAGCGGCATGTTCGAGTTCATCAACCTCATGCCGCGGTTTCCCATCCCTGAGGGTTACGCGTCCGAGGAGGAGCTGTTCCGTGCCGAGGTGTGGAAGGGCATGGACCGGCGCTACCCGGACGGCTACGACGAGCAGCGCCTTAAGCAGGCCGAATACGAGATCCAGGTCATCTGTCAGATGGGTTTCCCCGCCTATTTCCTCGTGGTGGCGGACTTCATCATGTGGGCGAAGAACAACGGCGTGGCGGTCGGCCCGGGCCGTGGCTCCGCGGCCGGCTCGATCGTCTCCTACGCGATGGGCATCACCGACCTCGACCCGCTCCACCACGGCCTGATCTTCGAGCGCTTCCTCAACCCCGAGCGCGTGTCCATGCCCGACATCGACATCGACTTCGACGAGCGTGGCCGGGCCGACGTGATCAGGTACGTGACCCAGAAATGGGGCTCGGACCGGGTGGCGCAGATCGTCACCTACGGCACGATCAAGGCTAAGGCCGCGATCAAGGACGCCTGCCGGGTGCTCGGCTTCCCGTACGCGCTCGGCGACCGGATCACCAAGACTTACCCGCCCGCCGTGCTGGGCAAGGACATGCCGCTGACCGGGGTGTTCGACGAGGCTCACCCCCGGTACAAGGAAGCCACCGAGATCCGCGCCCTGTACGAAGCTGAGGCCGAGGTCAAGCAGGTCGTCGATAAGGCACGCGGCATCGAGGGGCTGATCCGGCAGCCTGGCGTGCACGCAGCCGGCGTGATCATGTCGGCGGAGCCGCTGACCGACCACATCCCGGTGTGGACCCGGCATGCCGATGGCGCCGTCATCACGCAGTTCGACTATCCGACCTGCGAGGGTCTCGGGCTGCTGAAGATGGACTTCCTCGGCCTGCGCAACCTGACGATCATGGCCGACGCGGTCGTCTTGATCAAGAGCAACCGGGGTACTGAGATCGACCTGCTCCGCCTGCCGCTCGATGACAAGCCCACGTACGACCTGCTCGGCCGGGGTGACACGCTCGGCGTCTTCCAGTTCGACGGCGGCCCGATGCGTGCCCTGCTGCGGCTGATGAAGCCGGACAACTTCGAGGACATCTCCGCGGTGGGCGCCCTGTACCGGCCGGGTCCGATGGGGGTGAACTCGCACACCAACTACGCGCTGCGCAAGAACGGGCAACAGGAGATCACGCCGATCCACCCGGAACTCGAGGAACCGCTGCGCGAGGTGCTCGAGCCGACCTACGGGCTGATCGTCTACCAGGAGCAGGTGCAGAAGGCCGCCCAGATCCTGGCCGGCTACACGCTTGGTCAGGCGGACCTGCTCCGCCGGGCCATGGGTAAGAAGAAGAAGGAGATCCTAGACAAGGAGTTCGTCCCGTTCCACCAGGGCTGCCGGGAGCGCGGCTACTCCGACAAGGCCATCCAGGCCGTCTGGGATGTGCTGGTCCCGTTCGCCGGCTACGCCTTCAACAAGGCGCACTCGGCCGCGTACGGCCTGGTTTCGTACTGGACGGCCTACCTCAAGGCGAATTACCCGGCCGAGTACATGGCCGCGCTGCTCACATCGGTTGGCGACGATAAGGACAAGTCGGCGCTCTACCTGAGCGAGTGCCGCCGGATGGGCATCAGGGTGCTGCCGCCTGACGTCAACGAGTCGGTAGCGACGTTCGCCCCAGTAGGTAAGGACATCAGGTTCGGCCTGGCGGCGATCCGCAACGTGGGTGTCAACGTGGTCGAGGCGATCATCTCGGCGCGCAAGTCCAAGGGCGAGTTCACCGGGTTCTCCGACTTCCTGCGCAAGGTGCCCCTCGTCGTGTGCAACAAGCGGGTGATCGAGTCGCTGATCAAGGCGGGTGCCTTCGACTCGTTCCAGGACGCACGCAAGGGCCTGGTGCTCGTGCACGAGCAGGCCGTCGACGCGGTGATCGACATCAAGCGCAACGAGGCGATCGGGCAGGATTCGCTGTTCGGCGGCGACACCGACTCGGAAGCGGTCTTCGATGTGCCCGTCCCGGCGGGGGAGTGGGACAAGAGCACGCTGCTGAACTTCGAGCGCGAGATGCTCGGGCTCTATGTCTCCGACCACCCGCTGTTCGGCATCGAGCACATCATCGCCAGGGAGAGCGACTGCTCGCTGGCCGACCTGATGGCCGACGAGGCCGAGCCGCGGCCGCGGGCTGGCGACCGGTCAGACGCGCAGATCGTGAAGATCGGCGGCATCCTGTCCGGGGTTCAGCGCAAGGTGACCAAGCAGGGCAACCAGTGGGCCGCGGCCACGCTCGAGGACCTGGGCGGCGCCATCGAGGTGCTGTTCTTCCCGCAGACCTACCAGCTGTACGCCACCTCGATTGCCGAGGACGCGGTGGTGGTGGTGAAGGGCAAGGTGGACCGGCGGGACGACGTGCCCAAGCTGATCGCCATGGACCTGACCATCCCGGACCTGTCCGTCGACGACTCCGGCCCGTTCGTGGTGTCGATGCCGGTGGCCAGGTGCGTGCCACCGGTGGTGGAGCGGCTCCGTGAGGTGCTGGTGACCCATCCGGGCCCGACCGAGGTGCACCTCAAGCTGCGCGGCCACGAGCGCACCACACTGGTCCGGCTTGACGACAAGCTCCGAGTAGCCACTTCACCCGCCCTGATCGGCGACCTGAAGCAGCTACTCGGTCCGGCTTGTGTCAGCTAGCCAGCTGAGCTGGTCCGCGAGCCGATGAGCTGGTTGAGGAAGGTCTTGTACATCCGCAGCGTCTCGCGCAGCGCCTCGGTGTCGGCGTTGCTGCCCTCACCCCACCGGCCGCGCAGCGAGCGCTGCTGCTCGGCAATGGCGCGCTGCCGTTCCTCGATGGCCCGCTGCCGCTCCTGGATGGCCGCCTCCATCTTGGCGGTGACCTGGGCGACGACGTCGGCGGCTTCGGTTACAGAGCCCCGCGGGTCGTCGACGAACCTGAACTGGATCTCCTGCCATTGCGCGGTGAACTGCTCGGCGTCGGGGACCAGGTTCCGGTAGGTGAGATCGCTGAAGTCACCGAGCTTCCCGGCCGCCTCACCGGGCCGCAGTTCGCCGTCGCCCGGGGTGGCCGGGGTGGCCGGGGTGGCCGGGGTGGCCGGGGTGGTCGCGGCGCCGGGCTGACCCTCCGCACGCGCAGCGGGCATCTCGGCGGTTTCCTCGCCCGGGCGCCTGGTCGTGCCGAACATGTCCGGCTCGGTCGCCTGGTGGTCCGCGGAAATGTCGGGGCTGGTCACCGCGACCGCGTCGTCCTCGTGCCCGGCCGCCGCGTCGGGGTCATCCCAGTAGTCGCGCTTCTCCGCCGGCGCGCCCGCCTGGGCCTCCGCGGCCGTCCGGTCCGCGAAGGCCCGCTGCGCAGCGCCCCGGTCGTCAGCGCCCCGGTCATCAGCGTCGAGGTCTCGTTCGTCCCGCTCGGAGCCCCCGCGCAGCGCGGAAGCTACCTTCTGGAAGCGGGTCATCGGCCTGGATTCATCGGTGCGGGCTTCCTCGGTCTCGTCCTCTGGGACGACGTCGCCGCGTACGACGTAGCCGGGTGCCCTCGCCTGGCCGTACTGGTCCTGGGTCATAGCAATCTCTCTCCCGTGAGTGGCTGAAGGTATGTGCGTGCCTACCGGGGCGGGTACGCGGTCCGGCTGGCGTTCTCCGCGGCTCGCTTGTCGTTCCGCGCGATCGCGTCCCGGTCCTCGACCGCGGGGTCCTCGGAAACGGGTTCCCGGATCGCCGCGACGCGGTCCCGGGCCGGCTCGCCGCGGCCTTCGCGCAGGCCGGCCAGGTCCTCGAACAGCGCGCGGTAGCGGATCATGGCTTCCCTGAGCTGCTCGGTGCTCGCCGAATCGATGCGCAGGTTCAGTGTCGTGCGGTAACCCTCCATCGCACGGCCATGGTGGACGGACAGGGCGTCCATGCTGGCGGTCTTGTCGTCCACGGGGTAGCCGCGATCACGCATGACGTTCCCGATCAGCGTGTGCGCGGCGCCCACGGCCTCGGCCGGGGTGTCCACGAACCGTTCCTGGACCGCGGCCCATTCGCCGCTGTAGCTGGCCTGCTGCTCGGGCGAAAGCTCGCGGATATTGAGCATACGCACGCGCCGCTCCCGCTCGGCCAGTTCGGCGTCGGCCTTCCTCTTGCCGCCTAGCTGCTCAACCAGGCGGTCGTATTCCGGGCCGAACTGGCGGCGCAGCCGCGCCCGCCGCATCTCAGCCGAGGCCACGACTACGACCGCCACCACGACGACGACAGCGATGACGATTCCTATAATTGCTCCGGTCGACATAATGACCTCCGTGAGGTGTCGGAACGGCATTCCGACTCCCCCCGGTAAACCGGGCTAAACGGCTGTGGGTGATGTTCAAGGTCCGGTGAGGTTGCGCCGGATGGCGGCGAGTGCCCCGATTACTGCCTCGCGCTCGGCCGGCCCGAAGGTGGCCAGCGCCCGCTCGGTGAGCTTGTCCGTCTCGGCCGCGATGACGTCCTCGAGCGAGCGCCCGCGCTCGGTGAGCACCAGCCGGACCAGCCGCCGGTCGCCCTGATGGGGCTCGCGGCGCAGCAGGCCGGCCGCCTCCATCCGGGTGGCGGCCCTGGTCACGGTGGGGGTGGCCAGCCCGAGCCGCCGGGCGATGTCGCCGGGCGTCTGGCCGTCCTCGGCCCACAGCTGGCGCAGGATGAACTGCTGTCCCTGGTGCACGCCGTGCCGCGAGAAAGCCGCCGCGGTCGCCGCCGCCAGGGCGTGCTTGGTCGCCCAGAACGCCGTCTGGAAGTCGGGCGCCGGCTGATCGTCTGCATGTGCTGGCTGGTCAGCACTCATTTCCTCGGACATGGCAGCTCAAGCGTACGGCCCTGGAGTACGTTAGCCGGCTCATGTAAGCTCATTGTCCGGCTAACGAATCTCGCGGGGAGGGCCGGGAGCCAAGGACGGGAACCCGGCGGGGGACGGGACCGGAACGAGGAGGCATCCATGAAACTCGGCATCAGCATCAGCACGTTCCCCTGGCCGGCCGAGGAGATCGGCCCGGAGGTATCCCGGATCGCCACGGCGGCCGACGAGGCCGGCGTGGACAGCCTGTGGGTGATGGATCACTTCTTCCAGATCCGGCTGACCGGGCTGCCGCCGGAGTCGCCCATGCCCGAGGCGTATGCGACGCTGGCCTTCCTCGGTGGCCTCACGCGCCGGATCAAGCTCGGCACGCTCGTCACCTCGGTGGCTTATCGCCATCCCGGCGTACTGGTCAAGGCGGTAACCACGCTCGACGTGATGACCGGCGGCCGGGCGATCTTCGGGGTCGGGGCCGGCGCGCCGTGGAACATCGCGCCGGCCGGCCCAGGCACCGCCTTCGAGGCCGAGGGCCTCGGCATCCCGTTCCCCTCGCTGGCCGAGCGCTTCGAGCGGCTCGAGGAACTGCTGCAGATCGCTCATCAGATGTGGCGCGGCGACGAGAGCCCCTATCAGGGCCGGCACTATCAGCTGGTCCGCCCGCTCAACTCGCCGAACTCGGTGCAGCGGCCGCACCCGCCGATCCTGATCGGCGGCAGCGGGGAGCGCAAGACCCTGCGGATGGTGGCGCAGTACGCCGACGCCTGCAACCTGTTCGACATCCAGGGCTCGCGGTTCCGCGACGACCTCACCCGCAAGCTCGGCGTGCTCCGCGAGCACTGCGCGCAGGTCGGCCGCGACTTCGCCGAAATCGAAAAGACCGTCGCCACCAGCTTCGATCTGGGCGAGGATCCCAAGGCGGGCGCTGTGGCATTGCTGGCTCACCTGCGCGAGCTGGCCGAAGCCGGCATCAGCCACGCACTGGTCGCGCCCGAGGGCCCCTGGGACGAGGCCCGCTTCAACGCGGTCGCCGCGATCCTTCCCGACGTACACGCCATCGAACCGGGGCGGGGCTGACGGGTACGATCGTGCGGTGAAGGGGCGACTAGCCGCGTTCGCCGCGGCCCTGGCGGGTAGCGCGGTGCTCGGCGTGGCGGCCGGGCTCATCTGGGCCACGGTGGCGCCGCGGGCGCTGCTGCAGGAGGTCGGACACGGCGAGGCCCAGCTCATCAACCCGGAGAGCACCGCGTACATCCTCGCCGACGCCTGGTTCAGCCTGATCGCGGCGATCGGCGGGGCCATCACCGGGATCGCGGGCTACCGCCTGCTGGTTCGCCGGGCCGGCTGGACCGCGGCGGTCGGCCTCGTCCTCGGCGCGGTGGCGGCGTCCCTGCTGATGCTGTGGACCGGCGAGAACATCGGGCTGGGGACCTACCACCACCTGCTCGCCGCCAGCGCGGACGGTGTCTTCTTCCACGCCTCGCTGGCCCTGGGCGCCAAGAGCGCGCTGGCGTTCTGGCCGGGGCTCACCTCCCTGATCGTGCTGCTGGCCGAGTACGGCGGCCGCCGTCCGGCGTCCGAGGAAGCCCTACTCTCCGTAGACTAGGCGGGTGATTTCCCGTATCGATCTGCGCCGTATCGATTTGCGCGGGCGCCCGCCATCGCACCTGAGCAGGACTCAACTAGAAGGCGTCCTGCCCCGGGCCGCGACCGATGTCGAGACGGCCGTCGCCCGCGTCCGCCCGATCTGCGACCACGTCCGGAGCCGCGGCGCCGACGCGGTCCGCGAGTACACGGCCCGTTTCGACGGCGTGGACCTGGCCACCACCCGGGTGCCGCGGCAGGCCCTGGAGGCGGCCCTGGCCGGGCTCGACCCGGAGGTCCGGGCCGCCCTGGAGGAGGCCGCCCGCCGGACCAGGCGGGTGCACGGCGCGCAGATCCCGGCCGAGATCATCACCCGGGTCACCGGCGGTCTCACCGTCACCGGCCGCTTCGTCCCGGTCGGGCGGGCCGGGGTGTACGTCCCGGGCGGCCTGGTGGCCTACCCCTCCTCCGTCGTGATGAACATCGTCCCGGCCCAGGCCGCGGGGGTGGCCTCGGTCGCGGTAGCGTCCCCGCCGCAGGTCAGCAACGGCGGCCTGCCGCACCCGTCCGTGCTCGCCGCGTGCGCGCTGCTCGGCGTGACCGAGGTGCACGCGGCCGGCGGCGCGCAGGCGCTGGCCATGTTCGCCTACGGCACGGAGGACTGCCCGCCGGCCGACGTCATCACCGGCCCGGGCAACGTCTACGTGGCCGCGGCCAAGCGCGTGCTCCGCGGCGTGGTCGGCACCGACGGCGAAGCCGGCCCGACCGAGGTGGCGATCATCGCCGACGACACCGCCGACCCCCGGCACGTCGCCGCTGACCTGGTCGCCCAGGCCGAGCACGACGAGCTCGCCGCGTGCCTGCTCGTCACCACCGACCCCGCCCTGGCGGACCGCGTCGACGAGGAGCTCGCCAGGCAGGTACCCGCCACCCGCCACCGTGAGCGGGTCCAGGCCGCACTGGCCGGGCAGTCCGCGTGCGTGCTGGTCGACAACGAAGACGCCGCGCTCGCCGTCAGCGACGCCTGGGCGCCCGAGCACCTGGAGATCCAGGCCAGGGACGCGGCCAAGCTGGCGGCCCGGGTGACCAACGCGGGCGCGGTGTTCGCCGGCCCGTACGCGCCGGTCTCGCTCGGGGATTACCTGGCTGGCTCGAACCACGTGCTGCCCACCGGCGGGACCGCGCGGCACACCAGCGGCCTGTCCGTGTTCCCCTTCCTGCGGCTGGTGAACGTGATCGAGTGCGACCGCGAGACGCTGGCCGCCACCGCGCCGCTGATCGACGCGCTCGGCGGCGCCGAAGACCTGGCCGCGCACGTCGAGGCTGTCCGGGTGCGCGTGGAATCATGACGAAGGCTGATACCCCGCCCGTTCGGGACGACCTGAACGACCTAACCCCGTACGGGGCCCCGCAGATCGACGTGCCGGTCCGGCTGAACACCAACGAGAACCCGTACCCGCCCGGCCCCGGCCTGGTCCGGGCGGTCGCGGACGCGGTCGCCGAAGCCGCCGCCACCCTGAACAGGTACCCGGACCGGGACGCGGTCGAGCTGCGCAAGGACCTGGCCGACTACCTCGGGCACGGCTTGACCGGCGCTCACCTGTGGGCGGCCAACGGCTCCAACGAGGTCATTCAGCAGGTGCAGCAGGCGTTCGGCGGACCCGGCCGGCGGGCGCTCGGCTTCGACCCCGGCTACTCCATGCACTCGCTGATCGCCCGGGTGACCTGCACCGGATGGGTCTCGGCGGCCCGCGACGAGGACTTCGGCCTGGACCCGGAGCGGGCGGCCGCCGTGATCACGCGAACCCAGCCGGACATCGTCTTCCTGACCTCGCCGAACAACCCGACCGGGACGGCCGCGCCGATCGAGCTGATCGAGGCGGTATGCGCCGCGGCCCCCGCCCTGGTGGTGATCGACGAGGCCTACGCCGAGTTCGCCCGCGAGGGCACGCCGAGCGCGCTCACCTTGCTGCCGCGCTACCCTCACCTGGTGGTCACCCGCACGATGTCCAAGGCGTTCGCCATGGCCGGGGCCAGGATCGGGTACCTGGCCGGCGCGCCCGAGGTGGTAGAGAAGCTGCTCCTGGTGCGGCTCCCGTACCACCTGTCCGCGGTCACCCAGGCGGTGGCGCGCGCCGCGCTGTCGCTGGCCGCCGAGCCGCTGGCCACCGTCGCGAAGCTACGGACCGAACGGGACGGGCTCGTCGCCTGGCTCCGGCAGCGGGGCCTGTCCGTGGCGGATTCCGACGCGAACTTCGTGCTGTTCGGCGAGTTCGACTCGCGCCGCGCGGTCTGGCAGGCGCTGCTCGACCGGGGCGTGCTCGTCCGCGAGGTCGGCCCGCCGCGCTGGCTGCGGGTCACCGTGGGCACGCCGGAGGAGATGACGGCGTTCAAGTCGGCCCTAGATGAGGTGCTCAGCTGATGAACCGGGTGGCGCGGGTGGAACGGCTCACCCACGAGACGCAGATCATGGTGGAACTCGACCTGGACGGCATCGGGGTGGTGGAGGTCGGCACCGGCGTGCCGTTCTTCGACCACATGCTGGCCCAGCTGGGCAAGCACGGCAGCCTCGACCTGACGGTGCGGGCCAAGGGCGACGTCGAGATCGACGCGCACCACACCGTGGAGGACACGGCGATCACGCTCGGCCAGGCGCTCAGGGAGGCGCTGGGCGACAAGTCCGGCATCGCCAGGTTCGGCAACGCGCTGGTCCCGCTGGACGAGACGCTGGTACAGGCCGCGGTCGACCTGTCCGGCCGCCCCTACGTGGTGCACCGCGAGCCGGACGGCATGGCGCCGTTGATCGGCACCTACGACACCACGCTGACCAAGCACATCTTCGAGTCGCTCGCGTTCGCGGCCGGGATCTGCCTGCACATCCGGGTGATCGAGGGCCGCAACCCGCATCACATCGTGGAGGCCCAGTTCAAGGCCTTCGCCCGGGCGCTGCGTGCGGCCGCCGCGCCGGACCCGCGGGCGGGCGGCATCCCCAGCACTAAGGGGGTGCTCTCGTGAAAAAAATCATCGTGCTCGACTACGGGTCGGGGAACCTGCGCTCGGCGCAGCGCGCGCTGGAACGGGTCGGCGCGCGGGTCGAGGTGACGGCGGACCCTGACGCCGTGCTGGACTGCGACGGGCTGGCCGTGCCCGGCGTGGGCGCGTTCGCGGCGTGCATGGCCGGGCTGCGCGCGGTCGGCGGCGACAAGATGGTCGCCCGGCGGCTCGAGCTCGGCCGCCCGGTGCTCGGCATCTGCGTCGGCATGCAGGTGCTGTTCGCGGCGGGCGCGGAGCACGGGATAAGGTCCGACGGCTGCGGGGCCTGGCCGGGCACGGTGGAGCGGCTCGACGCCGGCGTGCTGCCGCACATGGGCTGGAACACGGTAGCCGCGCCGCCGGGATCGGTGCTGTTCGCCGGGATTGCCCCGGGCACGCGGTTCTACTTCGTGCACTCCTATGCGCTGCGGTCACCCGGCGCCGAACAGCTCGCCGCGGCGGGCGCGCTGATCTCCTGGGCCGAGCACGGCGAGCCGTTCGCCGCCGCCGCCGAGCAGGGAGCGCTGGCCGCGACGCAATTCCACCCGGAGAAGTCGGGCGACGCGGGCGCCGCGCTGCTGGCCAACTGGCTGGGGACGCTCTCGTGACCGGGCTGGCCCTGCTGCCCGCCGTCGACGTCACCGAGGGGCACGCGGTCCAGCTCGTGCAGGGCGTGGCCGGCAGCGGCGGCCAGTACGGCGACCCGATGGAAGCCGCGCTGGCCTGGCAGCGGGCCGGGGCGTCCTGGATCCACCTGGTGGACCTGGACGCGGCGTTCGGCCGCGGGTCGAACGCGGACCTGCTGGCCGATGTGGTCCGCACGGTCGAGGTTCAGGTGGAGATGTCCGGCGGCATCAGGGACGACGAATCGCTGGACCGCGCGCTCGGCACCGGCTGTGCCCGGGTCAACATCGGCACCGCGGCGCTGGAAAACCCGGTCTGGGTGCGTTCGGCCATCGCCCGGCACGGCGAGCGGATCGCGGTCGGCCTCGATGTCCGGGGTACCCGGCTGGCCGCCCGCGGCTGGACCGCCGAGGGCGGGGAGCTGTACGAGACCCTGGACCGGCTGAACGCCGAGGGCTGCGCCCGGTACGTGGTCACCGACGTGCTCAAGGACGGCACCCTGCGCGGCCCGAACCTGGGCCTGCTCCGCGACGTCTGCGCGCGCACCACGGCGCCGGTAGTGGCCAGCGGCGGCGTGTCGAGCCTGGCCGATCTGCGGGCGATCGCCTCCCTGGTCCCGGCGGGCGTCGAGGGCGCGATCGTCGGCACCGCGCTCTACGAGGGCGCGTTCACCCTGGAAGAAGCCCTCGCGGAGGTGGCCGTCCGGTGACCGTGGCCGTGCGGGTCATTCCCTGCCTGGACGTTGACGGCGGCCGGGTGGTCAAGGGGGTCAACTTCCGCGAGCTGCGCGACGCCGGCGACCCGGTGGAGCTGGCCGCGTTCTACGACGCCGAGGGCGCGGACGAGCTCACCTTCCTGGACATCACCGCGTCGAGCGGCGGCCGGGACACCATGTACGAGGTGGTGCGGCGCACCGCCGAACAGGTCTTCATCCCGCTCACCGTCGGCGGCGGCGTGCGCAGCGTGGCGGACGTGGACCGGCTGCTGCGGGCCGGGGCGGACAAGGTCTCGCTCAACACCGCCGCCGTCGCCCGCCCGGACCTGCTGGCCGAGACGGCCGGCCGGTTCGGGTCACAATGCATGGTGCTGTCGGTGGACGCCCGCCGGGCCGAGGGCCCGCCCAGCGGTTTCGAGGTGACCACGCACGGCGGCCGGGTTGGCACCGGAATCGACGCGGTGGACTGGGCCCGGCACGCTACCGAGCTCGGGGCGGGGGAGATCCTGCTGAACTCGATGGACGCGGACGGCACCACCATCGGCTTCGACCTGGAGCTGATCCGGGCGGTGCGCGCCGTGGCGACCGTCCCGGTGATCGCCAGCGGCGGCGCGGGCACGCTCGCGCACTTCGCCCCGGCCGTGGACGCGGGCGCGGACGCGGTGCTCGCGGCCAGCGTGTTCCACTTCGGCACGCTGCGCATCGGGCAGGTCAAGACCGCCCTGCGCGGCGCCGGCCACCCCGTCAGGTAGCCCGGTACCGGGCTAGGCGCGGGTTCCGGTCGCGCCGGAGGTGTCCGGCGCGACGCCGCTCGAGGTGGCCATCGCGGCGCCGACGATGCCGGCGTCGTTGAGCAGCACGGCGGGCACGATGCGGGCCCTGATCCCGGTCAGCCGCGGCACCCACTTCTCCGACTGCTTGCTGATCCCGCCACCCACTATGATCAGGTGCGGCGACAGCAGCGCCTCGATGTGCTGCAGGTACTCGTCGACCCGGCCTGCCCACTTGCCCCAGCTCAGGTCGTGCAGTTCCTTGGCGCGCTCGGACGCGCGCGTCTCCGCGTCGTGCCCGCGGATCTCGATGTGCCCGAACTCGGTATTCGGCACCAGCAGGCCGCCGGTGAACAGCGCGCTGCCGATCCCGGTGCCGAACGTCAGCACCAGCACAGTCCCCTTCTGGCCCACCCCCGCGCCGAACCTCATCTCGGCCACCCCGGCCGCGTCGGCGTCGTTCAGCACCCGGACCGGGTTGCCGGTCGCCGTGCCGAACAGCGCCGCCGCGTCAGCCCCGATCCAGGCCGGATCCAGGTTGGCGGCCGTCCTGGTCACGCCGTCGGTGACCACACCGGGGAAGGTGATGCCGGTCGGCCCGGACCAGCTGAAGGAGGTGGTGAGCTGCTTCACCACGTCGGCGACCGCGTCCGGCAGCGCCGGGCGCGGTGTGGCGAACTTCTGCCGGTCGGCGAGGAACTTGCCCGTGGTCACGTCCACGGGCGCTGCCTTGATGCCCGAACCGCCGATGTCGATGCCGAGTGCGTGCATGGCCTCAGGGTAATGGCCGGTTCGGTCCGGCGCCCGCCCAACGCCCGGCCCCCGCTGGGCCGGCGCTCGGCCGGCGCGCGCCAGAGTCGGGTAATATCGCGAGAGAGAACAGTTCCTTGTCGAGAGAGGATGCGGCGGATGCGCTGGTTCAAGGTCGCCGCCATCGGCGTCGGCATACTGATCGCGTTCCTGATCGTCGGATCCGTGATCGGTGCCATCTTGCACCTCGTGATCGACGTGGTCATCGCCGCGGCGGTGGTCGGGGCCATCGTGGTCGCCGTCAAGGTGGCCCGGTCCAGGCGTCAGGTCTCCGGCAAGAAGGCCGAGCGCGAGGTCCGCGAGCGCGACGACACCGAACGCAGCAGGCCGCTGCCGCGGGCCGACGTCGAGCCGGTCACCTCCTACTCCCCGCCCCAGCCGTCACGGCCGGCGGCCGCGGACGTGGACGACGAGCTGGCCCGGCTCAAGCGGGAGATGGGCAGCTTAGCCTTACCAGTTCGCCTCGGCGAGCTTGGTCACCGCCGCCTGGATTCCGTCCATCCGCACCCGGGCCGCGGTCCGGCGGCCCATCACCCACATGGTGAGCTCGGCCGGGCTGCCGACCACGGTCACCGCCGGGGTAGCATTCCGCGCCGTGATCCGGTAAGACGCGCCGTCCGCGCCCGTGTCAATATCGTCCCGGGCCAGTTCCACGCCGACCGGGGCCTTGCGGAGCATGAACCGCGCCATCCGCAGCCGGTGCCAGAGCATGCCCGACTCGCCGCTGCCGAGCTCACGAGGCTCCCAGCCGGGCGCGCCGCGCCGCACGTCCTCGTGATGCACGAAGAACTCCACCGCGTTGACCCGCTCGTCCATGCCGGGAAGCGCCATAACCGACAGCGCGGGCGGGCCCGACCTGATGATCCGCACCAGGTCGGGGAACGGGATCCGGCTCCTGATCCGCTGCTGCACGCGGGCCGTGTAGCTGGCCAGCGGGCCGCCGGCCACGCCGGCCGCGGCGTCCGGGCGGCGCTCCCGCAGCACCAGGTGCGCGGCCAGGTCGCCGGTGGTCCAGCCCTCGCACAGCGTCGGCGCGTCCGGGCCGGTCTCGTCGAGCAGCGCGCACAGGGCACGGCGCTCTTCCCGCGAGTAGCTCACCCGCCGATCCTAGGCGTCATTGCTACCCTGACTGAAGTCTCGAAGAAACGAGGGAAACCGATGCTTGACCCTGCCATCGCGGCACGGCTGAAGCGGGATGCATCCGGCCTGGTCGCGGCCATCGCCCAGCAGCACGACACCGGTGAAGTGCTGATGCTCGGCTGGATGGACGACGAGGCGCTGCATCGCACCCTCAGCACCGGCCGGTGCACCTACTGGTCGCGCAGCCGCCAGGAGTACTGGGTCAAGGGCGACACGTCCGGGCACTACCAGTGGGTGAAGTCGGTGGCGCTGGACTGCGACGGCGACGCCCTGGTGGTCAAGGTCGACCAGGTCGGTGCGGCCTGCCACAGCGGCGACCGGACCTGCTTCGACGCGGATGTGCTGTTGAAGGATGCGTAGGGAATTCGTCCTGGTCCTGCTGGCCGGCGCGGTCGGCGCCGGCCTGGTCGTGCTCGCCGCGCGCCAGGCCTGGGCGCACGCCATCTTCACCCCGCCCCGGCCGCTGCCAGCGCAGGACATCGCGGTCACCGGGCAGCAGCTCGTCCCGCTGGCCAGCGCGCTCGCGCTGGCCGCGCTGGCGTGCCTGGCGGCGGTGATCGCCACCAGGTCGGTGCTCAGGCGGGCCGTCGGCGTCCTGCTGGCCGTGCTCGGCGCGGCCGCGGCAGCGGCCGTCCTGGTCAGCCTGCGGGCCTCGGCCGTCCTCGCCGCGGCACGCGCCAGCGCGTTGTCCGGCCCGCTGGGCGGCTCGACCACGAGCGGCTCGCCTTCCGGGGGCGCGGTGCATGAGATCGTCGTCGCCGGGCCCGGCCGGGCGATCATGGCCGGCGCGCCCTGGCGCGCGGCGGCCATCGCCGGCGCGGTCGCGATCGTGCTGGCGGGCGCGGCCACCGCCTGGCGGGGCCCGCGCTGGCCGGTCATGTCCGCGCGTTTCGAGAGGTCAGCCCCGGCTCGGGGACGCGGCACCGATTCAGCCAGCATGTGGGAGTCGCTCAGCCACGACGTCGACCCGACGATCGATGACGGCACCCGGACATAAACCTGGCTCTCGTTCGGTCCTGCTGGCCGAGCACGAGCCCGAGGTGGCCGAGATGTCGGCCCGCTACCTGCGCCGGGACGGGCTGCGGGTGCGGCTGGTGACAACGCCTGAGCAGGCGCTGGCCGAGCTGACCGCCGGCCCGGACGCCGCGGCCGTGCTCGACCTGACCATGCCCGGCCTGGACCCCCGGCGCATGCGCCGCGCGCTGCGGACCCCGGTCATCTTCCTGGTGGCCGGCCTGCAGGGTCCCCGGCCGCGTGGCCTGGCCCGCGGCGGGGTCAGCGGCTCGCGGCGGTGGCTGGCCCGGCCCTTTGGCCCGCGTCAGCTGGTCGCCGTGGTCCGCGACGTGCTGGCCACCCCGGTGCCGCCGCCGGCCGGGGACGCTGGAGAACTGAAGCTGACCGCGACCGAGACGGCCGTCCTGGCGGCCCTGCTCGGCCAGCAGGGACGCGTGCTGTCCCGCCGCCAGCTGCTCACCGCCGCGGGCCGGCCCGCGGCCGGGGATCGCGCCGTCGACGTGGTCATTGCCCAGCTCAGGGCCAAGATCGGGGGAGCGCAGTCACCGGGGCGCCGGGGTGGCCGGGCTACCATCAGTGGCGCAACAGTACCGATTCGAGGGGACGATCGAACCGCGTGAGTGTGCTCGACGAGATCCTAGACGGCGTGCGTGCCGATCTCGCCGAACGGCAGCGGCACGTCTCTCTTGACCACCTGAAGGAGATGGCGCGGCGGGCGCCGTCACCGCTGGACGCGATGGCGGCACTGCGAGCCGAGGGTGTCAGCGTGATCGCCGAGGTCAAACGGGCCAGCCCGTCCCGTGGCCAGATGGCGGCCATCGCCGACCCGGCCGCGCTGGCCGGGGATTACGAAGCCGGCGGGGCCAAGATAATCAGCGTGCTGACCGAATCGAGGCGCTTCGGCGGCAGCCTGGACGACCTGGACGCGGTACGCCGGACCGTGCAGGTTCCGGTGCTGCGCAAGGACTTCGTCGTCAGCTCCTATCAGCTGTGGGAGGCGCGCGCGCACGGCGCGGACGTGGTGCTGCTGATCGTGGCCGCACTCGAGCAGAGCGCGCTGGTCTCGCTGGTGGAGCGGGCCGTCTCGATCGGCATGCTGCCGCTGGTGGAGGTGCACACCGAACCCGAGCTAGACCGGGCGCTCGACGCGGGTGCCACCGTCATCGGCGTCAACGCGCGCAATCTGGCCACGCTGAAGGTGGATCGCGGGATCTTCGGCCGGATAGCCGGGCAGATCCCGGACGGTATCGTCAAGGTCGCCGAGTCCGGCGTGCGCGGTCCGCGTGACCTGCTCGCTTACGCTGCCTCCGGTGCGGACGCCGTGCTGGTCGGCGAGAGCCTGGTCACCGAGAAGGACCCGCGCTGCGCCGTCGCCGACCTGGTAACCGCGGGGTCGCACCCCGCGCTGCGAGGAGAACGAGGTTGACCGAGACTGCCACCGCGCGGGAGCACGCCGAGCCCGCCGAGCCTGATATCTCCCCCGTTCCCGACGTCTGGGGCCACTTCGTGGTCGGCGCGGTCGGGGTCGCCGAGGAGGGCGGCACGGGCGAGGCGCCCGGCGTCGCCTATGGCGGCCGGTTCGCGCCCGAGGCGCTGACGGCGGCGCTGGACGAGCTGACCGCCGCCTACGAGCAGGCGCGGAAGGACCCGGCCTTCCGGGCCGAACTCGACGGGCTGCTGCGCAGCTACGCGGGCCGGCCGACGCTGCTGTACCGCGCGGAACGGTTCGGCCGGCAGGCCGGCGGGTGCACCGTATTGCTCAAGCGGGAAGACCTGGCCCACACCGGGTCGCACAAGATCAACAACGTGCTCGGCCAGGTGCTGCTGGCCCAGCGGATGGGCAAGACGCGGGTGATCGCGGAGACCGGGGCCGGCCAGCACGGCGTGGCCACCGCGACCGCCTGCGCGCTGCTCGGCCTGGACTGCGCCGTCTACATGGGCGAGGAGGACACCCGCAGGCAGGCGCTGAACGTGTCCCGGATGCGGATGCTCGGCGCCGAGGTCATCCCGGTCGCCACCGGCACCCGCACGCTTAAGGACGCCATGAACGAGGCGTTCCGTGACTGGGTGAAGTCGGTCGGGCACACGCACTACTGCATCGGCTCGGTCGGCGGTCCGCATCCGTTCCCGATGATGGTCAGGGACTTCCAGCGGATCATCGGCCTCGAGGCCCGCGAGCAGGTGCTCGAGGCCACCGGCCGCCTGCCGGACGCGGTGATCGCCTGCGTAGGCGGCGGCTCCAACGCCATCGGCGTGTTCCACGCCTTCATCCCCGACGCCTCGGTTCGCCTCATCGGCTGCGAGGCGGGCGGTGACGGGCTCCATACCAAGCGGCACGCGGCGACCCTCACCGGCGGCTCGCAGGGCGTGCTGCACGGGATGCGGACGTTCGTGCTGCAGGACGCGGACGGCCAGACCCTCGGCACGCACTCCATCTCGGCCGGCCTGGACTACCCGGGCGTGGGCCCGGAGCACGTCTGGCTGAGGGAGACGGGCCGGGCCGAGTACCGGGCGGTGACCGACGCCGAGGCGATGAACGCGTTCTCGGTGCTCTGCCGGACCGAGGGCATCATCCCGGCCATCGAGTCGGCGCACGCGCTGGCCGGCGCGCTCGACGTCGGCCGCGAACTCGGCCCCGGCGGGCTGATCCTGGTCAACCTGTCCGGCCGCGGCGACAAGGACGTCGACACCGCCTCCAAGTGGTTCGGGGTGTGACCACGTGACCAGTGCCGTCACCGAGGCCTTCGGCAAGGCCAGCGCGGACAACCGCGCGGCCCTGGTCGGCTACCTGCCGGCCGGGTTCCCCTCCGTGGCCGGCGCCATCGAGGCCGCCCTGGCCATGGCGCAGGCCGGAGCCGACGTCATCGAGATAGGCCTGCCCTATTCCGACCCGCTGATGGACGGCCCGGTGATCGCCGAGGCGGTGCACCGCGCGCTGGCCGCCGGGACGCGGGTCACGGATGTGCTGCGCACGGTCGAGGCGGTCGCGGCGGCGGGCGTGCCGGTGCTGGTCATGACCTACTGGAACCCTGTCGACCGGTACGGCGTGCGCGCCTTCGCCAGGGACCTGGCCGCGGCGGGCGGCTCGGGGCTGATCACCCCGGACCTCACCCTCGAGGAAGCGGGCTCCTGGCTGGACGCCTCCGGCGAGCACGACCTGGACCGGGTGTTCCTGGTCGCGCCCAGCTCCACCGACGAGCGGGTGGCCAAGATTGCCCGGGCCTGCCGCGGCTTCGTCTACGCCGCCTCGCTGATGGGCATCACCGGCACCAGGGACGCGGTCAGCGGTGACGCCTCCGGCCTGGTCGAGCGGGTCCGCGAGCACACGAACCTGCCGGTGGCGGTCGGCCTCGGCGTCAGCAACGGAGCTCAAGCGACCCAGGTGGCCGCGTTCGCGGACGGCGTGATCGTCGGCTCGGCCTTCGTCCGCCGCCTCCTCGACGAGCAGGGCATCCCGGCAATCCGCGAGCTGACCCGCGAACTCGCCACCGGCGTCCGCCGCCCCGCACAATAACCCTCCCGCCGCAACCCTCCCGCCGCGCAGCCCTCCGCCGCGCGGTTCGGCACCCCGCCGTCACACCGGGAACATTTACCTCATCCGCGCCATAGTGCGCTCGCCAGTGCGATGATCTTAACTTTTCCGGGGTAGATCAGGGCTTGTGGGTTGATTTGGGGCACCATGGTGCACGAAAGTCACCCGGAAGCCCAGATCAACCCCGATCTTTGCCCCGGCTGGCGTCCCACGGCGCGCTCGGGTAACACGGGGCGCACGAGCGTGGTGCCGTGAAACGGATGGCTGGCCTTCGGGCGGACGCGGTAGTGTCCGGAAGGTGCCGCTCGCGTCGATCCCGAGCCCCGGCCGCGCCGTCTGGCATCTCGGACCGCTGTCGGTCCGCGCCTACGCGCTGTGCGTGATCGCCGGGATCGTCGTCGCGGTGGCGGTGGCGAGCCGCAGGTACCGGCGCTCCGGCGGCCGGGCCATGGCAAATCGCGGGGTCATCCTCGACGTGGCCGCCTGGGCCATCCCGTTCGGCCTGGCCGGGGCGCTGGTGCACGCGATCCTGCTGGATAACAGGCACGCCTTCGGCGACGAATACCGGCTCTGGCACGCCGCCACCGTCGGCGTCGCCGCCATTGGCGTGCCCGGCGCGGTGGCACTCGGCGCGGCGGGGGCTTGGATCGCCTGCCGCCGCTCCGGCGTGGCGTTCGGGCCGGTGGCGGGCGCGGTCGCGCCCGCGCTCGCCTTTGGCCTGGCAATGGCGGGCCTGGGCAACTGGTGGGCGCAGCAGTTCTACGGCCCGCCGTCGGCGTGGTGGTGGGCGGTGCGGATCTCGCCCGAGCACCGGGTGCCCGGCTACGAGAACTATGCCACCTTCCAGCCCGCCTTCCTGTACCAGTCACTGTGGGAGGTCGCCCTGGGCTTGGGGGTGATCTGGGCGGCCAGGAAGTTCGCGCTCAGCGGCGAGCGGACGTTCATGCTGTGCGCGGCCGGCTACGCGGCCGGCGGCTTCTGGGCGGATTGGCTGCGGGTCGGCCCGCTGCCGCACGCGCTCGGCATGCGCTACAGCGTGCTCGGCGATGTCGCCGTTTTCGTCCTCGCCGTGCTGGGCATGTACCTGACCAGACCCGGGCGCCAGCCGCCTGTTCGCGGACCGGCGAAACGAGCGGTGGTAGAGGATTCTCCCGGTGATGTAATGTCTGTGTAACGGTTCTGTCTAGCTGGGCCAGTGTCGTCCCGAGCGCATTGAAGTGGCGTTTTGCAAGAGACGACGGGAGAGCCCATGGTCGCTGCTGGCCTTTACGACCCCCGGTTCGAGCACGACGCGTGCGGCGTCGGTTTCGTCGCGGACTTGTCCGGACGCGGCGGTCATGAAGTGGTGGCCAGGGCCCTGCGGGTGCTGTGCAATCTCGAGCACCGGGGGGCCAAGGGCGGCGACCCGGGAACCGGGGACGGGGCCGGGATCCTGACCCAGATCCCCGATGAGTTCTTCCGGGCTACCTGCGACTTCGAGCTGCCCGAGGCCGGCGCCTATGCGGCCGGCATGGCCTTCTTCTCCGCCGAACGGCATCTGGTCACCCCCGCCCTGGCCCGGCTGGCCGCCGCCGAAGGGCTGACCATCGTCGGCTGGCGCGAGGTCCCGTTCGACATCACCGCCTGCGGCGACGGCGCGCGGGCGGTGCTGCCCGACGTGCTCCAGCTGTTCGTCGCGGGCGCCGGCGGCCAGCGCGGCATGGAGCTCGAGCGGATGGCGTTCTGCCTGCGCAAGCGGGCCGAACACGAGGCCGGGGTGTACTTCGCCAGCCTGTCCGCCCGGACCATCGTGTACAAGGGCATGCTGTCCGCGCCGCAGCTCGGGCCGTTCTACCCCGACCTGTCAGATCCGGCCTACAAATCCACGCTGGCGCTGGTGCACTCCAGGTTCTCCACCAACACGTTCCCGTCCTGGCCGCTGGCCCACCCGTACCGGTACGTGGCGCACAACGGCGAGATCAACACCGTCCGGGGCAACCGCAACTGGATGCGCGCCCGCGAGGCGATGCTGGCCAGCGAGCTCATCCCCGATTCCGCGGACGGCCGGGGGATCGAGCGGCTCTTCCCGATCCTGGACGAGGACGCCAGCGATTCGGCCAGCTTCGACGAGTGCCTGGAGCTGCTGCACATGGGCGGCCGGTCGCTGCCGCACGCGGTGCTGATGATGATCCCGGAGCCGTGGGAGAACCACGAGGAGATGACGCCGGAGCGGCGCGCCTTCTACCGGTACCACGCCGCGCTGATGGAGCCGTGGGACGGACCGGCGCTGATCGCGTTCACCGACGGCTCGGTGATCGGCGCGGTGCTCGATCGCAACGGCCTGCGCCCCGGGCGGTACTGGGTGACCAGCGACGGCCTGGTCGTGCTGGCCAGCGAGGTCGGCGTGCTCGACATCGACTCGGACCCGGAGACCACGGTGATCAGGAAGGGGCGGCTGCAGCCCGGCCGCGTCTTCCTGGCCGACACGGCGGCCGGCCGCATCGTCGAGGACGAGGAGGTCAAGGCGGCGCTGGCCGCCGAGCACCCCTACGAGAACTGGCTGCACGCCGGGCTCGTCTACCTAGACGACCTGCCGGACCGGCCCAGGGGGGCCAGGGGGGCCAGGGGGGTATGGGGGGACGGGCAGTCCCCCCATGCCGGGGGGTCCCCGGGGGGTCGCCCCCCGGGGGAGACACTGCTCGCCCAGCAGCGGGTGCACGGCTACACCGAGGAGGAGCTGCGGGTCATCGTGGCCCCGATGGCGCGGGCCGGAGCCGAACCAATCGGGTCCATGGGCACGGACACCCCGGTGGCGGTGCTCTCCGGGCGGCCGCGGCTGATGTTCGACTACTTCACCCAGCTGTTCGCCCAGGTGACCAACCCGCCACTGGACGCGATCAGGGAAGAGCTCGTCACCTCGCTGGGCACGATCACCGGGCCCGAGCAGAACCTGCTCCACCCGATCCCGGCCTCCTGCCGCCAGATCGTGCTTCCCTATCCGGTGATCGACGACAACGACCTGGCCAAGATCGTGCACATCAACGACGAGGGCAACCTGCCCGGGTTCGCCTCGCACGTGGTGGACGGCCGCTACGACCCGGCCGGCGGCGGGGAAGGCCTGCGCGCCAGGCTCGCCGATATCTGCGCCGAGGTCTCGGCCGCCATCGAGGCCGGCGCCCGCCTCATCATCCTCTCGGACAGGGCTCGGGGGGACTTGTCCCCCCCAAGGGGGGTCTGGGGGGATGGGTCCCCCCAGGAGCAGGGGGGGTCTGGGGGGGATCGTTCCCCCCGAGGCAACACTGCACCGATTCCCTCGCTGCTGCTGACCGGTACGGTGCACCACCACCTGATCAAGCAGAAGTCACGCACCCGGGCCGGCCTCGTGGTGGAGGCCGGGGACGTGCGCGAGTGCCACCACGTCGCCCTGCTTGTCGGGTACGGCGCTGCCGCCGTCAACCCGTACCTGGCCATCGAGTCGGTCAGGGACCTGGTCCGGCGCGGGGTCATCCAGAACGTCTCGGAAAAGAAGGCCGAGGCGAACCTGCTCAAGGCGCTCGGCAAGGGCCTACTGAAGATCATGTCCAAGATGGGCGTGTCCACCGTCGCCTCCTACACCGGCGCGCAGATCTTCGAGGCCATCGGCCTGGGCCCGGAGGTGATCGAGGCCTGCTTCACCGGCACCACCTCGCGGCTGTCCGGCGTGGGCTTCGACCAGCTCGCGGGGGAGATCAGCCAGCGGACCGGCCACGCCACCGGCGCGGGCGCCGGGATGGACTTCCGGCGGCTGGACACGGGCGGCGAGTACCAGTGGCGGCGCGAGGGCGAGCCGCACCTGTTCAGCCCCGAGGTGGTCTTCAAGCTGCAGCACGCCACCCGCAGCCGCCGGTACGAGATCTTCAAGGAGTACACCAACCTGGTCGACGACCAGTCGCGGCGGCTGATGACGCTGCGCGGGCTGCTCCGCATCCGCGGTGCGGACGAGGCTACGGATGAGCAGGCACCCGGGCCCGTTCGGGTCGAAGAAGTAGAGCCGGTGGCCAGCATCGTGCGGCGGTTCGCCACCGGCGCCATGTCCTACGGCTCCATCTCGGCCGAGGCCCACCAGACCCTCGCCATCGCCATGAACCGGCTGGGTGGCCGGTCGAACACCGGGGAGGGCGGCGAGGACGCGGACCGGTTCATCCCCGACGCCAACGGCGACCTGCGCCGCTCCGCGGTCAAGCAGGTGGCCAGCGGGCGGTTCGGCGTGACCAGCGAGTACCTCGTCAACGCCGACGACCTGCAGATCAAGATGGCACAGGGGGCTAAGCCCGGGGAGGGCGGCCAGCTGCCCGGCCACAAGGTGTACCCGTGGATCGCCAGGACGCGGTACTCCACGCCCGGTGTCGGCCTGATCTCGCCGCCGCCGCACCACGACATCTACTCGATCGAGGATCTGGCCCAGCTGATCCACGACCTGAAGAACGCCAACCCGGCGGCCCGCGTGCACGTCAAGCTGGTCTCCGAGGTGGGCGTGGGCACGGTGGCCGCCGGGGTGTCCAAGGCGCACGCCGACGTGGTGCTGATCAGCGGGCACGACGGCGGTACCGGCGCGGCCCCGCTGACCTCGATCAAGCACGCGGGCGCGCCGTGGGAGCTCGGCCTGGCCGAGACCCAGCAGACCCTGCTCCGCAATAAGCTGCGGGACCGGATCGTGGTGCAGGCCGACGGCCAGCTCAAGACCGGACGCGACGTGATCATCGCCGCGCTGCTCGGCGCGGAGGAGTTCGGCTTTGCCAGCGCCCCGCTGGTCGTGTCGGGGTGCATCATGATGCGCGTCTGCCACCTGGACACCTGCCCGGTCGGCGTGGCCACCCAGAACCCCGAGCTGCGCGCCAGGTTCACCGGGAGACCTGAGTTCGTAGTGAACTTCTTCGAGTTCATCGCCGAGGAGGTCAGGGAGTACCTGGCCCGGCTCGGGTTCCGCACCCTGGAGGAGATCATCGGCCGGGCCGACCTGCTCGACACGGTCGAGGCGGTGGAGCACTGGAAGGCCTCCGGGCTGGACCTCTCGCCCATCCTCTACACCCCGCCGCTGCCCGAAGGGGCCGCGCTGAGCTGCGTCACCCGCCAGGATCACGGGCTGGAGAAGGCGCTGGACAACACGCTCATCCAGCTCGCTGAGGGGGCGCTCGAGGAAGGTCGCCCGGTCCGCCTTGACCTGCCGATCAGGAACGTCAACCGGACCGTGGGCACCATGCTCGGCTACGAGGTAACCCGGCGCTGGGGCGGCGAGGGGCTGCCCGAGAACACGATCGACGTCTCGTTCCGCGGCTCGGCCGGCCAGTCGTTCGGCGCCTTCCTGCCGCGCGGCGTCACGCTGCGGCTGGCCGGCGACGCCAACGACTACCTGGGCAAGGGCCTATCCGGCGGCCGGCTGATCGTCCGGCCCCCGGCCGAGGCCACGTTCACCGCCGAGGAGCAGGTCATCGCGGGCAACGTGATCGGCTACGGCGCGACGGCCGGGGAGATCTTCCTGCGCGGCCTGGTGGGCGAACGGTTCTGCGTGCGCAACTCGGGCGCGCTCGCGGTCGCCGAGGGCACCGGCGACCACGGCTGCGAGTACATGACCGGCGGCCGCGTGGTGATCCTCGGCCCGGTCGGCCGGAACTTCGCGGCGGGCATGTCCGGCGGCATCGCCTACGTGCTCGACCTGCCCCGGATCAGGGTGAACAGGGAGATGGTCGACCTGGACCAGGTGGAAGAGGACGACGCCAAGTTCGTCCGCGAGGTGGTGGAGCGCCACCACGCGGAAACCGGCTCGGCGGTGGCGGCCCGGCTGCTCGCGGACTGGGATCCCGGCCGGTTCACCAAGGTCATGCCCAAGGACTACAAGCGGGTGCTGTCGGCCGCCTCGCAGGCCGAGCGCGAGGGCCGCGACATCAACGAGGCCGTCATGGCCGCGGCGCACGGATAAGGGGGCATCGCATGGCTGACCCGAAGGGTTTCCTGTCCACGCCGCGCGAGATCCCGGTCCGGCGCCCGGTCGGCCTGCGGCTGCTGGACTGGCGCGAGGTGTACGAGCCGTTCCCGCCCAGCCGCCTGGAGCGGCAGGCCGGCCGGTGCATGGACTGCGGCATCCCGTTCTGCCACAACGGCTGCCCGCTGGGGAACCTGATCCCCGAGTGGAACGACCTGGTCTGGCGGCACGACTGGCGCGATGCCTCGGACCGGCTGCACGCCACCAACAACTTCCCCGAGTTCACCGGGCGGCTTTGCCCAGCGCCGTGCGAAGCCGCCTGCGTGCTCGGGATCAACGCCGACCCCGTCACGATCAAGCAGGTCGAGGTGGAGATCATCGACCGGGCGTTCGCGTCGGGCTGGGTCGTTCCGGTGCCCCCGGCGGTGCGGACCGGGCGGACGGTCGCGGTGATCGGCTCCGGGCCGGCCGGCCTCGCCGCCGCCCAGCAGCTCACCAGGGCCGGGCACGCGGTGACCGTCTTCGAGCGCGACGACGCCCCCGGCGGCCTGCTGCGCTACGGCATCCCAGCGTTCAAGCTGGAAAAGCGCCACCTGGACCGGCGGCTCGACCAGATGCGGGCGGAAGGTACCGAGTTCCGCTGCGGTGTCGAGGCGGGCACCGACGTTTCCGCGGAAACGCTGCGCTCGTCCTTCGACGCCCTCGTGCTGGCGGGCGGCGCCAGGGTGCCGCGTGACCTGCCGTTGCCAGGGCGTGAGCTGGACGGCATCCACCAGGCCATGGAGTACCTGCCGCTGGCCAACCGCTTGTTCAGCGATTCGCCGATCAGCGCGCGCGGGCGGCATGTGGTTATCATCGGCGGCGGCGACACCGGCGCGGACTGCCTCGGCACCGCGCACCGCCAGGGAGCGGCCTCGGTGACCCAGCTCGAGATCCTGCCCCGGCCGCCCGAGGCCCGGCCGGATCACCAGCCGTGGCCGACGTACCCGATGATCTACCGGACCTCGAGCGCGCACGAGGAAGGAGGCGCGCGCACCTACGCGGTGACCACGCTGGAGTTCCTCGGTGACGCCGCCGGGCGGGTGCGGGCCCTGCAGCTGGCGGACGCGGCCCGGTTCGACCCGGTTCCCGGCACCGAGCGCGAGCTGCCCTGTGACCTGGTGCTGCTGGCCATGGGATTCACGGGGGCCGAACGACCGGGGTTGCTCGCCGGCCTCGACGTCGATTTCGACCCGCGGGGCAACGTCGCCAGGGACGGCTCGTACGCCACCTCGGTGCCAGGGGTTTTCGTGGCCGGGGACATGGGCCGCGGCCAGTCGCTGATCGTCTGGGCCATCGCCGAGGGACGTAGCGCCGCCGCGGCTGTCGACCGTTTTCTGGGCGGCATCAGCGAACTGCCTGCACCGATCCCGCCCACCGCGCACCCGCTGATCTGAGTCTCACGTCGCGGGTAGAGAAGACCAGGTAAAACACCATCAGGGCACATATCCTACTCTGAGCGAAGCTAAGGGAATCATCGGTTCAAAGGGGTGGGTATGGGAGCAGTGTGCCCACAAGGTCACGACTCGGCGAGCAGTGACTTCTGTACCGTTTGCGGGACGAGCATCAGCAGCTCGCCGCCCCGGCCGGAGGGCAAGACCGGGAAACATCGCGCGCCCGGCCGGTTCGTGGCCAGCGCAAGCGAGCCCTGTCCGCGCTGCGGGGAGGCCGTGACCGGACAGTTCTGCGAGGCGTGCGGATTCCGCGTTTCCGCCCGGCGGCCCTTTGCCCCTCTCGGCCATCAGGCGGACGCTTCTTCCGCTGCCCCCGCCGAAGCGCGCGAGATGTCACCGTCCGGCCCGGCACCGTCCGGCCCGCCCGCATCGCTGTTCCCGCCGGTTCCCAAGCCCGATCCGCACTTTTCGGCTTGGAGCCAGCCGCAGTCGGCGCCCTCCCCGGCCAGCCCGCCGCAGCCGCCGCCATTCCGGCCCAGCCCGCCGCCGTCACCGCCCAGCCCGCCGCAGCCGTCAACCGTGCCCGTCGGCCAGGCGGCCGGCGTGCCGGAGGCATCCGAGTCGCCGGACGAGCCCACGGTGGTCGTTCCGTTCGAATCGCTGTTCTCGCCGGCCTCCCGGACACCGCCGCGCGCTCCGGCCTCATCGCCCTCCCCCCGCCCCCGCCTCCGGTCCGGCCCGCGCCTCCGCCTCCGGTCCGGCCCGCGCCTCCGGTCCGGCCCGCGCCGCCCGCGGCCTCGGCCCCGCCGACGACGCCCATACCCTCTCTCTCCAGCGTCACCTGGATCGTGCTGGTGGCCTCGGATCGCGTCTACTACAACAGGATGAAGGCGTCGCGCGCCGTGGCCGGCTCGGCCGTCGAGTTTCCGGCGCACACCTCTGAACGGCGGGTCCGGCTCGTTGGCAAGGAGATGCGCATCGGGCGGCGGAGCGCGGCCCGGGACCTGGTGCCGGAGATCGACCTGGCCGAACAGCCGGTAGACCCGGGCGTCAGCCGGCTGCACGCGGTCCTCACATCAGCATCGGACGGCACCTGGTTCATCAGCGAGTTCATCAGCGACCCCGGATCGGCCAACGGCACCTTCGTCAACAGCCGCGAGCTCGCCATCGGGGAAAGGGTCACCTTGCACGAAGGTGACCGGATCAACCTGGGCGCGTGGACCGTCATCACGGTGCACCGCGGCTAGGACACCGGATTCGTTGCTGGTCCGGTCGCGACAGGGCTGGTGGCGCTTGTCCCGGTCTACCCCTGGTGCTGTTGCGCTCCCGGCGCACTGCCGTGACCGGGCAGCGCGCGCCCGCCGCCCTGTTGTTACTGCATGGATGCCGCAGCCATGCACCTGGAGCGCGTCGGCTAATCACGGGCGCCGTGACAGTTGTGGCGCCTGATGCGGGCCCCAAGGCCGAAACGACACGGGTTATCTTCTTACGCGCCCCTAGAGCAGCACGCGGCGACCATGTCGTACGACCTGGTACGGGTGGTGCCGCAGTGACGGAAGCCGGCTGCCGCGCCCAGCCGCCCAGCCGCCCAGCCCACCCGGGCCAGCTAGCTGAACGGCGTGGTCGCATGCGGGGTGTTCCGACTCGCGATGGCGTGGGGAACGGCGGTCGGCCGTCAGCGGCGGTCGGGCCGCCAGCGGCGGTCGGGCCGCCAGCGGCGGTCGGGCGACACGGGCGAAGCGGGCGAAGCGGGCGCGTCTATCCCGTCGGCCGTCGTCCTCTGGTATGAACTTACTTAAAGCCAGACGGCACCGGGCAAGCGGTGCGACGAGAGCGGTTTTGGCGGTCGGCCCATGACAACCAGCGTCGGCGTTTCGCCCGGCCCGGTCACCACCGTGCCCGCGGTCCGGCGCGCCTGGTGGCGGCCCCGCCTCGACGGGGCGACGACGCCCGCGAGGCTCCGCCTGCTGCTCGCCTTGCTGATCCTGCTCAGCCTGGCCTGGGGCGTGCTCGCCGCGCTAACGGCTGACCAGCACGCCTCGGCGGCGGCGGACGTGGTCGCGGTCAGCGAGCCGCTGAGCCTGGACGCCGAACAGATCTACACCAGCCTGTCCGACGCCGACGCCACCGCGGCCAATGCGTTCCTGGCCGGCGGCCTGGAGCCTACCAAGGCCAGGCAGCGCTACCAGGCGGACATCACCGAGGCGGCCATCCGGATCGAGGCGGCCAGCGCCCTGGTCGGGTCGTCCGCCGCGCGGACCCAGCTGCCCGGTCACCTGGCGAAGCAGGCGTCGGCGGCCGGTACGGCCGTGGGTGACGACCTTGCCATCTTGTCCGGTCAGCTTCCCGCCTACACCGACGAGGTGGGCACGGCGCGGGCCGACAACCGGCTCGGGCTGCCGCTCGGTGCGGCCTATCTCAGGGAGGCCTCGGCGCTGCTGCGCGAGACGCTGCTCCCTGCGGCCAGCGACATCTACACCAGGGAAAGCGCGCTGCTGACCTCGGCCAGCGCGCAGGCCACCGGGCTGCCGCTCATCGTGGTCGCGGTGGTGGCCGCGCTCGGCCTCGGTTACGTGTTCTTCCGCTCGTCCCGGTGGCTGTCCCGGCACACTCACCGGATGGTCAACTACGGGCTGCTGCTGGCCACGCTGGCCGGGCTGGTCTCGCTGGTGTGGCTGGTCAGCGCGTTCGTGGTCGGCCGGGGCGATCTGCTGTACGCGCAGCAGCAGGGGTCCGCGCCGGCCCAGGCGTTCGCCCGGGCCGAGGTAGCGGCGTTGCAAGCGCACGCGGACGAGAGCCTCACCCTGATCGACAACAGCGGAGAAGACTCCTACCAGCAGGACTACCTGGCCCAGCAGAAGCTCCTCGGGCCTGGGCCCGGCACGCTCCTCGCGGCGGTGCAGGCGGCGGCGGGCAGCGGAGGCCCGGGGCGCGACGTAGCGGCCGAGGCCCGGGCCTGGTACCAGGCGCACGCGGCGCTGCGCGCGACGGACGACGCCGGGAATCACGCCGACGCGGTGAAGTCCGCGCAGAGCGGTGACGCCGCCACTACCTTCGCTCGCCTGTCTACGACGCTCAGCGAAGGGATCGACACTCACCAGGCCGTCTTCGCCGCCAGCGCCCGCGGCGGCCGGGACGCCTTCACCGGGCTCGCCGTCGGCATGATCGCGGCGTCGCTGGTGATGGTGGCCGGCTGCGCCTGGGGCCTGAGCCGCCGGCTCGCGGAGTACCGGTGAACGCGCGGCCGCGCCCCGGCGTGCCCTGGCGACGGGCGGTGCTGGTGGTGATGGCGGCGTCCGGGCTGGCGCTGGGGACCGCAGCGGCCACGGCCGCTCCGGGAAAGCCGCCCGCCCATCGGACAGCCACCGCGGCCAGAGCGGTGAGCGCGCCCGCCGCGAGCACGTGCGATCCGACCGCGAGCAGCCTGCGCCCATCCGGCCCGCCCCAGGTGACGTCTGGCTCGTTCATGGCGAAGATCCGCGCCCGCGGCTATCTCATCGCCGGGGTGGACCAGAGCACCTACCGTTTCGGCTTCCTCAACCCGCTCAGCAACCAGATCGAGGGCTTCGACATCGATATGGTCCGAGCGGTGGCCAAGGCCATCTTCGGCAACTCGAACCCGGGCACCGTGCACTTCAGGGCGATATCCGACGCGCAGCGCATCCCGGACATCACCAACGGCACGGTGGACATCGTGGCGCACACGATGACGATCACCTGTGACCGGCTGAAGCTGGTCGACTTCTCCAGCGTCTACTTCCTGGCGGCCCAGCGGGTCCTGGTGCTGAAAAGCTCCAAAGCGAAAAGCCTGGACGACCTGCACGGCCAGAAGGTGTGCGCGACCCACGGGTCGGACTCGGTCGACAGGATCAAGCAGCACCATGCGATCGCGGTTCAGGTGCCATACTGGACCGATTGCCTGGTCCTGCTGCAGCAGGGCGACGTGGTCGCGATCTCCACCGACGACTCGATCCTGGATGGGCTGGCCGCGCAGGACCCGTGGACCATGATCATCGGTCCGCAGCTCACGAGCGAGCCCTACGGCCTGGCGATCTCCAAGCAGCACCCGGAGTTCGTCCGGTTCGTGAACGCGGTGCTGCAGCAGCTGCGGACGGACGGCCAGTGGAAGTCCATCTACACGCGCTGGCTCGGCACCCCCGTCAAGAACCCGCCGCCAGCGCACTACGCGGGCTGACCGGTGAAGGGCCAGACGATGCGGGGGCTGACGAGGGGAGCGGGGTGGCGATGAGCACCTGCACCAGCTGTGGTGGGACGATCGAGGACGGTTACTGCAACGTCTGCGGCCTGGCCGCCGCCCCGGCACAGGCCCCGTCCGCGGCCCAGGCCGCCGGATCAGCGTCCGGGGGATCAGCGTCCGGGGGATCGGGGGGATCGGGGACGGCCGGCAGCCGCCAGACCACCGGCACCCGGGGAACCAGGGGATCGCGGCGCACCAGCGGGCGGTCGGCCCGGGGCCGGCTGGGCGCGGGGCTGGTGGAGATCCCGCCGGTGCCGTACCGCGACCCGGCCAGCGCCATTCTCGCCGATCCGCAGGTTCCGGAGAGCCGCCGCTTCTGCGCAAGCTGTGAGCAGCCCGTCGGGCGCGGCCAGGACGGCCGGGCGGGGCTGACCGAGGGTTTCTGCCGCAACTGCGGCACCCGGTTCTCGTTCAGCCCGAAGCTGGAGCCGGGCGACCTGGTGGCGGGCCAGTACGAGGTGCTCGGCTGCCTCGCCTTCGGCGGGCTCGGCTGGATCTACCTGGCCACGGACCGCAACGTCAGCGACCGCTGGGTGGTGCTCAAGGGCCTGCTCAATGCCGGCGACGCGGACGCGATGGCGGCCGCGGTCGCCGAGCGCCAGTTCCTCGCCCAGGTGGAACACCCGAATATCGTGCGGATCTATAACTTCGTGCAGCACGCGGACCGGCGGACGGGGGAGTCGGCCGGGTACATCGTGATGGAGTACGTGGGCGGCAAGTCGCTCAAGCAGATCCTGCAGGACGCCCGGCGCGACGGTGGTTCGGTGCCGCTCGCGCACGCGATCGCGTATGCGGTGGAGGTGCTGCCGGCGCTGGGGTACCTGCATGACCGGGGGCTGGTGTACTGCGATTTCAAGCCGGACAACGTGATCCAGACCGAGGAGCAGCTCAAGCTCATCGACATGGGCGGCGTGCGCGGCGTCGACAGCGAAGGACCGATCTACGGCACGGTCGGCTACCAGGCGCCCGAGATCGGGACCGACGGGCCGTCGGTGTCCTCGGACCTGTTCACGGTGGCGCGGGCGCTGGCCGTGCTCACCTTCGAGTTCAGGGGCTACCAGAGCAACTACAAGTTCACCTTCCCCGACGCCGTGCCGCTGCTGGAACAGCAGGAGTCGTTCGCGCGGTTGCTGCGCCGGGCCACGCACTCCGATCCCGAGCGCAGGTTCGGTTCGGCCGGGGAGATGGCCGAGCAGCTTACCGGGGTGCTCCGTGAGGTGCTCGCGACCGCCGACGGCACGCCCCGGCCGGCGTTCTCCACCGTGTTCAGCCCCGAGCTCCAGGCTGTGCTGGCCGGGGGGGACGACCCCTTGGGCGGGGCAGGTCCCCCCGGCTCCCTCTCGCGGCCCCCCAGGGCCGCCGAGATCATCGCGGGGATGCCGATGCCGCAGGTGGACCGGGCCGACCCGGCGGCCGGCTACCTGGCCACGTTCGCCGGGCTCGACTCCGCCCAGCGAGCGGCCGCGCTGTCCGGCGCGGTCTCGGGTGACGCGGCCGTCCCCGCCGAGGTCGCCTCCTCCGCCGAGACGCGGCTGGCGCTGGCGCGCGCCCAGCTCGACGTCGGCGACTACGACGGAGCCGGGGCCACGCTGGCCGACCTGGCCGCCGAGGACCCGACCGACTGGCGGATTGCCTGGACCGACGGCCTGCGCCGGCTGGCTGCCGGGGAGACAGGCACCGACCCTGCCGCGGCGGAGGCCGCGCGGGGCGCGTTCAGCGCGGTCTACGACGACCTCCCCGGCGAGCTCGCGCCGAAGCTCGCGCTGGCCTTCGCGGCCGAAGCCGCCGGGGACACCGCGTCCGCCGCCCGCTACTTCAAGCTCGTCTGGACCGTGGACCGGTCCTGCATCAGTGCGGCGTTCGGCCTGGCCCGGGCCTGCCTGGTGATCGGCGACCGGCCCGGCGCGATCGCGGCGCTCGCGGCGGTACCGGAGACGTCCAGCTACCACGCGGCGGCACAGATCGCCGCGGTCCGGATCCTGGTGTCATCCGGGATGACCGGCGATGACCTGCAGCAGGCCAGCGGCCGCCTGGGCCGGCTGGCCCTGGACGAGGCACGCCGCCAGCAGCTCACCGTGGAGATCCTGCGCGCCGCCCTCGGCTTGGCCAGCTCCGATCGCACACCACCGCCCGGCCAGGCTCAGGGTTCCAGCCGTAGCCCGGCCCGCATCGCCGGCGACGGCCTCATCCTCGGCTGCGAGCCGAACGAGCGCTCGCTGCGGTTCGGCCTGGAACGCGGTTACCGGGCGCTGGCCCGGCTGACGTCGGACCGCAGCCGCCGGATCGAGCTGGTCGACATGGCCAACGCGGTCCGGCCGAAGACCTGGTCGTGACGGGTCCGGACGGCGGGCGGCCGGTGAACCTCATCTCGTCGGTATGCGTTAACCCAAAGAACCCTCTGAGTGCGGGCAAAATGGTAAACGTCATGGTTCGTCGGTTCCGATGACGGGGAGCGGCATGGCGGGTCGGATATGACGGCCACGGTGACCGGCAGCGGCACGGCTACCAGGCGCCCCGCGCCGGCCGGGCGCCCGGCGGCACGGCGCAGGTTCGCGCTCCCGCGCGCCTCGACCACGCCGGGCAAGGTCCGGCTGATCCTGATGGGCCTGGTCATCGCGTGCCTGGGCTGGGGTGCGCTGGCCGCGTTCATGGTAGGCCAGCACGCGTCGGCGGCGGCGGACGTGGCCTCGGTCAGCGAGCCGCTCAGCCTCGACGCCCAGCAGAGGTACCAGTCGCTGGCCGACGCGGACGTCACCGCCTCCGCCGGCTACCTGTACGGGCGCATCCAGCCGTTCCCGGGACGCCAGCGCTACCAGCACGACATCGCGGTCGCTACCAGGGACCTGAAAGCGGTGACGGCCGCCAGCCGAGACTCCGCGGTCAACCAGCAGGCGCAGAAGCTCGACAAGGCCCTAGACTACGGTGCAGAGACCCGGCTGGTGATCGGGTCGGGTCCCGGCACGGCCGGGACGCTCTTCGGCCGTCTGGAGGCCGACCTTGACGCCGCGATCCGCGTCGGCCAGGCCACCTTCGCCGACAGCGCCGCGGCAGGATCCAGCGCGTTCACCGGCCTGGAGGCGGGCGTCGTGGTGCTCGCCCTGATCATGGCGACCGGCTCCGCCTGGGGCCTGTCCCGGCGGCTGGCGGAGTACCGATGAGCGTTCCGGTGATGACCAGGGACCAGGCGGCGGCCGCGGTCAAGGCGGCCGTGGCCGAGCGTGACGCCATCCAGGCCAACCTGCTCGAACTCGACTCGAGCTTCGGCAAGCAGCTGCTGGCCGGGGCCGAACTCACCGGTGGCACCAAGCGCCGCTGGGACGCTACCGCCGTCACGCTGGCCACCCTGTGGCAGGTCTTCTCGGCCTACTCGGCCGTGGTCGACCAGTCCGCGGAGGCCGCGGCCAGGCATCTCGGGCCGCGAGAGCTCGCCGCTATCAGCGGGCTCCTGGCCGGCCGTTCGGTTCAGCTGGCCTCGGGTCCCGCCCCGCTGGCAGGCCGTGACCTGGCCGACCCCGGCCATGAGGACCTGACCATGGCGACCGCGGTGGCGCGGATGCGCGGCGCGTTCAGCGCCGTGACCGAGGTGGTCTCCTCCGCGGAGCATGTCTGGACCGAGGTGGCAGGCCGCCTGGACGCCGTCGGCGCCGAGCTCGCCCGGGTAACGCCGCTGGCCGCCACGCTCGGCGACGAGGCGCTGACCGGCAACCTGGCCGCCGCCCAGGGCAAGCTGGCCCGGCTGCGCGACACGCTGAACTCCGACCCGCTGGCCCTTTGGCAGCCGGACGGCACGGTCGACACCTCGGGAGCGGACCGCCTCGCCGAGCGGGTCACCGTGACGGCGAGCCGGGCCGACGAGCTGGCCCGGCTGCGGGACGAAGCCCACCAGCGCGTCACCGAGGTCACGGCGGCAGCGGCGACGGCCCGTTCGGCCCGCGAGGACGCCGTCGCGGCCTGGCAGCAGGCCGCGGTGAAGATCGCGGCCGGGGCGCTGCCGCCCCCGCCCCCGGACATGGCGGACCTGTCCGGCCGGCTGGCCGACCTCGGCGCGCTGCTGGCCGACGGGCGGTGGACGCGCCTGGCGTCCGAGCTGGACCTGCTCGAACGCGAGCTGGCCACCGCGACGGCTGGCTTCAAGGCGGCCGAACGGGCCGTGGTGGCGGCCATGGCGAAACGTGACGAGCTGCGCGGGCTGCTCGGCGCCTACAAGGCCAAAGCCGCGCGGCTCGGCGGCGCCGAAGACTCCGGCCTGGCGCAGCACTACGACCGCGCCCGGGACCTGCTCTGGACGGCGCCGTGCGACCTGGCCGCGGCCGAGGCCGCGGTGGCCGCCTACCAGCAGGCCGTGCTGGGGGTGCAGCCGTGACGACCTGCGCCCAGCCGGGCTGCGACGGAACCATCCAGGACGGGTACTGCGACACCTGCGGGCTCGCCGCGGCCGCGCCGTCCGCGCCCTCCGGCCCGTCTGTGTGGTCGGGCTCTGGTCAAAGTTCGCGTTCCCGGTCCCGGCGCACCAGCGGACGTTCGGCGCGCGGCCGGCTGGGTGCGGGGCTGGTGGAGATCCCGCCGGTGCCCCACCGCGACCCGGCCAGCGCCGTTCTGGCCAACCCGCAGGTCCCGGAGAACAAGCGCTACTGCAGCGGCTGCGACCAGCCGGTCGGCCGGGGCAGAGACGGGCAGCCCGGGCTGACCGAGGGTTTCTGCCGCAACTGCGGTACCCGGATAGAACTTGTCGACGTGACTGCTCTGCCGCCTGGAGGCGGCAGATTCTCAGGCTGCCACAGCGACCTGACCAGAGCCCAGCCCGGCCCTGGTAGCAATGTTCAGCGCCCCGTTCACGTCGGCGTCGTGCGGCCCGCAGCAGGGGCAGATCACGGTGTCCTGCCGTGGGCGCTCGCATCTGTGCCCGCAGGCGTGGCAGGTGATGCTCGTCCCGGCTGGGTTCACGAGCACTATCCGCCGGCCGGCGCTTTCAGCCTTGCCAGCGAGGATGCTTGCGAACTGCGCCCAGCCCGCGTCGAGGATCGACCGGTTGAGCCCGGACTTGGCTGCGGCCCCGTTCGGGAGGAACGCTCCAGGCTGAGCGGGATCGGGTTTCGGTTCGGCTCTGCGGGTCATCCCTGCGGTGTTCAGGTTCTCGATCGCGATGACGTCGCACTCGGCAACAAGCGCCCGCGCGGTCTTGTGGTGGAAATCGCGACGGCGGTTGCGGATCTGCCGCCATTCCTTGGCCAGGGCGCGCTTGAGGCGCTTGCGGTTCCCCGAGCCGGGCCTGGCCCGTTCCTTGCGGCGCTGCAAGTCCGCTATCACCTCCGCCGATGCGGTGAGGAAGTGCGGGTTGCCGATGACCTCGCCGTCCGAAGTCGTCAGGAACCGGGCCACGCCCACGTCCACGCCGATTTCGCGCCCGGCGGGCGGCAGCGGTACGGGCTGGGTCTCGGCGGTTGCGACGACGTACCACCGGCGCCCCTCGCGCTTGAGCTGGAGGGTCTTGACCGTGCCGGGGACCGGCCGGTGCTGGCGGACCTTGATCGTGCCGACCGCCTGGAACGATGCCTGCGCCCACCTGCCATCAGCGGCAGGCTGCCACTTGGCGCCATCACCGGCGACGAACATCGCCTGGCTGAAACGGCTGTACGGCTTGAAGCGCGGATATCAAGCGCGGCCCTTTCTCGCGCGGTCGTAGAACGCGTTGAATACGGTGTCGAGCCTGCGCAGGGTCTGCTGCTGGGCGGTCAACGAGTGGCGCCCCTGCCCGTCCGGGTCCGCTTGCCGGATTTCCTTGAGCTGCCCGGACTGCATGCTGTAGGAGACGCTGACGTGACGCATCTTCCACGCCTCGCGGCGCTCTTCCAGCGCGGCGTTGTACAGGTCGCAGTGGTCGGCCAGCAGCCTTGCCGCGCGGTCCTCCTGGGGTCGCGTCGGGTAGGCGCGGAACTTGTAGGCTCGTCTCACCTGCACCGGGTCCGTGTAGTCGGTGTGGGCCACTGCCTCGGAGGTTGCCGTCTCGCGGGGTCATTTGCGAGCCCACTCTACGGTTCGGCACTGACATTCCCGAGCGGCCACGCTGAGAGGAAGAAGTGCGGCTTCACCTCCGGCCTAAAGGGCCGGAGTGCCCGCCGCGCAGACCTGATGGCGAACGCAATCCGGCCCCGGACGCTGACATGATGGCTCCTGCCCTGGATGATGGCCTGATGCACGATGGCAACACGGGAGTTACCTGCCCCACCTGCGGCGGCACCGCCGGCGCCGCGGACAGCTTCTGCGAGTCCTGCGGGACCGAGCTCGCCCCGCCCGTCAGCAGCGCCGGCCCGCCCGGCTACACCGCGCAGTGCCCGGTGTGCTCGCTCGACGATTCGGCCGAGCCCGGCCCGATCAGCGCCGAAGGCTACTGCGAGTCCTGCGGCCGCAAGGTGCCGTCCGGCCGCGATCACGTCGAGCTCAACCTCGAGCTGCTGGCCGGGGTCACCGACCGCGGCCTGCGGCATCCTCGTAACGAGGACGCGATGGCCCTGGCGACCACGGAGACGCCGGCCGGGCCGGTCGCGATCGCCGTGGTCTGCGACGGGGTGTCTTCCTCGCCGAACCCGGAGGATGCGTCGCTGACCGGGGCGCAGGCCGCGGTGCGGATGCTGCTCAGCTCGATCAGGCGCGGCGACGACCCGGACGAGGCGTCCATGGCGGCGGTGCGCCAGGCGCATGAGGCCATGGCCATCCTCGGCTCGCCGTCCCGTGCGCCGTCGGCCACCTATGTCTCCGTCATTGTCGGCCCGGAGGAGGTCACGCTCTGCTGGCTCGGCGACAGCCGCGCCTACTGGCTGGCCACCGAGTCCGAGTCCGCCCGGCTGACCAGGGATGACTCGCTGGCCGAGGAACTGGTGGCCCAGGGGCAGATGACCGAGGCCGAGGCCATGGCCTCGCCGCAGGCGCACGTGATCACCCGCTGGCTCGGTGCCGACGTGGCCGCTCCGGAGCCGCACGTGACCAGGTTCGAACCACCCGGCCGCGGGATCGTGCTGGTCTGCTCCGACGGGCTGTGGAACTACCAGCCCGAGGCGGCGGGGCTGGCCCAGATCGCGCTCCCGGACGCGTTCCACGATCCGTCCAGCGCCGCCGACGCGCTGCTGAAGTTCGCCCTGGACGCGGGAGGCATGGACAACATCACCGTCGTGCTGGTCCCTTTCCCGCTCGTGCGGCCGGCGCCGTTACCAAGGAGAATCCGCCATGACCGAATCCGGCTTTACCATCGACGTCGACCAGAACCAGTACCTGCCCGAGGGTGGCCGTGACGTGAGCGCGGTGGTCACCGTGTCATCCGGGGCGGACGTCGACTTGGCGGCCACGGGGGGCGGCGCGGGTAGCGCCGAGATCGTCATCATCGACTGCTCGGGGTCGATGGACTACCCGCCGACCAAGATGTCCCAGGCCAAGGTGGCCACCGCCGCCGCGATCGACGTGGTGCGCGACGGTGTGGGGTTCGCGGTGGTCGCAGGTACCAGCACCGCCTGGCCGGTGTTCCCGCCGGACGGGAGCATGGCGGTCGCGAGCCCGTCGTCGCGCGCCGCGGCTAAGCAGGCGGTGGCCGCGCTGCGCGCCAACGGCGGCACCGCCATCGGCCAGTGGCTCGCGCTGGCCCGGCAGATCTTCGCGGGTTACCCGGCCCAGCTGCGGCACGCCATCTTGCTCACCGACGGCAAGAACCAGCACGAGACGCCCGAACGGCTGGCCGCCGAGCTTAGCCAGTGCGAAGGGGTGTTCAGCTGCGACTGCCGCGGCGTCGGCACCGACTGGGAGGTCAAGGAGCTGCGCACGGTCTCGACCACCCTGCTGGGCACGGTGGACATCGTGCCCGATCCGTCCGGATTGGCCGCCGACTTCGCGGCCATGATGGAGAACGCGATGGGCAAGCAGGTCGCCGACGTGTCGCTGCGGGTATGGACGCCGCAGACCGCCACGCTCAAGTTCGTCAAGCAGGTCGCGCCCGCGGTCGAGGACCTGACCGGCAGGCGCAACCAGACGGGCCCGCAGGCGGGCGACTACCCGACCGGGGCGTGGGGGCCGGGGGAGAGCCGTGACTACCACGTCGGTGTCGAGGTTGCCGCGGCCGGCATCGGGCAGGAAATGCTGGCCGCCCGGATCAGCCTGGTCGCCGGGACCGAAATCCTCGGCCAGGGCCTGGTCCGCGCGATCTGGACCGATGACGAGGCGCTCTCCACCAAGATCAACCCGCGGGTGGCCCACTACACTGGGCAGGCCGAGCTCGCCGACGCCATCCAGGAGGGCCTGGAGGCCCGCAAGCAGGGCGACGAGGAGACCGCGACGGCCAGGCTCGGCCGGGCGGTGGCCCTGGCCCACCAGTCGGGCAACGAGGACACCGCCAAGCTGCTAGCCAAGGTGGTAGACGTGGTCGATGTGGAGTCGGGCACGGTCCGGCTGAAGAAGAAGGTCGAGGACGCCGACGAGATGGCCCTCGACACCCGCTCGACCAAGACGGTCCGGGTGAAGAAGTAACCCGGAAGGAGGCGGCGATGGCGGTATGTCCGAACGGCCACGATTCGGCCAGCGATGACTTCTGCGACACCTGCGGCATGCGCATCGGCGGCAGCCGCCCGGCCGGGAGTCCTCAGCCCGGCAGCCGCGCTGTCGGCTCATCGCCCGCATCGGGCGCTCAGTCGACAGCCTGGCCCGATCCCGCCTCCGCTCCCACGGCCGAACCGTGCCCGCGCTGCGGCACCCCGAGGAGCGGCCAGTTCTGCGAGGCCTGCGGCTACAACTTCGCCGGCCCTCGCTTCACCCCCACCACCGCGGCCGCCCCTCCGCCGCCCGCCCCGCGCGCCTACAGTTCCGGCCAGCCCGGTCCCGGCACGGGCAGTTACAGTTCCGGCCAGCCCGGCCCCGGCACGGGCAGTTACAGTTCCGGCCAGCCCGGCCCTGGTTCCGGCGGCTACAGCTCGGCCCAGGCGCCGCCGTCGATGTCCTCGTTTCCGTATCCGCAGGCCACCTGGACCGCGGTGGTGGGTGCGGACCGCGCCTACTACGAGCGGGTGCAGGCGGTTTCTGGACCGGAGGGTTCGGCCGTCGCTTTCCCTTCCTATTACGCCGAACGCCGTTTCCAGCTCGTGGGCAACCAGATGCGGATCGGGCGGCGGAGCGTATCGCGCGGCCTGGCCCCGGAGATCGACCTGACCGGGCCGCCCGCCGATCCAGGCATCAGCCGGCTGCACGCGGTGCTGATCTCTGCGCCGGACGGCAACTGGGCCGTGCTCGATCCGGGTTCGGCCAATGGCACGCTGCTCAACGGTTCGGAAATCGGCGTCGGCGACCAGGTGCCCCTGCACGACGGCGATCGCATCAACCTGGGCGCCTGGACGGCGATCACCGTGCACCGGGGTTAGAAAATTCTCTACCGCGAGTACGGCATCGGCGTATAACGATGGACGATTGCAGGCACTAACGTATGCACATGATCACCAACCCGTCCTCGCGAGACCATGCCGAGGTCGACCTTGGTCCCGCTGCCGGCGTCAGCGACAGAGGCCTCCGGCATCACCGTAACGAGGACGCGATGGCGCTGGCCGCCGAGCAGGCCCCGGACGGCCCGGCGGTCGTGGCCATTGTCTGCGATGGCGTCTCTTCCTCGGCCCGTCCCGACGAGGCGTCCCAGGTGGCCGCGCAGGCCGGGTTGCCGGTCCTGGTGGCGGCGGTGCAGGCGGGCGGTGATCTCGGCGAGGCCTCGCGGGCCGCGGTGGCGGCGGCTCGCCAGGCAATAGCGGACCTGCAGGGGCCTGGCGGCGACACCTCGGCGACCACGTTCGTGTCCGCCGTGGCGAGCGGCTACGAGGTGACCTTGTGCTGGCTCGGTGACAGCCGCGCCTACTGGCTGGGCCATCCCGCAGAGGAGTCCCGGCTGCTCACCCGCGATGACTCGGTGGCCGGCGGCATGATCGCGGCCGGCCTGGTCGACGAGGCCGCGGCGATGGCCTCGCCGCACGCACACGTGCTAACCCGCTGGCTGGGCGGAGAGGCCGCGGACCTGGCCGATGACCCGGAGCGCGCCCCGCACGTCGAGCGGTTCACGCCGCCCGGGGCGGGGTCCCTGCTCATCTGCTCCGACGGCCTGTGGAACTACCTGGCCGAGGGCGCGGACCTGGCCCGGCTCGCGCTGCCGAAGGCGCTGACCGACCCGCTCGGTGCCGCCGCCGACATGGTGAAGTTCGCGGTCGCGGGTACATCGCGCCGACCCGCGTCGAGTATCAGCTCAGTGAACACGTACGGAATCGCAAATGACAATCGCTTGACTCTTGCCGAACTGGTCTCGACAGCAACTTCCCTGGTAGAGACGCTGTTTCCGTGAGAAACGACGTCGTCCTCGTACTGGTGGTCGTCACGGCTCTGGCCTTTGACTTCACCAACGGCTTCCACGACACGGGCAACGCGATGGCCACCTCGATCGCGACCGGAGCCCTTCCGCCGCGGGTGGCTGTCGCCTTGTCAGGCCTGCTCAACCTGGTCGGGGCGTTCCTCTCGCTGGCCGTCGCGGCCACGATCGCAAACGACCCGGCGAACTGGCCCTAGCCAGGCCCTAGCCCGCCAGCCGGGCCGCGGCCGGCTCGGCATTCGCAACCACCATCAGTACTTAGGGCCGACGAACTCGTCGAGCCGCGCCACCGCCCCGCGTCGCGCCACCGAGATCGAATTGCGCCGGGAGTAACGCCACGCCACCCCGAGCCGATCCAGCGTGTCACCGCACAACCGCAAAATGTCCTCTGACTCGTTGCTAAACAGATATCTCGGATATTCGTACCAGTGATCGCCGTCCGCGAGACACGCCCGTACCCGGTTAATCCCGCGATAGCCGTCGGAGTGGAACAGCCCGCGGGCAAGGCGGCCGGGATGCGCCATCACAATGGTGAGCTGCCATGACTGAAGCTCGATTTTACGCAGGTGCTTCCGACCCGGCCCATGCTGCGGGAAAAGGCACGGCCAGTGCCGGGAACAGCTGATCACCTCGGTACAGCCGGGGTGCTGCTGGGTACGCACCTTGTTGTCCGGCCGGACGGCCCTGATCGCCCGCTCGCACTCCTGCCGGAGGCCCGGCCAGGCGTCCGCACATGCGATGCGCAGCTTCCATACCTCCTTGTCTCTGGCGCCGGCCAGACTGATGCACCCATCTCCCAAGTAGAGACCGAGCAGGTAGGCGTAGTCCGCTTGTGGTTCGGGAAGTTCTGGGCTGGCCGCACACCTTGAGCAGACAGTATGGAGATGGGCGCTGACTGGATGCTCACGCCAGTCAGTCAATGTTGCCCGTGATATTCCGGTTGAGAGGCTGATGCTGCTCAAGCTAATTCCGCGCCTCATGAGAGCTATCGCATCACGACGCACGTCCGCGCTGTACATAATCGCAGTATGGCAGACGGTACTGACATTTCTGAACAAGTGAATATACATTCTGGGTGCCCCGGGTGGGAGTCGAACCCACACTTTACGGGTTTTGAATCCGCTCTCTCTACCGCAGATTGGAGTACCGGGGCCTAGCTCGCCACAGGGGGGAGCGAGATGACAATCTACCTGATCACGGTACGCTCGTGGGCATGAGCCAGAACCCGCTGCGTGTCGTGATCGCCGAGGATGAGGCCCTGATCCGGCTCGACCTCAAGGAGATGCTGGAGGAAGAGGGCTACTCGGTCGTCGCCGAGGCGGGCGACGGCGAGTCGGCCGTCGAGCACGTCACCACGCTGCGGCCGGACCTGGCCATCCTCGACGTCAAGATGCCGGTCCTCGACGGGATCTCGGCCGCCGAGCGGATCGCCGCGGAGCGGATCGCCCCGGTCGTGATCCTGACCGCCTTCTCCCAGCGCGAGTTGGTGGAGCGGGCCCGCGACGCGGGCGCGATGGCGTACCTCGTCAAGCCGTTCACAAAGGCCGACCTGGTGCCGGCCATCGAGATGGCGGTCAGCAGGTTCGCCGAGATCCGCGCGCTCGACACCGAGATCGGCACGCTGCGCGAGCGGCTCGAGGTCCGCAAGCTGCTCGACCGGGCCAAGGGCCTGCTTCAGTCCGAGCACGGGCTGTCCGAGCCGGAGGCCTTCCGCTGGATCCAGAAGACCTCGATGGACCGCCGCCTCACCATGCGCACGGTGGCCGAAGCCGTCATCGAGGGCAGCATGCGCGTGCCCGCGGAAACACCTGCGGAAACACCTGCGGAAACGCCGCAGCCGCAGTCCTGAACTGCGGACAAAAGCGAGAACCCGGGGGGCCGTTGGTGCCGTGCCCGCCTTCCCCGGCCGGCACGTTATCTACTTGGACCCCCCGGGCCCGCCGTCACCACGTTAGCGACCCGCAGCCTCAGGGCGCAAAGGCCCGCAATTGCGGGCCGGGGAGCCGCCGCGCTTGGTTCACTCAGCGGTTACTCCCTGCTCACCTAGCAGACCGGTGCCGTTGGCCTCGCCGGCGGGCACCCGGTCCCTGATCAGGCAGGTAAGCCGCGACGTGCACACGCGCCGGCCGGCCGAATCGGAAATGACGATGTCATAGGTGGCGATCGTCCGGCCGCCGTGCGCCAGGGTGGCGACCGCGGTCACGTCTCCGTCCCGGGCACCGCGGTGATGCGTCGCGCTGATCTCGATGCCGACCACCACCCGGCTCAGGCCGGCGTGCAGGGCCGCGCCCAGCGACCCGATGGTCTCCGCTAGCACGCAGGAGGCGCCCCCGTGCAGCAGGCCGAACGGCTGAGTGTTGCCGGCCACCGGCATCGTGGCCACGACCTCGGACCCGGATGCCGACTGGACCTTGATGCCCATCCGGTGCGCCAGGGTGCCCTCGGCGGTCGTCACCGCTACGATCCTGTCCAGCATCTCCTGGTTCATCCGTACCTCCCGCAGCATCGCCCGGTTCACGTCAAGGGTGTCATGTGCGGGCCGCGCGCCCCGGAAAAGGGTGCCATGTGCCTGGCGGGCGTCCCCGGAAGTGGCACCAAAGTCCACGCCGCCGCACGCCACGCCACAGGACGGCGAAAAATTCCTGTCACATTTTGGCCATATAGGCGTGACCTGGGTTGTGTTAACGCTCACAATTCAGGTTGGAACCTGTTCCATGAAGGGAGCGCATTATGCGCGAGATCGGAAGACAGCGACGTCTCCGTCGCTTGGTCACCATGGGGCTGGTTCCCATGGTGGCGATCGCGGTTGGGGGATCCCTGGCAGCTACCAAGGCAAGCGCCGCGAGCAGCGCACCGGCATCCTCGAACGGCCACTGCAACAGCCGTCCCACACTTACGGTCGAGCCCTTCGGCTCACCCGTGGCGGACACCCCGTACAGCAACACGCCGGAGCAGACGTTCAGGTACACGCTGACCAACTGCCACGGCCTGCAGATCCGGCTCCTCACCTACGGCGCCAACACCCAGTCGATCACCGTCCCGGACCGGCACGGCCACCTGAAGAACGTCGCGCTAGGCTTCGCGACCTTGAGCGACTACGTGAACCTCGTCAGCCCGCCGCCGACCTCGCCGAACTTCGGCGGCCCTTACTTCGGCGAGACCATCGGCCGGTACGGCAACCGGATCGCGAAGGGCGCGTTCCCACTCAACGGCACCACCTACACGCTGCCCATCAACAACGGGCCGAACAGCCTGCACGGCGGCTTCGTCGGCTTCGGCAACCACATCTGGCACGCGGCAGGCACCGCGAAGACTCACAGCAGCGTGTCCGTGACGCTGAAGCTGGTCAGCCCGAACGGCGACGAGGGCAGCGGCCTGATCCCCGGCACCAAGGTGTACGAGGCGAACTGCTCCATCCCGGCGAACCCCCCGTCGAAGTGCACCGGTTACCCGGCCCAGCTCACCGTGTGGGTCACCTTCACGCTGGACAACCACAACCGGTACTGGCTGACCTACAAGGCCCACAACGACGACAGCAAGCTGTCGACGGTCCTCAACCTGACCAACCACACCTACTTCAACCTGGCCGGCGAGGCCTCGGGCAGCGCCCTGAGGCAGGACGTCCAGATCAACGCCAACGCCTTCACGCCCACCGACGCCAACCTGATCCCGACCGGCCAGATCGCCCCGGTGGGGGGAACCCCGTTCGACTTCAGGCACCTGAAGCCGATCTTCCCGTCGATCTCGGACTGCACCGCGGGAGCCAACTCGCTGAGCTGCCAGCAGCTCGTGGCCGCGCACGGCTTCGACCACAACTGGGTCCTGAACTCGACGGGCCCGCACTTCGCCGGCCTCAACCTGGCCGCACGCGCGCTTGACCCGCGCAGCGGCCGGCTGCTGACCGTCTGGACCGACCAGCCGGGCGTGCAGTTCTACACCAGCAACTTCCTCGACGGTCACCTGATCGGCATCAGCGGCCACACCTACCGGCAGGGTCAGGCGTACACCTTCGAGACCCAGCACTTCCCCGACTCGCCCAACCACGCCAACTTCCCGTCCACCGTGCTGGGGGCGGGTAAGACCTTCAACTCGACCACCATCTTCGCGTTCTCCTCGTAATACCGAAAACCACCGCTTAACCCGGGGTCCCGGGTCGGCTGAGCCGACCCGGGACCCCGCAGCTCGTTCGGCCCATAGGATCTATAGCGTGGCGACAGACGTAACAGGCCAGGACCGGTTGCTCCTGCTCGACGGTCATTCGCTGGCGTACCGGGCATTCTTCGCGCTGCCGATCGAGAACTTCTCCACCGTGACGGGGCAGCCGACCAACGCGATCTACGGTTTCACCGCGATGCTCATCAATGTGCTCCGCGACGAGAAGCCGACCCACCTCGCGGTGGCGTTCGACCGCGGCGAGCCGACCTTCCGGCACGAGCAGTACGTCGAGTACAAGGCCAACCGCCGCGAGACGCCCGAGGACTTCCGCAGCCAGCTCAGCTTGATCTTCGAGGTGCTCGACGCGCTCGGCATCCGGCGGCTGTCCGCGCCGGGCTACGAGGCCGACGACCTCATCGCCACGCTGGCCACCCAGGCCGCCGCCGAGGACATGGACGTGCTGATCGTGACCGGCGACCGGGACGTGCTCCAGCTGGTCTCGGACCGGGTGACGGCGCTGATGACCAGGCGCGGCATCAGCGATATGACCCGGTTCACTCCGGAAACCGTGGCCGAGAAGTACGGGCTGACCCCGGCGCAGTACCCCGACTTCGCCGCCCTGCGCGGCGACCCGAGCGACAACCTGCCCGGCATCCCCGGCGTGGGGGAGAAGACCGCCACCAAGTGGATCGCGGAGTTCGGCTCGCTCGCCGCCCTGGTCGACCGGGTGGACGAGGTCAAGGGCAAGGCCGGCGACGCGCTCCGCGAGCACCTCGCCAGCGTGCTGCGCAACCGCCAGCTCACCGCGCTGGTCACCGACCTGCCGGCCGAGACCGTCGGAGCGGTCCCCGGCGACCTGCTGCCGGTGGCCTGGGACCGGGACAAGATCCACCAGCTCTTCGACTCGCTCGAGTTCAAGGTGCTCCGGGAGCGCCTCTACCAGACCCTCCCGCACGGCCTCATCGGCGCGACCGGGTCCGACCCGGACGACCCGCTGGCCACCGCGGCCGCGGGCCGGCCGGAAAAGGCCTCCTTCGAGGTGGTGACCGACCTGCTCGGACCGGACCAGGTGAGCGCCTGGCTGGCCGCCCGCGAATCGACCGAACGGTCCGGGCTCACGCTCGCCGGAACCTGGGGGCGCGGCACCGGCAACGTGACCGCGATGGCCATCGCCGCCCCGGACGGTCACGGCGCCCACCTGGACCCGGCCCAGCTCACCGAGGCCGACGAGCGCGCCCTGGCGGCCTGGCTGGCCGACCCGGGGCACCCGAAGGTGCTGCACGACGCCAAGGGCCCGATGCACGCGCTCGTGGCCCGCGGCCTGCCGCTGGCCGGCCTGGCCTGCGACACGGCGCTGGCCGCCTACCTGGCCCTGCCCGGCCAGCGCACCTTCGACCTGGCCGACCTGGCGCTGCGCTACCTGGGCAAGGAACTGCGTGAGGAGGCCGAAGGCGGCCAGCTGACGCTGGACGGCTCGGGCGAGCGCGACGCGGCGGCCGCCCTGGTACTGCGGGCCCAGGCCACGCTCGAGCTGGCCGCGGCGCTGGAAGAGGACCTGGACCGGCGCGAGTCGGTGGCGCTGCTGCGGGAGCTCGAGCTGCCGCTGATCAACGTGCTGGCCAAGATGGAGCGCACCGGGATCGCCGCCGACTCCGAGCACTTCGCGGCCATGTCGTCCATGCTGCACGGCGAGGCGAAGGCGGCCGAGCAGGCCGCCTACGCGGTGGCCGGGCACGAGTTCAACCTCGGCTCGCCCAAGCAGCTCCAGGAGCTGCTGTTCAACGAGCGTGGCCTGCCCAAGACCAAGCGGATCAAGACCGGCTACACCACCGACTCCGAGGCGCTGACCAGCCTGCTCGCGCAGACGCAGGACCCGGTGCTCGAGCACCTGCTGCGCCACCGTGACGTGGCCAAGCTAATGTCGATCGTGGACTCGCTGATCCCGATGGCCGGCGAGGACGGCCGGATCCACACCACGTTCAACCAGACGGTGGCCGCTACCGGCCGGCTGTCCTCCACCGACCCGAACCTGCAGAACATCCCCATCCGCAGTGAACTCGGCCGCCAGATCCGGCTGGGCTTCGTGGTCGGCAAGGGCTACGAGTGCCTGCTGTCGGCGGACTACAGCCAGATCGAGCTGCGCATCATGGCGCACCTGTCCGAGGACGAGGCGCTGATCGCGGCGTTCGAATCCGGGCACGACTTCCACGCCGCCACCGCCTCCCGCGTGTTCGGGATACCGCCCGGGGAAGTGGGTCCCGAGCTGCGCGCCAAGATCAAGGCGATGAACTACGGGCTGGCCTACGGCCTGTCCGCCTTCGGGCTCGCCAACCAGCTGCGTATCACGCCGGACGAGGCGCGCGCGCTGATGGAGGACTACTTCAAGGAGTTCGGCGGGGTCCGGGACTACCTGTACGAGGTGGTCTCCCGGGCCCGCACGGATGGCTACACCGCCACCATGATGGGCCGCCGCCGGTACCTGCCCGACCTGGTCTCGGACAACAGGCAGCGCCGCGAGATGGCCGAACGGATGGCGCTCAACGCCCCGATCCAGGGCTCGGCCGCGGACGTGATCAAGGTGGCGATGCTGGCCGTGGACGCCGCCCTGGCCCCGATGCGCTCCCGGATGCTGCTGCAGGTCCACGACGAGCTCATCATCGAGGTGGCGCCGGGCGAGTTCGACGCCGTCCGCGACATGGTCTGCGCCGCGATGGCGGGCGCCGCCTCGCTGCGGGTCCCGCTCGACGTGTCGGTCGGCACCGGCCGAAGCTGGGCTGAGGCGGCGCATTAGGGGGCTAACCCGGCCCGTTCGGTCCCGGCCGATACGGTATTGGTACCGGGCTCAATTGACCCCCCCGGTTAACTCTCATAAGCTGAACGCTGCGCCGTGTCCTCGTGCGTTCCGCCGTGATCATGTGGCATCACATCACGTGATCGGGCTGGCGGTCCTGTAGATCCTGGTCACTTGCACGGTTACCGGCGCGTCCACAACTTTCCCTGTCCGCATCCGGAGCCAACCCACACATGACGAGCAGCACACAAGCCAACTCGACCCCCAAGGTGGCGGTCAACGACATCGGGTCCGAGGAGGCATTCCTCGCCGCGATCGACGAAACCATCAAGTATTTCAACGACGGTGACATCGTCGAAGGAACCATCGTCAAGGTCGACCGAGACGAGGTCTTGCTCGATATCGGCTACAAGACAGAAGGCGTGATCCCGTCACGCGAACTGTCCATCAAGCACGACGTCGACCCGCACGACGTAGTCAAGACCGGCGAGCACATCGAGGCCCTTGTCCTGCAGAAGGAGGACAAGGAGGGCCGCCTGATCCTGTCCAAGAAGCGCGCCCAGTACGAGCGCGCCTGGGGCACGATCGAGAAGATCAAGGAAGAGGACGGCGTGGTCACCGGCACGGTGATCGAGGTCGTCAAGGGCGGCCTGATCCTGGACATCGGGCTGCGCGGGTTCCTGCCCGCTTCGCTGGTGGAGATGCGCCGGGTCCGCGACCTGCAGCCCTACGTGGGCAAGGAGATCGAAGCCAAGATCATCGAGCTGGACAAGAACCGCAACAACGTGGTCCTGTCCCGGCGCGCCTGGCTCGAGCAGACCCAGTCCGAGGTCCGCCACACCTTCCTCAACACCCTGTCCAAGGGCCAGATCCGCAAGGGCGTCGTGTCCTCGATCGTCAACTTCGGCGCGTTCGTCGACCTGGGCGGCGTGGACGGCCTGGTGCACGTGTCCGAGCTGTCCTGGAAGCACATCGACCACCCGGGCGAGGTCGTCGAGGTCGGCCAGGAGGTCACCGTCGAGGTGCTGGATGTGGACATGGACCGCGAGCGCGTCTCGCTGTCGCTGAAATCCACCCAGGAAGACCCGTGGCAGCAGTTCGCCCGGACCCACCAGATCGGGCAGGTCGTGCCCGGCCGGGTCACCAAGCTCGTCCCGTTCGGCGCGTTCGTCCGGGTCGAGGAGGGCATCGAGGGCCTGGTGCACATCTCCGAGCTGGCCGACCGGCACGTGGAGATCCCGGAGCAGGTCGTCCAGGTGGGCGACGAGATCTTTGTCAAGATCATCGACATCGACCTGGACCGGCGCCGGATCAGCCTGTCGCTCAAGCAGGCCAACGAGGGCACCATCGGCGAGGCCGTCGGCGACGACTTCGACCCGACCCTGTACGGCATGCCGGCTTCCTACGACGAGCAGGGCAACTACGAGTACCCGGAGGGCTTCGACCCCGAGACCGGGGAGTGGCTGCCCGGCTACGAGAAGCAGCGTGAGGAGTGGGAGCACCAGTACGCCGAGGCGCGGGCGAGGTTCGAGGCGCACCGCCGTCAGGTGGAGGAGTCCCGGGCCAAGGCCGATGAGGAAGAAGCGACCGGCGGCGAGCCCGCCGATTCCGGTGCGGCCAATGGTGCCCCGCGTGCCAGTCGCGGTGGCCGCTCGGGCGGCCCCCGCCAGGGCGGCACGCCCGGCGCTGTCACCTCGACCTCGACCCCGGGTGCCGGTGCCACCGGCACGCTAGCTTCCGACGAGGCCCTCGCGGCCCTGCGCGAGAAGCTGTCCGGCGGCCAGAGCTAGTCGCCGTTCTGTAGCGTGAATGCCGCGCTCACCCACTGGGTGGGCGCGGCATTCACGGGTCCGGCCCGAGTCGCCGCCCGGCCCGGATTCCCCAGCCCAGCGTTCGGCGCCCGCACCGGATTCCCGCCCGCGTGGAGTGTCCGCGCAACCGGTCCGGCGAGCGTCGGTGCTAATGAGCGCAGCGATGCCCGAGTGCGTCATGATGCACTTTGATGCAAAAGATGCCCCCCGGATCCTCCCCAAAGCCCGAAAACACTGCGCGACAGGAGTGACTGAAGTTGCTGCGGGTCGGACTCACCGGAGGCATTGGGTCGGGCAAGAGCGAGGTGGCCCGGCGACTGGCGGAGCACGGCGCGGTGCTCATCGACGCGGACGCGGCCGCCAGGGAGGTGGTCGTGCCCGGCTCGCCCGGTCTGGCGCAGGTAGCCGCCGCCTTCGGCGAGGAAGTGCTCCGCCCTGACGGCTCCCTGAACCGGGAGCGGCTCGGTGAGATCGTGTTCGGCGATCCGGGGCTGCGTGCCAAGCTCAACGCGATTATCCACCCGCTGGTCCGCGAGTGGATGCAGGCGGCCGAACGGGCCGCGGTACAAGCCGCGGCGCCGCCGGGGCCGGTCGTCGTGCATGACGTGCCGCTGCTGGCCGAGAGCCGCGGCACGGCAGGCTTCGACGTGGTGATCGTGGTGGACGTGCCGCCGGAACTTCAAGTCGAGCGCCTGGTCAGGCTGCGTGGCATGGCCGCGGAGCAGGCCCGGGCCCGGATGGCGGCCCAGGCCAGCCGGGAGCAGCGGTTGGCCGTGGCCGACATCGTGATCGACAACTCCGGCTCGCTGGACGACCTGGACCGCCGGGTCGCCGAAGTCTGGTCGGATCTGGAGCGCCGCGCCCCCTCCTAGGCTAGGAATGGTGCCTGAGGAATGTCGGACCCCCGGCCTAGAGTTGAACTCTCGGGGTCTAGGAGGTCATTTCGTGCGTCCGGTTACTGATTTGCAGCGCAAGGTCGCGCCGTTCCAGGTCATTACGGACATGGTGCCGGCCGGCGATCAGCCGACGGCCATCGCCGATATCGAGAAGCGGGTCCGGGCGGGGGACACGCACACCGTGCTGCTCGGCGCGACCGGTACCGGCAAGACCGCCTCGGTGGCCTGGATCGCCGAGCGGCTGCAGCGGCCGGTGCTCGTCATGCTGCCGAATAAGACCCTCGCCGCCCAGTTCGCCAACGAACTGCGCGAGATGCTGCCCAACAACGCGGTCGAGTACTTCGTCTCCTACTACGACTACTACCAGCCCGAGGCGTACGTCCCGCAGACCGACACCTATATCGAGAAGGACTCCTCGATCAACCAAGAGGTCGAGCGGCTCAGGCACTCCGCCACCAACTCGCTGCTCACCAGGCGGGACACCATCGTCGTGTCCTCCGTGTCGTGCATCTACGGCCTGGGCACGCCGCAGGAGTACGTGGACCGGATGCTCAAGGTCAAGCTGGGTGAGGTCATCGAGCGGGACAAGCTGCTCCGCAAGCTGGTCGGCATGCAGTACAACCGGAACGACCTGGCCTTCACCCGCGGTACGTTCCGGGTCCGCGGCGACACCATCGAGATCATCCCGATGTACGAGGAGCTCGCCGTCCGGATCGAGATGTTCGGCGACGAGATCGAGCGGCTGTCCACGCTGCACCCGCTCACCGGCGAGGTCATCAGCGAGGACCAGGAGCTGTACGTCTTCCCGGCCACGCACTACGTGGCGGGCCCGGAGCGGATGGAACGCGCCATCAACGGCATCGAGGCCGAGCTCGCAGTGCGCCTCGGCGAACTCGATCAGGCCGGCAAGCTGCTCGAGGCGCAGCGGCTGCGCATGCGCACCACCTACGACATCGAGATGCTCCGGCAGGTCGGCAGCTGCTCCGGGATCGAGAACTACTCGCGGCACATCGACGGCCGCGAGGCCGGCACCCCGCCGAATACCCTGCTCGACTACTTCCCCGAGGACTTCTTGCTGGTCATCGACGAGTCGCACGTGACCGTGCCGCAGATCGGCGCCATGTACGAAGGAGACGTATCCCGCAAGCGGGTCCTGGTGGAGCATGGCTTCCGGCTGCCGAGCGCGATCGACAACCGGCCGCTGACCTGGGATGAGTTCCTCGACCGGATCGGCCAGACCATCTACCTGTCGGCCACCCCGGGCCCGTACGAGCTGCAGCGCGTCGGCGGCGACGTGGTCGAGCAGGTGATCCGGCCGACCGGGCTGATCGACCCCGAGGTTGTCATCAAGCCGACCAAGGGGCAGATCGACGACCTGCTGCACGAGATCAGGCTGCGGGCCGAGCGTGACGAGAGGGTGCTGGTCACGACGCTGACCAAGCGGATGGCCGAGGACCTGACCGACTACCTGCTGGAGAACGGGGTCCGGGCCAGGTACCTGCACAGCGAGGTTGACACGCTGCGCCGGATCGAGCTGCTGCGCGAGCTGCGGGCGGGCGAGTACGACGTGCTGGTCGGGATCAACCTGCTCCGCGAGGGCCTCGACCTGCCGGAGGTCTCGCTCGTGGCCATCCTGGACGCGGATAAGGAAGGCTTCCTGCGCTCGGGCACGTCGCTGATCCAGACCATCGGCCGCGCGGCCAGGAACGTGTCCGGCGAGGTACACATGTACGCCGACACGGTCACGCCGTCGATGCAGCGGGCGATCGACGAGACCAGCCGGCGGCGGGCCAAGCAGGTCGCCTACAACGAGGCCAACGGCATCAACCCGCAGCCGCTGCGCAAGCGGATCGCCGACATCCTGGACCAGATCGTCCGCGAGGACGCCGACACCGAGCAGCTGATCGGCGGCGGCGGGCGGCAGCAGTCCCGCGGCAAGGCGCCGGTGCCGGGGCTGTCCTCGCGCGCCCGTGCGGTCGCCGCGCAGGCGGGCGGGCGCACCGCAGAAGGCGAGCCGACCAAGGAGGCCAGCGCCGCCCGCGCCGAGCTCGTCGGCCTGATCAGCGAGCTCACCGAGCAAATGCACACCGCAGCCGCCGAGCTGCACTTCGAGGTGGCGGCCCGGCTCCGCGACGAGATCCGCGAGCTCAAGTCCGAGCTCCGCGGCATGCACGCGGCCGGCGTCTGAATTGCGATTAACCCCTGACGGGTGAGGGACGGGCCCGGCAGCCTCCTTAGGCTCAGGCTATGGACCAGGCCAGGGGTTCGGCGCAGGCGGCGGCCGTGACGTCCGCGGTAGGTCCGCGGAGCGTGCCCGCGCAGCACTGGCTCGCGCGTCTTAGCTTCGTGCTCGTCGGCCTGGCGGTCGTCTTTGTGGCGGTCTTCGCCGAGCTGAAGAGCCTCACGATGCTCGCCGTGGGCCTCGTGGGCGCGGCCGTGAGCCTGGCCGCCGCGTTCGTCTTCCTTTCCCGGCGAGGCGTGTGGCGCTGGCTGTCGCTGGCGGTCTTCGTCCTGACGCCGATCGCCGTGATCGCCGTTTTCGCGCTCAGGAACCTGCTGTGGGTGGCCGTCGTGGCGGCCGCCATCTGGCTGCTCGCGAGCATGACCGCGCGCTTGGCGCTGGCCCGGGACCATACGGACTGGCGCATGCCCGAGCGTCCCGCGGAACCGCCTGCCCGGCACCCGTACCTGATCATGAACCCGAAGTCCGGCGGTGGGAAGGTCGAGAAGTTCGATCTGAAACGCAAGGCCGAAGAACTTGGCGCCGAGGTGTTTCTCATCGGCGGATCCGAGCCCGTCGACGTCGCCAAGGTGGCTCGTGAGGCCGTGGCCCAGGGTGCCGATCTGCTCGGCGTCGCCGGAGGCGACGGGACACAGGCCCTGGTGGCCGGCATCGCCGCCCAGCACGGCATACCGTTCGTGGTGATCAGCGCGGGCACGCGAAATCACTTTGCCCTCGACCTCGGGCTGAACCGTGACGACCCTTCGGCCTGCCTTGGCGCCCTGTCAGATGGCGTCGAGTTGCGGGTCGATCTCGGGATGATCAACGGTCAGGTATTTGTCAACAACGCGTCGTTCGGCGCCTACGCCGAGGTCGTCGAGACCCCGGCCTACCGCGGCGACAAGCTCAATACGACGCTGAACCTGCTTCCGGACCTGCTGCAAGGCCAACGCGGAGCACGGCTCTCCGCGCGGGCGGAGGACGACACGGAGTTCAGGTCGCCACAGGCCTTGCTGGTGGCCAACAATCCGTACGGAACCGGGGACATTGCCGGCCTGAGCCGCCGCGCGCGGCTGGACGCCGGCCTGCTCGGTGTGATCGGCGTCAAGGTGCGCAACGTCCAGCAGGCTGTCGATCTGCTCCGCGGTCGGAGGGCCGTCGGCGTGCGGGTGCTGAGCACCACGAAGATCGAGATCACCGCCGATGCACCCCAGATCCCGGTCGGCGTCGACGGCGAGGCGCTCTCGATGTCCACACCGGTGGTCTGCACGATCTCCCCAGGCGCGCTCCGCGTCTGGGTGCCACGAGACCGCCCGGGTATCGTTCCGCCGAAACCCCCTATCAACTGGGCCCGGCTGTGGCACCTGGCAGGCATCCACCGCCAGCGTACCGAGGTGGTGATGTGAGAGCCGGCTTTGAGCGCGTCACCGGGCTGGATGACGTGATACGCCATGCCGCGGAACTGCCGGCGCGGACGCTGGTCTTCGACGTGGAGCCGCTGGTGGCTTACTGGGATGGCGGTCAGGAGGCCCTCGACGAGGGGATTGCCCGGGTACTCAGCGAGGTCGCCGTGCTGCCGGCCGTGCACGTGGTGTGCTTTGCCACCAACTCGCTGCGCCGCCCGTCGGTGGTGCCCAGCCAGGCGGCCGTACAAGTGGTCTACCTGGCCTCGGCGGGTAAGCCGGTGCAGACCGCGGCGTATCGGCATTTCCCCCGGCCGGGCATGGTGATCGGAGATCAGGTCGCCACGGACGGGATCCTGGCGCGGCGGCTGGGCTATGCGTTCCTGCTATTCGACCCGCAACTGACGGGAGTTCCGCCCGGCCCGCGGCTGATGGGTGCCTGGGGGCGGCTGGTACGACCGCTGTTGTTCACGCGGACCGCGTCTGAATGATAAATGCCTCATAATTCACCTGGTCACCAGGGGGCGCGGTACTCCCATTAACCGCTTTAATGATCATTTCCCGGCAGGGTATAGTGCGTGGCGAAGCGGGGGAGCGCGTTCGCTCCGTGCGGCGGGGGCCGTGAAATGACGGAGGCGCGACAATGCCCTGGGTGGTCCGGGACGCGGTCGACGAGATCAGCCGGGCCGTGGGCCGCCGCTGGCAGGGCCTGGACCGGCTGCTGCCGCCCCGGGCTGAACTCCCCGAGGGCTGCGCGGCGCCGTTCGTGGCCACCGGGACCAACGGCCGCCCGGCCGGGCTGGCCGCCTGCCGTCACGAGCATGTCAAGGCCGGCACGCTGAGCCAGACCTGGGGCACGGCGGACCGGTTCTCGCTGATCGCGCGGCTGCGCGAGGCCGACACGTCCGCCGCCCTCGACGACCTGGTGGGGCAGTGGCGCGATCACCTGGCCGGCCTGCCCGGGACCGGCGCTTGTGACACCGCGGCGATGATCACCTGGCCGGCCCGTGACGTCAGCGGGGTGAGGTCGCTGCTGCGGCACGGGCTGCAGCCGATCACCGTGATCGCGGTGCGCCCGGCCCGCTCGGAGGCCGCCGGCCCTCGCCCGGCCAGGGACGAGAGCCTGGTCATCCGCGAGGCCGGGCCCGCGGACCTCGACGTCGTGACCGAGCTCGAGATGGCCGTGATCCGCTACGACGCGCTCTTCGGCGCGGCCATCCTCCGCCCGGACACCGAGGAACTGGTCCGCGCCGAGACCCAGGCGGCGCTGGCCGTCCGGCCGGCCAGGGCGTGGCTGGCCGAACGGGACGGCGAGCCGGTCGGCCTCATCCACGTCCAGCCGCCCGAGCAGTCGCGCTGGATCACCGGCATGACACGGGCAGGCGTGACGGTGTACCTGCAGACCATGTTCGTCCGGCCCGGCGACCGCGGCGGCGGGGTCGGAGAGGCACTGGTCAGGTATGTGCACGCGGTGCTCGACGCTCGCGGCGTGGACACCACGCTGCTGCACTTTGCGCAGCTGAACCCGCTGTCCGCGCCGTTCTGGAGCCGGATGGGCTACCGTCCGCTGTGGACCGGATGGGAGGTGCGGCCGGCCGCATCGCTGCGGTGAGGCGGAATGCTGAAGGTCTGCTCACGGTTTGCTCACAGGACAGCCGACTAGCAGATAAACCGGGGGAGGTGGGTAGTGCTAGTCAGCCTGATCGCGGCCATCGTGGCGGCGCTGCTGTACGGCATCGCCGCGGTGATGCAAGCGATCGCGGTACGCGCGGCCAGCAACAAGTCGGCCGAGGACGCTTCCGGGGGCGTCGACCCTGGCCTGGTCGTCCGGCTGCTGGGTCAGTGGCGGTTCGTCGTCAGCATGGTCCTGGACGCGCTCGGCTTCGTGGCCCAGCTCATCGCCCTGCACCGGCTGCCGTTGTTCGCCGTCCAGGCGTTCGTGGCGTCGAACCTCGCGGTGACCGCGGTGGTGGCCTCCCGGCTGATCAGGGTGACCCTGTCCTGGCGGGAGTGGACGGCCGTGCTCGGCGTGGTGGCCGGTGTCGGCCTGCTCGGCTCCTCGGCGGGCGCGGAGGGCGCCGCGCAGGTGGGCGCGGTGTTCAAGCTGGCGCTCATCGTGGCCATCGCGGGCCTGGCCGTGCTCGGCCTGGCCGCGGCCAAGCTCAACGAGCCCTACCGGACCACCGCGCTCGGCCTCACCGCCGGGTTCGGCTACGGGGTGCTCAGCATCGCGGCCCGCGTGCTGACCGGGTTCTCGCCGCTCGAGCTGGCCCGTGATCCCGCCGCCTACGCCGTCGCCGCGGCCGGCATCATCTCGTTCATGTTCTACGCCACCGCGCTGGAGGGCGGCAGCGTGACCGTTGCCACCGCGGCCGTGGTGCTGGCCGAGACGATCCCGCCCGCCGTGATCGGCGTGATCTTCCTCGGCGACCAGACGCGCCCGGGCCTGTCCGTGGTCGCCTGGGGCGGCTTCTTCATCGCCGTCGCTTCGGCCGTCATGCTGGCCAGATTCGGCGAGGCACACCAGACAGAAGATGTCGCGATGGCCGACGCGGCCGCCCGCCGGCAAGCAAATGCCGGGCCGGCCGCCGCCGGCCTGTTATCCTGGTGGCCCGTGGACCTGCAGTTTTTCAATGCCCTATTGGGCACCGCCGTACCGGACACCACGGGAGCCTCATAGTGGCCGCATCATCACTTCATCCACGGCCGGCACAAACCAGACATCTCTTCGTCACCGGGGGCGTTGCCTCCAGCCTCGGCAAGGGACTAACCGCATCCAGCCTCGGCCGCCTGCTGAAACTGCGCGGCCTGCGGGTCGTGATGCAGAAGCTCGACCCCTATCTCAACGTCGACCCTGGCACCATGAACCCCTTCCAGCACGGCGAGGTGTTCGTGACCGACGACGGCACCGAGACCGACCTGGACGTCGGGCACTACGAGCGCTTCCTCGACACCAACCTGTCGGGTGAGGCGAACGTCACCACCGGCCAGATCTACTCGACGGTGATCGCGAACGAGCGCCGCGGCGCCTACCTCGGCGACACCGTCCAAGTCATCCCGCACATCACCAACGAGATCAAGGCCCGCATCCTGCAGATGGGCGGCGACGACGTCGACGTGGTGATCACCGAGGTGGGCGGGACCGTCGGGGACATCGAGTCCCAGCCGTTCCTGGAGGCGATCCGCCAGATCAGGCACGAGATCGGCCGGGACCGGTGCTTCTTCCTGCACGTCAGCCTGCTGCCCTACATCGGCCCCTCGGGCGAGCTGAAGACCAAGCCGACCCAGCACTCGGTGGCCGCACTGCGCAGCATCGGCATCCAGCCGGACGCGATCGTGGCCCGCAGCGACCGGCCCATCAACGCGAACCTCAAGCGCAAGATAAGCCTGATGTGCGACGTGGACGAGGAGGCCGTGGTCTCCGCGCCGGACGCGCCGTCGATCTACGACATCCCCAAGGTGCTGCACGCCGAGGGCCTGGACGCCTACGTGGTCCGCCGGCTCGGCCTGCCGTTCCGCGACGTGGACTGGAACGAGTGGGACGACCTGCTGCGCCGGGTGCACCGGCCGGCCCACAGCATCACCATCGCCCTGGTCGGCAAGTACGTCGACCTGCCCGACGCGTACCTGTCCCCAGCCGAGGCGCTGAAGGCCGGCGGCTTCGCCAACGACGCGCAGGTGAACATCCGCTGGGTGATCAGCGACGCCTGCGAGGATCCCGACGGTGCCGCCGCCGAACTCGAAGGCGTCGACGGGGTGCTGATCCCGGGCGGGTTCGGGGTCCGCGGCATCGAGGGCAAGATCGGCGCGATCAGGTACGCGCGCGAGCACGGCATCCCGATCCTCGGACTGTGCCTGGGCCTGCAGTGCATGGTCATCGAGGTGGCCCGCGACCTGGCCGGGCTGGCCGAGGCGGACAGCGCGGAGTTCAACCCGGACACCCCGCACCCGGTGATCGCGACCATGGCCGACCAGGAGGACGTGGTGGCGGGGGAGCGGGACATGGGCGGCACCATGCGGCTGGGCCTGTACCCGGCCGCGCTGCAGCCCGGCACCCGGGTCGAGGAGATGTACGGGAGCACGCTGGTAGAGGAGCGGCACCGGCACAGGTACGAGGTCAACAACTCGTACCGGAGCGTGCTCGAGCAGGCGGGCATGGTCTTCTCCGGGCTCTCGCCGGACCGGCACCTGGTGGAGTTCGCCGAGCTCGCCGGGCACCCGTTCTTCGTCGGCACCCAGGCGCACCCCGAGTTCCTGTCTCGCCCCACCCGGCCGCACCCGCTGTTCAGCGGGCTGATCTCGGCCGCCCTGGCCCGGTCCAAGGCGGCCAGCGCGGGCGCGCGCGCCGCCGCCAGCGCATGAACATCAGGGACGAGCCAGCGCACTGGCCCGTCGTATCAACGGCCGAGCTGGTCCGCGGCCGGCTGGTCACCGTGCGAACCGACAAGGTCCGGATGCCCGACGGTGAACTGGCCGAACGGGACGTGGTGATTCACCCTGGCGCCGTGGCGGTGCTCGCCCTCGATGACGCCCAGCAGGTACTCCTGATCCGGCAGTACCGCCATCCGGTGGGGCGGCTGCTCTGGGAGATCCCGGCCGGCCTGCGTGACGTGGCCGGGGAGCCGCTGTGGGCGACGGCGCGGCGGGAACTGCTCGAGGAGGCCGGTTACCGGGCGCGGGACTGGCGGGTGCTCGCCGATTACTACACCTCGCCTGGCTTCAGCACCGAGCGCCTGCGTGTCTTCCTCGCCCGCGACCTGGAGTTCGTCCCGGAGAACGAACGCGACTTCGTGCCGGAGGGCGAGGAGACCCAGCTGATGCCGGCCTGGCTGCCGCTGGACGAGGCGGTGCGCAAGGTCCTCGCCGGTGAGCTGCACAACGGGGTCGCGGCCCTGGCGATACTGGCGGGGTATGCTGCGCGGGCAGAGGGGTATGAGCGGCTCCGCCCCGTTGATTCCCCGGAAGAGCAATGAGGCTCCACAGTCTGGAAGGACCGCCATGAAGGTTGGAATTCCCCGGGAAATCAAGAACCACGAGTACCGGGTGGCCATCACCCCGGCCGGCGTGCACGAACTCGTCCGTGGCGGCCACCAGGTGCTCATCGAGGCCGGGGCGGGCCTGGGGTCGGCCATTCCGGACGAGGACTTCGTCACGGCCGGCGCGAAGATCCTGCCGACCGCGGACGACGTCTGGGGCGAAGGGGACATGATCCTCAAGGTCAAGGAGCCGATCGCGGAGGAATACCACCGCATGCGCTCCGGCCAGGTCCTGTTCACCTACCTGCACCTGGCCGCGTCCAAGGCCTGCACCGACGCGCTGCTCAGCTCGGGCATCACCTCGATCGCGTACGAGACCGTCCAGCTGCCGGACGGGTCGCTGCCGCTGCTCGCCCCGATGTCGGAGGTCGCGGGCCGGATGGCGCCGCAGGTCGGCGCGCACCACCTGCAGCGCGACGGCGGCGGGCGCGGGGTGCTGATGGGCGGGGTGTCGGGCGTGTACGCGGCCAAGGTGGTCGTGCTCGGCGCGGGCGTGTCCGGCATGAACGCGGCCGCGATCGCCCTCGGCATGCAGGCCGAGGTGCTGCTCGTCGACAGGAACATCGCCCGGCTCCGCCAGGCCGACGCGATCTACCAGGGCCACCTCCAGACCGTGGCGTCCAACGCCTACGAGATCGAGCGCGCGGTCATCGACGCCGACCTGGTCATCGGCGCCGTTCTCGTGCCGGGCGCGAAGGCCCCCAAGCTGATCAGCAACGAGCTTGTCTCGCGGATGAAGACCGGAGCGGTGCTGGTCGACATATCGATCGATCAGGGCGGCTGCTTCGAGGACTCCCGGCCCACCACCCACGCCGAGCCCACCTACCCGGTGCACGACACGCTGTTCTACTGCGTCGCGAACATGCCCGGTGCCGTCCCGCACACCTCCACCTACGCGCTGACCAACGTCACGCTGCCCTACGTGGTCGAGATGGCCAACCGCGGCTGGCGCGACGCGCTCCGCGCGGACAAACCGCTGGCCCTGGGCCTGAACACCCATGCCGGCCAGCTGACCTGCGAGCCGGTCGCCGAAGCGCACGGGCTGCCCTACACCCCGATCAGCGGGGTCCTCAACTGAGCCAGCCGCTCGCTGACGCGCTTCGCGGTTACCTGCAGTACCTGGTCGTGGAGCGCGGGCTGGCGGCCAGCACGGTGGAGTCTTACCGGCGCGACCTGCGCCGGTACGCCTCGGTCCTGGCCGACCGGGGCAAGACCAGGCTGGGCGAGATCACCCCGGCGGACGTGGCCGACTACCTCGCCTCGCTGCGCGAGGGGGACGCCGGGCACGCGGCGCTGGCGGTCAGCTCGGCCGCACGGGCCGTCATTGCCGTCCGCGGCCTGCACGCGTTCGCGGTGGCCCAGGGCCTGGCCGGCACCGACCCGGCCCGCGAGGTCCCGCCGCCCTCGCCACCCCGGCGGCTGCCCAAGGCGATCGCGGTCGAGGACGTGGAGCGCCTGCTCGACGCGGCCGGCCCCGGCCCCGACGACCTGTCCGCTGAGCCCCGGCTGCTGCGGGATCGTGCCCTGCTCGAGTTCCTCTACGGCACCGGGGCACGCATCTCCGAGGCCACCGGCCTCGACATCGACGAACTACAACTGGACGCTGACCCGGTGGTGCGCCTGATCGGCAAGGGCGGCAAGCACCGGGTGGTGCCGGTGGGCCGCTACGCCACGCGGGCTCTCGAGGCGTACCTGGTCCGGGCCAGGCCCGGTCTCGCCCAGCGAGCGGCCTCCCGCCGCGCCCCGGGCCGGGGAGCCACCCCCGCCGTGTTCCTCAACGCCCGCGGCGGGCGGCTTACCCGGCAGGGCGCCTGGGGCGTGCTGCACGCCGCCGCCGCCCGCGCGGGACTGCCCGAGGTGTCACCGCATACGCTGCGCCACTCGTTCGCCACCCACATGCTCGACGGCGGCGCCGACATCCGGGTCGTCCAGGAACTGCTCGGCCACGCGTCCGTCACCACCACCCAGGTGTACACCCTGATCACGGTGGACAGGCTCCGCGAGGTCTACGCCACTTCCCACCCCCGCGCCCTCGGCTAGCCTCCTTCAGCGGAAGTGACGGGTGAGCTCGTTGGCGTAGACGCGGCCCAGGGTGTCCTGGTGGTCTGCGATCCACTGGCTCAAGGCGGTCTCGCCGGTCGCGGGGCCGTCGGTGTCGGCCAGGCCGTCGGCCATGGCCTGGTACTCCTCGGCGGTGAGCAGGGTGTCGCGCAGCGCGAGGCCGAGCACCCGGGCTGCGGCCGGGATGAGCGTCCCGGGCACCCGGATCACATGGCTGCGACTGCCAACGGCGGCCCTGATCGTCTGCACGAGGGCGAGGAAGGTGGGCCGTTCGGGACCCACCGCATCGATGACCTCGGTCACCGCGGAATCGCCGGCCCGCACCGCCAGCCTGGCCAGGTCGTTCACGTGAATCGGGCGGATGCGGTACTCGCCGGTGCCGCCGACGGCGAACACCGGCAGGCGGCGCAGCAGCCAGGCGATGTTGTTGAGCAGGACGCCGTCGCCGCCGAACAGGATGGCCGGCCGCAGCACGGCGTGCGAGATGCCCAGATCGCGCAGCGCCTGCTCCACCGCGGCCTTGCCGCGGAAGTAGGGATAGGGCGAGTCGGCGCTCGGGTTGGTGATCGACACGTGCACGATCCGCCGCACCCCGGCCGCGGCGGCGGCCTGGAACAGTACGCGCGACCGGGTCACCGCCACCGGATGGTCGACATCCCCCCGGGCGAATCGCACCCAGTAGGTGTTGTACAGCGTCCCGGCGCCGCGCATCGACTCGGTCAGCGCCGCGGGATCGGCGAAGTCCAGCGGCCTGACCTCGATGCCGCCTGCCGCGGCGGCCTGCGTGCCTCGGCCCGGATGGCCGGTGAGCGTGCGCACCCGCCGGCCCGCTGCCTGCAGTTCCTGCGCGATGGCCGCGCCGGAGTAGCTGAACGCCCCGGTCACGACGTCGAAGCTGGTCATCGCGGCGAGCCGAGCGCGGCCACCAGCTCGGTCAGCGTCCGCCCTAGCGGAGCGTCCAGGGTAGCGGTAGCGTATCCGTCGCCGCGGGTCGCGCCCTGGTTGACGATCACCACCGGGCGCTGCAGCCCGGCCGCGTGCCGGACGTACCGGAACCCGGACATCACCGTGAGCGAGGACCCCAGGACGACCAGGGCCCGGGATCGCTCGACCATCGTGTAGCAGGCTTCGGCCCGCGGCCTGGGCACGTTCTCGCCGAAGAAGACCACGTCGGGCTTGAGTACCCCGTCGCAGGCCGAACAGTCGACGACCTGGAACGACTCGGTGGTCTCGTCGTCCAGGACCGCGTCCCCGTCCGGGTTGACGGTGGCCAGCCGCGCGTCCCAGCCGGGATTGGCGGCCTCGAGCCGCCGCCCCAGCTCGGTACGCGCCGTCCGCTGCCCGCACGACAGGCAGATGACCCGGTGCAGGCTGCCGTGCAGCTCGGTCACCCCGAAGGCGCCCGCCGCCTGGTGCAGGCCGTCCACGTTCTGGGTGATGATCCCGGTCAGCAGCCCGCGGCGGCTCAGCTCGGCCACGGCACGGTGACCGTCGTTCGGTGCCGCCCGGGCGATGTGCCGCCAGCCGAGGTAGCTGCGCGCCCAGTACCTGCGCCGCGCCGCGGCGCTGCCGGTGAAGACCTGGTAGGTCATCGGCTGCGCGCGGCGGGCCAGGCCGGTCGGCCCCCGGTAGTCCGGGATACCCGACTCGGTGGACAGCCCGGCGCCGCTGAGGACGAGCACCCGGCCGGAGGTGACCACATCGATCAGGGTGCCGAACGATCCGGTGGTACGCGCCTCGGAAAGCTGGGTCACGCAATCACTCTATTCAGAGCGCCGCCGCCCTGATGGCCTGGGACACGGCCGCCGCGCCTTCCCGGTCGAACAGGATCGTGTAGTGGTTCACCCCGGGGACGGCCTGCGGCCGCAGGGCCGGGACGCGTTCCTGCCACGCCTGTACGGCGTCGTGCGGGAGCACCGGCGGCGGTGCGCCGAACACCCCGGCCGGGGCGGTCAGCAGCGGCGTCGGCCTCGTCAGCCGCTGCAGCGCGTCGGCGAACGGCTTGTCCGCCAGCATGTCGCGGCCGTCGGCGCGGACCGCGTCCTCGACCGCCCGCGGCCGCAACTGGCCCGGCTCGCCGATCAGGTCGTAGCGGACGTACGCCTCGACGTCGGGGGTCCAGTGCGCGGCGAGCGCCGGATGCGCCCGCCAGAAGTCCAGGTACGCCTCGGTGCTGGGAAAGCTCTGCCCCAGCCGCGCGATCGCCGGGCCCAGGGTGGCGTCGATCACCGCGTCCGGGTCGGTACCGTCCGGCACCGGCAGCGGCAGCCCTCCGTCGACCAGCACCAGACGGCGCACCAGTTCCGGGTGCGCGTCACGCGCCAGCAGCGCGACGTAGGCGCCCATCGAATGCCCGGCGAGCACCGCCCGGACCCTTGAACCGCCGAAATGGCGCAGCACCGCCACCACGTCCCTGGCGTGCGTATCCAGGCCGAACGGGCCGGGCAGGTCGCGGCTGTGACCACGACCGCGCAGGTCAGGCGCTGCCAGCGTCCAGTCGGGTGGCATATGGCGCGCGACCGCCTGCCACGACATACCCGAAGCCGTAATTCCGTGTACGGCGACCGCCACGCGCTTGCCTGTCCCCCACAGGAGCACACGCATGTCCCCGCCGTCCACTGCCACATTTAGCAGCCGGAGTTGCATGTTTCACCCTCCAACGGTCCCGGCGCTTATGGCCGGGCCGCCCATGTATTGAGCCTATTATCCGCCCTGGAGTTGATCGTGTGATGTCAAGTTCTAGATACGGTTTACCGGCAATAGCATGCCATGCTGGACTGAGCAAGGAATGCCAGGTAAAACCAGCCATGGAGGTGGGCGGGGCATGTCTGTCGCACTTAGTTACTCGTCAGGAGAATCCGCGACGCCGTTGCTAGGCGACACGATAGGCGGCAACTTCGACGCGACGGTACGGGCGTTCGGCGATCGCGAGGCGCTGGTGGACCGGACGCCAGCGGACGGTACGGCCCGGCGGTGGACCTATGCCGAACTCGCCGCCGACGTGGAAGCGCTCGCCCTCGGGTTGCTGGAGATGGGCATCGTCACGGGAGACCGGGTCGGCATCTGGGCGCCGAACTGCGCCGAGTGGACGCTCACCCAGTACGCGACCGCGAAGATCGGCGCGATCCTGGTGAACATCAACCCGGCCTACCGCACCCGTGAGCTCGAATTCGTGCTCAACCAGTCGGGCAGCACGCTGCTCGTGGCGGCCGAGCGACTCAAGACCTCCGATTACGCCGCGATGATCGCCGAGGTGCGCCCGCGCTGCCCGGAACTGGACGCCGTCGTGCTGCTCGGCAGCCCGGAATGGCACGCGCTGCTGGAACGCGGGCGCCAGGCGGACCACGGTGCGCTCGACGCCATCAAACTGGACACCGACGACCCCATCAACATCCAGTACACCTCGGGTACCACCGGATTCCCGAAGGGCGCGACGCTATCGCACCACAACATCCTCAACAACGCGTTCTTCGTCGGCGAGCTGTGTAACTACACCGAGGCGGACCGGATCTGCATCCCGGTGCCGTTCTACCACTGCTTCGGCATGGTCATGGGCAACCTCTCCGCGACCAGCCACGGCGCGTGCATGGTCATCCCGGCTCCGGCCTTCGACCCGGTCGCGACCCTGCGGGCCGTGCAGGCCGAACGCTGCACGTCGCTGTACGGCGTGCCCACCATGTTCATCGCCGAGCTGTCCGTCCCCGACTTCGGCGACTACGACGTGTCCAGCCTGCGCACCGGCATCATGGCAGGCTCGCCGTGCCCGGTCGAGGTGATGAAGCAGGTCATCGAGCGGATGGGCATGGCCGAGGTAGGGATCTGCTACGGCATGACGGAAACCTCGCCGGTGTCCACCCAGACCCGCGCCGACGACTCGCTCGACCGCCGGGTGTCCACCGTGGGCCGGGTCGGGCCGCACCTCGAGGTCAAGGTCATCGACCCGGAGACCGGCCGGACCGTGCCGCGCGGCACCCCCGGCGAGCTGTGCACCCGCGGGTACTCGGTGATGATCGGCTACTGGAGCCAGCCGGACAAGACCGCCGAAGCCGTCGACGCGGCGCACTGGATGCACACCGGGGACCTCGCGGTCATGGACGCCGACGGCTACCTGGCCATCACCGGGCGGATCAAGGACATGGTGATCCGGGGCGGCGAGAACATCTACCCACGGGAGATCGAGGAGTTCCTCTACACCCACCCCGACATCCTGGACGCCCAGGTCATCGGCGTGCCCGACGCCAAGTACGGCGAGGAGCTCATGGCCTGGGTGCGGCTGCGCGCGGGAGTGCCCGAGCTGACCGCCGAGGCGCTGCGCGCGTTCTGCTCGGGGCGGCTGGCGCACTACAAGATCCCGCGGTACGTGCACATCACCGACGAGTTCCCGATGACGGTGACAGGCAAGGTGCGCAAGGTCGAGATGCGCGAGCGCTCGGTGGAGATCCTCGGCCTCGACGTCCCCTAGCGGCGCCCCGGTAGGCTCCGTCGGTATGAAGGTCATGATCGCCGGAGGGGCGGGATACATCGGCAGCACGATCGCCTGCGCCTGCTCGGACGCGGGGATCAGCCCGGTTATCCTGGACAGCCTGGTGACCGGCCGCCGTGAGTTCGCCGCGGATCACGCCTTCTACCAGGGCGATATCGCCGACGGCGAGCTGATCGACCGGATCTTCGCCGAGCACCCCGATATCGCCGCGGTGATCCACTGCGCGGCCCTGATCGTGGTCCCGGACTCGGTCGCCGACCCGATCCGGTACTACCGGGCCAACGTCGCCGGCAGCCTGGATTTCACCGCGCACCTGCTGCGCAACGGCTGCTCGCGGCTGATCTTCAGTTCCTCGGCCGCCATCTACCGGGCCAGCCAGGACCTGAGCGTCGATGAGGACTCGGCCATCGACCCGCAGAGCCCGTACGCGCGGACCAAGGCGATGTGCGAGGCGATGCTCGCCGACATCGCCGCGGCCCAATCCGTCCGTGTGGTGTCGCTGCGGTACTTCAACCCGATCGGCGCCGATCCCAAGATGCGCACCGGGCTGCAGCTGCGGCGGCCGACGCACGCCCTGGGCAAGATGATCCAGGCGCACGACGAGGGCGTCCCGTTCCAGGTCACCGGGACCGACTGGCCGACCAGGGACGGTTCGGGCATCAGGGACTACGTCCACGTCTGGGACCTGGCCGCGGCGCACGTCGCCGCGCTGACCCGGTTCGACGCCCTGCCCGGGCCGGTGACCGCGATCAACCTCGGCAGCGGCACCGGCACCACGGTCCGGGAGCTCCTCGCCGCGTTCAACGAGGTCGCCGACCATCCGGTCGAGGCGCGCGAGGCCGCCCGGCGGCCCGGCGACGTCGCGGGCGCCTACACCCGCGTCGGACGGGCGGAACGCCTGCTGGGCTGGCGGGCCCGGTACGGCCTCACCGAGGGCATCAGCCACTCGCTCCAGTGGGCCGCCGTGCGCGAGGAGATGCTGGCCGGGCCCGTCGCCTGACGCCGTCGTCACCCGCTGCCTCGCCCTGCTGTCCGCCCGTCCTATAAATATGAGACGGAAAGCGCACCGTGGTCATCGTTGGTGATGATCGCGAAGTTCCTGACGATAGAGATTGGTAAATGATTATATTGGCGGAAATCAGCGGACAGCGTATGATCGAACAGCTTGACAGACAGTCCCGTCTACCCGCCGCGGGGCTGTGGGGGAGCGGAGATGGGGCAGGAGCTTCAGCGACCTACGCCGGGCACGGTGGCCCGTGCCGATCCGTCATGGCCGACGGTGGCGAGCACCACCATCCGCCTCTGGTTCGACCGTCACTACGGGCGGCGGGCCGGGCACCGGAGTCTCGTCCTAATACTGAGCGCACTGGTGGCCATGGCGTTCGGGGCCGGAGTGACCCTGGCCTTCACCCAGCGGGAAGCCGCCGGTACCCACGCCGGTACCCACGCCGGCACGCATGCCCCGAACGCGATACAGGTGGCGCAGGCCGACCGGCAGAAGACCGCGGTCTGGATCGCCAGGGAAGTGGCCTCCAACATCGTCGTGGGCTGTGACCTGCAGATGTGCAACCAGCTGCAGAAGAGCGGTTTCCCCGGCGCGCGGCTGATGCAGCTGCAGCCAACCTCTCCCGATCCGCTCGGCTCGCAGCTGGTCGTCGCGACGCCGGTGATCAGGAACCAGTTCGGCGCCCGCCTGGCCAGCGTCTACGCCCCGCTGGTGATCGCCAGCTTCGGCTCGGGCGCGGAGCGCGTTGACGTCCGCTTCGTCGCGCCCGACGGCACCAAGGCCTTCGAGGCCGAGCTCGCCACGGACCGGAAGGCCCGCATCGCAGCGGGGGAGCAGCTGCTCGCCAACAATCACGTCCAGGCCCCGGCCGACGCCCGGAAGGCCTTGCTGGCTGGCCGGGTCGATCCGCGCCTGCTTGTAACGCTTGGGACACTTGCCGGCCTAATGCCGATTCAGCTGGTAGCGTTCGATGACCCTTCGCCTGGTGCGAGCCCGGACGTACCGTTGCGCGGCGCCGAAATCGGAGCTGCCACAGCGGCGGGCCTGCCAGCGATGGTCACGTTCCTGAAGGCGCAGCAAGACCGGTACGCACCCGCGGTGGCGAGCATAACTCAGATCGCTAACGGGCAACATGTGGTCACCGTGCGGTACGACGCTCCGGGTCCTCTGGGCCTGGATGGCTCATAGTGATTCAACAGCTTGGGGAGGGATCAACGTGAGGATTTCGAGAATAACGAGAAAAATCATCATGCTGCTGGCGGCGTCGACCTTGCTGCTCGGCGTGCCCGCCGCTGCCGCGTCGGCGGCGTCGTCGGCAGCCGCAGGCACCGGCTGGATCAGGCTGGCGCACCTGTCGCCGAACACGCCAGCCGTCGACGTGTACCTGTATTCGTTCGGCAATTCCAACGCGAAGATCGTGCTGCGTCATGTGGCGTACGGAACGGTGTCGCCCTACGAGGCCGTCACCGCCGGCGACTACAGCGTGGCCATGCGCTCGGCCGGGGCCGCTGCGTCGAGCCAGCCGGTCCTGTCCACCAGCGTGACGGTCAAGGCCGGTCGCGCGTACACGGTTGCGGGCATGGGACCCGAGTCGGGGCTGCGGCTGCGGGTGATGAACGACCAGCTCAACACGCCGTCCGGTAAGTCTGAGGTCCGGGTGATCCAGGCCTCGCTGAAGCAGCAGACGGTCAAGTTCACCTGCGGCGGTCAGGCCATCGTGCCCAAGGCGACCTTCGCCTCGGTGAGTTCCTACCAGGCCATCCCGGCGAACACGTGGACCATGCAGGCTATCGGCTCCGGTTCGACCGCGACGGCGCGCTTCAACATGGCCGCCGGAACCGTGCACACGATGGTCGTCCTCGACGGGGCCAACGGCCTCCAGATCGTCAACCTGGAAGACGCCGCGGGCGCCGGCCAGCCGCCGGCGGGCGGGGTCACCACCGGGTTCGGCGGCACCGCGGGGCACGGTCCGGGATCACCGGCGCCGTGGCTGGCGGTCATCGGGGCCGGCGCGCTGGTCGCCGTCGGCGGCGGCCTCAGGCTGCGCCGTCACGGGCTGCGGCGTCAGATGAACACCGGGGTCTAGGGATGCCGCTTCGCAGGCCGGCCGCGATCGCTTTCGCGGCCGGCCTGGTCGTAATCGTGGGCGGCACCGCGGGCCTGTTGCTGACCCGGCATCCGACGCCGGCCCTGCGGCCGGTCGCGGCCGGGGTGGCGGCGCTGCCCGTGCCCACCGGGCCGATCGTGGCCCCGCCGCCGTCCGCGGCGGCCCAGGTCCCCAGCCCGATCTCGCTGACCATCCCGCTGATCGGAGTGAAGACCAACCTGATCACCCTGGGCCTAGCGCCCGGCGGTTCGATGCAGGTGCCGTCTTCGACGACGGTCGCGGGCTGGTACACCGGAAGCCCGCGGCCGGGAGCCGTCGGCTCGTCCATCATCGTGGGACACATCGACTCCCACCACGGTCCCGGGGTTTTCTACCGGCTGCCCGAGCTGAGAAGCGGAAACGACGTCTTCGTCAAGCGGGCCGACGGGACCACGGCAGAGTTCCGCGTCACAGAGGTCCAGACGTACCTGAAGGATCACTTCCCGACCCAGACGGTGTACGGTCCCACGCCCGACGCGGAGTTGCGCCTCATCACCTGCGGCGGCGCCTTCGACCGCGCCACCCACCACTACCTGAGCAACATCGTCGTGTACGCCACCCAGGTCCGCTGACCCGCGAGCCCGGCGAGGACGGCTTGCGTGCGAAGCTAGGAGCATGACGCCGGAGGAGCGGTACGAGGACCTGGTGGACGAGTTCACCGGCGTGGACGGGGTGACGCCGCCGATGGGCGGCAGCGGGTTCGGCCGCGGCGCGCTGCGCTACCGCCGGAAGATCTTCGCGATGCTCGTCCGCGGCCAGCTAGTAGTCAAGCTGCCCGCGCCGCGGGTGGACGAGCTCGTCGGGGACGGTCACGGCGACCGTTTCGACGCCAACAAGGGCACGCCGATGAGGGAGTGGTTCAGCCTGGATCCCGGCTCCGCGCTGGCCTGGCCGCCGCTGGCCCGCGAGGCCCTGGACTTCGTCCGCTACCAGGGGCATTCCGCCGGGTCCCGGGGATAGCCTGATCCCGGAGGCGCCATGGACGTCGAGGTCACCGACAACCCGGACAAGGCCAGGTTCGAGATCGTCGCGGACGGCGAGCTGGCCGGGTTCGCCCAGTACCACCTGAGCGACGGCGTGATCGCGTTCACCCACACCCAGACCGACGACCGGTTCCGCGGCCACGGCCTGGGCAGCCGTCTCGTGCGGGAGAGCCTGGACGAGGCCCGCGCGCGGCACCTGGTGGTGCTGCCCTACTGCCCGTTCATGCGGAGCTGGATCGCCGAGCACCGCGAGTACGCCGACCTGGTCCCGGCCGGCCGCCGCGAACAGTTCGGCCTATAAGGCGAACCGGTCACCGCGGCTCCGATGAGTTTCCGCGACGACTCGCGTTACATCCGTATGGACTACAAACTCGAACTGGTGCTCATCCCCGTCACCGACGTGGACCGGGCGAAGAAGTTCTACCTCGACAACATGGGCTTCGTCCTGATCGTCGACACCGCGATCGGCGACGGGCAGCGGGTCGTCCAGGTCGTCCCGCCGGGCTCGGAGTGCGCGATCGGGTTCGGCACCGGGATCACCGCGGCCGCGCCCGGCTCGGCGCAGGGCCTGCACCTGGTCGTCTCCGACATCGTCGCGGCGCGCGACGAACTGTCCGGGCGCGGCGTGCCGATCGGCCCGGTGCGGCACATGGTGTCCGGGCAGTGGGTGGACGGACCGCACCCGGAGCGGGAGAACTACCAGTCGTTCGCCGACTTCGCCGACCCGGACGGCAACATCTGGCTGCTCCAAGAGGTCGACCGAAGCAAGGGCTGAGGATGGATCATTCCGCGTTCGCCGCCCTGGCCGAACGGCACCGGCGTGAGCTGCACGTCCACTGCTACCGGATGCTGGCCTCGTTCGACGAGGCCGAGGACGCGGTGCAGGAGACGTTCCTGAAGGCCTGGCGCGGCCGGTCCGGCTTCGACGGCGGGTCGCAGTTCCGCGCCTGGCTGTACCGGATCGCCACCAACGTCTGCCTGGACATGCTCCGGCGCAGCTCGCGGCGGACCTCGGCAAACTCGCATCCCGAGGTGCCGTGGCTGCAGCCCTACCCCGACCGGTTGCTCGACCAGGCCGCGCCCAGCGACGAGCAGCCCGAGGCGGTGGCCATCTCGCGGGAGACCATCTCGCTGGCGTTCCTGGCCGCGCTGCAGGTCCTGCCGCCGCGGCAGCGCGCCGCGCTGATCGCCCGCGACGTCCTCGGCTGGCCGGCTAGCGAGACCGCCGCGGCGCTCGGCACCAGCGTCGCCGCGGCCAACAGCGCCCTGCAGCGAGCCCGGACGACGATGCAGTCGCACCTGCCGGGCAGCCGTGCCGAGTGGTCCGCGCGGGAGCCCAGCGCCGAGGAGCGCGAGCTGGTCGGGCAGTTCATCGCGGCGCACGAACGGCTCGACGCCGACGCGGTCATCGCCATCGCCGCCCGGGACATCAGGGTGACGATGCCGCCGCTGCCGTACTGCTTCCAGGGAACCGAGGCGATTGCGCTGCTGCTGGCCGACGCGGCCGGGATGGGCGAATGGCGGCTCGTCCCGGCGGGCGCCAACCGGATGCCGGCCGCGGCCAGCTATCTGCGCCGGCCCGGCGACAGCGTGTTCCGCGCGTTCAAGCTCGACGTGATGCGCGTCGAGGGCGCGGTGATCGCCGAGATCACCACGTTCAACGCGGACCTGTTCCCGGCGTTCGGGCTGCAGCTCAAGCTGTAACCTTGCCGCGTGCTCGAACATGTCACGGTGACGCGGTACGTGACCCCGCTGCGCGAGGGCGGGTCGCTGCCCGCCATCGTCGAGGCGGACAACCTCGGCACCTACGTGATGAAGTTCCGCGGCGCCGGCCAGGGTCCGCTCGCCCTCGTCGCCGAGATCATCGCGGGCGAACTCGCCCGCCGGCTGGGCCTGCGCGTGCCCGAGCTGGTGCTGGCCGGGCTCGACCCCAGGATCGCCGTCAGCGAGCCCGACCCCGAGATCCAGGACCTGCTGCGGGCCAGCGAAGGCATGAACCTCGGCGTGGACTTCCTGCCCGGCTCGTTCGGCTTCGACCCGCTGGGCTGGACGGCAGAGCCGGAGTTCGCCAGCCAGGTGCTCTGGTTCGACGCGCTGGTGCAGAACGTCGACCGCACCTGGCGCAACCCGAACCTCCTGGTCTGGCACCGCAACATCTGGCTCATCGATCACGGCGCGGCACTGTACTTCCACCACAACTGGCTCACCGCCGACCCCAAGCGCCCCTTTGCCGCGGCCGAGCACGTCCTGCGCGACCGCGCCGCCGCCCTCGGCGCGGCCCACGCCGCGCTGGCCCCGCGGATCACCGCGGGCCTGCTGGCGGAGGTGACCGCGTTGGTCCCGCCGGAATGGTTCGGCGACCGCGGCGCGGATGCCTACGCCGAGCACCTGCTGCAGCGCGCCCCGATCGTGCCGGAGGTGATCCGCCCGTGACCGCTCCCGACGTCTTTGAGTACGCCCTGGTCCGGGTGGTGCCGCGGGTCGAGCGGGGCGAGGCCATCAACGTGGGCGTGATCGTCTACTCGCAGACCTTCCGGTACCTGTGTGCCCGGATCGAGCTGGACGAGCCCCGCCTGCTCGCCGTCGACCCGGCGGCCGACCTCGACGCGGTGCGGGCGGGCCTGTCCGCGTTCGAGAAGGCCTGCACCGAGGGCCCGCTGGCCGGCCGGCCCCTCGGCGAGCGCTTCCGCTGGCTCGCCGCGCCCAGGTCCACCATCGTCCAGCCCGGCCCGGTGCACAGCGGCCTCACCGCCGACCCGGCCGCCGAACTCACCCACCTCTTCGACACCCTGGTCCGCGTCCCCCCCTGACCCGCCCGGCCATGCAGCTCCAGCGACATGGCTGCCCCATCCACGCAGTATCGCTCAGGCGCGGCTGGTGCTGCAGGGAATGGAGGGCTTCCTGTGGCGTAGGCGTGCCGCTCAACGGCGGCAGCAAGCTGACCGGCAGTACGCGCCAACTGCGTGAACGCGGCATCCACTCCGTTAACACCGGCGGCGCGCGGGTCGGCAGGGTCTAGGCTCGACTGCTGTGACCGAGAACCTTGATCCTGTCGCGCACAACCGGGCTGCCTGGGACCGTGAAGTGGACCGGGGCAACGAGTGGACCCGGCCGGTTGGGCCCGATGTCATTGCCCGCGCGCGGACCGGTGACTGGTCGGTGGTCCTCATCGGGTACGAGCCCGTGCCCCGCGACTGGTTCCCCGCCGACATCACAGGGACCGTGGTGCTCTGCCTCGCCTCCGGCGGTGGTCAGCAGGGACCGGTGCTCGCCGCCGCGGGCGCGGACGTCACCGTGTTCGACAACTCGCCTCGCCAGCTCGCCCGCGACGAGCAGGTGGCCGCCCGGGACGGCCTGGCCATCAGGACCGTGCCCGGCGACATGCGGGACCTGAGCGCCTTCGCCGACGGCAGCTTCGATCTCGTCTTCAACCCGGTGTCGAACGTCTTCAGTCCCGACCTGGCTCCGGTCTGGCGGGAGTGCTTCCGCGTGCTGCGTCCGGCGGGCCTGCTGCTGACCGGGTTCCTCAATCCGGACCTGTATATCTTCGACGCCGAGGCGCTGGAAACGCGGGCGGAGTTCGTCGTCCGCTATCGCGTCCCCTTCTCCACCCTCGACCTGCCCGAGGCCGAACGCCGACGGGTCTACGGCGACGGCCCGATCGAGTACAGTCACACGCTGACCGGGCAGATCGGCGGCCAGCTCGCGGCCGGCTTCGTCCTGACCCACCTGGTCGAGGCGCCGCATCAGGCCGACGCCACCGCCCGTTACATGCCCGGGTACTTCGCCACCCGCGCCGTCAAGCCGCCCTCCGTCAAGCCGCCCGTCGCCTAGGCCCCGTAGAGCTCCGCGATCGCCGTCTCGTACCGGTCGAGCGCCCGCTCGACCGGCCCGCGCGGCGCCGACGGCAACCAGCGGAGCGCCCGCCGGAACCCGGCGTTGGCATAGCGTTCAAGCGCCCGGGCGTCGGCCGGAACGCCCATGACCATCAGATCGACCGGCCGGTCCGCGCGTGAGCGCAGCTCAGCGGCCCGCTCCAGGATGCCTTCCGGCGCGTGGTTCGGGAACCATGCGTCGCCGAACGCGAGGACCCGGTCGAGCACGCCCGGCCCGTCCCCGCCGACCAGCACCGGCGGATGGGGGCGCTGGGCCGGCTTCGGCCAGGACCAGATCCGCTCGAACTTTACGTATTCGCCCGCGTAGCTCGCTTCATCGGACGTCCAGATCTCCTTCATGGCCTCGACCCGTTCCCGCATGACGGCCATCCGCCGTCGCGGGTCGGTGCCATGGTTGGCCATCTCCTCCCGGTTCCAGCCGGCCCCGACGCCGAACTCGAACCGGCCGCCGGACAGGTAGTCGACGCTGGCCACCTCCTTGGCCGTAGTGATCGGATCCCGCTCGACGATCAGGCAGATACCGGAGCCGACCCGCAGCCGCGTGGTCGCGGCCACCGCGGCGGTCACGGCGACGAACAGGTCGAACGTGTGCGCGTACTTGCGCGGCAGCTCACGCCCGCCGGGCCACGGCGACTCCCGGCTGGCCGGGATGTGCGTGTGCTCGGGGAAGAACAGCGACTCGTGGCCGCGCTCCTCGGCGAGCCGCGCCAGGCCCGCGGGCGCGATGGCGTCGTGGGTCGGGAAGATCGCTACGCCGGTGTCCATGCGCCCAGCCTAGGCCGCGCGCCTGCTACTCGCCGAACAGCGCCTCGACCTCCACCAGCGACCGGACCAGCGTGACGCCCTCCGCGGGAAGCTGGCCGTCCAGGTCGCCGCGGACGATCTGCGCGGTGCGGATACCCGCGGCCACGCTGCCCGCACAGAAGCGCGCCTGGTCATCCACGAACACGGCAGCCTCCGGGTCCACCCCGAGCCGGCCGAGAGCGTGCCGGAATATCTCCGGCTCCGGCTTGGCCGAGCGCACCTCGCAGGACAGCACCAGTTCGTCGGCCAGCCGGTCCACCCCGGTCGCGACCAGCATCGCGCGGGTGTTCTCGGTGCAGTTGCTCACGATCGCGATCTTGATACCGCGATCGGAGAGCCTGGTCAGGAACGGGATCACGTCGTCGTAGAGGCGAGCGTTCGCGAGCAGTAGTTCCTGATCCCGGCGTACCATCTCGGCGATCAGGTCATCGGTGGCTTGCGCTCCGCAGCTCGCCATGATCTGGCGGAACGCCTCGGCCTTGGACAGCCGGCCGTCGTTCAACATGGGGCCGACCAGGGTGTATTCCTGTTCCCAGGCGGCCGGCGGGATCCGGGCCAGGGCCGGGACGCCCTGCCTGAGCGGGGTGAAATCGCAGGTCACGATGGTGTCGTAGGCGTCAACGAGGCATGCTTCGAGCCGGGGCACGCCCCTAGCCTACGGGCCGGAGCCGACGCCGATGGCGGCGAGGCGATCGCGTTCGTCCGGCGTCAGCCGCTCCGCCAGCGCGAGCGCCCCGAGGTTGGCGCTGACCTGCTCCGGACGCGTCGCCCCGAACAGGACCGTGGTCACCGAGGGATCCAGCAGCGCGAACGCCATCGCGAGGCTCGCCGGGTCGGCACCGATGTCCCTGGCCAGGGCGGCCAGGTCACGACCGGCCGCGACCGCGGACGCCCACTGCGGCTGGTCGAGCGTGCCCGCCGCCCGGCCCGCGCCGGGATCCTCGTCGTACTTGCCGGTCAGGATGCCACCCGCCAGCGTGTAGGACGCCACGATGGCCACGCCGCGATCCGCCGCCAGGCGGCGCATCGCCGGATCGTCGACGATCTCCCGGCGCACCAGGCTGTACGGCGGCTGGGTCGCCACCGGACCGGGGACGCCCTCGCGGTCGGCGATCTGCCAGGCCCGCTCCATCAGGTCCGGGGGCCAGTTGAACGTCCCCCACGCCCGCGCGGCGCCCGCGCGGATCAGCCCGGTGACCATGCCGACCACATCGTCGAGGTCCACTCCCGTCGGCGGCAGGTCGGAGTAGATCAGGTCGACGTGGTCCAGGCCCATCCGGGCCAGGGACCCCGCTAGCTCCTGGCCCGGCGACTGGTCGGGCCAGAACTCCCACCAGAGCTTGTTGGACACGACTACCTCGTCCCGGCGCCAGGCTGAGGCGCGGAACAGCTCGCCGAAGACCACCTCCGAGTACCCGGTCGGCAGCGGCGCGTGCCCGGTCTCGTCGTTGTAGCGCGCGTCGTCGAGGAAGTTGATGCCGGCCTCGCGCGCGGCCCGCATGACGCGGACGCCCTGGTCGCGGCTGATCCGCTCGTAGGTACGCCAGGACCCGAGCGCCAGCCTGCTCACCCGCAGGTCACTGCGGCCCAGGGCGCTCATCGGCATGGAGGGTGAGCTCACGCCGCCAGCGTAACGGTCATTCGTACCGCCGCGCGGCTTCCTCGTCATCGCCGCAAACGGGACAATGAGAAATCACCGGCTTCGCCAGGTGCGGATGGCCGTGATGAAATAAGAACACGTTCCAGGGAAGGGCGGGGTCATGACGGTTGCCGGTACGGACGATATCGACCTGTCAGCCAACGAGTTCTGGGCGTTGCCGCTGGCCGAGCGGGCGGCCGCCTTCGCCCGGCTCCGGTCCGAGCCGCGGCCGCGGTTCTTCGCCGAGCCGGAGGTCCCGTTCAGCGATCAGGGCCCGGGCTACTACGCCCTGGTCCGCTACGCGGACGTGGTCGAGGCGAGCAAGCATCACGAGGTGTTCTGCTCAGGGAAGGGCGCGACCAACATCCCGGACCTGCCGGCCGAGTTCAACGAGTACTTCGGCTCGATGATCAACATGGACGATCCCAGGCACGCCCGGCTTCGCCGGATCGTGTCCCGGGCGTTCAGCCCCCGGCTGATCGCCAAGTTCGAAGAGGACGTGCGCCGTGTGGCCGCCTCGGTCGTCGACGACCTGGTGGCCACCGGGCCGTGCGACTTCGTGCCGAACGTCGCGGCCAGGCTGCCGCTCAAGATCATCTGCGACATGATGGGCATCCCCGGCGACCAGTACGACATGGTCCTGGCCAACAGCAACATCATCTTGTCCGGGGCCGACCCGGAGTTCCTCTCCGATGACATGGACCAGGCGGTGCTCCAGCTCCTCGGCGCCGGCCAGGCGCTCGCCGGCCTGGTCACCGCGCTGGCCGCCGACCGCGCCGCGGCGCCCCGCGAGGACCTGGTCTCGGCGCTGGTGACCGCCAACATCGACGGCGAGCAGCTGACCAGCGCCGAACTCGCCTCGTTCTTCATCCTGCTGGTGGTGGCGGGCAACGAGACCACGCGCACCGCACTGTCGCACGCGCTGATGCTGCTCACCGAGTACCCCGATCAGCGGGCCCTGCTCCTGGCCGACATGGAGAACCGGCTCGAAGGCGCGGTCGAGGAGATCGTCAGGTACGCCTCCCCGGTCGTGTTCATGCGGCGGACCCTCACCCGGGACTACACCATGAACGGCCAGGACTACCGCAAAGACGACAAGGTGGTGCTGTACTACTATTCGGCCAACCGCGACGAGGACGTGTTCGGTGACCCCGAGCGCTTCGACATCACCCGCTCGCCCAATCCGCACGTCGGGTTCGGCGGTGCCGGGCGGCACTACTGCCTCGGCGCCCACCTGGCCCGCCGCGAGCTCAGGGTGATGCTGCGCGAGCTGCTGACCCGCGTCCCGGAAATCACCGCGGGCGAGCCTGACCGGCTGCTGTCCAGCTTCGTCAACGGCATCAAGCACCTGCCCTGCGACTTCAGCCGGTTTGCCACCTGATCAGGTCGGCCAGGCTGGCCGGCCAGACCAGCTCGTCGGTGGCGTCAAGCTCCGCCAGCGTCCACCAGTGCCACGCCGCGATCCCGTCCGAGACGTGCATGGCCGCCACCTCGCCCAGGCCGCGGCGGCCGGTTTCCACCCGGGCCAGGTAGAACCGCTCGTGCTGCCGTACCATCGCGTCCGCGTACTCCATGATCCGCACATGCTCGTAGACCTCGGGTCCGATCGGCACGTCCGTCCAGCCGGTCTCCTCGGTCAGCTCCCGCCGGGCCCCGGCCGGGTAGTCCTCCCCGTCGTCAAGGCCGCCGCCCGGAGTGCACCAATGCCGTCCGTTCGGCGGCGCTTCGTCATACCGGAACAGCAGTACGCGGTCCTCCGGATCGAGCACGATCACCCGACCGGCCCGCCGCAGCCGCAACTCCTCGGAACCTGGCACGTAGTAACGATAGCCACCCGGCCGCGCCGCATCCCGCCGTAGACCGGGCCGAACGGGCCGCGGTTCCCGCTTCGGCCACCCTGCTTGCCTCGGGATCTGAAAGACTCCGTCCATGGCGGACCTCGACGAGCTGAGGATCCCTGTGGCGATGCGGGCCGTGGCAGGGGCGATCATCGTGCTGACGGACGAAGTATGTGCGGACGTGCTGGACGAGGAGTACGCGAGCCTCGCCCGGAAGGTGGTGGCGAAACTCGCGCGCAAGCGGCCTCCACCGATCCAGTCCGGCCGGGCCCCGACCTGGGCGGGCGCGGTCGTCTACGCACTGGGGCAGGTCAACTTCCTGTTCGACTCCTCCACCAAGCCGTACGCGACAGCGGACGATCTGAGCGCGGCGTTCGGTGTCGCCAAGTCCACGCTGGGCGCGAAGGCCAAGCAGGTCCGTGACCTGACGAAGATGGACTACGGGACGCCGGAGTTCCTGCGCGAGGACATGGTCGACGCGAGTCCCATGGTCTGGTTCGTCCAGGTAGACGGCCTGATCGTGGACGCCCGCGAGCTTCCGCCGCAGGTCCAGGCGCAGGCCTTCGACCTGGGTGTCATTCCCTACATCCCCGCGCTCGGCCGCGACGGCACCGCAGAGTGGCTCAGGCAAACCAGGCGCGCCTAAGACCCTGGCCGCCGAGGCTAGGTCTCAGGCCGGCCACCCCTTCGCGCGGCCAGGGAGCCAGGACATGAGCGTCTCACTTGCCGAGCACAGGCTAGGCGGCCTGCGCTGGATCGTGCTGAACGGCCCGGACCGCGAGGCGTCCGGCGCGCTAGGGGAGCATGTGCGAGGGGAACTGGCCGCGCTGGCCGAAGCCTGGCCGGCGCTGCCCCGGCTGCGCCGTCACGTGTCCGGCCCGCCCGGCCGCGATCTGGCGGCCGCGGCCCGCCGGGCCACCGCGGAATCCTTCCCCGCCGAGTGGGCCGAACTGGCCGCGTTCGCGGCCGGGGCCGGGGTGCAGTTCGACGACCTGGTGCTGCTGAACCTGCGTGGCGACCTGGGCCTGGTCGACGGCGGTATCGGGTGCAGCGACCTGGGGTGGCGAGGGGAGCGGTCGGTCGTCGCGCACAACGAGGACGGCGCGCTCGAAGACGTCGGCCGCTGCGCGCTGCTCACGATGACCGGAACCGGCCGCCCGGCCGTCACCGCCTTCTGGTATCCCGGCTTCGTGCCGGCCAACGCGTTCGCCCTGACCGGTGACGGCCTGGTGTGGACCGTCGATCACCTCCCGGTCGCCGCGCCAGGTCCGGGAGCCGGCCGCCACTTCGTCGGCCGCGGGCTGCAGCGGACGGCGCGGACGGTCGACGACGCCGTCGGCTACCTGCGGTCGCGGCCGTCCGCGGGCGGCTTCGCCTACACGATCGGCGACCAGGCGGGCCGGGTGGTGAGCGTCGAGGCCGCGGCCGGCCACCACGCGGTCACCGAAGCCGGGCCCGGCGGCCGCTCGCTGCTGTGGCACACCAACCACGGCCGCTACCTGTCCGGCGCCGAGCCCGAGGCCCACGGCACGAGCGCCACCCGCGGCGCGACACTGGACGCCCTCGGCGTCCCGGCGACCGATCCCGGCCCGTCCTGGTTCCTGGACGTCCTCACCGGCTCGCCACCCGGCGGCGTCCGCTCCGACCCCGGGCCGGACGGCCGCGGACTCACCACTTTGTGCACGCTCGTCGCCGACCTGACCGGGGGCGAAGCCGTGATCGCCGCGCGCGGCGAGCCGCCGGTCGCGATCCCGCTGGCCGACCTGGCCGAGGGCAACCCCCGCGCCCAGTCCAATATTGAAACAGCCGACCGCGCTCGGGATAACTAACGTCGGTTCAATGAAAGCCCTCGTATACCACGGACCGGGCCAGAAGGCGTGGGAAGACGTCCCCGATGCAGCCATCAGGGAACCTACCGACGTCGTGGTCAAGGTCGACACCACCACGATCTGCGGCACCGACCTGCACATCCTGCACGGTGACGTGCCCGCCGTCACCGACGGCCGCATCCTCGGCCACGAGGCCGTCGGCACGGTCACCGAGGTCGGCGACGCCGTCAAGGGATTCAGCGTCGGTGACCGCGTGCTCGTCCCCGCCATCACCAAGTGCGGCCGGTGCGAGTACTGCCAGCGCAGCATGCCGTCGCACTGCCAGACGGTCGGCGGCATCGGCTGGATCTTCGGCCACCTGATCGACGGCACCCAGGCCGAATCGGTCCGCGTCCCCTACGCCGACACCTCGCTGTACGCGGTGCCGGCCAGCGTCACCAACGAGCAGGCCATCTTCCTCGCCGACTCGCTGCCCACCGGCTACGAGGTCGGCGTGCTCGCCGGAAAGGTCCGCCCGGGCGACACCGTCGCGGTGGTCGGCGCCGGCGCGGTGGGCCTGTCCGCCATCTTGACCACCGGCCTGTGGGGCGCCTCCCGGGTCATCGCGGTCGACACGAACAAGTTCCGGCTGGACACGGCGCGGGACTTCGGCGCCACCGACACCGTGGAAGCCAGCGACAACACCACCGCCGACGTCCTGGCCCTGACCGACGGGGTCGGCGTCGACGTGTCGATCGAGGCGGTCGGCTACCCCGAGACCCTGCTGACCGCCGCGTCCCTGGTCCGCCCGGGCGGCACCATCGCCAACATCGGCGTGCACGGCGTCCCGGTCTCCCTGCCGATGCAGGACATGTGGATCCAGAACGTCACCCTGACCATGGGCCTGGTCGACACGGTGTCCATTCCCACCCTGCTGAAGATGGTGGCCAGCGGCCGCATCCCGGCGGAGAAGATGGGCACCCACTCGTTCACCTTCGCGCAGATGGACGAGGCCTACGACGTGTTCTCCAACGCCGCCGAGAACTCCGCCCTCAAGGTCGTCATCACCCCGTCCTGACTGTGAGCCGCCGGGAGCCTCACCAGTCGGCGGGCATGCGGATGCAGCTGTGAAAGGCGTGGTCAGCGGGACGCCCCGGCGCTGTACTCCACGGCGGCCTCCTCGCGGGCCGGGGCCGGCCGCCCGGCGGCCGCCTGCCCGCCCGGTCGGCGCGGCAGCAGCGTGGTCAGCGCGGCCGAAGCCAGCACGACAGCGGCGTTGATCGCCATGGCCACCTCCATGGCCGAGACGGAACTGGCCCGGATGGATCCCGCGGGGCCTAGCCGGGTGTAGAACACCGCGCCGATGACCGCGACCCCGCTGGCCACGCCGAACTGCTGGGCCGTGGTGAGGATCCCGGCCGCCGCGCCGGCCCGCTCCGGCGGCACGTGCGACAGCGCGGCCCCGATCAGCGACGGCAGCGCCATGCCCTGGCCGAGGCCGATGAGCGCGGTCGCGGGGGCGAGATCCCAGCCCGTTAGGTGCCCGCCGTAACGGACGCCGGTGAGGACCAGGGCGATCGTGCCGAGCACGTCAAGGCCGGCCCCGAGCGTGATCGACCACGGCCCCAGCCTGGCCGCCAGCCGCGGCCCGAGTATCGACATCGTGGTGAAGGCCAGGGCCAGCGGCCCGGCTTCCAGGCCCGCGCGCAGCGGCGACTGGCCCAGGCCCGCCTGCAGCAGCAGCGTCAGCACGAACATGAAGCTGCCGAAGAAGAAGACCAGGGCGAAGTTCACCGCGGTCCCGGCCGAGAACGCCCGGTCGCGGAATAGCGGCAGGTCGAGCAGTGGCTCGCCGCCCCGGCGGGTCAGCCGGCGCTCCCAGGCCAGCGTGAGCGCGAAGACCGGGACGCAGGCCGCCAGGCAGACCCAGGTCCAGGCGGGCCAGCCCTCGTCGTGGCCCAGGGTCAGCGGCACCAGCGCCAGCGCCACGGACGCCGAGACGCCGACCGCGCCGAGCGGGTCAAGCCGGGGCCTGCGGTGACCGCGTGCCTGCGGCACCACGAGCGCCGCGGCGACCAGCGCCGCCGCGCCCACCGGCACGTTCACCAGGAAGATCGCGCGCCAGCCGAGGCCGAACACGTCCGCCTGCAGCAGCAGGCCGCCGAGAATCTGGCCGGACACGAAGGCCAGCCCCATCGTGACGCCGAACCAGGCCAGCGCCCGGCTCCGCTCCGGTGCCGGGAACGTCGCGGTGATCAGCGCCAGCACCTGCGGCACCATGGCCGCGCCGGTCAGCCCCTGCAGCAGCCGGGCGCCGACCAGTTCGGCGGGGGACTGGGCCAGGCCGCACAGCAGGGAGGCGACGGCGAAGGTGGCCACGCCGATCATGAACATCCGCCGGTACCCCACCAGGTCGCCCAGCCGGCCGCCGGTCACCATGCCGCTGGCGTACATGAACGCGTACCCGCCCACGATCAACTGCAGGGCCGCGTCGCTGACGTGCAGGTCACGCTGCAGCGAGGGGGCGGCCACGTTCACCACCCAGATGTCGAAGCCCGCCATGAACGTGGCCAGCAGCACAACCGGCAGCATCAGCCAGCGCCGCGAGTCGGGCCCGGATGCGGTATCCGTCACGGACAAGGTGTTCGACATAGATCGAACTGTACGACAGATGTCGAACCCCTCGCAAATCTGCCCTATGCTGGGAGCGTGATGGACGACGTCGTCGAGCCGGCCGCCGATGAGATGCTGCTGCCGAGGGTGCTGGCCGCGCTGGCCGACCCGCACCGGCTGGCGACCGTCCGCTTCCTCGCTAGCCACGGCGAGTCGTGGTGCGCCCAGGTCAGGCAGGAGGCCGGGCTCGAGCTGAGCAAGTCGACCTTCTCCCACCACCTGCGCATCATGCGTGAGGCCGGCCTGGTCACCAAGCGCATCCAAGGCGCCAGGGGCTACGCCCAGCTGCGCAAGGAAGACGTCGACCGCCGCTTCCCCGGCCTGCTCGATTCGGTCCTCAACGCCGACAACCCGGCCCTGATCTGACTACCAATTGCAGGCAGTAAGGTCCTTATGTGGACACGGCGTTTTCGGCGGATGAGCTTCGCGATGCGGCCCGGCTGGCCCGCGACTGCGCAGTCATGGGACATGCCGTTACGCTGGCCCGCTGGATCGGGGCAGGCCAGCGTCCGGTGACAGCGGGGCAGGTGCTGCGCAAGGCTGACCTGCCCGCCGCGGGTGCTGCTCTCGGGGTGGACGTGCCGTCGAAGCTGCGGACGATGGCCGACATTCCGGCGCTGCGCCGGCCCTGGTGGGCAGCCGTCGGGGCCGGGCTGCTGCAGATCCGCGACGGGCAGGTGACCGGAGGTCCGGCGCTGGAGCACTGGCCGCCCGGCGACGCGGACCTGCTGGCCGGATGGCTGGCGGGCCTGCGTGCCGTGTGCGCGGCGGAGTCGCGTCCGCACGACGAGGACAGCGTGCGTCTGCTGGCGCTGGCGCTGCTGATGGTGATCGGCCAGAAGGGCGCGCCGCTCACAGTTCGCACATGGAGCCTGGTGAGCGCCGCACTGTATGACCTTTGCGACAGATATGACAAACACCTCTCTGAGGTGGGTAGTGCGGCCTACAGGTATCACGGTCTGGATGCCAGAACGCCGCTGACTGGCCTGGTGTCGCTGCTGGCCGGGTTCGGCGCGGTGGGTGGCGATCACGGCAAGGCTGTCATCACCTCGCTTGGCCGCTGGGCGGTCGCGCACCTGGCGGACGGTCTGTCCGGCCCGGCCGATCCGGCCCTGCCCGCCGCCGAGATGATCGCGGAGATTACCCGGTTCGGCGACGACGAGCAGCAGCATCGCGCCGCCCGGAAATGGCTGGCCGGGCGCGGCGCCGCCCGGGCCGCCCGCGAGATCCTCGCCGCGGCCGAGAGCATGTCGCCGCTGCGGCGCAGCGTAGCCGTCGGCCTGCTGGCCAGGCTGGACGACGACATGCTGCCCGCCGTGCGGGAGGCGGCGGTGAGACCACACGTTGGCCCGCACGCTCGCGCCATGCTGGCCGCCTGGGACAATGGCCCGGAGCTTGGTGAGGCGGACCGGGAATGGCTGGCGGTGGAGGCGGCTGCGGCCGCCCTGGAGGAACGGGGCCCGGACGAGGCACTCAGCCGCGTCTGGGAAAGCCTGCCAGGGGCCGATCTGGACAAGCGCCTGGCGCACGTGCGGGCTACCGGTCATCCGGATGCCGATGCGCTGGCCCGCTCGGTGGCGCAGTTTGCCGCCTCCGGTGCGCCGCTCAGCATCGACCAGGTGGCGCAGCTGAAGGTCTCGCTCATGGACTTCCGGCCGCCGATCTGGCGGAGGGTACTGCTCCCGGTCACCGCCACCCTGGCCGACCTGCATGTGGTGATCCAGGTCCTGTTCGGCTGGGATGGCGACCATCTGCACCTGTTCCAGGTGGGGAAGAAACAGTACAGTGGTCCGTTCATGCACCTGGAGGAGACCGGATACGACGACGAGGTCCGGGTACGGGATGCCACGTCCGCCGCGAAGAAGATCACGTACACCTACGATCTCGGCGAAGAATGGCGGCACGAAATCACCTTGGAAAAGACGCTCGCGCGTGACCCCGGTCAGGACTACCCGCTCTGCGTCGCCTTTCACGGAGACTCTCCGGTCGAGTACTGGTCCGAGGACGACGACGACCCGGCCGAACCCGAGCCGTTCGATCTGGCCGACGTCAACCGCAAGCTAGCCGCGCTCGGCCGAGGGCCGGAGTAGCCGACGTCGTGAGCAGCAGGAGCCTGAAGTCCAGGGTCGCGGCGGCGGCCGCAGAGGCCCTGGCCCGGCAGGGGTTCGTCACGCCGGTCGACGTATGCCTCGGTCTCGGCTGGCTGCACGCCAGCAACGTAGACGATTGGCGGCACGGCCGGGTGGACGACCTCGAGCGCTACCTGCCGGTGGACGGCGACAAGATCACCGAGCTCATCGTCTGCCTGGACCGCTGGGCCAGGGAACGCGCCCTGCAGCGAACCGAGGCGGAGTACGTCTCGGCCACCAGAAGCCGCCGCCCGCTTCGCTTCTTCACCGGCGCTCCCGAGGTGCTGGAGGAAGCGTGGCGGACGCGCTGGGTTTCGCGCGACCTTCCCGCGCAGAAGCGCGAACGCATCACGAAGGCCCAGGACTCGCCGCCCGACCTGGTTGTCGTCCAGCCGGTCAGGGACTGGACCTGCGCGCAGTGCCAGGGCACGGGCGACCTGCTCATCATGGATGACGCGGGTCCGCTGTGCCTGGCCTGCGCCGACATGGACCATCTGGTCTTCCTGCCGTCGGGCGAGGCCGCGCTAACCCGGCGGGCGAAGAAGGCCAGCGGCCTGTCTGCCGTGGTGGTGCGGTGGAGCCGGACGCGCAAGCGATACGAGCGGCAGGGCCTGCTGGTGGAGAACGCCGCGCTCGAGCAAGCGGAACAGCAGTGCCTCGCCGACTCAGATGCCCGGATGCGGCGTCGTGAACGGGACCGGGAGCGTCGTGCCGCCGCTGACGTCGAGTTGCAGGCCACCATGATCAAGGAGATCAGGCGGCTGTTCCCGCGTTGCCCGGCCGGCCGTGCGGAGGCGATCGCCCGGCACACCAGCCTGCGGGGCAGCGGGCGGGTGGGACGTTCGGCGGCTGGGCGATCACTCGATGAGGAGGCCCTCACGATGGCGGTAGTGGCCTCGGTGCGGCACGAGGACAGCGACTACGACACGCTGCTGATGTCTGGCGTCGGCCGGGCCGAAGCCCGCGACCTGATACGGCCGGCCGTCGACCGCATCCTCGCCTCATGGTCGTAACGGCCGCAGCCGAGAGTCGCCGATGTCCTGGCCCGCCGCCGCCAGCTGATGCTGAACGGCGATGCCGACGGCCTCGCTGACCTGTTCGCGCCCGATGCGGTGATCGAGTTCTCCTTCCACGGCCCGCCGGGCACGCCCGTGCGGCTGGAGGGCCGGGAGGTGATCCGCGAGTACTCGCGCCAGGTCATGGCGTCGC
>WNGE01000285.1_pt1 | contig 86195 bp, 86 predicted proteins | sample 5400651 | NCBI WGS metagenome assembly WNGE01 (sample SAMN13153370, study PRJNA577476) | soil metagenome | isolation source: 60 cm soil or saprolite under grassland replicate 2 | place: USA:California | collected 2016-06-15 | reverse complement strand
GAAATAACTCGGTTTCTCACAGAACACACCAAGTTTCCAAATGTGCCGGCGTTTATCGGCGCAATCGAATATCGCCGTGCTAAAGCGGAACCGACTGTGGTATGTCTGCTACAGAGCGCCGTTACTAACGAAGGTGATGTCTGGTCGCTCACGCTGGACGCGGTCGGCCGCTATTACGAGCGGGTACTTGGTCGCAAAGCCGATCTTCAGAATGAAATCGCGCCCCCGGGAGCGCTGCTCGATGAGCTTTTCGGTGGCGTTTATCCTGAAAAAATGAAGCTGCTCGGGCAACGCACTGGCGAACTGCATCTCGCACTCGCCTCGTATCCGGATGACCCAGCGTTCCAGCCCGAGCCATTCAGCGCGATGGCGCAACGCTCTGTTTATCAAAATATGCGGGCATCGTTGCGACGCGCGTTTACCCTTTTGGAAAAGAAATTATCCGATCTTCCGGCGACCTTCCGCGACGAGGCGAAAGAAGTGCTCGGTGCGGAACAAGAGATCCTCGCGCGCGAAAAACGACTGCTCGATCGTCGCACAAATGCCGCAAAAATCCGGATTCATGGCGACTATCATCTTGGTCAATTGCTTTATACCGGAAAGGACTTTGTCATTTTGGACTTCGAAGGCGAACCAGCGCGACCGCTTAGCGAACGCAAACTGAAACGCTCCGCGCTACGCGATGTCGCAGGCATGATGCGATCGTTCCAATACGCCGCCTACAGCGCGCTGTGGCAACCGGCCATGCGCAAAGAAGACGTGCCATTTTTGGAACGCTGGGCCGATCTCTGGTATCGCCACATGGGCAGTGTCTTTCTACAGAGCTATTTGAAGACAACCGGCACTGCTATCTTCATTCCGCAAAACAGCGAAGACCTCCAAATCATGCTCGAAGCCTATTTGCTGGACAAAGCAGTTTACGAAATCGGCTACGAGTTAAACAATCGGCCTGGCTGGGTCGTCATTCCCGTCCGCGGCATCAAGCACATTTTGAAATCGGTCTGAGCGGTATCTTTCCAGTGCCGAGAGGTACGAAAGAAAATAGCTCAACGTTTTTGAGGCTGGGTTTGTGGATTGCCTGAGCATCAGTGCCAAAGGGACGGAAGAATCTGAGCTACGATCAAAAAATTTGGCAGCTTGCAAAACACGCTTATAGGTTCGATTTGAACGTAACCCTATGAATCAACATCTCGACCAAATCGACAATGACATCGCTTACAAACATCTGTTGAAACACCCATTCTATCTCGCGTGGACACGCGGTGAGCTAAGCAAGGCGGCGCTGATGGATTACGCGCGGCAGTACTATCATCATGTCGCAGCGTTTCCGACGTATCTGTCGACTGTGCACGCGAAATGCGACGATCAGGCGATCCGCAAACAATTACTCAATAATTTGATCGATGAGGAAGCTGGATCTCCCAATCATCCCGATCTTTGGAAAAAATTTGCGGACGGTCTCGGCGTCGAAGACGCCGAGCTGGCGCGAACCGAGAAGGAACCAGAGACGAAAAAGTTGATAGACACGTTCCGCTCGGTTTGCGGCCAGGGATCAACTGCGGAAGGTCTCGCGGCTCTTTACGCGTACGAGAGTCAAATTCCGTCGATCTGTGAATCTAAAATCGATGGACTGAAGAAGCATTATGGATTCACCAAGCCCGAGCATTACGAATATTTTACTGTCCACATCGAAGCGGACCGCGAGCATTCCGCCGCCGAGCGTCAAATGCTGAGTCGTCACCTTGACGCCCAGAATTTCGAATCAGTGAAAGTCTCGGTGAATCGCGTTCTCGACGCGCTTTGGGATATGCTCTCAGGCGTTTGCCGCCGTCACGCTATCGTGTGCTGATTGATGTTGCTCCTGGCGCTTCACACAACCACCGCTACAATGTTATCGCGGACGCAAGACAAGGAAGGAGCGCATCCGACCGCGACACACTGACAAAACCTGCGGCTTGCTGGGATCAAGTGAGCCAACGATCTTGTTGTAATCCGCAACCGATGTGACCGGTTGTTGATTGACTTCCTCGATCACATCGCCTTTTCGCAATTCCGCGACTCCACTGTCAGGATCGACGCCGTTGACCACAACCCCTTGCACATTGGCAGGCAGATCGAGTTGCTGCGCTGTTTCTGGAGTCAGCTCTTCCACGTGAATTGACGCGAGAGGTCCGCCGGCGGCTTCTTGATCGTTCGGTTGCCCGGGGCGTTGTGGCTGCGGCTGTGGCCGGCTTTGTGGAGGCGTGACACCCGAACTTTGATAATCAATCGGTTGCTCTTTGATCTGCGTTTTCACCTTGAGCGGTTGTCCGCCGCGCATGATGTCGAGCTCCACTTGCTTGTTCAATGGCGTCTGGGCCACGAAGGTCCGCAGCGAGTTGAAATTCTTCACATCACGCCCGTCGAATTTGTGGATGACGTCACCGGGCTGAACGCCTGCCTGGGCTGCGGGCGATCCAGGCGTCACGCCCGCGACCGTCACCCCATCCGTCGTATCCGAGCTAGTCTCATCGGTTTGTAACGCCCGCGCTTGGATGCCAAGGTAACCGCGAATGATTCGGCCTTGCTTCAACAAGCTTTCAAGTGCAGTGCGAACAGTATTCGATGGAATTGCGAAGCCGATTCCCTGAGAGCCGCCAGTGGTCGAGGCGATCGCTGTGTTAATCCCGATCACTTCGCCCCGCAAATTGATCAGCGGTCCGCCGCTATTGCCCGGATTGATTGCAGCATTCGTCTGAATCAAATCGCCGAAGGAATCCCGCCGGTTTGGTCGCCCTTTCGAGCTAATGATTCCGTCTGTGACGGTTTCCTCGAATCCAAACGGATTGCCGATAGCCAGAACAAAATCTCCCGGCTGCACTGTGTCCGAGTCAGCAAGTTTGAGCGGTTTTACGCCCAAGTCGTCAATCTTGAGCACTGCTAGATCAACGTCAGAGTCCGCACCGACTAACCGCGCTTTCTTCGTCTGCCCATCGCTCAATTGCACCTCAATCTGATCGACCTGGTTTCCTTCCCTATCGGTCACCACGTGGCTGTTGGTGATGATATGGCCTTCGTTTGTCACGATCACACCGGAGCCAAGGGAGTTTTGCACGAGAGTCTCATCCCGCGGACTACGAAATTGCCGCCGGTTACGAAAGAAAAACTCGAATGGATCAAGCTCGTATTGACGCTGGACGGCAACCTTGGTGGACGTTTTCACGGCCACAACTGACGGGATCACGCTTTTGACGAGTGCGCGCCGCTCCCGGTTCAACGCCTCCAGCGACGGGACTTGTTTTGGGTCCACGCTCGGATTCGACGCTAGCGTGTACTTTTCCGGCTTTCGGGCGGATGGCAGATTCAAGCCGCCATGCTTCAGGCGGTAGTCGTAGAGCAGAGAAATTCCCGCGCTAACCAGCAGAACAAAAAGCAAAAATTTCGCAAAGTTTTTCATTAACTAACGTTAGAAAAGGTTCGTCCCTGTTGTTCGACAATTAAACGCCGGAAACGTTGATTCTCAGGCAATTCCAAACGGGGGTCCCTCTCCAAAATCGACACGGCCGCTGCGCGCGCGCGCAGCATCAAGTGCGCGTCGGTCCTTAAGTTACCGATCTTAAGCGCAGGCAGCCCGCTCTGGGCCGTCCCAAGCAGATCGCCCGGCCCGCGCAAGTCCCAGTCTGCTTCCGCCACTTTGAAGCCGTCACTTGTCCTTTCTAAAACGGCAAGTTTTTCCGAAGCCTCTTTTGCTTGGGCCGAAGTAAGCAAGATGCAATACGACTTGTGCTCTCCGCGGCCGATTCGTCCCCGAAGCTGATGGAGTTGCGCCAGGCCAAAACGCTCCGCGTTTTCAATGAGCATCACCGTCGCGTTGGGAACATCTACACCGACCTCAAGCACGGTGGTGCTGATCAGCGCGTTTGTATCGCCGCGGCGAAAACGTTCCATGATCTCTTGTTTCTCCGGCGCTGGAATTCGACCGTGAAGTAGATCGCAGCGGAACGGACGCAAACGTTCCCGCCACAATTCGTACTCGGTGGCGGCGGCTTTTGCATCGAGCTTTTCACTTTCATCGATCAACGGATAAATCACATACACCTGGCGACCGGCCTCCAACTGAGTTCGCAAAAAGGCAAGTACCTCGCCGAGCTTCGACCCATCGCGCACAGCCGTAACGATTTTTCCCCGGTTCCGCGGCATCTCATCGATCATCGAGACATCGAGGTCGCCGTAAATGGTCATCGTTAGCGTCCGCGGAATCGGGGTAGCGGTCATCACCAGTACGTCGGGCGCCGGTTCGCGCGCGCTCAACTGAGCGCGCTGTGCAACACCGAACTTATGCTGCTCATCAATCACAACGAGTCCGAGGTTTGTAAATGAGACTCTGTCATACAGCAAGGCGTGCGTTCCGATGACGATTTGCGGTTCCTCGCGCGCCGAGTCTCCGGGACTATTGAAGAGTGGCAATGGCCCGCTTTCCTCCTGCCGGGCGGCTGTTCGCAATGCCATCCGGACGCCCAGGGGCTCGAGCCACCGCCGCAAGACATCATTATGTTGCTCCGCCAGAATTTGCGTAGGCGCCATGAACGCGGCCTGATAGCCGCTCTCGACGGCAAGTAGCATTGCCGCTATGGCGACAACGGTTTTTCCCGAGCCCACGTCGCCCTGTAACAAACGATTCATCGGATGACTCGCCACCAGGTCGCGCCGGATTTCACCAATCACTTTGGATTGCGCCGCAGTTAACTCGAAGGGCAACGACTTCAGAAAGCTGTCGCGCAACGCGCCGGCCCCGCAGTGCTTCTCACCTCGGCGGGTTGAGGCATCAGCGCGTCGCGATGCAATGAGCATTTGCATCACGAAGAACTCAGTGAGTACCAGATGTTGCCGCGCGGCGTCACGTGCTTCCCAGCTGTCCGGGAAATGGATCGTACGAATCGCTTCGCGTCTCTCGCCACGCACAAGATTGCTTGGAGCTAATGTTTCCAATCCGGCGGGCGCCGATGGAAGTTCGTTCAATAGTCTGTACATCATGCTGCGCAAGACGCGCTGTGAAAGGCCTTCTGTTGCGGGGTAGATCGGCGTGATTCTGCGAAAATGGATCGAGATCTCTTCGTCATTCTCAATCACCTCGAACTCCGGATGGTCCATGCAAATTCGCTTTCCGCGCAGCCGCGGCTTACCAAAAACCACCATGCGTTGGCCGGTGGCGATCATTTTCTGCACGTAATGCAGGTTGAACCATCGGCATACGAGCGGCTCGCTCAGAGCGTTTGGGTCCGATTCTTGCAACGTGGCTTCGAAAATTTTCTTCCAACCGCCGAAGCGACGCAGCGACGTCTTGACTACCTCTCCGCAAAGACAGATCGGAATATCGCTTTCTCCGCGAGGAAACTTCGGGAATTCCGTCCGGTCTTCATGGCGCCGCGGAAAATGCGTAAGCAGATCTTCCACCGTCTCGATGCCCAGCCGCCGCAGTGCGAGAAGCTTCGGGCGCGGGATCCAACTTAATTCTTCGAGCGACTGCGAAATTGGAACGCTGCTGAGCGAGGGTTCCGCAGGCGTTTGCGATCCGTCATCGGTGATCGGTGATCGGCTAGCTAACTTGGTGCTCTTCACTGTCACGGATTACTATTCGCAAGGGCGGGGTTCGGCCGCCCGCACCGCTTCGATATGCATGGCGACCAGGGTTTCGCCCTCATATTCGTCGGCGCGAATCCGAAATGCGATGTCCCACGGCGTTGGCGGAAGTGGATTCGTCACGCCGTCAAAATAAACCGCACGACGATGGCGATTGCCCTGACGTAGACGAAAGATGAGATGCTTATCGTTCACCACCCGCGGCGGTGCGACCGGCTCGACCGCCCGCGCAAGGAAAAGCGGCTGGCGATTTCCGTTTCCAAATGGCTGCAACATTTCGTGCCACCGCAGAAAATCTATATCGATCTCCGTGAACGCCAGCTCATGGTCTAGTCGCACGCAAGGTTGAAGAGCTTGGTCGGAAAGAAGTCCCCGTGCAGCTTTCCGAAATTCTTCAGCAAACAAGTTGAAATTTTTCTCGTGCAGTGAAAGACCCGCCGCCATTTCGTGTCCGCCGAATTTGTCAAGCGTGGCCGCGCAAGCGCCCAACGCTTCGACGAGATTCAACCCTTCGATGCTTCGCCCGCTTCCTTTGCCGATTCCATTCTCATCGAAGCCGATCACGATGGTTGGTCGATGATACCTTCGAGCGATCCGAGAGGCAACAATGCCAAGAACTCCCGGATGCCAGTCGCGCTCGCCAACCACGATGGCTGCGTCACGCGTCACATCGAGCTGATCCTCGATCTTCTCTATCGCCGCGTCGAGAATTTGTTTTTCCACTTCCTGGCGCTCGCGATTCTGTCCGTCGAGCTCTGCCGCGAGCATCGTTGCTTCGCCTTCATCGTGACTGAGCAACAGGCGTAAAGATTTCTCCGCCGTACTCAAACGCCCAGCAGCGTTTAATCGCGGGCCAAGCCGAAAACCAATGTCCTCGGGCAAAATTGGTGGCCGCACCCCAGCAACCTGCATTAATTTCCTCAGCCCAACACGTGAGGTCTGGGCGATTTCGATAGCGCCGCGCTGGACTAAAACGCGATTTTCGTCACGAAGTGGCACGATGTCCGCGACCGTGCCGAGCGCCACAAGGTAGAGCTTTGATTTCAAATCGAACTCAGGCAGTGGCCGCGTTTTCAGCAATGCATGGCAAAGTTTGAAAACAATCCCGACGCTGCAGAGATATTCGAAATTGGAGTCTGTAGTTTTCGGATTTACAATCGCAATGCAGTCGGGTAACGCCGATTTGGGCTCATGATGATCGAGCACGATGACGTCCACGCCGCGTTTCTGGAGATCGGCAATCTCACTGACTGATGAGGTCCCGCAATCGACAGCGATCAGCAGTTGAGGTCGATATTGCCCGAGACAACGCTCGACGCTCTCGAGGCTCAAACCGTAGCCCTCCTCCATACGCAACGGCAAAAACAATTCCGGAGCACCACCGTATGCGCGCAGCATTTCCGCAAGCAATGCCAGCGATGTCACGCCATCCACATCGTAATCGCCAAAGAGCACGACGCGCTCCCGTCGATCTAAGGCAGAGAGAAGGCGAGAAACAGCCGCATGCATTTGGGGCAGTAAAAATGGATCGCTCAGCAAGCTCAGGCGTGGCTGCAGAAACGCGTTCACCTCTTCGGCATCACGAAACCCTTTTCGTAAAAGTAACCGCGCGATGCACTCCGAACCGCAAATTTCGCTCCACGAAATTCCCGACGTGTCGGCATCCAGCTCTTCGGGCCGCGCAATGATCCATCGGCTTTGCGGCCGGGTAAGTTTTCCAAGTGGCTGCGCACCGGCGAAATTAGCTTCTACGCGGCTTTGCCGCGTAAAAGGCTCGCTGTCCGCTGAAGATGAACCCGATTTATCTGCGCGACTTTGCACCGATTAGTTTATTTGCGGAAGATTTTCTGACAAGATGCGATGAATTACCCGCAACTACCTCGCGATCCAGACTCGACAAAGAGCGATTTCCACTGCAAAGAGCTCCATGATTAGAACGATACCGCTTTTCGTAGTGGGTGTCGCACTACTCACCGCCGCGGGTTGCTCAACAAAGATACATTGAAAATCGGGCGGATGATCCGCCCGTGTCACAGCCAATTACATTAAATGAGATTCCGCTGGTTAGTGCTCATCGTCGTTTTTCTTCTGTTACTCTACGGAGCGTCGCCGTACTTTTCATTCTGGCGATTCAGCGCAGCACTGCGGTCTGGTGATGGCGTGGCACTGAGTTCACGCATGGATTTTCCAGCTATCCGAGCTTCGCTAAAGAAACAGCTTGTCGCGCGATTTGCCCAGAGAACGGCAACTCACAAGTGGTGGAATAACCTCGGACCATCACTGATCGACACAATCATTGATGCTTACGTAACTCCGGAGGGCATCGCCGCCCTGATATCTAATCCGGAAGTCCTGAAGAACCTCCGGCATCCCCAAGAGTTTCGGTTCCCTACCGGTAAAACTGTAGACTGGTCAAAAGTAAAACACGCATTCTTCACCGGTCCGCGCACTTTTGTGGTCGATCGAGAGGGAATCAAACTTCGGTTCCGTTGCACAGGTTTGGGCTGGAAACTCTACGACCTCGACCTTGGTCTGGGTGAGGCGAAGCAATAGTTCTTCAACGAACGAAATCGCTCGCTAAACAACACGCAACGCGAGGTCGCGCTTTGGAAGCAGACTGTGTTTTACGCACAAATTTGCGAAAATTCGCAGACCTTCTTTTTCTTTTTCGCCAAAGCTGAATCGAAGATGTTCCCGGTAATAGCGCGAAAGGAATTCGTGCGTGAGCTCCTTTTGGGGGCCGGGGTCGGCGACCCTGGCTACAAGTTCTGCGATTAGATCGTCGAGATTGGCAAGGTTTCCATCTCGGAGATTGCGGAGGCGGTTTGCGATTCGTTTTGGATCGCCGACTTCGGGACGAATAAGCCAGAGAGCGTAAACAAACGGAAGTCCGACGGGTTTCTGCCACTCTTCCCCGAGGTCCCAGAAAGAAAATTCGTTCGCGTACTGTTGCCGGAAACGGACGGCTTGATCGCCGATGAGCAGTCGCGCGCGACGGCCTGTTTTTAATTCCGCCGCGCCAGGCCATGCGGCCGTGCTGCACTGAACCAGGCGCGGAGGCAATCCGAGCTCCGCAATTAAACAACTCAAAAGATTGGCAGAAGTTTCTGATGCAGGATCGAGTTCGATCTCTTCGATCTGGGCAATTTCGCCGCGGTGCGCGACAATGACACTGTAAACCGGTCCGTCCGAGGAAATGCAAACGTCATCAACGATCCGGTAAATAGGGTTACGCAGAAATTCGAAGCTGGAGACGAGCGCAACATCGAGTTTCCCGGCCGCAAGTTTATTGCAGAGCGCCGATGGATGATCGAAGTCCACGTCGCCTTCCCAGCCGCGGATAAGCGGGCGGGCGTTGAGATATTTTACGCAACCGATGCGGAGGGAGTTCAATGTGAGATGCGATTAGTGAGAGGTGAGAAGTAAATGCTCGTGATTTCCGTCTGTCACTTCTCTCCTCTCACACCTCACCTCTCACTTTTCACCTATCGCTTACGCGCAGGCCAATTCCGACTCGCCAGGCCCGCGGGTTCGCACCACGCCATTCAAATGCCGATAATGGCTGTCACGCTGCATCGGTTCGCGACCCGCCTCGCGGATTGCATGTTCGAGAGCAGCCACAGTCTGCTGCTGCGGAGTGGTCGCTCCGGCCATGTGGAATATTTTTTCCTCCAGAATCGTCCCATGCAGATCATCCACGCCATAACTGAGCGACACCTGTGCTAGAGGCAACCCCAGGCTGACCCAATAGGCGGTGAGATGATCGATGTTATCCAGATAAATGCGGCTCACTGCGAGATTGCGAAGCTGTTCGAATGCCGAGGCGCGCTTGATCTGGGCGAGGATCCCATGGGATTGGGACGGTTCGAAAGCGAACGGAACAAAACCGGTGAATCCGCCTGTCTCATCCTGTAATCCCCGGAGTTGGCACAAATGATCCACCCGCTGCGGAAGCGTCTCGATGTGCCCGTACAGCATCGTGCAAGTGCTGCGGCCACCCATTGAATGCCACGTCCGATGAACGTCGAGCCATTCGGCGGCGGTTTCTTTGCCGCGGCAGATTTTATCGCGGACAGCAGTATCGAAAATCTCCGCGCCGCCGCCCGTGATCGAGCCGAGTCCAGCTGTGCGCAAAGTTTCCAGTGTGTCACGGATCGGCATCCTGAAGATTCGCTGCGCCAAATGGCGGACTTCGATCGCGGTAAAGGCCTTGATGTGAAGATTGGGATTAAGAGCGCGCAGTCTCTGCAAAAGTTCCAGATACCATTCTTTCTTCAGCGTGGGGTGCAGTCCGCCCACCATGTGCACCTCGGTAACGCCGAGGCAGAGTGCATCTCTCACTACCTGAATAATTTCGTCGATCGCATATTCGAAGGCATGTGCATCGCGCTTTTTGGCAGCAAAAGCGCAGAACTGGCACGATAAGATGCAGATGTTGGAGTAATTAATGTAACGATTGTGGATGTAGGTGGCGTAGTTACCGTTCTTTTGCTCACGCACGACGCTGGCAATCATTCCAAGGGCGTTGAGATCATTGGCACGATACAACGCCAGGGCGTCTGCCTCCGAAATCCGCTGCTGCGCCTCAACTTTTTCTGCGATCGGCCTGAGTTCTTTCGGAATAAGGTCGTAATTCATGCGGACGCGAGGCCAAACCCTCGACAACCAAGCATTGCACAGGCCACTTCAGCCTTGCAACAAAAACCATGGGTACCAATGCGGCGAAGGGCGAATTTTGGCTAGTTGCCGTTTTTCTGGCAAGCTTTGTCTCAGACAACCGTCTAAATGAACCGATGTCTGGCAACGATCGTGGTAACAAAGGGAGATCGGAAGACGACGCCGATGACGTACGCCTCATGCGGCTTATCGGGCGCGGCGAGACCATTGCGCTCGAGGAGCTGATCGAGAAACACCAGGCTTTGGTGGCGGGCACGGTGGCACGGATGCTGGGCAGCAATTCCGACGTGGAAGACATCGCGCAGCAAGTATTCATTCGAGTCTGGAAGAGCGCGCGTCGCTACGTCCCACGGGCAAAATTCACGACCTGGCTGTTAAAAATTACGCGCAACCTGGTTTTTAACGAGCTACGCCGCGCAAAGCGTCACGCGCATGTTCCTCTTCAACCGGAAACTGGCACAGAAGATCCACCGCTGAAGGATGAGGCGCAGTCCCCTCCGGATGCTTCCCTGCTGGAAGTGGAACTTCGGCGAAAAATTGAGGAGGCGATATTGCAGCTTCCCGAGGCCCAGCGAATGGCACTGGTGCTGCGGAGATACGAGCAGCTTAGCTATGACCAGATTGCCGAGGTTCTCGATCTCTCTGTTCCCGCCGTGAAAAGCGTTCTCTTTCGTGCGCGCACCGAACTACGCTCTCGGCTGAGCAAGTATCTTGGCGGGCCGGCGTGATTCGTTGAATCATTAAATCGGCTTCGCTCGTTAATGCGCGATGGATGATCCGGCTTCCGAATCTCGAATTAGGATTACCGCTCCTTCATTCGATCACACGGCCGCGGACCCGCTTGATCTGGCTATGATGCGTAAGCACGTGAACACGACCGTCGCTGCCGCGGAAAAACGCGCTTAGAAGCCAGCTGACAATCGAGATGATGATCGCGCCAAAAAATGCGCGCCAGAACCCCGGAACATCAAAACACGGCATGATCTCGCCAACGAATTTCAACATCAAGGCGTTAATAATTAGAATGAAAACGCCGAGGGTGACGAGAATCAACGGCAGACTCAGCAGCAAAAGCACGGGGCGAATGAAAGCGTTGATGATACCGAGCAGAAGGGATGCCCCCAGCAGACAACCGAGGCGGTCACCGTAGTTGATCCCAACAATCGGCGCAGCCACAAACACAGCAATCGTGGTTGTGATCCAGCGGAAAACAAAATGTCTCATGCCCGTGAAGTTTCTAAATCTACTCTTAGATCAAAGAAGCGCGAGAAAGCACTTGCCAACCAATCGATGAACGGTAAACGAATTAAAACCATCAACGATAAAATCTGTGCCCAAAAAAAAGAAAATTGTCCAAAATAAAAATGAGGCCTCGCCGGAGACGAGCGGGTCTTTCAAAGTAAAAGCTCGCAAGGGGAACCGCTCCGGTCGTACCACTGCGAATCGAAAACCGCGCGAGACCAGAGCCAGGAAAATCGCAACCGCAATGGAAGGTTCCATGCCACGCGAGACCGCCGGAATCGCGGAGCCGTTGGACGAAGCGATTCGGCTTCGAGCCTACTTCATTTCGGAGCGGCGACGCCGATTTGCCCTGCCGGGCGACGCAGAGTCCGATTGGTTGGAAGCGAAACGACAATTACTCTCAGAGGCCGGTCGCCGTTGAGTTGAGAGCTGTTAACCACGAATGGACACCAATGAACACTAATTCACAAAAGAGCTCCGCAATTATTCGTGTCGATTCGTGTTAATTCCTGGTTACAAGAATGGAAAACTCTCTTGCCGATTTAGCGCAGGCCCTGCGAGAACGCCTCGCAGTGATTCGCGACGAGCAAAGCCGCAGTGATGAAACAAAACACATCGCGCGATTGAAAGCGATTTCAGAGCAAATCGACGATCTGCAAACGCGTTTGCCCAAACCCGTCGATCCGCGGTTGGCACACTACCTTCAGCGCAAAAGCTATGACAAAGCTCTGGAGTTTCTCGAGGGAATGACTACCGCGAGTACAACTCGACGATGAGCTGTTCGTTCACGATTGGCTGTATCTCTTCACGAGATGGGATACGCGAAACTTTACCGCTGAGAGCGTCGCGATCGACCGTTAACCAGTCGGGCACGGGAACAATTTGCGTGAGATCAAGATTACGGAGCACCAGTTGACGCGATTTGGGTTTATCTTTGATCGCGATCTCGTCTCCAGCTTTCACGTTGTAGGACGCGACGTTCACGCCTCGCCCGTTCACGAGCACGTGGCCGTGGGACACAAGCTGGCGAGCAGCGTTGCGGGTGTTGGCGAGGCCAAGCCGGTAAACGACATTATCCAGTCGCGTCTCCAGTAGCTGGAGAAGTGTTTCGCCCGTCACCCCGCGCTTGCGCAGCGCGCTCTCGAAGATACGCCGGAACTGCCGTTCGTGAAGCCCGTACTGATAGCGCAGCTTCTGTTTTTCGCCGAGCGCAATCGCATACTCTGATTGTTTGCGCCGGGAACCTCTCGGGCCATGCATGCCGGGTGGATAATTCTTTCGCTCCAAAGCCTTGGAGGAACCGAAAAGCGGCACACCGTAACGCCGGCTCACTCTCGTTTTTGGTCCTGTATATCTGCCCATTGCGGAAAGTTAAGAGTTGTTAGTTGAAAGTTGAGAGCATCAGACCCGACGTTGTTTTGGCGGGCGACAACCATTGTGCGGCACAGGAGTAACGTCGCGGATCACAGTGAGATCGAGCCCTACTGCCTGTAACGCGCGGACTGCGGATTCACGCCCGGCTCCCGGCCCTCTTACCAAGACTTCTACTTCCTTAAGCCCATGACCCATGGCTTGTCGCGAAGCATCCTGCGCAACCATCTGCGCAGCGTATGCCGTGCTCTTGCGAGAACCTTTAAAGCCAACTTTGCCGGCGCTCGACCATCCGATCACGTTGCCCTTCATGTCAGTGATCGTCACGATCGTGTTGTTGAAGGTCGAAAGCACGTGAGCAATGCCCGAATGAACGTTCTTGCTGCCTTTGGCTTTGACGATCTTTGGTTTCTCAATTCCATCGGACGACAGCGAAAGATTCTCCGAAGCTGCTGCGGCGGCAGCCGCTGGTTGTTCCTTTTTTTGTTTGGCTGCCTTTTTTGCCCCGACAGCTTTCGGGGGAGCGTCAGGCTTTGAAGCTGGAGCTGGGCCGCCTTCGCGGGAATCTGTTGGGGCCGGCACCGATTTTGGCTCCGTCGTTTTCGGGTCCTCCGGACTTGGATTGGTTGGATTCTCTGGGTCAGCCATAATTCTAACGAATCAAATTAAACTTTGCCGGCTTTAGCTTCCGGGTTGCGGACAACGCCGACGGTTTTGCGCGGTCCCTTCCGGGTCCGGGCATTTGTCGAAGTGCGCTGTCCACGCACGGGTAAGCCCTTGCGATGCCGGATGCCTCGATAAGAGTTGATTGCCTGCAGACGTTTCAAGTTACCCTGGATCTCGCGACGCAGATCGCCTTCGATCTTGATCTTGTTGTTCGTGATCGCGTGAATGATTTCGTTCAATTGCTGCGGCGTAAGACTTTTTGCTCGCAAGTTTGGATCGATATTCGTCTGCTCCAGAATGCGCCTGGCTGTAGCAAAGCCGATGCCGTAGATATAAGTGAGCGACGCCTCAATGCGCTTTTCTGCCGGAATTTCGACTCCTAGTAATCTGGGCATGGCAAGTAGTTAAATAGTTAAAAGGTTACAAAGTTAAGATTGTTCATCCCTGGCGCTGTTTATGGCGCGGGTTTTTGCAGATCACGCGCACCACGTTCTTGCGCTTCACGATCCTGCAACTGGCACAAAGCCTTTTTACTGATGGTCGTACTTTCATAATCCGCGAAATGGAAAACGCGGAGCTGGCTCCGCGTTGTCATTTTTGGCGATACGTAATTCGCCCTTTCGACAAATCGTAGGGTGAAACCTCTAGCATAACTTTGTCTCCTGGCAAGATCCGAATGAAGTGGAGCCGCATTTTCCCGGAAATATGCGCCAGAACACGATGGCCATTAGCCAGTTCTACCCTAAACATGGTGTTCGGCAGCAGCTCGACGACTGTGCCTTCTACTTCAATTGCGTCCTTGCGCGCCATGTCAGAATTTCTGGATCGTCCTTCGTGATCAGAACCGTATGCTCGAAATGCGCTGAGGGCATTCCATCCGCCGTGCGCACCGTCCACCCATCATCGAGCAATCTTACGTCAGAAGTGCCGATGTTAATCATCGGCTCAATCGCCAGCGTCATCCCAGCTTTCAACTTTGGACCGCTGCCGCGTTTCCCGTAATTGGGAATCTGTGGCTCCTCGTGCATTTTTCGTCCAACCCCGTGTCCAACGAATTCACGCACGACTGAAAAACCAAAGCGGCGCGCTTCATCCTCAATTTCGGCGCAGATGTCGCCGACGCGCCTGCCTTCTCGGGCCGCGCTAATAGCCCGCGCCAACGCATTTTCCGTCACGCGAAGCAACTGGTCGGTACGTTCGTCAATGATTCCCACCGGCACAGTAGTCGCGTTGTCCCCCACCCAGCCATCCCGAATGATTCCAATATCCAGTTTTACGATGTCGCCATATTGGATCCGCCGTTGGCTGCCGATGCCGTGCACCACTTCGTCATTGAGCGAAATGCAAATGTTTCCGGGAAAAACACGATGCCCAAGCCGATAGCCGAGAAACGCGCTTTTCACGTGCGCATCGCTCATGAAATCTGCTGCCGCTTCGTCGACTTCTTTTGTTGTAATGCCGGGACGCACCAGGTCGCTAACACGGTCGAGAATATCGCTCGCGCTGCGGCATGCCTGCCGCATCTTCTCGATTTCCTTCGCGTTCTTGATCGGAATCATCGTTTGTCTTCAATCAGCCGCGAAATATCGCTAAAGACTGCCTCGCGTTCGCGGTTGCCGTCGATCCGATGCAGTACCGACATTTTTCCATAAAAAGCTGCCAGCGGCTCAGTCTTGGTATGGAACTCTTGCAAACGCGTTTGCAACACGCCTAGATCATCGTCGCTGCGACGCACTAGGGGACCGTCGCAATAGGGGCATACGGCACGCTCTGAGAACTGCGCGCTCGATGAGCTGGTCGTAAAGCCGCATTCGCCGCATTGGAGCCGGCCGGCAATGCGATCGCGCACGGTCTGCTCCGACACCTCAAGCCAGATCGCTAAATCCAAAGCGGTACGCAATCGCGCCAAAATCGAAGTCAAACTTTCGGCCTGCCGCAGCGTCCGGGGAAAACCGTCGAATACGAATCCGTGGCCGCCATGCAGGCGCAACCAGTCTTCGATCAGTTCAATGATGATTTTGTCCGAGACGAGCCCGCCGCTCTGCAGCACTTCGGCGGTCTTCTTTCCCAACGGCGTTCCGAGGTCTCTTTCACGGCGCAAGATTGCGCCCGGCGAAGTGACGGGAATCCCGAATTGGCGCGTAATCATTTCTGCCTGGGTTCCTTTGCCGGAACCGGGCGCGCCGAGAAGAACAAGCCGCCTTTTCACCTATTTGCCGTAAAGGAAAATGGCGACGCCGGCAATTACCAGCACGGCGATCCCGACGTATAACCACATCAGCGTGCTGCTTGCTGCCGTTTCGCCGCGACTGTACGCCCCGCCTCCAAATGCTCTCCCCCGGATGCGGCCCTTGCGCAAGAAACCGTCGTAATGCCGCTGGATTAGGTGCGTCTCCACCTGGCGCATGGTATCGAGCATGACGCCCACAATGATCAACAAACTTGTGCCGCCAAAAAATTGCGCCGTGATAATGGGCACATTCAATCCCTGGCTGAGAAGACTTGGCAATACCGCTATCAGCGTCAGGAAGATCGCTCCGGCAAACGTTAGTCGCGTCATGGTGAAATCAAGAAAGTCGGCCGTCGGTTTTCCCGGTCGCACACCCGGGATGTAACCCCCGTATTTCTTCAGGTCATCTGCGATTTGAGTTGGTTGGAACTGCGTTGCGACCCAGAAATAACTGAAAAAGAAAATCATCGCCGCGAGAGCGACGTAATGCGGCCAGCCGGTGGAAAGCGCGTTGGCGATGCGGTTGGCAATCGGGCTGTTCTTAAAGCCGTAGCTGACAATCGTTGCAGGAAAAAGGAGAAGAGCCCAGGCAAAGATGATCGGCATCACGCCGGCGTAATTCACTTTTAAGGGCATGTATTGCGTTTGGCCCCCGTACATTTTGCGGCCAACTACGCGCTTGGCATACTGGACGGTGATCTTCCGCACGCCCTGCGTAATGGTGATCACCGCGGCAATTACGATGATCAAAAACAATACCAGCAAAACAAGGACCATCGGATTCACCTGGCTCGACCCGGTCTGCGCCGAGGGCACGAAAGTCTTCCACGCCTGCGCGAGCGCAGCGGGCAGCCGCGCAACAATCCCCACAGTAATGATCAGCGATATGCCGTTTCCAATACCACGCTCGGTAATTTGGTCGCCCAGCCACATCAATAGAAGCGTCCCAGTGGTCAGAGAAACCACAGTTACGATTCGAAACTTCCAGCCGAGATCATCGACCAGCGGAATCCCGAGGTTCTTGATGGTGTCGATAATCCCCGGCAACATGGTGTGATACGATTCCGGATGTTGGAACGACAGCGCCAGTAAGTACCCCTGGAAAACGCACAGCCCTAGTGTCGCGTAGCGCGTCAACTGCATGATCTTTTGCCGGCCGCCATCTTCGCGGGCGAGCCTGCCAAGTCGCGGAATCACCGCGGTCAGCAACTGCATCATGATCGATGCGCTGATGTAAGGCATGATGCCCAGAGAGAAGACTGCGCAATTTTCCAGCGCGCCACCACTGAACAAGTTAAACAGCGCTGCAAGACCACCTCCAGAGCGTTGTTCCAGAGAAGTGCGAAACCACTCTTGCAACACAGCCTGGTTGACTCCGGGCGTTGTGATCGCCGCTCCCAGACGCACAATCACGATCACGGCCAGCGTAAACAAAATGCGCCGGCGTAATTCGGGTATCTTGACCGTGTTGAGAAACGCCGAAACCATCCGCTAAATGTGAAACATCATGTACCGGGAAGCTAGCTCTCCCGCGATGCTTTCTTTTTTGCCTTGGCCGAGGTCTTCCTGGACGACTTTTTCTTCCGGGTCCCCTCTGACGCAGCGTCGCCAGCTGGTTTCTCCGGCGAAGCTTCAGATGCCGCGGCAGCATGAGGACGCTCTGCTTTCTCACGCAGCGTAATCGTCCCTCCCGCTTTTTCGATTTTTTCCCGGGCTGACGCGCTGACTTTATCGGCTTCTACCTTCAGGCCGTGCCTTAATTCTCCGTCACCAAGGATTTTGATTCCCACGAAATCCCCGCGGACGAGCTTCGACTCGCGCAGCAGTTGTTCGTTAACGGCAGTGCCAGCCTTAAATGCGTTGAGATCATCAAGATTGACGATCGCGTACTGCTTGTGAAAGGCGGCGTTATTAAATCCTCGCTTTGGCAATCGCCGAATCAATGGCATCTGCCCGCCTTCGAACCCCAACCGAATGCTGCCACCCGAGCGCGCCTTTTGCCCTTTATGACCCTTGCCACTGGTCTTTCCGTGTCCTGAACTTTCGCCGCAACCCAGGCGCTTCACGCGATGTCGCGAGCCGGGACGCAGTTGCAGATTATGAAGACGCATCATGTTGCTCACCTCTTCCATCGCTGAAATGGATTCCGCGCACTTTAAAAATTTCGTCCCGCCGTCGAAGTGATCGCAATGCGGCGATCGTCGCCTTCACTACGTTGGCGTGATTGCTTGATCCGAGCGACTTGGCCAGCACGTCTCGGATGCCAGCCGCTTCGGCTACGGCCCGCACACCTCCGCCGGCGATAACCCCGGTCCCCGGCGATGCGGGACGCAATAGGACTCGCGCTCCATCATATTCGCCGATCACTTCGTGAGGAATCGTGTTTTCGTTCAATGAAACTTTTTCCATCGCTTTGCGGGCGGATTCGGAAGCCTTTCGAATGGCCTCTGATACTTCGTTAGCCTTGCCAAATCCGCATCCAACTTTTCCGTCGTGATCTCCAGCCACGATCAACGCGCTGAAGCTGAAACGGCGTCCACCTTTCACAACCTTGGCGCAGCGGTTGATAAATACGACTTTCTCCGTCGTATCGCCCTTTTTCGCGGGCGCCTTATCTTGCCTGCGCATGTCCGGTCTTCTGCCTGCTGAATGTGTTTGAGCCATGAATTAAAATTTTAAGCCGCCTGCGCGCGCCGCGTCTGCTAATGCCTTCACTTTTCCATGATAAAGGAACCCGCCGCGATCAAAAACAACTCGCTCGAGCTTCTTCGCAAGTAAGCGTTCCGCTATCGCCTTGCCGACTTGTTCCGCCGTGGTCTTGTTTGCGGCGGCTTTATCTTTCCCTACTAAGGAACGCTCCGCGGTCGACGCTGCGGCCAGCGTCCGTCCGGAGTTGTCGTCGATCACTTGGGCGTAAACGTGTTTGCCAGAGAAATGAACCGACAGCCGCGGCCGTTCCGCCGTACCTGCCACTTTTTTCCTGATCCTTTGATGAACACGCTGCCGCGCTGCTTTACGAATCGTCGCCATAATTATTGAACAGTCTTACCCACTTTGCGACGAATCTGCTCGCCCGCGTAGCGAACGCCTTTGCCCTTGTACGGTTCCGGAGGGTAAAAACGACGGATGTCCGCCGCCACCTGGCCAACCAATTTTTTGTCTACGCCCTCGACTTTAATCTTCGTGTTATCCGCGACCGTGATTTTGATGTCCTTCGGAATCGAAAACGGCACCGGATGCGAGAAACCGAGGCTCAAGTTAAGCGTGGATCCCTGGACGGCAGCCTTGAACCCAACTCCTTCGATCTCGAGTTGCTTGGTAAAACCTTCGCTCACACCCTGCACCATGTTGTGCACGAGACTGCGCGAAAGCCCATGTAACGCTTTCACACTGCGGACTTCTGTTTCGCGCACCACCGATACCCGGTTGTCCTTCACGCTTGCCCGGATTTGGCGCGGAAGCTTCCACTCCAGTTTTCCCTTGGGCCCTTCCACTGAGACCGCTCCCTCCTCGTCAATGTTCACTTTGACTTTATCGGGAATCTCGACGGCCTTATTTCCAATTCGTGACATAAAATTACCAAACGTAGGCCAGTAGTTCGCCGCCTACTTTTTGCTTCCGCGCTTCGCGTCCCGATAAAACACCGCGTGATGTGGAAAGAATCGCCAAACCCATTCCACCCAGAACTCGAGGAATTTCATCAGCACCAACATACCGCCGCAATCCCGGGCGGCTCACTCGGCGAAGCCCCGCAATGGCGCTCGAGCGGTTTACGATCTTGTTCGTGATCTTGATGCGCGGATGTGCAGCGCTCGTGTCAATCGAGTAATCAGAAATGTAACCTTCATCTTTCAGGATGCGCGCGAGTTCGGCCTTGATCTTCGAGTACGGGACCAGCACCTCGGATTTCTGCGCACGTGTGCCATTGCGCACACGCGCCAGAAAATCGGCAATTGGATCAGTAACAGTACTCATGAAAATCAGGCGGCTTGCGCGGCGGGCTTCTTTGCCCGGTCGCTAAACGGCATTCCCATTTCGCTTAACAGCGATTTGGCTTCCTCGTCGGTCTGTGCCGTGGTGACGATTGTAACATCAAATCCGATATTGCGCTTGATTTTATCCAGCTCAACTTCGGGGAAAATCGATTGATCCGAAATTCCCAGGGTATAGTTGCCGTGGTTATCAAAACAACGCGGAGACACGCCGCGGAAATCACGGATGCGCGGCAGCGCGGCTTTGATGAAGCGCTCGAGGAATTCGTACATACGCTCTCCACGCAGCGTCACCTTTGCGCCAATAGCCTGGTCTTTGCGCAATTTGAAATTGGAAATGCTTTTTTTGGCCAGTGTTTCCAACGGGCGCTGGCCGGTGATTAATGCCAGCTCAGCTTTCGCTTCTTCCAGCGCCTGTTTCACGTCTGATTGCGAGCCGACCGAAGTGTTAATGACCACTTTTTCGACTCTCGGGACCTGGTGAACGTTTTTGTAACCGTGCAGCTTTTGCAGCGCCGGCATAACGCGTTCTTTGTAATGGCGATGAAATTCGTTTTCCATTTTCAATACACTGTCATTCTGAGCGAAGCGAAGCGGAGTCGAAGAATCCCGCGGTGAAATCGAGGACACTGCTTCGGGATCCCTCGACTTCGCTCGGGATGACTGTCATTTCCTTAGTTTCGATCATGCCGCTTTCTTCTCTGCTTCCTTTTTCGATTTCTTCGCCGCCTTTTTCTCAGTCTTCTTCTCGCGCTCGATTAATTTCACGTTGGAAATATGAATGGGGCCCTCGCGTTCGGCGATTTTCCCACTCGGATTATCCTGGGATTTTCGCAGGTGTTTTTTGATGATCCGCACACCTTCAACGACGACACGCTGTTTTCCCGGGAACACCGCCAGGATTCGCCCTGAAGAACCGCGGAAATTCCCGGAGATGACCTCGACGTGATCGCCTTTTTTAACGTGGCACTTAATGCGGTTCATAGGACTTCAGGGGCGAGGGAGACGATTTTCATGAAATTCCGCTCACGCAATTCGCGCGCGACCGGCCCAAAGATGCGGGTGCCGCGTGGATTTAAATCTTTATCGATAATCACGATGGCATTGTTATCGAAGCGCAGCACCGAACCATCCTCCCGCCGGATCGGTTGCCTGGTCCGAACGAGCACCGCGCGCACCACTTCGCCCTTCTTTACCGTCCCGGTTGCGCTCGCTTCCTTGACGTTGGCAGTAATCACGTCGCCGATCCCTGCGTAACGCGTGGCTTTACCAATCACACCAATCATCGTGGCCATGCGCGCGCCGCTATTGTCCGCCACATCCAATCTGGATCGAAGTTGTACCATAAAATCGATAGTTACTTTTGGATGACTTCCACAAGGCGCCACCGTTTTAGCTTGCTCAGCGGGCGCGTCTCCATGATGCGGACCCTGTCACCAGTTTTTGCCTGGTTCTGTTCATCGTGCGCATAGAATTTTTTCATCTGTTTGACAATCTTGCCAAACTTCGGGTGCGGCACACGCGTCACCGTGCGCACCACAATTGTTTTGTTCATGCCGCTGGAAACCACTTCGCCGGTGCGCGTCTTACGCGAACCGCGAGTGATAGACGCGGGAGCAGATTGCGGTTCGTGTTCGTCAGCCATAGTTACTTCGCTTCAGTTTGTTTCTCGCGCTGCGACAGCTCTGTTTGGATCCGGGCAATGTCCCGCCGCAGGAGGCGCAACCTGCTTGGCTGTTCCAACTGGCCACTCTGCTGCTGCAACCGGAGGTGAAGCCTTTCCTGGCGCAAGTCCCGCCTTTTGGTCAGCAACTCGTCAGTGCTCAGTTCGGTGATTTCCTTCATTTTCATGACGCTTAAGCGGCGCTCACATGATGCCGTGTGAGAAACTTTGTGCGCACCGGCAACTTGTCCGCCGCCAGCCGCAAAGACTCCCGTGCCACCGATTCCGGCACGCCGTCCAACTCAAACAAAATATTGCCAGGCCGCACCGTGGCGACCCAGTCCTCGGGCTGGCCCTTGCCCTTGCCCATGCGCGTTTCCGGTGGACGCGAAGTGACCGATTTGTCCGGGAAAATGCGGATCCACAGTTTACCTTTACGCTTCATGTTACGGGTAAGCGCGACACGCGCGGCCTCCAATTGCGTGTTCGTGATCCACGCGCGTTCGAGTGTTTGCAACCCAAACTCGCCAAAATCGATTTTGAGATTGCGCGACGCGGTTCCCTTGCGGCTTCCCCGCTGGGACTTTCGATACTTCACGCGTTTTGGCATCAACGGCATAAATTTTTTCCTTAGACTTCAGCCGGTTCTGGTGCCGGAGCTGGCGGTGGTGGAGGTGGGGATGCGGGCTGGGGCGCTGGCTCCTCCTTCTTGCACATCCAACATTTGACTCCGATTTTGCCGTACACGGTGTTGGCTTCTGCAAAGCCGTAATCGACCGGGGTTCGCAACGTGTGCAGAGGAACTTTGCCTTCCCGGTACCATTCCGAGCGCGAAATCTCCGCGCCGTTGAGCCGGCCTGAACAACGCAGACGAATTCCTTCAGCGCCAAAATCCATTGCCGTCTGCACGGCCTTTTTCATCGCGCGGCGATAAGCAATCCGCCGCTCAATTTGCAACGCCACATTTTCCGCCACGAGTTGCGCATCGAGCTCCGGACTCTTGATCTCCTGAATATCGATTTTGACTTGCTTGCCCTGCGCCATCTTGGAAATCTCTTCTGTCATTTTCTCGATCTCGGCGCCCTTGCGTCCGATCACGATTCCCGGACGCGCGGTGAAAATCGTTACCCGTATGCTGTTCCACGCGCGCTCGATTACGATTTTCGAGACAGCTGCGTACTGCAGCTTCTTCTTCACGTAATTCCGAATCTCCAGATCAGAGTGCAAAAATTCTGGCAGCTCCTGAGGCGAGGCATACCAGCGAGAGCGCCAGTCGCGGTTCACGCCCAGGCGAAACCCAATCGGATTAACTTTTTGTCCCATAAGTCAGTATAACAAATTTACTTCTTAGATTTCTTCGGCGCTTTTTTCGCTTTCGGCTTTTTCTCTTCAGTTGCCGCTCCTTCCGCGCCCGTCGTGCCAGCAGCTCTCTTCGCCGCTTTTTCTTCGGCCTTGCGTTTCGCTTTCCTGGTCTCGCGTGTCTCAACTTTAATTTCGTCAGTAAGCACGATTCGAATATGACTGGTCCGCTTCAAAATCCGGCTCGCGCTACCGCGGGCGCGCGCCATGATCCGCTTAACCGTTGGACCTTCGCCTACGACCGCTTCTTTCACGACCAGTCCGTCAGGCTTTAGGTTGGCGTTATTCTCGGCATTAGCGATCGCGCTCTTCAACGTCTTGTTAATGAGAAACGCCGCTTTCTTGGGCGTGAAAGCGAGGATATCGAGGGCTGCCGAGACCGGCAGGCCCTGAATCTCACGCGTGACTTCACGCGCCTTAAACGGCGAAATCCGCGCGTACTTGTATATCGATCTGACTTCCATCGTTTCGTTCCGTAATTCGAGAATCGAAATTCGTAACTCGGTTTCCCGATTCACGATTCTCGGTTCTCGATTCTCGTCTTCTTATTTCAAGCTCACATTCGGTTGCGCATCCACCTGGAGGCGGTCCCCTACTTTTATTCTGTCCTTCTTTGAATCCATCTCCTGAATCACCGCGCCGCAAATCCTTTGTCGCACATCAATCACCCGCAGGGTCGCGATCCTTTTGTCGCCGCGCATCACTCGCATTGGCATCCCAATTTTGACGCCTTGTTTTTCGCCAAGGTTGCCGACTATGAAGGACCATTCATCCTTCACGCTGATCACGCTCCCGTCCATCAAACTCGGCTCCGGCAAATCCGGCGCATTCGTGGACTTCGTGACCAGCTTGTCGATGCTGCGCAGCTGAGTTTCCACGTCCATCCGCGCTTTCGCATCCGCGCTCTGCGACGTTTTCAAGTAACACAACACCGCCTCGTCCAGCCGCAGCATCTGATCGCGATATTCATCGCGCTCCTTCTGCGCGAGCTGAAGATCACTCACCGCCGCCAGTAAACGCTGCTCCAGCTTCGCCCGGTCCTTGTTCGCCGATGCCAGCCCTAGTGCCTCCATTTGCAATTGCAGATCGGAGTACTTGCGGCGAAACAATTCCGCCTCCGCATTAGACTCCGCCAGGCTGCTGGTCAAGGCTTTCAGCGATTCCTGAGCAATTGATAATTGCCTCTGCAAATCCTCGTTTTGCTGAAGCAAATCTGTCGCAGTCACCTCTGAAGGCAGCCGTGTTGGTTGCGAATTCGCCGATGCTGCAGGCGAGCCGCCTGCCACTGCGGTGTCATTCGCTCCCGCGTTTTCAGTTTTGGATTCTGACAAAGAACTATTTCCCTCTGCCGCCAGGCCCTGGGCCAGCGCAACACAACCCACTACCAAAAAAGTCGATAGTCGATAGCTGATTGTTGATAGTTTCACCTTGGCGACACGCACAGGTTCATTTCTATCAACTGTCAACTCGTAACTAAAAACTATTTGGTCACCTTCGCCGTATGCGAACCGTGTTTCTTAAACACGCGCGTGGGCGAAAATTCACCGAGTTTATGACCGACCATGTTCTCCGTAACGAAAACGGAAATAAACGTCTTTCCGTTATGCACCAAAAACGTGTGCCCGACAAAATCCGGCGTCACCATCGAGCGCCGCGACCAGGTTTTGATCGGTTTCTTTACGCCCGAGCTGTTCAGCTTGTCGATCTTCTCCAGAAGATGCAACTCGACGAAGGGTCCTTTCTTTAACGATCTAGCCATAAAAATCAAGTGAGATGTGGAGGGTCGAGCTCTGCGAGACGGGCATCGCAGAGCTCCGCCCTCCAAAGACTCACGCTTTTTTCTTCAGTCTTCTCCTTTCCAAAATAAAACGATCGCTCGGTTTATGTTTGCTACGCGTCTTAAATCCCTTCGCCAGTTGTCCCCAGGGACTGACCGGATGATGTCGTCCGCCGCCGCCTTTCGATTTCCCCTGGCCGCCGCCCATTGGATGATCGATCGGGTTCATCACCATACCGCGCACGTGGGGGCGACGTCCCTGCCAGCGAGTACGTCCCGCTTTCCCGCTCGACACATTCATGTGATCGACGTTTCCAACCTGGCCAATGGTCGCGAAGCAGTTTTCGTGGATGCGCCGAATTTCCCCGGAAGGCATTTTCACCAACGCGTAACCGGCTTCGATATTTGTTAACGTGGCCTGTTGCCCGGCGCTCCGCGCGACCTGGCCACCGCGACCCGGACTCAATTCAATGTTGTGAATGTTTGTGCCCAGCGGAATCGCGCGAAGTGGCAACGCGTTGCCCAGATCAGGCGCGACATTATCCCCGGCGGCGACGGACGATCCCACTCGGAGTCCATTCGGGGCTAGAATGTAACTGAGCTCGCCGTCCGCGTATTTGATGAGAGCAATTCGCGCAGACCGATTTGGGTCGTACTCGATGCCGACAACCTCTGCAGAGACACCGTGCTTGCGTCGTTTAAAATCAACTTTGCGATATTTCTGTTTGTGTCCGCCCCCAATGTGCCGCGAGGTGAGCCGACCGTAGCTGTTGCGACCGCCACTCTTTTTCTTCGGCTCAACAAGGCGCCTTTCAGGCCGCCATTTTGTGATTTCATCGAAAGCAGGCAGCGACTTGAAACGGAGCGTCGGCGTTAATGGGCGGAATTCTTTCAGTGCCATAATGATTTCAAAAATTCGATTTCTCTTCGTCAGATGAGATCGATCTTTTCGCCCTCCTTTAACGTGACGATCGCTTTCTTCCAGCGTGGTCGTCGTCCCACCGGTCCACGCACGCGTTTTTCCTTGCCCGTGTAATTACAAGTGTTCACATCGACCACTTTCTTTTGAAACAGGCGCTCGATTGCGTTCTTGATCTCGATCTTGTTCGCACGCGGACTCACGCGAAAGACATACTTGTTGTGCTTCTCGCTCATCAGGGTCGACTTTTCAGTCAACGAAGCGGTTTGAATGATCTCGTGCGGCTCGTTCATGGCATTACTTCGCGTGTTCGCTGCCTCCAGCCGGGCGAGTCCGTTCCGCCAATCTTTCCAGCGCCTTTTGGGTGACGAGGATTTTCTCGAAGGCGAGCAACTGCTCTATGTTTACATCGGAAGCAGTGGCAAGCGTCACTGGTTTGAGGTTGCGTCCAGACTTTAAGGTATTTTGATCAAACGCATCCGATACCAACAAAACTTTCCGGGCGTCTGTTTGTTTTTTCAGCAACCCCACGAACGACTTCGTTTTGAGTTCCGGCACAACGAATTTGTCGATCGTTAAAACATCACCCGCCTTGATTCGCTCGCTCAGCGCTTTCCGAAACGCCAGACGTCGCACGGATTTCGAAACCTTTTTTGAATAGTCTCGCGGCTTGGGTCCAAAGACGACACCACCGCCACGCCAGATCGGCGAAGATTTGTAACCAGCCCGCGCGCGGCCGGTCCCTTTCTGCCGCCAGGGTTTCGCGCCGGACAGATCCACTTCTGCTTTCGTCTTGGTGTTGGCTGAACCGGAACGACGCGCCGCGCGCATGGCGACGACTGTATCGTGGACGGCCTGCGAACCTTTTCCGTCTTCGATCAGTTCAATGCCGGCTTCCTTGGCACCGGCTTTGGTTAAAACTTTCGCGCTCATCGGACTGTTATCGAGGGCTTCTTCGCCGCTTCCTCCTGATCATGTTTGCGATGCTCCGCGTGCTCCGCCAAAACTCTTTCTGGATGCTTAATCGCCGGTCTGACAATCACATAACTCCCGTTCGCGCCTGGAACCGCGCCGCTGATCAAGATAATTTTTTCGGCTTCGCGCACCTGCATGACCTGCAGATTCTGGACGGTGACGCGTTCATCCCCCAGATGACCAGGCATTCCCATGTTTTTCCAAATACGGCCCGGAGTAGAACGATTGCCGACCGCACCAATGCGCCGATGCGTTTTCGAACCGTGTGCCGCACCTTGTCCGTGAAAGTTGTGCCTCTTCATCACGCCTTGAAATCCTTTTCCCTTCGATCGCCCAATCACATCGACATAGTCGCCCGCCTGAAATTGCGTAACGCTCAAATTGATTTCGCCTTCCGGAAGATCGTTGGTCAGGCGAAACTCGCGCACGAATTTTTGCGGCTCGACGCCAGCCTTTTTGAATTCGCCAAGCAACGGCTTGGTCACACGCGATCCCTTCTGCACGCCGAACCCGACCTGGACGGCCGAATAGCCGTCCTTCTGTTCAGTCAAACGACGCAGCAAAACGTTATCGCCGGCCGCAATCACGGTCACGGAACGCAATCGACCTTTGGCGTCGTAAACGCTGGTCATACCAATTTTTTGTCCAAGAAGTCCGATGCTCATGACCGTCTAATCGCAAATCTTTCAGAAGGGCCTCCGCTTAAATCTTAATCGTAATATCAACGCCCGCAGGCAAATTCAGTTTCTTTAGTTCATCCACCGTTTTCGCCGTCGGCTCAATAATGTCCAACAGCCGTTTGTGCGTGCGAATTTCAAATTGTTCCATCGACTTTTTATCCACGTGCGGCGAACGGTTTACCGTGAATTTCTCAATCAATGTCGGCAGCGGAATCGGGCCAGCCACCCGCGCCCCCGTACGCTTCGCAGTCTCCACGATCTCCACCGCGGATTGATCGAGCATGCGGTGATCGAACGCCTTCAATCGAATCCGGATGCGCTGGCCATTACTCATTTGGCCTCTTTCTGATCGAGAATGGCCGGAACCAGATTGGCCGGCACCGGTTGGAAATGGGAAGGTTCCATCGAGTAACTGGAGCGGCCTTTGGAAAGTGAACGGATGGCAGTCGCGTAACCGAACAACTCGGCGAGTGGAACCTCGGCATGAATGATCGCGAGATTGCCGCGCGTTTCGATGCTGTGAATGCTGCCACGACGTCTGCTCAGGTCGCCGCAAATATCTCCCTGGAACTCGTCCGGGGTGATATTTTCGACTTTCATGATCGGCTCCAACAGAATCGGTTTCCCCTGCTTAAATCCATCTTTCATGGCGAAGATCGCCGCCATCTTGAACGCGAGTTCGCTGGAATCGACTTCATGGAACGAACCGTAAACGATATCGACCTCTACATCGACAACAGGATAGCCACCGAGCACGCCGTTGAGCACCGCTTCTTGGATTCCCTTTTTGACCGCTGGAATGTATTCACGCGGAATGATGCCGCCGACAATTTTATTCTCGACGAGGAGACCTTTGCTGCGCTCGGCCGGACGCACATCCACTTCTACGTGTCCATACTGACCGCGGCCGCCGGATTGTTTAATCAACTTGCCGACGCCGTGCGCGTTCGTGGTGATCGTTTCGCGATACGCGATTTGCGGCTTACCTGCGTTTGCGTCCACTTTGAACTCGCGAAACATGCGGTCGCGAATGATTTCCAAATGCAACTCGCCCATTCCTGCGATGATGGTTTGCCCGGTATCTTCGTGCGTATAGACGCGGAATGTCGGGTCTTCTTCGGCGAGGCGCTGAAGCGCAGTCGCCATTTTTTCCTGGTCCAATTTCGTTTTCGGCTCAATCGCCATCGAAATGACGGGATCAGGGAAAGACGGCGGTTCGAGAAGGATCGGATGGTCCTCATCGCAGAGCGTATCGCCGGTGGTGATATTTTTAATACCAACGATGGCGGCAATATCGCCGGAGTAACACGTCTCAATGTCTTCGCGTTTGTCCGCTTGAATCTGGATTAAGCGCGAAATCCGTTCGCGCTTGTTAGTGCGCGGATTGTAAACCGTGTCGCCCTTACTTAGCGTGCCGGAGTAAACGCGGAAGAAAACCAGCTTCCCGACAAACGGATCGCTCCAAAGTTTGAAGGCTAGCGAGCAAAAGATGCCATTGTCATCCGTCGGCACTTCTATTGGCTCCCCGGTATCTGGGTCTTGACCTTTCGCGGGCGGAATGTCGAGCGGGCTTGGCAAGTAATCGACTACGGCGTCGACCAAATACTGAATGCCGATGTTCTTCAACGCGGAGCCGCCGATTACCGGGACAAATTTATTAGCGATCGTTTGCCGGCGAATCCCGGCCTTCAGTAGCTCAGGCGTGACTGGTTTTTCATGGATGACGGCCTCGGCGACGTCATCATCGAGATTGGAAACTTGTTGGACCAGATCGTTGTAAGCCTTCTCAACAATCTCGACATACTCCTTCGGCACATCGGTGACTTCATACGTCGATCCAAGCTGATCGTTTTCGGAATAAATGATTGCCTTCTTATTGATAACGTCGAGCTGGCCGCGTAGCTGATCTTCCTTGCCGAGCGGCAACAAAACCGGCCACGCGTTCGCGCCGAGTTTTTTGTGGATGCTATCCACCGACATTTCAAAGTCTGCGCCGACTCGGTCCATCTTGTTGATGAACGCCAGACGCGGCACGTTGTACTTGGTGGCCTGACGCCACACTGTTTCCGATTGCGGCTGCACGCCGGCCACGCCGTCGAAAACTGCGATCGCCCCATCGAGAACGCGCAATGAACGTTCCACCTCCGCGGTGAAATCGACGTGTCCCGGCGTGTCAATAATGTTGATCCGCTCCTTGATTCCTTCGAAAATTTTGTAAACGCCTTCTTCCTTGCGTTGCGACCAGGTGCACGTTGTCGCGGCAGAAGTAATCGTAATCCCGCGCTCGCGTTCCTGCTCCATCCAGTCGGTGACCGTCGTGCCCTCGTGCACTTCGCCCATCTTGTGGATCATGCCGGTGTAAAACAACACGCGTTCGGTGATGGTCGTCTTGCCGGCGTCGATATGCGCCGCGATGCCGATGTTCCGCGTTCGTTCCAGCGGGAACTTACGATTCGGCGAATTTGGACTCTTCGCCGGGCTCTTTTTCTGTTCCATCGTCGCCGTCGCCATAATCGTCACCATCTGAAATGCGCAAACGCACGGTTCGCTTGCGCCATTTTGTGTGTGTCTTCGCGTTTCTTGATCGCGTTCCCCTGGCCTGCCGCTGCATCCTTTATCTCCTGCGCCAGCGCTTCCGCCATGGGCATTCCCTTGCGATTGTCCGCGTATTGGACGATCCACCGAGTAGCCAGAGAAATCTGCCGCGCGGGCGTCACCTCCATGGGGACCTGATAAGTCGCTCCGCCGACTCGGCGCGATTTTACTTCCAGTCGCGGACGGACATTTTCGATCGCTTTATTTACAACTTCTAGCGGATCGACCGAATCAGAACCCTCACGCGATTTATCGATCGCTTTGTAAACGATCCGCTCCGCCAGCGATTTCTTGCCGCGCTTCATCACCGTGGTAATGAGGCGCTCCACTGCCGGACTCCCATAGCGGGAATCGACATGCTCCTCCTTCTTGTAAACTCTTTTCCGTCGCGACATTGTCGATCTTCCTGTCCAAATATTATTTCTTTTCTGGGGCTTCCTTCGCCGCGCCGCCTCCACCCCCACCACCTTTGGGGCGCTTCGCCCCATATTTGGAGCGGCCGCGCCGGCGCCCATCGACACCCAGTGCGTCGAGCGTCCCGCGCACAATATGGTAGCGGACACCCGGCAAATCCTTTACGCGTCCCCCGCGTACAAGCACGATCGAGTGCTCCTGTAAATTATGCCCCTCGCCTGGAATGTAGGCAATCACTTCCTGGCCGTTCGTCAACCGCACTTTTGCCACCTTGCGCAGCGCAGAATTCGGCTTCTTGGGCGTGCGCGTCATCACCTGCACGCACACGCCTCGCCGTTGCGGACAATCGGCGAGCGCCGGTGACTTCGACTTCACCGAAACTTTCCGGCGTCCTTTTCGGATCAATTGATTAATCGTGGGCATTTTCCAAATTCCAAAAGCAAAGCGCCGCCAAAAGCGTCGTGCGCGGGGCGACAAAAAACCCGCCCAGGTTGCGCAGCAAACTCTCTCACGCGCCTGATGCGGTGGGTCGCGAATATAGAGGGGAAATCGTGATCTGCAAAAAATATTTTACACTACATTTGTCATTCCGAGCGGAGTCGAGGAATCTCTGCTTGAGATGCAGAAAAACTTTGAACTTTTAGCCACCGACCGGCACTCGAAAGCCCGCCGTGGACGCCTAACGAGTGCGCATGGCGTGATCAATACACCGGCATTCATGCCAGTAGGAACTCAAGGTTCGGTTAAAGGCGTCAGCCCTCGGGAACTGCGCGAACTAAATGCCCAAATCATTCTTGGAAATACGTACCATCTATTCGTTAGGCCCGGACTGGACGTGATCAAACATTTTGGAGGCTTGCATGACTTTATGAACTGGAGTGGGCCTATTCTGACCGATAGCGGTGGTTACCAGATTTTTTCGTTGGCCAGATTACGCAAAATCACGGAAGACGGCGTCGAGTTTCAAAATCACATTGACGGCGCACGAGCGTTCATCTCACCGGAGATCGCCATGGAAATTCAGATGCTGCTCGGCAGTGACATCGCGATGACGCTCGATGAATGCGTCCCATATCCGTGCGAATACGAATATGCAGCGCAAAGCGCGGAGATGACCACGCGCTGGGCGAAGAGATGCCGCGAGTGGAAACGGCGAAACGGTGAAGCGGCGAAACGGGGACTCGCCGATTCGATGCTTTTCGGCATTGTTCAGGGCGCCACGTTCGAGGAGCTGCGCAAGGAAAACGCGCAGGCAATTGTGGATCTTGATTTCGATGGCTACGCCATTGGTGGCGTGAGCGTAGGCGAGCCGGAGGAAGAAATGATGAGAGCGGTTGAATGGGCTGAGTCATTCTTGCCGGGGAATAAACCGCGTTACGCGATGGGGCTTGGTACGCCGCCCCAACTGCTGGAGTTGATCGCACGCGGGATGGACATGTTTGATTGCGTGCTGCCGACACGCCTGGCGCGAAATGGAACTGCCTTTACCGCGGCAGGCACGGTCAATTTAAAAAACGCAGAGTTCATTCTGGACAAGAATCCGATTGAAGAAAACTGCACGTGCGAAGCCTGTCGTGAATTTTCGCGCGGTTACATCCGGCATCTCATTAAGGCGGAAGAAATTCTCGGGCTTCGCTTGATCACACTGCATAATTTGCATTTTTATTTGAATCTGATGAATCAAGCGCGCGCTGAAATAGAAAACGGAACATTCCAGCAGTTTCGCAAAGCGTTCGTCGCGGAGTACAAAACGCGAGATGCCGTGATGGTCGAATGAGACAGGGACGATGCAGAACGGCGTCCCTGTCGTTAACCTATTCTTTGTTGGCTGCCCTCCGTGCTGCCCGAAGATCCACAACGAACCGCTCATACTCGCGTTGCCGCGATTCCTCGTCCGGTTGTCGGAGAAGAGACGATGGGTGCACAGTGGCGAGGGCTCTGGGAGCAAGTTTCGATGACAACACCTTGCCGCGCTCGCGAGTAACACGGAATGATGGACCGAAGACCGTCTGCGCTGCCGTCGCGCCGAGGCACACCAGCAACTTTGGTTTAACAAGGCGCAGCTCCGCTTCCAGCCACGGACGACAGGCTGCGATCTCGCGCGAATTTGGTTTCTGATGAATGCGACGTTTCCCGCGCGGCTCCCATTTGAAATGTTTCACCGCGTTCGTGACATACACTTCCTTGCGATCAATTCCCGCTTCTTCCAGCGCCTGGTCCATGATTTTTCCAGCTGGTCCAACGAACGGTTGACCCTCCTGATCTTCGTAATCGCCCGGCTGTTCGCCCACCAGCATGATCGCCGCGTCTCTCGGGCCTTCGCCAAACACGGTTTGCGTTGCCCGCTTGTAAAGATGACATGCCGTGCATTTGCGCGAAGCTTCGCGCACCTCAGCTAGACTCGACGTGTCCGGCGGTTGCGCCGGGCGCGCGTATTCCTCAGTGGCCGTCGCCATGTTTCGACTATAAATCGCAACTGCCTTAGAACTTGTCCTTGTTTACATGGTCCTGGAAACGTCCCGATTAATTCTGCGGTCGTTCCAAAAGCAAGACCTCGGACGTCTCGCCGAACTGATGGCAAACCGCGATTTCATGCGCTTTTCCCTCGGCCCATACACGCGTGAGCAAACGCAGGGCGTACTGCAGAAATTTCTGTCCTGGAACCAGGCTGGTTTGCCTTCGCAATTCGCGGTCATTTTTCGTGGAAACAACGAGCTGATCGGCTATTGCGGTTTCCTTCATTGGCATCTCGATGGGGCAGACGAAATCGAGATCGGTTATCGACTTCATCCCGACTATTGGAACCGCGGACTTGCGAGCGAGGCAGCCCAGGCTGTACGCCATCACGCGTTCCGCGATCTGAGATTACCCAAGGTTATTTCGCTGATTCATCCCGACAACGTCCCCTCGCGCCGCGTGGCTGAGAAAAACGGAATGACGATCGAAAGGGAAACAGTTTTTCGCGGATTCCCAACACAAGTTTTTGCGATCACTCGGGAGCAGTGGCTTGCGGAGCGTGGCGCTGGATGAACTCACGCGCGAGAGCACGGTACGCTTCCGCAGCTGCGCCGCTCGGAGCGTACTCCAGAATCGATTTCCCGAAGCTCGGCGCCTCGCTCAAGCGAACACTCCGCGGAATCACCGTTTGATAAACGCGTTCGCCGAAATGCTGGCGCACCTCGGCTACGACCTGCTCACTAAGATTTGTCCGGCCGTCGTACATGGTCATGACAATACCGCCGAGTTGGAGCCGCGTGTTCGCGCCCGAATCGCGCACCTGCTCGATCAGTCGGACAATTTTTACCAATCCTTCCAGCGCGAAATACTCACACTGTATCGGGGTCAGAAGTTCATCGGCGGCCGCGAGTGCGTTGCTCATCAAAATTCCCAGCGACGGCGGACAATCCAACAGAACAAAATCAAACGTCTCATCCGCGTGCAACGGCTGGAGCGTTTCCGCCAGCCGGGTGAGATGATTCGGCATCCGCGCGATCTCGACCTCGGCACCGGCAAGATCGAGATCGGAAGGCACTATAAACAAGGCATCGCGTTCTGTTGGAAAGATCCTTTCGGTAATGGAGGCGCCGCCAAGTAATGGCTCATAAAGACTGGTTTGCTCCACTGCCTGTAACCCAAACGAACTGGTAGCGTTCGCTTGCGGATCAAGATCGATAATCAAAATGCGATGACCTGTTTCAGCCAGCGCTGCGCCGAGATTTACGGCCGTGGTGGTCTTGCCCACACCGCCTTTTTGATTAGCGATCGCAACGATCTTCATAAATCAGAGTAGTCAAGCCCGGCTGCGCATCGCTTGCAGTCTTCCAAGCTTGCCAGATGATGTTGCCAGTCGCTGCAAACGGAAACTAAATTTTTCGGATTTCGGATTTGGAATTTCGGCAGTAGCGTTTGAACGTCCAACTCGTGAAAGCTCCCTCTGTATCAACCGAACCTGCACCGGTCGCGAAACCGCAAGAGCGCGAGGAACCCATTGTCTTACGCAGCCAGGATCTGCGCGGTGTCGTCACGCTAACGCTAAACCGGCCGCACGCGTTCAATGCTTTATCTGAGGCGATGCTGGCAGCGATGCAGCGTGAATTCGACGCGATAGCTGAAGACAAGTCTGTGCGGGCGGTCGTTGTCGCGGCCGAGGGCAAAGCGTTCTGTGCCGGTCATGATCTCAAAGAGATGCGCTCCGAGCCATCGCTTGAGTACTACGAGCGGCTCTTCAGTCAATGTTCTGAGATGATGCTGGGCATCCAGCGGTTGCCCGTGCCGGTGATCGCTCGTGTTCAGGGCGTCGCGACTGCGGCAGGCTGCCAGTTGGTGGCAATGTGCGATCTCGCCGTGGCAGCGAGCATCGCGAAGTTCGCCGTCAGCGGCGTTAACCTGGGTCTTTTTTGCTCGGCGCCCGGCGTGGCGCTCTCGCGAAACATTTTGCGCAAGGCGGCGTTCGAGATGCTCGTGACAGGTGAATTTATCGGTGCCGAAGAAGCAAAGGTGCGCGGATTGATTAACCGCGTCGTGGAACCGGAACAGCTCGACGCCGAAGTTGAAAAAATTGTTGCGGCAATCATTGCAAAACCGCGTATCGCTGTGGCGATGGGAAAGGAATTCTTTTACCGGCAAATTGAACTGGGCATTGCATCAGCCTATGAAGCGGCTGCGCAGACCATGGCCTGCAACATGATGGATGAAGCTGCGCTCGAAGGCGTTCAGGCATTCATTGACAAACGCCCGGCGCGCTGGCCAAAGCATACAAAGTCACCGTGACCGTTCCGATTTAACGATTCAACGGTTCACCGATCTAACAATTCACCGCCCCGTGACTTTCACTCTTCAAGAACTGGCGAGCATTTCTGGCGGCGAATTGGTTGGCGATCCAAGGCTGAAAATTACTGGCGCTGCATCACTGGCCGAAGCAACGAGCGGAGAGATTAGTTTCTTCGGCAATCGAAAATATGTCGGGCTTTTGCGCAAGACGCGGGCTTCAGCTGTTTTCGTTCCGCCCGATTTCGCGGAATCGCTCGGCGCCGCCCAGGTTCGCGTCTCAAATCCTACCAAGGCATTCGAGCAGGTAGTGCTCAAATTTGCACCGAAACCAATCGCGTTTACGCCTGGAGTTCATCCCAGCGCAATTGTCGGTTCAAGCGTTCGCCTCGGAGAACGTGTGTCCATCCAGCCTCATGCTGTCGTCGAAGACGGTTCCAAAATCGGTGATGACACAATTATTGGCGCCGGAAGTTACATTGGACATGAAACAACAATCGGGGCCACGTGCTTGATTTATCCGCTCGTGACCATTCGCGAGCGAAGCCGGATTGGTTCGCGAGTAATCATTCACAGCGGCGCGGTCATTGGTGCAGACGGCTTCGGTTTTGAAATGGTCGATGGCCGGCACCAAAAGATCCAGCAACTGGGCATCGTGCAGATCGACGATGACGTCGAGATCGGTGCAAACACGACTGTTGACCGCGCCCGGTTTGGCCGGACCTGGATTCAGCAAGGGGTGAAGATCGACAACCTCGTGCAAATCGCGCACAACGTGATTATTGGGAAAAATTCCGTGATCGTGGCGCAGACCGGTATCTCCGGCAGCACACGCGTGGGCGAGCGCGTTATAATGGGTGGGCAGGTTGGCATTGTAGGCCACATCGAAATTGGCGACGGAACTATGATTGCAGCGCAAAGCGGCATCTCCAAGAGTATTCCGGGAGGCGTCTGGTTCGGCTATCCGGCAGTCCCGATTGCCGAAGCAAAGCAACAAATTGCCTGGATCCACCGACTCGGAAAACTTTTTGCGCGAGTAAAAGAGATTGAGAAGAAATTAGGATCCTAATTTCGCCGCGTGCTCGACACGAGCCCACGCAACGCCTCAGGCGAGATCCATTCTGCGCCGCATGCCGCAACTGTCTCTGCCTCCATCGAATCAGAAGTAGCTACCATTAGCTCGAACCGTTTCGCGTATTTGCTCGCCAGTCGTTCGATGATGGTGTCGGCTGTCTGGCCCGTGCGGGAATAAAAGACTTGCACTTCAGCAGGGCCGGAACTCGCCTCGACCTTTCTTCCTTTGCCATCAAAGACGACTACCACGCGCACACCGGTCCAGTCTTGGTAATCGCGCAACTGTTTGATCAGCGCTTCACGGGCCGACGAGGACCGCCGCGCGTGAAGCTTGCGTAATTCAGGCCAGGCAAAAATAACGCTGTGCCCATCGACGATCAGATAACGGGCGCGCGGCGGCATTACTACGTTGTGTGCATGAATCACAAAACCGAGTGATCACAGACGGGCGAATCGAATTTACGCTTTCCCTTCCGGTTCCATCTTTGCCCGCTGCTTGCCTGATGCCGGTTGCGTAGCGCTGGCTCGCAGCGTTGCCTTCTTGCGCTCTAGATACGCTCTACGTCGCTTGCGTTTGGCTCGTACACGGTGCCGTTGTCCCACGGGGATGTCTATCGGTTGAAACCAAGAGAAACGCAATCTGATTGAACTCGGATTGTTTCCTACTCCAGCCTTCGGGCCGAAATCGCGATTGCGTTTCTGCGCGATTCGTTTAAAAAAGCACCACTCTCAATGACGCATCGGGAATCGGCGGCATCCTCCTCCACGCCGAAAAGCGTGGCTGGCCTTGCCATTTTACTGCTCGTATTGGCAGCTTTTTTTGGGTTTTTAAACACTCAAAAGGTGAAAGCGCTTCGCGTAACTGTGGCTACCGCACAGGCTGCGCGCGATGCAGCCGAACGCCGCACGCACGAGAAGCCGAACACCACGGCTGGTGGCGGCCAGGAAGAACAGAGCAAAGTTGCAGAAGCAGAAAACAGAGCCGCAAAAGCGGAGCAAGAGCTCGCTCAAACACAGAAAGAGAAGGCCGATCTGCAGGCCAAATTAGAAGAGAACCAGAAGGAGAGCGCTTCCTTGCAGATGCGCGGGCAGGAAGCGGAAAAAGATCCGAATAATTCGACGGCTGACAGCCTCGCCGCGACGGCGCCCGCCGCGGACTTGCAGTCGCAACTCGATGATCTCCGCAAGCAACTGGATAGCGCAGAAAAAGAAAAAGCTTTCCTTTCCGAAAAACTCCAGGACATGCAGGAGCGCGCGGATCAGCCGAAGCAAGAGAAAAAACGGCGGGAAGCCGTGCGCGAGACCGGCCCGCGCCGAACAGGTTTGCGTGGCACAGTCCTCGCAGTGAATCAGGCGTATAACTTCGTGGTACTGAATCTCGGTACTCGCCATGGAGTAGAGTCGAATGCCGAGATGCTCGTCCTGCGAGACGGGGCTTTGATTGGAAAAATTCGCATTTCTTCAGTTGAACCGGCGACCGCCATCGGCGATATCATCACCAACAGTTTGGCGCGCGGCGCTCAAATGCAACCTGGAGACAACGTGATTTATGCTGGCACAAGTCCGTAACCTTCGAACAATCGTCGTCCCTCTTCTGCTGTGTGCATTCGTGGTAGCGATGACCTCATGTGCGACACAGAAGGACACTGCCCTGGTCCAAGATCCGAACAACCGTCACGACTCGCTGATCCCGTGGAACAAGCAGGAATCGTGGGAGACTCAAGGGCAGTTCGCAGGGATGACCGATAGGCGGTAGCTGCGCTGACTTGCGCTTAATTGCGTTTTCGGTGGAACGCGTTGTCCGGCAGTTGCCGGATGGCTTTGCTGCCTGACATTTGCGCCTCAGGCGGTCATTGCCATTGTCCCGCAGGACGGCCGATTCAGCTGGAATTCAAATCCAGGAACCGGTTGGGACGACTGCGTTTTTGGGTATCACGACAATGCCGTCGCGGATAAAATAGTTGTCTGCATCCAAATTTGGCGGTTTGCCTTCCGGCGTAATCACAACCCCATCGGCGATGCGTGCATTTTTGTCGATGATGGCGCGATCGATCACGCAATTGCGTCCAATGCCGATGGGCGGCTGTGACGAATCAGTTTGTCCTAATTCAAAATAATCCGCGCCCATGACAATGCTGTTCCGGATGGTCGCGCCGCTTTGGATAACACTGCGTATCCCCACTACGCATCGTTCGAGGTGCGCATCCGAGATGATGCATCCATCCGAAATAATCGCCTGCCGCAGGGTGGCGCCGTTGATTTTACTTCCCGGTAAAAAGCGCGGATGTGTGTAGATCGGAGACTCGGGCTCGAAGAAGCTGTACTCAGGCACTACATCGGTGAGATCGAGATTCGCTTCGTAGAAAGCGCGGATTGTTCCGATGTCTTCCCAATAGCCCTCAAAAATAAACGCGCTGACATGCCGGTCTTTGATCGATAGCGGGATAATATGTTTCCCGAAATCGAACAGCTCGTTCTGCAAGGATTGTATCAGCACCTCGCGATTGAAGACGTAAATTCCCATCGAGGCTTGGAACAATTCTTCATCTTCATTGGAACCGATAGCTCCCAGCAGCTCCCGGCTCATTTTCATTTCCTGCAGGATTGCTTCATCGGTCGGTTTCTCGACGAAGCGCGTAATCCGGCGGTCAACGCCACTCTGCATGATGCCAAACTCAGAAACGTAACGCCGCGCGACAGGTTTGGTGGCCAATGTAATGTCTGCGCCCAGCTCGATGTGCTGCTGAAGAATTTCTCGAAAATCCATTCGATAAAGCTGGTCGCCGCTTAGAACCAGGTAGTAATCAAACGGACGCTCGAGGAAATAGCGCATGTTTTGCCGTACAGCGTCAGCAGTTCCCTGATACCATTGCGAACCGGCCGGCGTTTGTTGAGCGGCGAGAATGTCCACAAAGCTGCGGGAGAAATTGTCGAACTTGTAGCTGGCCTGAATATGCCGATGCAACGACATCGTGTTGAACTGAGTCAGCACATAGATCGAGCGCAGCCCGGAATTCAGACAATTACTGATCGGGATATCGACGATGCGATATTTGCCCCCCAGCGGCACAGCCGGTTTGGCGCGGTCCTTCGTTAACGGGAACAAACGTGTGCCGGCGCCACCGCCCATGACGATGGCAAGCGTTTGCTGGGTCGTGTCTGGAGGCAATGCTCCGAACGCCCGCGGACTTTTCCGAAGCGAATCGCTCTGCGGCTGGTGTTGCATTGTTGATCAATCAATAACTCAGCGACCGCCATTTTGCGGTAACTTTTTTCCGCTGCCTTGGCGTGCCCTTCAGAGTTTGCTCGCGAAGTGTCTGCTTGTTGCGGCTGCAGACAGCCGCCGCTACACTCCAAAAAACATGTGTGGGATTGTCGGATACGTTGGGCGCGCTGAAGCGGCGCCCATTTTGCTGGATGGGCTGCGTCGTCTTGAATATCGAGGCTACGACTCAGCCGGTATCGCTGTTGTAGACGGGGGGCGTCTGAAAACGCGCAAATGTGCGGGTCGGATCGCAGCGCTCGCACAACTAATGAGGAAGGAACCGGTCACCGGTTCGCTTGGCGTCAGTCACACACGTTGGGCCACGCACGGCAAAGTTACCGACCAAAACGCGCATCCGCACTTCGACGCCAGCGGCAAGCTGGCACTCGTCCACAACGGCGTAATTGAAAATTATCAGACGCTTAAAGGTGAGCTCATCCGGGGCGGCGATACGAACTTTCGTTCCGAAACCGATACCGAAGTACTCGCGCATTTGATTGGGAAACTCTACGACGAATCATGTGCCAGCACGGTGGATGTTCCGGAAAAAAAAGCGCGACTGCTGGCAGCCGTTCGCGCGGCGCTTCGCCAGGTGATCGGCACGTATGGCATTACTTTGGTCCATGCCGATATCCCGGATTTCATGATCGGCGCGCGGAGGGGAAGCCCGCTTGTGCTTGGCGTGGGTAACGGCGAAAATTTCCTGGCCAGCGATGTGAGCGCAATCGTCGCGTACACCCGTGACGCAGTTTACTTGAACGATTTCGATGTAGTCGCGGCGGGGCGAGACAAGTTCGAGATCACGTCACTTGCGGGGGACAGTACCGAGCATCCAGTCAGCAAGGTCGAATTTACGGCCGAAGACATCGGGAAAGGGGATTATCCCCATTACATGCTCAAAGAAATCTTTGAGCAACCAAACACGGTGCGCGACGCGATGCGCGGGCGTCTCAACCCGGACGAATGCACCGCAAAGCTGGGCGGTTTGAACATGACAGCTCCCGAGCTGCGCGATGTCGGCCGTATCGTTCTTATGGGCTGTGGCACGGCGCTTCATGCCGGAAGGGTCGGTGAATATTTGATCGAGCGACTTGCCAGCATTCCCACAGAAGTCGAATACGCGAGCGAGTTTCGCCATCGCAACACGCCGATGACTCCTGAGACACTGGTTTTTGCCATCAGCCAGAGCGGCGAAACCGCGGACACACTCGGCGCGTTGCGTGAAAGCAGGCGCAAAGGTTTTCGCACACTGGGAATTTGTAACAACGTCGCGAGCACGATCGCGCGCGAGAGTGATGGGGGAGTTTACATGCACGCCGGGCCGGAAATCGGCGTGGCAGCTACCAAATCGTTTACGTCGCAACTTGCCATTCTGACGCTCCTCGGACTGCTGTTCGGACGGATGCGAAATCTTTCCGCGACTGACGGTAGCCGCGTGATTGAAGCGCTCGAAGCGTTGCCCGGCCAGATCGAAGCGGTTTTGGAAATGAGCGATCAGATTAAGGAAATTGCGAAAAAATATGTCGACGCGAACGGCATGCTTTTCTTCGGCCGGCAATTCAACTTCCCCGTCGCGCTCGAAGGCGCTCTCAAAATGAAAGAGATCACGTACCTCTTTGCGGAAGGACATCCCAGCGCTGAGCTCAAGCATGGTATTATCGCGCTGATCCGTCCCGATTTACCCTCTGTATTCGTTGCGCCCGACGATTCCGTTTTCTCCAAAAACCTGAACAATATCGAGCAAGTGAAAGCCCGCAAGGGGCCGGTCATCGCGGTGACCAGCGGAAACGGTTCGAAGCATCTTAAAGGGATTGCCAATGAAATTATCGTGCTACCGGAAGCGCCCGAGTACGTAATGCCCATCCTGGCCGTTGTCCCACTTCAACTTCTCGCCTATCACCTCGCAGTCGAGCTCGGCCGAGATGTCGATAAACCACGGAACCTCGCCAAAAGCGTAACCGTGGAATGATATTGTGCTGTTAGGGACCGCGCGGCCCCCATATCGATTTCCTGCCGCTGGAAATTTAGCGGTTTTGCAGTAGACTGCGCGCCCAGGCATCCCTTCCTCCGGTGCAACACAACGAAGAGTACGTGCTCAAAGTCCTCGAGGAGGGCGGAGTCGTCACACGCCAGCAAATCGACGCCGCGCGGTCACTTCTAAACGGCGAACCCGGCGTAGTGGATGCATTGATCAACGACGGAATTGTCTCCGACGTGGACGTCTCGCGCACGCTGGCAGGGCAAGCGCATATGGATTGGATCGATATCTCTTCCATGGTGATTCCGCCCCAAATCATCAATCAAATCCGGGGCGAAGACGCACGTCGTTTCAAGGTCATCCCGGTCGCTTTCGGCGAGACCGGCCTGGTGGTGGCGGTTGGCAATCCAATCGACATCGATACGATCGATAGCCTCAGTTTTCTTCTGCAACGCGAGCTGGAACTGGTGTGCACCAGTCCCCAGAAAATTCGTGAAGCGTTGATCAAATACTACGGGACTGCCGACGAAGCGGCCGATGTCTTGCAGCAAAGAATTGGCGAAGAGATCGATCTTGGGTTGGAAATTGGCGATGACGGGGAAGCGACCGCAACCGATGAAGCCGATGCGCCAATCATACGGCTGGTCTCCATGCTGCTGATCGAGGCGCACCGCGCGGGCGCAAGCGATATTCATCTCGAACCGCTGGACAAGAAATTTCGTGTCCGATTTCGGGTCGACGGCGTTCTGCAGGAGATGCAAGCGCCACCGAAACGTTTGCAATCCGCAATCATCAGCCGGCTCAAGATCATGACCGGTTCGATGAGCATCGCAGAAAAACGCCTGCCACAGGACGGTCGCATCCAGGTAAAAATCAAAAAGAAGCCAATCGATCTTCGTGTCTCGACGATTCCCACCAATCACGGTGAGAGCGTGGTGATGCGTCTGCTGGACAAATCCAGTCTAAAGCTCGGCTTGCCCGAGCTTGGATTTTTTTCCGACGATCAGGAAACGTTCGAACGCCTGATCAAACTGCCGGACGGCATTTTACTCGTTACCGGCCCTACCGGCTCCGGAAAAACAACCAGCCTCTACGCATGTCTTAATTACATCAACAAACCAGACCGCAAAATCATCACAGTGGAAGAGCCGGTGGAGTATCAAATGACGGGCATCAATCAGGTCCAGGTGAATAGCGAGATTGGGATGACTTTTCCGGCAGCCTTGCGTTCTATTCTGCGCCAGGCGCCGAACATCATCATGATTGGTGAAATTCGAGACCTCGAGACAGCGAGCATAGCTACGAATGCGAGTCTCACTGGTCACCTTGTCTTTAGTACGCTCCACACGAACGACGCGCCTTCTGCGGTAGCGCGCTTAATCGATCTTGGTGTTCAGCCGTTCCTTGTGGCCTCCTCCGTGCGAGCGATCATGGCGCAAAGGCTTCTCCGCCGATTATGCGCCCACTGCAAACAACCAGGAGAACTTAGCGAGACGGAATTGCGCGCATTGCGAATCGAGCCCGGGCAGTTGTCCGAGGCGCAAGTCATGAAGCCGGTAGGCTGCGACCGATGTCGTCAAATCGGCTACAAGGGTCGAATGGGCATCTTCGAAATCTTTGAAATCGACGACGACGTGCGCCACATGATCAACAAACGCAGCCCGACCTTGTTGTTACGCCAACGGGCGCGCGAGCTCGGTATGCGCACCCTCCGCGAGGACGGCGTCCGCAAGGTGCTGGCAGGACTCACCTCGGCGGAAGAGGTAATCTCTATCACAGTGGGAGACGTGAGCTGATGGGCGCGGCGAATTCCAGATCGGGTAGCCCACGCGTCTCGCGTGTTGGCGACGGCGTCACGCCGTCGCGGGCTTTCCTGGAGGTACAGCTCCAGGATAGTGCTCACTATTCTCGCCGGAGACTTCCGCACTTCGGGAAGCCCTGGGCGATCTATGCCGTGACGATCAGTACGAAGAAGCACCGTTGTCTATCGCCAAAAGCGCGCACGATCGTTCTGAATTCCTTGCGTCATTTCCACAACGAACGTTACGAATTGTTCGCCGCCTGCGTGATGCCTAACCATGTGCATCTTCTCCTCCAACCCTGGCCAAAAGGAAACGACGAGAAGGGAAATGTCGTTTTCTGGCCGCTGAGCGAACTGATGCATTCAATCAAATCATTTTCGGCGCACAGAATTAATCAGCTCGAGAAGCAGAGCGGCCCAGTTTGGGAGAAGGAGCGATTCGATCGCTACGTGCGATCAGATCGCGATCTCAAAGAGAAATTCCATTACATTCTTCGAAATCCATGGGACTCGGCCGTAGCCAGGCAAAATCAGGATTATCCGTGGGTTGGACGCAGGATGACGATTACCGCAAGGAAAGTTCGTTTCGACGCGACGCCGAAACGAGCACGCGGGACGCGCGCTACCGGGAGACGTGATCCATGAAGGATAAACAACTTGCCGAATTTTTTGTCGAGCAACGCGTGCTTGAGCCTTCGCAAGCAGAAGACGTCCTGAGCGAAGTAGAACTGAACGGAAAGACCGTGGCGCAGGCGATGATCGATGGCGGGTTCATCGATGAGCACGGCTTTTACCAGACAATTGCAAACGGACTCGGCACCGACCTGATTGCTCTAAACGAACGCGACATTCGACCGGAGATTTTGCGTCTCATCCCCAGTGGCCTGGCTCGGCTACACGGCGCTCTTCCCGTTGAGATGAGCGAAACCACATTGCGAGTCGCCCTCGTCGATCCGTTCGATCTCACCGCTGCGGAGGATCTTCGCTTTGCGCTAGGTAAAGACATCCAGGTCATCGTTTCGCCCACAGATCAAATCGAAGATCTGATCAAACAGCACTACGGCAGCGATACGACGAGCATGGAAGACGTCCTCAAGCAGCTTGGCCAGGCTGGCGAGCTTTTGTCCGCCTCAGGCGAACGGGAGGGAAACGGTGAGGCGTCGGTCGAAGCCGAAGCAAACGCAACTCCCATCATTCGCTTTGTCGATCTGATTCTTTACCAGGCGATCCAGGACCGAGCGAGCGACATACACTTCGAGCCATTCGAAAACGAATTCAAAATCCGTTATCGCGTCGATGGAGCGCTCTACGAAATGTCGCCGCCGCCGCGTCATCTTGCTCTGCCAGTCATCTCGCGCGTGAAAGTGATGGCAAATATGAACATCGCAGAAAGACGGTTGCCCCAGGACGGCCGCATTCAGAAACAGATCGCTGGACGCAACGTCGATCTTCGAGTTTCAACCTTGCCAACTCAATTTGGTGAGAGCCTCGTGCTGCGGGTTCTCGACCGCAGCATTGTAAATCTCGAGCTCGAAGCACTCGGGATGCCCGATTACATCTACAATTTTCTACTGGAAATGATCGAGCATCCGAATGGCATCTTCATCGCCACCGGGCCGACCGGCTCTGGAAAGACAACGACGCTTTACTCCTGCCTGCGTAAGGTCAATACGATTGATTCGAAGCTCCTCACGGCAGAGGAACCGGTTGAATACGACTTGGAAGGGATCGTACAAGTGCCGGTGAACGAAGCCATCGGCCTGACCTTCGCGCGCGTCTTGCGCTCGTTTCTGCGCCAGGACCCGGATCGCATTATGGTGGGCGAGACACGCGACCTTGAGACCGCGCAGATTGCCATTCAGGCGTCGCTGACGGGGCACCTTGTTTTCACTACTCTTCATACAAACGATGCGCCCGGAGCCATCACGCGCTTGATCGACATGGGTGTGGAGCCCTTTCTGATTTCGTCCACGCTGGAGGCGGTCCTCGGACAGCGTTTATTGCGCAGCATTTGTCGCCAGTGCCGCACCACTTACAAACCGAGCGACTCGTTACTGGCTGAGTTAGGGATCTCGCGGCAGGATCTCGGCGAAAAACAATTCTTTTGCGGTAAAGGTTGTGACGCTTGTAACAACACAGGCTACAAAGGACGAAAAGGAATCTATGAGCTTCTGAGAGTCACTGATCCGATTCGTGAACTAATCAATGAACGCGCGCCAACGGTTACCTTGAAGCAAAAGGCTGTGGAGCTTGGAATGGTAACACTGCGCCAGGACGGCTTGCGCAGTATCTTCGCTGGCGACACCACCGTCGAGGAAGTGCTTAGATATACGTGAGAAATGACGAAGCACTAATGACGAATGACGAAAACGGGCTAGCGGCACTTCGCGTCCTTCGGGTTTTGTCATTCGTCATTACTTCGTTATTCGGCATTCGGATTTCGTCATTTGAAGGTCCCCCAAATCCCAACGCTCGACATGGCATCCCGAGGTAACTAAAATCGCTCGTCATGCCCCGCTTTAATTACGTAGCTCTGGACTCCCGCGGACAGGAAGCGACGGGGTTAGTTGAAGCCACGTCGACCAATGATGCAATCGGCCGGCTGCGCCAGGCTGGGTACTTCCCTACCAGCGTCTATGAGGAGGCTGTAGCCCGTTCTGACAGCAAAGCCGCTCGGCGTCAGACAGCGAAGATCGCACGCGCAACCAAACCCCGGGCAAAAACCGGCATCGTTCTTTTCCAGCGCACCAAAGTTAAGCCAAAGATCCTGATGATTTTCACGCGGCAATTGGCGACGCTGATTGACTCCGGATTGCCATTGTTACGAAGCCTGACCGTTCTGGCGAAACAGGAACGTGACAAGGTACTCAAAAATACCATTAACAAACTTTCTGACTCTGTCCAGAGCGGTAACACGTTTTCGGACGCGCTAGCGCTGCATCCGCGGATCTTTAACGACTTGTACGTCAACATGGTCAAAGCCGGCGAGGTTGGCGGCGTGCTCGAGCTGGTGCTCAACCGGCTTTCGGAATTTCAGGAGAAGGCCAACAAGATTAAGAACAAGGTCGTGTCGGCAATGGTTTACCCCATCATTGTGATGACAATGGCAGTGGGCATCCTGGCTTTTCTCCTTGTCTTCATTGTGCCGAAGTTCGAAGCGATCTTTCACGACATGCTTGGGGACAAGCCGCTACCAGCCGTCACCTCGTTTGTTATCGGGACGAGTAACCTCGTTAAGGATCATGGTCTTGTTGTGCTTGGGGCGATAATCGCCGCGGTGATGGCTTACAAATTTATTGGCCGCACGCGAGGCGGGCGATTCGTGATTGACAGTTTCAAGCTGCGGATGCCGCTCTTTGGCGATTTGAATCGCAAAACAGCAATCTCGCGGTTTGCGCGCACACTTGGAACGCTGGTCACGAGCGGTGTGCCGATTTTGCAGGCATTAAACATCACTCGACAAACCGCCGGCAACTCCGTAATTGCCGCTGCGATTTCACACGTGCACGATAGCGTGAAGGAAGGCGAATCGATCGTTCAACCGCTGGAGGCCAGTCGCGCTTTTCCGCCGATGGTGACCAGTATGGTCGATGTGGGCGAAGAAACCGGTAAACTTCCAGACATGCTCCTGAAGATTGCCGATGTGTACGATGATGAGGTCGATAACGCAGTTGCGGCCCTCACATCGATGCTCGAGCCCATCATGATCGTGTTTCTGGCGCTGATTGTCGGCACGATCGTGTTAGCTCTCTTTACGCCCCTTATCAGCATCATCACCGGCTTGCAGCAGCAGACGTGACGCGCCTCTCGCGCGAAATGACGAAACTCGAATGTCGAATGTCAAAGGAAATCCGAATCGAGGAAACGGTTTAACACTTCAACGCTTCAAGGATTTAACTTCGGCGAAGCAATTCGCCATTCGTCATTCGTCATTTCGCGTTAACGACGCGTTCACTCTCATTGAACTGATCGTTGTCACCACGGTTATCGTCATTCTGACCGGATTAGTTCTGAGCACAGTCGGCTATGTGCAAAAGAAAGGCGCGCGCGCCCGCGCCGAAACTGAGATCGCCGCTATGTCGGCGGCTTGCGAGAATTACAAGGCTGACAATGGAATTTACCCGAGAGATGCGATGACGACCGACACGCTCGACGCCAGGGGTACAATAAACATGCCTAATTACCAAGCAGCGTCTCAGTACCTTTACGGCCAGATCGCGGGGGATCCGGATTTCGATGGCGTTCCAAACGCGAACTCCAAGTCATATATGCAGTTCAAGCCAAACATGCTCGGTACAGATAATGCCAATAAAGTCTATCCACGCGATCCCTTTGGAAACAGCTACGGCTATTCGACGATTCAAGCAGCAACTGGTAACACTAACGTTGGGTACAACCCGACCTTCGATCTCTGGAGTACCGCAGGCCTAACGAGTGGTGCGGATTCCACTCAGTGGATCAAAAACTGGTAAACGCCAGGCTGTAGGGCGTTTCTGTGAAACGCCGACTCGACGCCGTTGCGCCTGACACAGATGTCCTACAATTTGTCGCCACCGAGCCGGTTAATCCGCAACGGCGAACCTGCAATCTTGCTCATCCTTCGCTGGTATGCACGACAACCTCCACGCGGCGGTTGGGACTCTGCTCTTCAATTGATCCGTTTGGCGAAGCTCGGAATTTCGCCGGGCCGTAACCGCGCGTTTCAATCTGCGCGGGATTAATCCGCATGACTTCCACTAAATAACGCTTCACGCTGTCGGCGCGGCGCTGGCTTAGATCGAGATTGTATTCATATGTGCCGAATGAATCCGTGTAACCTTCGACGGAAAATGTCGCCTTCGGATTACGTTGGATAAGAGTGCCCAGCTTTTGCAATTGACTGATGGCGCTTGATTGCAGTACGTCGCTATCGTATTCGAAGAGCTGATCATCCGGCAGTCGTAACTTTGTGCCTGACCCGAGCGGACCTTTCTGCGCGAGCAGTTGATCCAAGTCGCTGAAGCCGGCAGTGTGCCCTTTAATCGGTCCGGCGCTGTCACCGGGCATCTTGCTTGTAAAGGTGTTGGGACGTTTGATCGTCGTACTGGTAGCCAGTTCTGTTCCGCTGAGCGCAGGCTGCGGACGGCCTGACTGAGAATTATTGTTCAGAAGCGATTGTTCGTGCAGCGCGCTGGGATCGTTGGCGAGACTTTGCGCAGTCGAACGCTCAATTTCGGTTAGCACGGAATTTACTTCCGGTTGGTCCACTTTGGGTTGATCAGGCAAAACGTCCCGCATGTCGTCCGGAAGCGCCGCGCTTGCTTGAATGTCCTGCAATAGCTTGTCGAACGATTTCTTTTCGTCCGGCAACTGCACGTCAGTGTTGTCGGGGTTCGGTTTCGCCGCTGGATTTGTCTGATCGACGCTACTTTTGCCGAGGTCCGACGCGTTGATGCTCCTGACTTTGAACGTTGGCGTCTGTTCGTTTTGAGCAACCAAGGTTTCCAGCGATTGGAAACGCGTCCGGTAAAAATAAGCGCAGAGCGCGAAGTGAATCGCCAGCGAAACGACCAATCCAAACCAGAGCCAACTGCGCTCTCTGCTGCCCGTGAGCAGTCCTTCGGTTTCTAACCGGTCAAAATCGTCGAAATCGGAAACTCTCATTGCTTACCTGGCTCGCAACATATCACATCTGGAAAGACGAAGCACCAACGCGCAAAAGCCAAAAAGTAAAGCGTGAAGTTACAGCTTCTGCCCTCTATGACCTTGTAACGTTTTAGCTTCGTGACTCTTTTAACTTTTGACTTTTCCTTCAACTGCTGCGCGTTTGCTCAATAAACGCTCTGGCAGCGCGCCGGATTTCATCTGCCACGCGCGCCTCGGGCGAAACAAATTTCGGTGTGAACCATGGAAAGAGTCCGATCAAATCGTGTGTGACCAGGATCTGTCCGTCGCAATGCTTGCCCGACCCGATACCGATGGTTGGAATGCCGATTGCCTTTGTGATTTGCTTCGCAATTTCCGCGACCACAATCTCGAGCACGATGGAAAATGCACCAGCTTTTTCTACGGCCCGCGCGTCGGCAACCAGCGCCTCCGCTTCAGACTGAGTACGACCCTTGATCCGATAGCCGCCTTCCTCGCGCACACTTTGCGGTAGCATGCCGATGTGTCCCATGAACGGGATGCCTGCCTTTGTGATCGCTTCGATCTGCGCGACATGGCTCACGCCGCCTTCGAGCTTCACTGCCTGCGCGCCAACCCCGACAAACTTCCTCGCGGTCTCCACAGCTTGTTCGGGCGTGTCGTAAGTGTGGATTGGCATGTCCGCCACGAGTAACGCCTGCTTAACCCCGCGAGCCACTGCACGGGTGTGATGCAACATCTCTTCCAGCGTTACACCGGTCGTATCCTGGCAACCAAGCACCACCATGCCTAACGAGTCGCCTACCAGAATGATGTCGATGCCGCTTTCGTCGAGCAAACGCGCCGTCGGATAATCGTAAGCCGTTAACGCGGTGATCTTTTTGCCACGTTGCTTCATTTGGCGAAAATCTTTCATCGGATCTGTTCGGAAGATCAGCCGCTAATTTGAGAACGCAAGCTGTAGCAGAATGACTGTTGAAGCAGGCGTGTCGCCGCGAATCCGGCAAAGAGCAGCCGGCTCGCCACGGGACGAGTCCGTCCGACTGGCGGACACGGCTGCCACTACAGTCTCCTACGCTGCCAATCGTCTGTGAATCGAACGACTTCGCCGGGTCCCTCAAGTTCCGCGAGCAATTCTCGGACAGTTTTTTTTCGACTAGGCAACACTAGTTCCGGCCGGATATCGGCCAGCGGTTGAAGAACAAATTTTCTCAAGTGCATCCGCGGATGCGGCAAATGCAGGCGTTCGCTGTCGATCTGGCGATCGCCGCAGTAGAGCAGGTCGATGTCAATTGTACGCGAGACATTTTTCTGATGGTCGCGCCTCCGGCCTAACGACTCTTCAATTTGGACAACTTGTTCAAGCAACTGCTCGGAATCGCCTTTGTAGTCAAATTCGACGACTGCGTTTAAAAATTTTGACGCGCCCTGTTCGCAATCCTCCGGTTCGGTCTCGTAAATCCCCGAACAGAGAATGGGCGGTTGTACCTCATCAAGCTCGATGATTTGTCGTCGCGCGGCCCGCAAATTGTCGAGCCGATCGCCAAGATTGGACCCGAGTGCGACTGCAGTTCTCATTTTGTCGTAGCCGCGGGCGTTGACCGTGGCCGGGGCAGCGACCCCGGCTACAGACTACAGTCCCAGCACGTCCTGCATGCTATAGAGGCCCGGCGGCCTTCCGATAATCCATTTTGCTGCGCGCAAGGCGCCTCGCGCAAAAATTTCGCGGCTCGCTGCGCGATGAGACAGTTCAAGGCGCTCGGCGGGTCCGTTGAAAATGACTGTATGCTCGCCAACGACGTCGCCTTCACGGATCGATTGAATCGGAATTTCAGGCTGCGTTTTTTTTGCTGCCTTCAAAACCTCGGCCAGTGTTTTGGCCGTGCCGCTGGGCGCATCTTTTTTCATTTTGTGATGCGTTTCGACAATCTCGGCGTCAAAGTCGCTGCCGAGCTGTTCGGCAGCTTTACGCGTCAGCCAGAAGAGCACATTGACTCCGATGCTGAAGTTAGATGCAAACACCATCGGCAACGACTGTGCGGTTTCTTCAATTATTCTGCGTTGCTCCTTTGACTGACCGGTCGTCCCAATCACCAACGGCTTGTGATGTTTCAAGCCAACTCGACAGATTTCAGCGATGGCGTCGGCTTGGCTAAAATCGATAACCACATCGCAATTTTTCATAGCCGGCTCGATCGAGTCGCCAAGATCGCACCGCGCGGCGACATCGATCTTTGGATCGTCCTTCGCAAGATCAACGATGGTCTTGCCCATGCGCCCGGCTGCGCCAATGAGTAACACGCGAACACGAGACAATTTCATGTTAGCAGAACCCTCAGCAAGGGAATGAGGTGAGTGGTTCACGCTCGAAACTCATTTTTGCCGCTCAAATTCCTCGAGCGTCCTGCGCAAGCGCGTTTGATTGCCTTCGCTCATCTCGCATAGCGGCAGACGCACTTCGCCGGACATCGCGCCGCGCCAGGCAAGCGCCGTTTTTACCGGCACAGGATTTGGCTCAATAAACAGATCCTTGAAAAGTGGAAACATCCTACGGTGCAGGTTGAAGGCCAACTTCGCATCGCCGCATTCATAAGCTCGGACGAGCGCACAAACTTCAACTGGAAACACATTTGAAGCGACGCTGACGACCCCAACCGCTCCGACCGACATGAACGGCAGCGTCAATGAATCGTCGCCGCTTAGAATGGTGAATGACTCAGGTAAACGCACGCGCAACTCACTGATACGCTCGACACTCCCGCTCGCCTCCTTGATCGAAACAATATTCCGGCATTCCTTGGCCAGGCGCGTCACGGTATCGGGCGCAATATCCACCCCGCATCGGCCAGGAATGTTGTAGAGCATGATGGGTAACGCTGTGGTATCGGCGATCGTTTTGAAGTGACGGAACAAACCTTCTTGGCTCGGTTTGTTGTAATACGGCGCGACGAGAAGCGCGCCGTCAGCGCCGAGTTTCTCGGCCATCTTTGTATCGGCGACTGCGTGCTGCGTGGCGTTGGAACCTGTGCCGGCCAGAATCAGGCATCGTTTTCTCGCAGTTGCGATCGCGAGGCGGATGAGCTCCTGGCGTTCCTCGTGTGACAGTGTCGGCGATTCGCCTGTGGTACCAACAGCAACAACTCCGCTGATTCCGGCCGCGATTTGGCTTTCGATCAGCTTCTCGAAAGCGGCAACGTCAATCGCACCATCGCGAAATGGTGTGACTAACGCCGTGAAGGTGCCGCGGAACATATTCGCCAATTCTAAAAGGAGCTTAGGCAATTGTCATGTCGAGCGAAGTCGAGACATCTCTGATTGTACCTTCTTTAAATTAGAGATTCCTCGACTTCGCTCGGAATGACAAGGCACGAAGGCTATTAGGGTCAAACCTCAATTGTTCCTTCGAACACAAACTCGGCCGGGCCGGTGAGAGTGACGCTGCGAAACTGCTTATCGATCTTTTCAAATCCGACACGCAATTCGTCTCCACCGCGCGCAATTACGGCAACCGGACCTTTCACGTTTTCAGTGGCAGCAAAGATGAGCGCGCTCGCGACCACGCCCGTGCCGCACGCGAGGGTTTCATCTTCCACCCCTCGTTCGTAGGTGCGGACCGCGATCTTATCGGCTCCTCGCTTCTCAATGAAGTTGACGTTTGCGCCCTTTGGCAAAAACGCTTTATGATGGCGAAGGGCGGAACCTTCTCGCGACACATCGACATCGCCGACTTGTGGCACCGGAACGACGACATGCGGCACGCCGCTATTTATGAAGTGGACGATCTTTTTCTCAGCGCCAATTTGAAGAGGAACACTCAGCTGCAAATCGGTCGGCTCGGTCATTTGCAGAGCAACGAGATCTCCAGCCAACTCCGCCGAAATGACGCCAGCTGGAGTCTCAAATGAAATTTTGCCCTCGGCGCCTGCCACTTTGTTTGCAAAACGCGCGAAGCAGCGCGCGCCATTCCCGCACATTTCCGCTTCTCCTCCATCCGCGTTAAAGTAGCGCATTCGGAAATCGACGTGGTCCGATGGATTTTCCAACAACAAAATTCCGTCCGCTCCGATACCGCGGTGGCGATCACAAAGGCGCGCGATTTGACTGCCATTTAGATGGATGTCCCCTGCCCTGTTATCGATCAGGATGAAGTCATTTCCCGCGCCATCCATCTTTGTGAAACGCAGCATATCTCCCGTTTAGCATACGTCGGTTGGCAAAGCCAATTCTGTCACCTTGTCATGTCGAGCGAAGTCGAGACATCTCTGATTATTTCCACCTACAGCGAGAGGCTGCTCGACTCCGCTTGGAATGACAAACGCCATAGGCCATTGCCAGATCGGCTTTTGACGATTACTTATTCCGCCGTGAAGGGACTGGCAGCTTGGGTCTTTCTTGCAATTCTTGGGCTCACGACGTCCGCGTCATTTGCGGGCGATTACAACAGTTTGGTCCTTGACCAGATCAGCCAGATGCCCGAAGGCGGCCGCTATTCTGTTTCCCACTTCGCTAAAATTCGTCTTCAATCCTCGGCACATTTTGAGTCCGGCAAATTTTTCATTCTACCTTCGCAGGCGTCGCCGAGTTTCTGCTCCGGCGCGACGTATCTGGTATTCATCAGAACGATCGAGGCTTTGCGCGCGAGCGGTCAGCTGCACCTCGGTTATTCTACGTTAGAGAGACTGATCATTCGAGATCAGCGCGATGGCGAAGGTATCTGGGGCCGTTGGAACGCAAACGGGCCCGGCACAGCCCGTCTCTTTCACGAGCTGCAGCTCGGACAGAACTTCGATAATTTCAATCAGGCGAAACCGGGGGATTTCATGAAAATTTTCTGGTCGCGCCAGGTCGGCAGAAACGAGCATGGACATTCCACGATTTTCCTGGGCACGGAGAATCGTCCGGACGGCCAGTATGTCCGTTACTGGTCGAGCAATATTCCATCTGGCTACGGGGAAAAGAGCGTTCCGCGAAGCAAGATCGCGTACGCCATTTTCTCGCGTCTTCAGACGCCTGCTAATCTCGCGCGGATCAATAACGCGCCATTTGTCGATACGTATTTGGCGTCCCTCCTTCGGACGCGCTCCAGCATTGCAGAAGCCGGCGCGAAGTGCGGGCTTTGATTCGACACAAGGAGTCGCATCATAAGGTAGATCGGCTTTTCCGAAGACGATGCTGAAAGGACAAATGGCGGCTGGCAAGCCGTCCTTTGTTGAGGGAACGGACATTTCTCAAATGGTGCTTGCCTTCACGCAGGCCACTCCTTAAAACGGAGCGATGATGATCGAAGCCTTAAAACGTCATTGGTGGGTCCCGGTGATAAGGGGTATCGCTGCAATTGTTTTTGGAATCATAGCATTCGTGTATCCAGGCATCACTGTCGCGACACTGGTGCTGTTTTTTGGGGCTTGGGTGCTAATCGACGGCATATTCCGCGTTGTCGGTGCGATCGGGCATCGTGCTTCTGATCCGGACTGGGGTTGGCATATTGTCATTGGAATTGTGGGGATAATCGTCGGACTCCTCACATTTCATGCGCCCCAAATAACCGCGCTGGCCCTGATCATTTATATCGCGGCGTGGGCGCTCATGATTGGCGCAACCGAGATTGCATTCGCAATCAAGCTGCGCCGGGAGATCAAAGGCGAATGGTTTTTGATCCTCATGGGTCTGGCATCCATCGTCTTTGCCATACTGCTTTTGTGGAACCCGATCGCTGGTGCCGCCGCGGTGATTTGGCTTATCGCGTGGTATGCGGTTGTACTGGGCATTCTCGGAATCTTTTTCGGTTTCCGTCTGCGCAGCTTGCGCACGCGGCTTTCCGCCTGAAATCCAGAAAGTACCAGTAGACGAGTTAGAAGACTCGGACGGTCTGCGTCAGCCTATGGCGTGAACGTATAGACTACAGTGTGCACGGCTCTTCTTGTGCCCTTGACCACACTGTGCGCGACATTCTTCGCGGTGATCGCACTACTCTTCGCGACGTTTTTCGCTGTTCTCGCAGGTCCGGCCTCAGCCGTGCCAATGGAAATGGCAAAGGCCAGCATGATCGAAAAGAACGCTTTCATAGTACTTATTATTCGTTTCTGATGGCTCGCATGCGCCTACCCGAAAGGCGTTGCGTGGTAGTCTTACTTTTTCGCCGTGCGAAGATTGGGCCCGCCAGGATTCGAACCTGGGACCAAGGGATTATGAGTCCCCTGCTCTAACCGCTGAGCTACAGGCCCGCGTGGATTATGCAGTGAAGCATAGCACATCGGGCTGACCAATCCGGAAAACCGGGAGACCCGCGAAAAATTTCGGATTGCGAATTGTGCATCGCGGCCTTGGGATGAAGCGGTGATTCGCGGAACCCTGAGCATCGTTGAAATCGCAATTCTCAGCGTCCTGATCCTGGCAACGCGCTGCGCGAATTATCAGGACGTTCTTGTCGCTGGAAATGTTTATTTCACTGACGCCGATTGTTATGCGCGGATGACACGCGTGCGGATGTGCTCGGAACATCCCGGGGTGATCGTACGGCGCCACGACTTCGAGAACTTCCCGGCGGGGACGACTCCGCATACAACCGCTCCGCTCGATTATCTCATCCTTGTGTTGTCGATTTTCCTGAAGCCATTCACGGCGCACGCAATCGATGTGGCTGGCGCGCTCATTTCTCCGTTGCTCGCGCTGCTCGGAGGTTGGTTTCTTTGGTGGTGGTCGAAGCGAATCAAACTTCGTTATCGGTGGATGATGCTAATCCTCTACGCGATCAGTCCTATTCTGGTTCATGGAACGGAGCTTGGCAGGCCCGATCATCAATCTGTGCTGATCGTACTCGTGGCGATCGCAATTTGCGCAGAGTGGAGCCTGCAAGCAGAACCCGACGGCCACATGAGGACTGCTAGCGAAGTTCGTAGCAAATGGAGCGTCGTCACCGGAGTCGCCTGGGGCTTGGCGATCTGGATCTCCGCTTACGAGTCGCTGGTTTTATTTCTCCTTGTGATGGTTGTAATTGCGCTTGAAGACCCAAAGCCGATCTGGGCTAGGTCTCGACGCCCGAGTTGGTGCTGTTTCGTTCTCATCCTTGCGGTCGCGCTTTTGATCGAACGACGGATCCCGTCGTTTTCGGTCTTGTATTCGAACCCGTTCTTCCAAACCTGGGCCCGCACGATTGGCGAACTGGCGCATGTTTCACCGGCGAATCCAGTCTGGTTGCGCTGGACCGGTTACCTGCTTTTCGCAACGCCGTTTTTGATTTGGATCAGCACAATCAAGAGCAGGCGTGAGAGTGAGCGTACCACGCCCCTGCTTGTTCTCGTGCTTTTCGTTGCAACGTATGCCCTGACAATTTGGCAGGCGCGCTGGGGATACTTTTTCGTGCTAATCTTTGCTTTAGCCCTTCCGCGTTTACTCGAGCCAATCAAATCGCGCGCCGCAGTTTGGATCGCATTTTTCCTGTCGATCTTTCCGATTTTGCGCGATTGGGACGAGAAACTTTGGCCAAATGAAGCGCAACTGGCTCGTCGCGTGGCACAGCGCAACGAATCGGTCCAGCTGCGCGACATGGCGCTCGGTTTGCGATCGCCCGAGAACCACCCATTCCTTGCGCCGTGGTGGCTTTCTCCAGAAATCGCCTATTGGTCGGGGCAGCGCGGCGTGGCTGGCAGCTCGCATGAAAGCCTGCCTGGAATTGAAGACAGTGCGCTTTTTTTTGTTAGTCAAGATTGGGGAACGGCCCGCGAACTTCTGGAAAATCACAAGGTCGACTGGGTAATCGCTTACGATTCCGACCGTGCGGCGCAAAATTCGGGGGAGATCTTGGGCATAGGTGCGCCTCAACAAGCAGTCTGTTTCGTGCTGGACAAGACACCAACCAGAGCGCCACCGTTCCTCGTTCTGGCAGATCAAAGCGAAAACGCGAAACTTTACCGCGTGGTAGCACAATAAAAAATTCGTGATTGCGACGAGAATCCGTTGACAGACGTTGACGACTGTCACAATACTACGGGATGCTTAAAAGATTCGTCCCGCAAAAGCCGATGCCGCCAACCAGAGAAGAACCGCGGTATTCGGGTATAGATGAAAATAATCATCCTGCGAATGGCGAAGAACCAATAACAACAACAATCATCGATAAACCAAAACCTATGGCAGATCACGGTGGCAAAGACGTCCTCTCGAGCGATGTCGAAATCAAAGGCTCGATCAAGTTCCAAAAGGAGCTTCTCATCGACGGGAAGGTCGAAGGGGAAATCAATTCCGACGGCGTTTTGACGATTGGTGAAAACGCGGACATCCGCGGGGAGGTAAAAACCAAATCGATCACCGTCTATGGCAAAGTGCACGGCAACATTACGGTCGCCGAGCGTTGCGAGCTAAAATCGAAATGCACATTGCAGGGAGATTTGAAAGCAGCGCGGCTTGTCATTGAAGAGGGAGCAACCTTTATCGGCAAATCCGAGGTCACTAGCGGAACGGTTCCCGCAAAGGCGGCCCCGGGTCGTCCGGAAGTTGTGCGATCCAGCGAGCCTATCAAGGCGGCGTTTGGAGGGCGCGGATAACAAGGGAATCCAGGGGTTAGCGTCCGGTGGCCAATCCGTCGCCTGCAAAAGTCAGTCTTGAATGTCCACATTGTGGCTTCAAGCAGATGGAGTATGCGGCGGCGAAGAGTTCTATTTGTCGCCAGTGCGGCCGCTATTTTTCTCCCTTTGCCCCGAAGCCCGGCCTAAAGCTGCGGGTCCGCGAAGAAGCGCCTGCTGCTGCCCCAACCAACTCCTCCATCCTCGGCAGATTTGAGGAGTTTTGGAAAAAGCAGCACAGCTCTGTCATCGAATGTTTTGACTGTAAACGGAAACAACAGGTGTGTGGTACCGCCACTTCGACAATCTGCCCGTCATGCAGCGCACACATTGACCTGCGCGACTACAAAATCACGAGCGGTTTCAGCCGCACGATTCGAACGCGCGGAGACGTCCATCTGACGGGCAAAGGCGATCTAGGCAGCAGCAGCGTGATTTGCCGGTCCGCCTTAATCGAGGGCAGACTTAGAGGCAATCTGCTTTGCGACGATACCGCCACGATCAACTTTGCGGGCAAAATTCCGGGACGGATCAGTGCGCGGCGTGTCATCGTCGAGCGCAAAGCTGACATTCACTGCTTTCGCAGGCTCAAGGCGGAAAACATCGAGATCAAAGGTAGAATGTCGGGAGAGATCATTGCCCAAACCGTGACGATTCAAAAAAAAGGCGCGCTTGAAGGCGATGTCACAGCGAGGGCGATTACCGTTGAAAAAGGCGGCATGTTCTCCGGTCAGCTTGTCATCGGTCGCGCTGATCTGATGCAGGGAGAATTGCTGCAGGAACAGAAACCGGATGTCGAGCGCGTTCCGGAGAGCGATTTTTCGCCGGTCGCCCAGCGGCCTTTGCCCGCGACTTAGTACACATTTTCTCCATGCAAAGACTGCATCCGCGCAGTCCGTACGAGAAACTTGGCGGCTATGTGCATCTGCCGCGTTTGATCGACAAGGCCAGGCTTCATCGCAAAGGCCTGCTCAATGGCTACAACTATAAAACCGTCGGGTTCGACAAGCATCTGCTGGCGTTTTTAAAAATTGACGGCGACGCGTTTGAAGAAATCGTCAACAGGCTTGACGGGGATGACGCAATTCTCAATTGGGTCCAGACAAACGGTGCGCGGCATTCTCCCGAAATGATTGAACGGTGGAATCAGGCGATGATTTCACGGCATCCAGACACTGCCGCAAAAAAAGCGCGCTTTCTCCACTTTCTGAAGGAGGCCGGTGGCGAAGGACGCAAGGATATTCGGACTTATTTCGATCTGATCGAGTTTGACGAAGGGCGGCTGAAGTAAAGAGCGCGATTCGTTAACCGTTGCACCGGTTTAAGCGATTCGACCGATTCAACGATTTACGGTTCAACTTGGCGAAGCCAGAATCGCGTCCGCTTTTTCGAGCGTTTCCTTGCTTCCAATATCGAGCCATTTCCCTTTGATTTGGTACGTCTTTACTCGTTTACGTGTGTAGAGCCACTGCACAAAACGGCCCGGCTGATCGGCGTTATTGCCAGCTGCAAGATAGGTTGTGAGAAGCGAGAGAACCGCAGGGGAGTAATAATATAGCGCGATCGCGGCAAGGGTTCCCCGCGGTTTCTGTGGTTTCTCTTCCAGGTGAGTGATGATTCCATCCTCGTCGATTATTACATTGCCGTATTTTTTGATCGCTTCACGGTCGCCAACATCATAGACCCCAACCGTTGCTTCGCTTCCTTTGGCGCAAACCACAAATCCCTCAAGCGATTCAGTAAATAAATTGTCGCCGGCAACAATTAGCAGGCTGCTTTGGCTCAGGTTCTCGCACGTGACAACAAAATTGATATCTCCAATTGCGCCCAGTCTATCGTCGTCGCTTTTGGAGCCATCGTTGACGATTTTGAATTTGAATTGCGGATGTTGATTTTGATAGCGCTCGCTCCAAGCCTGAAAGTCCGCCGCGAACTTGTCATTTGTCACCACATAAATGGTTTCCAGATCGGGAACACCCTGAAGGTTGTCTACCACCCATTCGATGATCGGCTTACCACCCACGACGAGCAACGGCTTCGCTCTGTTGAGTGTCAGTGGATAAAGGCGTGTTGCGTATCCGGCCGCGAGAATTAGAGCGTTCATAGAATCAAGAAAGCAGAGCTGGGGCGCTTCTTACTACTTTGATTTCGCAGCGCCTCCACTCAAAATTGCATTTTGAAGACGCTGCTGGATCGCCCTGATGCGATGGATATCGGTGATCTTGCCACGTGTGGAACGGTCAACGACATATAAAGTATCAATGGCCGCGCCAGCCTGCGTGTTGATGCGAGAAAGCGTGACCAAAAGATTTTCGCGGTCAAGGCAGGACAAGACATCGTAAAGCAAGCCGATCCGGTCCGGTGCCTGAATCTCAATAAGCGCATACAGCGGATGCGTTTTGTTATCGATTGCAATCCGAGTTGGAAATTCAATTCCTGTCGCAAGACCAAGGCCTTGGCGCCTGGCTCTTTCGATCAACGGAAGGAAATGAAAATTCTCATCTTCGAGCGCTCGCCGCAAAGTTTGCTCTACCAGCGAAAAGTCGCGCTGGTGAGTGACAGGGCGCCCTTTCGTGTCGCACACACGAAAAACGCTCAGCATGACGCTGTCCCCGCGGGGAAAGACATCAGCGCTCAAAATATTCAAAGGCACAACCGAAAATGAGCCGGCCACCTTTGCCAATAACCTTTCACGCTCCCACGTGCAAAAGGTGACAACGCTGTGACCCTGCTCTGGAACGGCTTTCCATCGGATTGCCGCGGCAAGCGGAGACTCTCCCTGGTTCGCCGCAGCGAATCCGGCTTGTGGCGCACTGGAGACATTCTCCAGAAAAGACCGGAACAATTGCAAGTGCTCGACAATCTCGGGGACGTCGCTGGCGCGAAAATAATTGTCAGGCATGAACTCAAAGTGCGCTTCAATCTCTGCTGCAAAATCTGCGGAAAGTTTTGCGGTTACCGAGGCTTGCAAGCTCTCGCGCTCGACCTTCGTTTGTTCGTAGTACGACTTTTGGTCCGCCAGGAACCGAGAGGTCTCGTGAAATAACTCCCATACCAGGGATTCTTTCCAATCCGACCAGGCCTCCGCGCTTGTGCCCTGGCCATCTGCCAGAGTAAGCAGCATCAGCGAGTTTAGATTTTTCTGGTGCTTCACAATGTGAGCGAAGTCCGTGACCGTGGCGGGATCATCAAGATTTCTTTGCTGCGCGATCTGCGAAAGTGTGAGGTGATGATCGACGAGCAGAATGAGCGCCTTTCGCTGCTCGGACGACAACTGCAGACGCGCAGCGACACGCTGGGCGAAGAGTGCGCTCGCCTCAGAGTGTGGCCGCGCCCCGACCGCTTTACCGCTATCGTGTAAAAGGAGCGCGAGATAGAGAACAAATGGATCCTCCAGTTGCTCAAAAATCTTGCGATAAGCGATCAACTTCGGGTCATTCGTCTGCGCCAGAGCATCAAGTTTATCGATGCACACCAATGTGTGCTCGTCAGCGGTGTAACGATGCAGAAACTCATGCTGCACTAGGCATGTAAGCTGTCCGAATTCCGGAATGTAGCGCCCCAGAAAATCGACTCGATGCATCATTCGGAGGATACGCCCCACTCTGCCTTTTTGTGATAGAATCTCTTTAAAGATCGCGCGCGGTCCGCGTGCATACTGATACGTGCGGGTAACCTCTCCGAGGCTTCTGCTCAGGAGATCCTCCAATTCCGGGCTCAGATCCAGGCCGCGTTCCTGGGCAAACTGAAATGCTCGCATCATTTGCTCGGGTTCGTTGCGAAAAAGATCACGCCGCGCCGGGTGCAATTGCTTGTTGCGAACAAAGAAAAAATCTCCCACGGGAGTCTTGTCCGCTCGCATCAGGGGAAGAAAACTGAACAGAGAACGGGTCTTGCTGGTGACATATCCGCTGACAAACTGCTCCGTAATGCGTTCCGTGACCCGGAAGATGTTTCGTGTGTGGTCGTAATAGTCCCGCATGAGCGCCTCACTGCGGAGTTGGCCGTTGCCAGAAGAGTAATCGAGCCGTTTTGCAATCTCTTCCTGCAGGTTAATGTGAAGTATGTCGGTCGCGCGCCCGGTCGCGTAATGCAAGGCCGTGCGCAAGCGCAGGAGAAAATCGTACGCCTTTTCTATTCGACGCTGATCGCTTTCACTCAACCAGTCTTTCCCCACAAGCTGGTTTGTGCTCAATGAACCTTCTTTGAAATAGGTCATCCAAAGAAGATTTTGATAATCGCGCAGTCCTCCGCATCCGCTCTTCAGGTTCGGCTCCTGCAGATAGACGCTGTCGCCGAATTTCTTATGCCGGGCGACCTGGTCCTGCATCCGCAGTTCCACGTATTCGCGTTCATATCCGTTGACGCACTTTGAACGAAATTGCCGGCGAAATTCTCGTGCCAGCTCCGCTTCGCCCGCAAGAAACCGCGATTCCAGCATGGCAGTCTTTGTGCGCATGTCTTGATTGGCCTGAGCGACCGCTTCTTTGATCGAGCGCGTGGAGTGTCCAACTTTGAAGCCGCTGTCCCATAGAAGATAGAGAACTTGCTCCACCATCTCCTCCAAATGCGGCGAAATCTCCTTCCTCCCCTGATGATGCAAAAGCATCACGTCGATGTCACTAAACGGGTTGAGTTCGCCCCGGCCGTATCCACCAAGAGCGACCAAGGCAAGTGGGACTTTGCCAGCTCCGTTTCTGCGAGCAGCGGTCGCAGCGGCGCCGAAAACATATTGCAATAAAACATCAATCAGCTCAGCGCGTCGGGCGCAGATTTCGCGGCCACCCCCACCCGCCTGGTGCTTCAGACGCAACCGATGCTCCTCCACCTTAAGAAACTTCTTATAAAGCGGGAGGACTTCGGTGGGACGTCGGGTACCCGTCGCCGCAAGGCTGCTTGCGGCGTGCGCCAGAACTTGCTCCAGATGACGGGACGTTCTCATCGCAAATTCGGATTCCTGTTCAATCTAAAATTGGATCGTCAAAATCCAAAATCGCATCTCAGACGGAGAATGGGCGATCGGCCTGCTTGACGGCAGGACATTATGCCTTGCCGAGGTTCAGTATTTCAGAAACGAAGCGACTGGTGTCGGCTCAAGTTGCTTACGGCCATGAAGAAATTCCAACTCAATCAGAAACTGCGCTTCGAGAAGCTGTCCGCCGGCTTTGCGAATGAGGACAGCCGCAGCAGCGGAAGTTCCGCCCGTCGCCAGCAAATCATCTACCAGCACGACTTGTTCGCCTGCGTGAATGGCATCGATGTGCATCTCCATTTCCGCTTCGCCGTACTCGAGCGAATAGCTGGCGATCTCAGTCTGGAAAGGGAGCTTGCCACGCTTTCGAATCGGAACGAAACCGACACCGAGCACGTAGGCAACCGCTGATCCAAAGAGGAACCCACGCGCATCGATCCCAACGATCTTATCGATTTTTCTCCCGCGGCAACGATCCAAAAACAGATCAATGGACGCCTGGAACAAAGTGGGATCGCTCAAGATCGGTGTAATATCTTTGAAGACGATTCCCTTTTTCGGAAAATCGGGAACGTCTCGCACACCGGCACGCAATTTCTCGACTACATCGGAGGCCATCGGCGCGACGCTAGCGGCCTGAGAACAAACGTCAATGGCGACGAACCAATGAGTTATTGTTGGTGTAGATGCAATTCTTCGGTCTTGCCATTTGTGACTAACCAATGTTTGTCGTGTAAAACATAGTGAACTCGCGTTTCGTCCGGCGAAACGCAAATGTACCCGGCGTGAGAATCTTCCCCGAGGATTTCCAGAGACCGCAACGATGTCAGGTAAATAGGAAGGCGCTCTTTTGGCTCGTAAAACATCTCCATCTCGCCTTCTGTATCACCCTTAACTTTGGGTCTCTGGAGTCGAGCAAACCATCCGTCGCCAGAGCCGCCCATTCGTGACAACTGCAGGTGCACTGTGTCCCGATTGACACCAATATCAGCGACACCGATCTCAGCGGGCGTCGTATTCTGCGTTTCAAGCGTCGCAAGCGGAGCATACCGGTAAGCCGCTATCGAAAAGTAATCCTGGTCGTCAACCTTATCGGCTTGGATTTCGCCACACCACAAATCACCGTATGCCGCAAAGAATAATTCACCATTGGCAGCGAACGCTAAGCATGAAGGATAAGGATGGCGTCGCATGCGCACGGGAATCCACTCCCCGGGATCCTTGAATGTGAACACCGGCTGTTCCCGGTCATCCGTTGTCACAAAAACACGCTGCATCTTCGGATTGTACGCAATTCGCCAGAAGCTGACTTCATTTGGAGCATCGCGTATTTTGGTCAACCGCCCGGATTGTGGTTCAAGGGACCAGACGGCTTTGGCCGTCGTACAAAAGAAGCGGTTTTTGTTCGTACAGGTGATTCCGCGAAGCGAGTCGGAAGCGTCAAGCTGCGTCAACAGGATTTTCCGAGTCGTCTTCTTATTAAGATCGATTTCTTCTATAGCTGGTTTGGACTCGATGTCGCTGATTAGGTAAACTCGTCCACCGTCGCTTGAAAAGATTGCATCACCGGCGACGCAGTACGATTCGCTGAATAGCAAAGCCAGGATGGCAGCTGCGAAGGCTGTTAGCTTCTTGCACGCCATGACACAGAATTGAGCGCCATGCTGACGGAATACAAGTTGCTTTGCCATGAGCGCAAGCGACTCTACAATAGGCTCGGTGGATCGATATCTTCTCATCGTTTCGACGATCTGTTTTCTCGCCGCAGTTGTGCGCTCCGGGGTCGCCCTGCGCGCCGGCGTTTTTCGGCCAGGAAGATTTAATTTTCTGGCGATTGGACTTGGCTTTGTTTTTCAAACTGCGTTTTTATCGATCCGCGGTCATGCGGTGGGACGTTGTCCACTGACCAACTTATTTGAGGTCTTTATCTTCCTGGCCTGGTCAGTAGCGCTGATCTACATGCTGGTCGGCCCGGCCTACCGTCTCTCACTTATGGGTGCGTTCACTGCGCCGCTGGTGGTGCTGCTGCAAGGCTTCGCGCTGATTGCGCCAATCGATGTTCGTCATCCGGTAAAGCTGCCCGCCAATCCTTCGCTGGAATTTCATGCGTCGGTTTCGCTAGTCGCCTATGGCGTGTTCGCACTCGCCTGCATAGCGGGGGTGATGTACCTCGTACAGGAGCGCCAGCTCAAGACACATCAACTGCGCTCAATCTTTTATCATCTGCCGCCACTGACCGATCTCTTTGCGGCAATCACACGCCTGCTTTGGTGGGGTTTCATCCTGTATACAATCGGGATTGCCAGTGGCTTTTTCATCGGCCGACCATTGCCGCGCGTGCAAGTCGTGGCTGCCGTTTGTGTTTGGTTGCTCTACGCGGCTATTTTGCAAGGCCGGTATTTTCGTCGAATCGCGCCAAAGCGAGTTGCAGCGCTTTGCATTATCGGATTCAGCGCGGCTCTGACTCTTCTCTGGGGAATCACGTTCTCGGCGCAAACACACTCGGTCCAATGAACCTTTTCTGCGTCGGCCTGAGTCATCACAGCACAGCGAAGCGTTGCCGTTTTACCGTTACGAAGCTGAAAAGTGTGTACAACATCTGTTCCGGGTCGCTTCCGGACTCGATTCGATGGTCGTAGGCGAGACAGAGATTCTTGGTCAGACAAAAAAAGCTTATCAATCCGCGCGCACATCTGGTGCGGTTGGGCCGTTCCTTCACCGGCTGTTTCAACGGGCCTTTCGTGCTGCGAAACAAGTCCGCACACACACAGAAATCACCCGTGGTTCGGTATCGGTCGGCTCTGTCGCGGTCGATCTGGCTCAGAAAATTTTTGGTGAACTTGGCAATTGCAGTGTTTTGGTCTTGGGAGCCGGCGAAACGAGCGAGCGCACGGCGCGCGCGCTGGTTTCCCGAGGGGTGACCGATTTGCGAGTGAGCAATCGTTCAAATGAACGCGCCCAGGAGTTGGCACAACGAGTGAGTGGTCAGACCGTCCGATTCGATCGGTGGCCACAGCAATGCTGCGAGATCGATATCCTGATTACATCCACTTCTTCGGAAGCTCCGTTACTGACTCCGACAGATCTGGGACCCGTGTTGGCCAATCGCATTGATCGGCCCCTTTTCATCATCGATATCGCCGTTCCGCGCGACGTCGACCCTGCCGTGAACGAAATGGAGGGTGTGTATCTTTACGACATCGATGCGTTGCGGTCCGTCGCGGAGCAGTCGCTTGCCGTGCGCCGGCAGCAAATAGCGTCTGCCGAAGCGATCATCGCCGAACATGTCGCGGATTTCCTTGAGAAAATTTCGAGGGAACTAAGTCCCGCTTCGCGAATCACAGGGCATCCGCCGGTCGCCGACAGTTCGCTGCGCGCAACGCAGCTGTGGGGACGCTGACAGCTTCCCCTGCCCTTTATCGCGGGCTACCTTCCTGCGATGACAAAAAAAATCATCCTGGGTACCCGCGGCAGCGAGCTGGCACGTGCGCAAGCCCGATTGGTTGAAAAAGCAATTCAAGCGGCGCGACCGGACACGGGAATCGAGACGAGAATCATCGCCACGCAAGGCGATAAAGCCAGACGGCTCGAGCGTCAGGCTGGTCGCAAGGGATTGTTCACGGCGGAGATCGAGCGAGCGCTTCTCGCCCGAGATATCGATCTTGCGGTTCACAGCGCAAAAGATCTTCCGAGTGAAATGAACCCAGGCGCAGAAATTGCCGCCGTTCTTCCTCGTGCGCCGGTGGATGATGTGGTGGTTTCGAAACATCCGAGCGGTTTTGCTTCGCTGCCACAGGGTGCGGTCATCGCCACCGGTAGTGTGAGAAGAAAGCGCCAGTTCATTTGGAAACGCGCAGATCTCAAAGTTGTCGATCTTCGCGGGAATGTTCCGACACGGCTGCGCAAATTGGCAAACAACGATTGGGAGGCAATCGTCCTCGCTTACGCGGGACTTGAGCGCCTCGGCTTGCCGCTAACGCATGACCAAGTCAGCTTTGAAGACAGGCGATTTTTCATTGAAATCCTTCCACGCGAGATTTTTTTGCCTGCGGGGGGTCAGGCAATCATTGCGCTTCAGGTTCGTGATAACGATGAAAGCACGAAGGCGATCGTCCATCTCGCGAACGATCTCAAAACGTTGCTTTGTTTGCGGGCAGAACGAGAGTTTCTGCGTTTGCTGCAGGGCGACTGCAATTGTCCGGTAGGTGTGCTGGCGACAATCAACAACGACACGATGAAACTAAGAGGGCAATTATTTGCTGATGGATCAGCGGCGCCACAGGAAGCTGAAGTGGAAGGCGGCTCCTATGATGGCGAGCCTTTAGCGTTGCAATTGCTGAACGTATTACGAGCGTGATTACAAGTAAGAGTGGCAGCGGAACAGTTTATCTGGTGGGCGCCGGACCGGGCGACCTCGGTTTGGTAACATTGCGCGCAAAGGAGTGCATCGAGAACGCGGATGTGATCGTTTACGATCATCTGGCGAATCCTGAAACGCTCGGCTGGGCGCGGGACGACGCCGAAATTATTTACGTTGGTAAAACGCCCGGTGAATCGGGAATCAGCCAGAATGAAATTAATGCGTTGCTGGTCGAGAAAGCGCGCGAAGGAAAGCAGGTTGTTCGGTTGAAGGGCGGGGACCCATTCGTGTTTGGTCGAGGCGCTGAGGAGGCACAGATGATCGCCGATGCACTTATCCCATTCGAAATTGTGCCCGGAGTAACTTCGTCCATCGCGGGGCCAGCCTATGCCGGCATTCCCGTGACGCACCGGGCGCACAATTCGCACGTCACGATCTTTACGGGACACGAAGATCCGGCGAAGACAGAAAGTGTAATCGATTACGCGGCACTGGCGAAACTTGGCGGGACCCAGGTCATGTTGATGGGGGTGGAACGTCTCGGACTGATCACGAGCGAAATGATGAAGCACGGTGTGCGCGGCGATTTGCCAGTGGCGTTGATTCGCTGGGCGACTACCGGCCAGCAAGAAACGCTTTCCGGCACACTGGCAGATATTGCTCAAAAGGCGGTCGCGAATGATTTCGCGGCACCTGCGGTAGCAGTATTTGGAGAAGTTGTCGCGTTGCGAGACAAGCTGAATTGGTACGAAACACGGCCCCTGCTTGGGAAAAGAATTGTCGTTACCCGAACAAGAAAACAAGCCAGCGTGTTAAGCAGCAAACTGCGGGCGCTGGGTGCTCACGTTATTGAACTGCCCACTATTCGAATCGAGCCTCCGAGCGATTTGCGCGAATTCGCAGAACTGGTGCAGGACGCGCACATTTACGATTGGATCGTTTTCACCAGCGCAAACGGTGTCGACGCGTTTTTCGATATTTTCTTCAAGCTATACGATGACGCGCGCGAGATCGGCGGCGCCCGGATTGCTGCCATCGGTCCGGCCACCGGACAACGGGTGAAAGACTTTCATCTCCACGTCGATCTTCAGCCCAAAGAATTCGTGGCCGAGGAGGTGGTGCGGGAGTTCAAAAATCAGGGAAGCATTGAAAATTTGAAGATTCTGTTGGTGCGCGCGGAAAAAACGCGGGACGTGCTCCCGAAAGAGCTTTTGGGCTTGGGAGGGATCGTGGATGAAGCATTCGCTTATCGGACCGTGCCCGAGACGCGCGACACAAGCGGCGCGCGCGGGCAAATGGCGAGAGACGGAGCCGATTTAATCACGTTCACCAGTTCTTCGACCGTGGAAAATTTTCTCGCCCTTGGACTACCCTGGCCGAAAGGAATGCAAGTTGCCAGCATTGGTCCAATTACGTCGCAGACTGCGCGGGACAATGGTTTGGAGGTCGACGTCGAAGCCAGGCGACATGACATCGACGGCCTGGTAGAGGCAATCGGCGCATTCTTTGCCGGAAAGCCTGCCGAAAAGAGCTAAATCGCCACGACGAATACCGCTTCGTTGGGTTACCCTTTTACCTCGGTAACATTTTAACTTTTTACTGTGGCTTACGACGGATTGAATCGGAACTTGGTTCGGCCTCGCTTGGCGTTGGCTTTCGCTTTGCGGCGGTGCTTTTGCGAGGGCGTCTCGAAGGCGCGCAAACGGCGGACCTCCTCGAGAATGCCCTCGGCATCCAGCTTGTTCTTCAGCCGCTTCAACGCACGATCGACGGGCTCACCTTTGCGAACGATCACTTCTGGCATCAATAATCACTCCTGACTTTAGCGATAGATTCCTAATCGGCGAGCGGAGCCTACTCGGGCCGGGCGGCGCCGTCAAATCTGCTCGAAAAAGGGCCTAAGAGACCCCCTGCAACGGGCAATATGCACGAGGGCCGGGCTTGAAAATGGCTCAGCGCTGGGCAAGCGGATTGGCTGCCGCCTTTTCGGTGATCTCGCGCCGCAGGGCCGTCGCGCCACCGCCGCGGGCGCGCGTCCACCACAGCACGATGGGCGAGGCGATAAAGATGGAGGAGTAAGTACCGACAATTACTCCAATGATGATTGCCAGCGAAAAGTCCCGCAGGACCGCGCCGCCAAAGAAAAACAGGCAAAGGATCGGAATGAGCGTCACAGTGCTTGTAAGAATGGTTCGGCTCAGCGTCTGATTGATGCTCGAGTTCATGATTTCGCCGATGGTCCCGCGCCTCCCGCTGGCCAGACCCTCCCGGATCCGGTCGTAAACGACGATGGTATCGTTGATGGAATAGCCGGCGATGGTCAGCACGGCGCCGACCATTGTGAGCGTGAGCTCGCGCCCGAGCAGCGCGAACACGCCGACAGTCATGAGCACGTCGTGCAAGAGCGCGACAATCGCCCCCACAGCGAACGAAAGTTCGAAGCGAAACGTCACGAAAATCAAAATTCCAAGAATGCCCAAACCGAGCGCGATCAACGAGCTTTTTGCCAGCTCACCGCCTACGAGCGCACCAACGCGTTCCGAGCCTTCCACCTTAAAACCAGCGTTTGGAAGCGTCTGCATGATTTGCTTTTCTACCTTGTCGCTGGTGTTCAACGGCGTGCGGATGGTGATGTAGCCCTTGCCCGCTTGCGTGGACTCCTGGATTGACGCATCGGCAAATCCGAGTGGCTGTAGCGCGTGGCGAACCTGCCCGATATCAATCTTGCCAGGCGCGCTCAGTGTGATCATATCGCCACCGCGAAAATCCACGCCGAAATTTCGTTCGCCCCGGAGGTAAAAGGCCCCGGCGCCGGCGATCAGCAGCGCAAGCGAGCACATACACGCGATAAAGCCTTTGCCGAGGAAATTGATATTTTGCGCTGAAATCAAGTGCAGCATCGAGATGCGTTTGAGCCGGCCTGTATCGACCAGCCAGCCGAGCGCGTTGCGGCCGACGATGAGCGCTGTAAAAAGCGATGCGAAAATACCGAACGTGAGCGAAACCGCAAAGCCCCTTACAGGTCCTCGCGCCTGCCAGAACAGAATAATCGCAGTGATCAGCGTCGTGACGTTTGCGTCAAAGATCGAACTGAACGCTTTCTCATAAGCGGTGTTGAGCGCTATCTTGAGCGATTTTCCGAGAGCCATCTCTTCGCGCAACCGCTCGTAAATGAGGACGTTCGCGTCCACGGAAAGTCCAATCGTCAAAATAATACCGGCAATGCCTGGCAACGTAAGAACGAAATGAAACATCGATAGCGCGCCAACGAGCAAAATGAGATTGATGATCAGGGCGAGATTTGCGACGAGGCCGGGAATTTTGTAGTAAATGCCCACGCACACGAGCGTGATGATCAGGCCTACCAAACCAGCGAGAATGCTGGCCCGAATGGAGTCTGCTCCCAGTGTAGGCGAGATGCTGCGCTCTTCCTCGATGCTCACAGGCGTTTGCAGCGGGTTCTGCAACACGCTTGCCAGACCCCGCGCTTCTTCTTCGGTAAATCTTCCGGTGATTTGGGCGTCACCGCCATAAATGGCGTCCTGAATCACAGGCGCAGATTGGATGATCCCATCAAGCACAATCGCGAAGCGATGATGAATGTTTGCGGCGGTAATATTGCCGAACTGCTTGGCGCCCTCGCTATCGAACCGCAAATGAACTACCCAACCGTCTCGCTCATAAGAGGCGCCCGCGTTCGAAACTCGATCGCCGGCCAAGTCGGCTTTCTTTTTTACCAGCAACCGTTCTTCGACCGGTTTTTCTCCCTCAGCCTGGTGTTGTTGTTTATAACTTTCGATCCTGAACTCTGGCGGAATTACCTGCTTTCCCTGGTCGATTTCGCGTAATCGCTCGCCGTTGTCCGGATAAACCATGCGGAACTCGAGCTTGGCTACCCGCGACAGTTGATCGCGTGCTTCCTGAATCTTGGCGGTATCCAGACCTGGTATCTGGACCAGAATCCGATCGCTCCCGACCGGACTGATTATCGGTTCGCTGACTCCAAAAACATCAATACGCTTCCGAATCACCTCGACTGCCTGGTCGAGCATGCCTTTGGTCACTTCTTTGTCGCCGCCCTTCAGTCGGATGAGGAAGGATGTGCCGCCCTGGATGTCGAGACCGAGCGCGATCTTCTTCTGGGGCGGCCAGATCGTGGCGATGCTAAAGACGACGAGCACCAGCATCAGCCCGGTAGCGAGCAGCCGTTTCCGCAACCCTTGATCGGTGGCAAAATACCACCCGAAAAGGACGAGCATGGTTAGTCCGACGACAAATGTAATCCCAGGGGTCATTCCGATTTAACGATTTAGCGGTTTAATAAATTAACTTTCTTTCAGCACCGTCGCGATGGCCGACTTCTCCATCTCGATCTTCACGTTGTCGGCTACTTTCACCAGCACGGTGTTCTCCTTCACATTCGAAATTAAACCGTGGATTCCGGCGTTGGTCACAACGCGGTCCCCGGTTTTCAAATTCGAAATTAACTGCTGTTGCTGTTGCTGCCGCTTCTTCTGCGGCCGGATCATCACAAAGTACATGATGATGAAAATGAAAATCAGCGGCACGAAAAATGAACCAATGCCGCCGCCCGGCATCTGTTGAGGTGCCGCGCTTTGCGCCTGAGCAAGGAACGTCTGGAACATATTTAGAATTGGAGAGCGCACCTTAAACGCGAAAGCGTCCCCTGCAATCGTTCTTTCGCCTCGCTCGTATTATCGACGCGGGCGCAGGGACGTTATTTAGCACGGCCAAGCGGCTCAAGCGTTTAAAACTGGTGGAGGTAAGGGGATTCGAACCCCTGGCCTTCTCATTGCGAACGAGACGCTCTACCAACTGAGCTATACCCCCACGATGGCATGCAAAGTAGCATGATGCGAAAACTTGTCAGCAAACGAAAAATCCAAGCGGCGTCGGTGTACCAGACGGAGGCCAGTGGCCAGGTCCACGTTAACACCCGACGCGCTGCGATCTCCTCGTCGATTCGACGCTTCGCGAGGCCGGCAGATTCGACGCACGCATGCGGACTGGCATTGCTGAAAGTGTCGTTTCTTTGTCTTGAATAGCCTCTAAATAAGCTTGCCCAAAATTCGAAACGGAATCACGATGATGGCATGAGAATAGAAAACAGGTTTAGTCGCCTGTGCAGTTCGTCGGTTCGATGCGCGAGTGTCGTGCTCACGTTCGCATTTTGCGCATCGGCATTTGCCGCTGATCCGAGCAAAAACGTAGTGCTCCCGGCACAGCCACAGCGGGTCATGAAGACCGCGAAGAAAATGTGCTACACGTTCACTACGACATCCGGCATTCCTGTGCCTTGTGACAGGGTCAGCTCAATTCCGACCACCGCCAGCCCCATGACTATCTACAGGAACCCGGCGACCAAATAAAATAAGTTCCGGCAGGACTGACTTCGCCGAAAGGGCGCACCGCGCTGGCAACGGGCCGCATCTCTCCATGAGTGTTATGAACCGCGATGCGCGGACCGAGCAGTCCCAACCCAGGTCTGACGGCCAATGCAAGGCAAGCTTTAATCGCTGTGATGGTGAAGAGATAACGAGACCGCCCATTCGATCGGCAGCAGAATAGCGCATGAAGTAGACGGCGTAGAAGACTGCCAGGATAAACAGCCCGATGAGAGCGATCGACCTGACACCGAAAGGTCTCTGTATCCGCCCGACGACGCGTAAGCGGGGCACGGGATGCGCCCTTCACCGCTTGATGCTCGTCGTCGGAGACATCACTGCGCTCGTACGAATCAGGAGTACGTGACACCTAGACCCGGCGCACTTACCGAGGCTTACTAAGAATCTGTTGAAATGGCGATGCCCGTGTCAGGGGCGACACCGCATCTGATACAATTGCTTTGATTTCGGCAGGGTTGTGCGAAGCAAGCGACCACAAATGCGGCAACCTCCGTGAAGATGCGAGGGAGAATGTCGGAGCACGAAATTTTGTGCTTGACATTGCGAATTCCCTTCTGGCTCCATAGGAATCAACCCAGATCTTGCGTGCGGCACAGCCTGTACCTTGCGTAAGATCCAACCTAACAAAAGGAGAAACCCCATGATCAGAATCGGACTTTGCAAGTTCGGATTCCTGCGCATGACTCTCACAGCCTGCGTTGGAATCCCTCTCATTATCGCGTCGAACGCATTTGCGCAGAACGTCCAGCCGCTGTCGACGGACATTGGTGCTGCCCCGACGCCGCCGGCCGCTGCGGAAGCCGAGCGCGTCATCGTAACGGGTTCGAACATTCCTACGGCAGAAGAAGTGGGACCGAACCCGGTTGACATCTACAACCGCGAGAACATGAACAAATCAGGTTATATTACCACCGAGCAATTTCTCCTCAGCCAGCCGGTCGTGAACGCGAACGTCGTTCCGATTTCGAATAACGAAAACGGCTCCAACACCGCTGTGGGTGCGGCGACAGTTGCGCTCCACGGTTTCGATGCCAGGGCCACTCTCATCCTTCTCGACGGACGCCGAGTCGCTCCCTATCCGACGGGCAACAACCCCGGCCTGGTCAATGTGATGTTTGTCGATTTGAATTCGATTCCTGAAGCCGCTATTCAGAGCATCGAAATTCTGAAAGACGGCGCATCCACCACGTATGGTGCGGATGCGGTGGCCGGCGTCGTGAACCTTAAGATGCGTCACAATTACGATGGCGCGGAAGCAAGAGTCGAATACGGCAACACGCTCGATAAAGACTCGGGTCTATTCGACACATACGGCATCTTCGGTGTAGGCAAGGGAGATACCAACATCACTGGCGTCTTGAATTACTATCATCGCAACTCCATCGCCAACCGCGATCGCGGTTTCTCGGCCGTTCCGCCGTTCCTGAGCTCGAATAACAGCCCGTATAATCTTCAGCTCAGCAGCGATGTGGCGGGGGCCGCTGGTGGCAAGAATTTAAATCCTGGTGGGACTGAATTTGCAAGTGCACCAGATTTTACAAACGGGCTGTCCCCGGCGAACAGGTATCTCTACGATGCCAATAACCGTGTCAGGGCGGCCGGCGGTCTGCGTCCCGGGTTCAATTTCAATCAGTTCTCCCTCTCCTTCCCGGAATCAGAGCGCTATGGGTTGTGGTTGAGTGGTGACCACAAGATCTTTGGCGATCAGATGGTCGTCTATGCGGACGGCTTTTATCAGAACGTGAAAACGCACAACGAACTGGCAGCTCCAGCAACTGGTTCATTCCAGACCTTGGGTCAGACCACATTGGCCATTCCGCCGCATTCGCCAATTGCGCCAGGCTCGGAGCCACCCAACACACCCACCCACGCGGAGACCGGTGTCCCGGCTGACGCGTTCAATCCTTTTAATCCCTTCGAGCAAATTATCTCGGGCGGCACCCGCGCGCGTCTGGCTGAGTTTGGAAACCGTTTGTTCGACAACGAAACCGACGCGTGGCTGAGCACCATCGGCATCAAGGGGGACAAGCTCTTCAACGGAAGCTGGGGGTACGACGCCGGGTTCCGTTACAGCCAACTCAAGAATACGGTTACCGGACAGCAAGTGTCCGCCTCGCGATTCAACCGGATCTTGAACCAGGCCGATCCGATCTTTGATCCGACGTCTCCGCAATTTATCGGCACGACCGTCCCGTTTAATCCTTTCGGTGATTATCGTGCTCCAATCGCGTCTAACGAGGCCACGGTCGAGTTTGCCAGAGTGCATCCCAAGGACGAAGACACCTCAAAGCTGTGGACGTTGGATGCCACGATGTATACGACGGCGCTGTTCAACTTGCCAGCCGGCGGCGTTGGCTTGGCCTTTGGTGGTCAGTTCCGCCGCGAATCGCTGAAGGAAGAGCCGGATATGCTGAACGTCGAGGGTGACATTGTCGGTAATTCACCAGTTCCAAGCGCTAATGGTGGAAGAAAGACCTATGCGTTTTACGCAGAGACCAGAATTCCTATCTTCAGCCCCGTGACGAGTACCTATTACAAAGGCGACGGCAAAAATCCGCAGGTCCAGACCGAGACCAAGGCAATGATTCCGGGCTTTTATTCCCTGGAGTTTGTGGCTGGGGCGCGATTTGAAGAGTTCCTGAACAACAATACCAATGTCTTGGTGCCGAAGGTAGGCATGCGCTGGCAACCGTTTGACGAGCAGCTGACTCTCCGGGCAACCTGGGGCGAGGGTTTTCGCGAGCCATCACTTGAGGAACTGTTTGGGTCTCCGTTATCAACCCTGGAGCCTTCTCACGATCCGATGAAAGGCGGCGTCTTCGAGCCTGAGACGAATACCCTGATAACCAGCAATCCCAACCTCCAACCTGAAGATTCCCGCTCGTTCAGCGGCGGCTTTGTTTACTCGCCGAAATATGTGCCCGGTTTGAACCTCTCGGTTGATTTTTGGGATATCGAGCGCACCGGCGTTGTCACTGCGCCATTGGCCGACCAAGTACTGCAACGTGAACTAACAGGCACATTGTTGCCCGGCGAAAAGGTGGAGCGTGACATTGGTGGAAACATCACACGTATCTTGATTCGAAATCAGAACATCGGCAATCAAGAGGCTCGCGGGTTTGACTTCGGCCTTTACTACCAGAAGCCAACGCCCTGGGGGACCTTCACTTCGCAGACTCAAGCAACCTACCTAGATGAATTCATCTTCCAGGGGTTCATCTTCCGAGAGTTCGGGCCAGACAACGGCAATTTGGCCGGCAGAACCACCGATCCGGGCACCTCGAATGAGGGTTGGTATAAATGGAAAGGTAATTCCAGCCTCGAGTGGACATGGAAGGGCTTTGATCTCTATGGCATCGTGCTCTACACCGACGGATTCCACGAATTTACGCCAAACCTTCACCCGCACTGGGTTCACCAGACCTGGTTCTTCAACGGTCAGCTTTCCTATGACTTCACCGCTCTTCTTCCGGTTGAGGAGCAACCGGTACCCGGCTATTCGAAGGGCGAAAAAGAGGTCGTCCGTGGCAAGGACGGTGCGCCTCTAGAAACGGCCTCGGCGCAGACCAGTAACTACGGTCGTAGCGTCTTGGACCATCTGCTGCGAGGCACGATCATCACCATTGGATGCAATAACATCTTCGGTCAGGATCCACCGAAGGCATGGGGGGAAGGTGGAAACGCTGTCGGTTATCCCGGCTTCACTTACGATGCGACCGGCCGGTTCGTTTACGCGCGCCTAACGAAGCGATTCTGACTCTGAAGTTTTGGTTGGGTCTGAGAGGCAATGGCCAACAACCATTGCCTCTCTTGCTTTTGTGAGCGAAGGATCATCGTCATCGCTTCAATAATTTGCACACCGCACTTCCGGGGGGTATTTTTTGTTTGTGAAGACACGGATATCTTCAGGCGTTGCAATTCTCGTCGCGGCCAGCATACTTGCCGGAACAGCGCTCGCCGGTCCCACGACTAACCAAACCTCCGAACGGAAGCAAAAAGTTGAAGAGCGGGCGATTTTCATCACCGGTTCGCTTATCCCGCAACGTATTAAACTGCAGCCGATCGGCACTACGACAGTCTCGCCGATTCGATTCATTGATCGTCATGAAATCGACCGGACAGGGCGCCGTACGACGCCGGGCGTTTTGGTCAATGAGCCTTCGCTACACGTAATCGGTCACTAATCTCCGGCCGCCCAGCAGGTAACCGCCGGTGGGACTTTCAATTCGACACTTTACCGCCGAGACCAGATGCCTTCTCGTTGGCGACCTTAGCTGGTGGTGCCTCGATTGGCTGCTGGCCTTTGGCTTTGAGAGATTCGTTTAGGATGGGCAGATCTTGGGCGAGCAATTGGTCGAACTCTTTTGTCACATCATTCAACTCCCGCTTGAGCGCATCGATATATGCAGTCTGGTAGCCGCCAGGCTTTCCTTCGTAGCTGAGAATCGCCCCATAAAGTTGGTCGGTGTGCTCCCGCAATCGCTCCTCACCGGTGATTGCCCCTCCCTCAGTTGTGGCGACAATTTTTTTGCGGACAGCATCAACTTTACCATCGAAATCGGAGATGTTCTTGCGAAGCGAATCGCCTTCGGGTAATCCCGCCATAGCGGGACTCTGAGCCAATGCTTTGCGCAAGGCCACAATCCGGTCCATTAGCGCACTTTCTTCGTCAAAGAGCGAATGGATCTCCATTGCAGCATCGAATTGCGCTTTGCGATCTGCCGCGCTGAATTTGGCCCGGTGATCGAGACCAACCGTCAACTTGGTTTCCGAAACTTTGCCGGCCTTGGTGAGGCGCACTGTGTACACGCCCGGCACTAGCCGCGGGCCTCGTACTCCCGCAAAGGCAATCTGCGCGGCCGGCGGCACGCGCGGTGGCTTCACGCGCATCGTCCAGGTTACACGATTCAGGCCCGGCCGTTTGCTTGCTGGCAATTCATCGACAACGCGCCCCGAGGAATCCAGAACTTCCAGCTTCAATTTTCCAAACAGATGGCGCTCGCGCTGGTAATAATTGATCACGGCAGCATCAGGCGGATTATCACCAATAAAAACTGCGTCGCCATTGGCCCATCCACCTGAGCCTTCAATGCGCTGTTGCACGGGACGCGCTGAGACGAACGCGACATCTTGTTTCAACAGATCCGGCGTCAACGCGCGCAACGGAGTGATATCGTCAATGATCCAGATCCCGCGGCCGTGCGTTGCAAGAACCAGATCGTTATCGCGCGGTTGAATTGCCAGATCCCGAACGGCAACCGCTGGAAAATGGTTGCCCTTGAATTGTGCCCAGTTTTTCCCACCATCGATCGAGACCCAAAGCCCAAACTCTGTCCCGAGAAAGAGCAGATCCGGCTTGACCAAATCCTCCTTGATCACATGAGCGTATCCACGAACGCCTTTGACATCCTGAGCGCTTACAAGTGGCGTCCAGGTCTTACCGTAATCAGTTGTTTTGAACAGATACGGCGCCATGTCGCCAAAGGTATGTCGATCAAAGGCTGCGTAAGCGGTGCCAGCGTTGAAGTTGCTTGCCTGCACCCAGCTGACCCATGAATTTCTTGGCAAACCAGGAACATTGCCGACGACATTGGTCCACGTCTTGCCGCCATCACGGGTGAGTTGAAGGTTGCCGTCATCCGTGCCGACCCAGATCAGAGATTTGTCCTTGGGCGATTCGCTGATCGAGTAAATCGTGGTGTGCATTTCCGCGGAGGAATTGTCCACCGTCACCCCGCCCGATTGCTCCTGTTTCTGCTTTTCCGGATCGTTGGTTGTCAGGTCGGGCGAAATTCGTTCCCAGGTTTGGCCGTGATCGCGTGAACGAAAGAGAAACTGAGCGCCGATATAAATGGTCCCCTTTTCGTTAGGCGAGAGTGCGATTGGCGTATTCCAATTGAACCTGAGTTTTTCCTTGTAATCCGGCCGTGGCTTGATGTTGCGGGCTTCGTGCGTGTGGCGATTTACCCTTCCGATCTCACCACCTTGATATTCGGCATAGATGTAATCGGGATCGGCCGGATCCGGAAACATCCAGAAACCATCGCCGTTGTATATGTTTTCCCACTGGGCATTGGTAATACCGCCGGGGTATTGCGATTCGCCCACGAAAGAGCTGTTGTCCTGCAGACCGCCGTAAACCCGGTACGGATCCTTATCATCGACGCTGACGTGATAAAATTGGGAGACTGGCAGATTTTCAGCTTTCCACCATTTGGAGCCGCCGTTGTAGGAATACCACATACCGCCATCATCGCCGGAGAACACGATTTGTGTGTTGGTTGGATCGATCCAAACACCGTGGACGTCTCCATGCATTCCTCCGAATCCGCCAACCACTGCGAAACTTTTGCCCGCGTCGTCGCTGACAATCAGCGAGCCATCAGTCTTAAATATTCGGTTGGGATTTTTGGGATCGACAATCAAGTTCGCGAAATAGAACGGTCGCCACACCATCCATTGGCTTTTGTCGCGCTTCTCCCAAGTCGCGCCACCATCGTCGGAGACAAAGAGCGCGCTTTCGGGTGATTCGACAAACGCATAAACGCGTTTGGCATCCGAAGGTGCGATGGCCACTGCAAGACGCCCATATGGTTTCTTTGGGAAACCCCTATTGGCTTCCGCAGTAACTTCCGTCCAGGTATTGCCGCCATCCGTGGAACGAAATAATCCGCTTGCCGACGGCGCTGTAGGACTTTCGCCACCCGAGCGGTACTCCCAGCCTTTACGCCGGAAGTCCCACGTTGCTGCGAACATGATGTCCGGATTTGCGGGATCGATCGCGACGTCGGTGCAACCAGTCGAAAGATTCGGTCCTTTGAGAATTTGGTTCCACGTTTTGCCGCCGTCAGTGGTTTTGTAGAGACCGCGATCGGTCGAATCGCTCCAGAGCGCGCCGGGCACCGCGGCAAAAACTGTGTCGCTGTTCTTTGGGCTCACTGCGATTTTCGCGATGCGCTCGGATTTTTCCAAGCCGGAATGCGTCCATGTTTCGCCGCCATCGGTTGATTTGTAGATTCCGTCGCCAATCGAAACGCTGTTGCGGGTCCACGATTCACCAGTTCCAACCCAGACGTTTTTCGAGTTTTTTGGGTCGAGCGCGATTGCACCGATCGATTGCACAGGCTGTTCGTCAAACACGGGTCGGTATCGCGTCCCGCTGTCATCAGATTTCCAGACGCCGCCACTCGCTGCGCCGACAAACAGTGTGATTTTGCCCGATGGCTCGCGTGTGCCCGCGATGGCCGAAATACGTCCGCTCATTGTTGCAGAGCCTATGTTACGCGCGCCGAGGCCAGAGATGGTTGCCGAATTGAATGGCGCTTCCTCCGCCCCACAAGAAATTATGCAGAGAAGCAGGAATGAAAGCGACGCGAGGACACGTCGCACTCCAAAAGTATCGTGCGCAAAGGACGTATCCTCGCGTGGCTTTGGGTCATTTAACGTCCTCATCTATTAATCACCGCTGTGGTTGCGGAAGAGGGATGGTGCCGGGGAAATGAAATATCGTGTCATCTATGGGCACGTTGGCTTCGACCTTATCGATTATGATCCGTTGCTTGTCAGGCGCTCCCTTGCGCCCGAACTCGATTGAAGTTGGAACGAACACGCCCCCGACTTTTTCGTAATCGCCCAGGTCGGTCTCTACTTCTTCGTATGCGCCGTGTCTGGTGCGTTGTGTCAGGACACGAATCTCTAGAAAATGATCAGGGTCCAGATAGACAAAACTTACGTCCCCGTTTTTCCGGGTCACTTTCAACTTGTGGGCTGGCGTCCCGTCGACGTCCTCTGTCCCAAGATATTCGACCGCGTTTCCTTTCGCCTGCCAATCAACCAATGGCCCGTCCATCTCCGCGTCTTCCACGAGCGCTTTGGCATCATCGGCCGACATTCGTTCGGGATCTCTGCGTCCAAAGAATGGCGAGACCCTCCATCCTTCCTTGCCGTCATACGCCTCGATCTGAGTCATTCCCTGGAGAGACGCTTCAGTGCGCACGTCCTCCGGCCGCCTCTTAATTTGTAGATAGGCTAATTGAATCTGCCCTCCCTGCACCAGCATTTTGCCACTAAGCCGCAGGGTCGTCAGACCGTGCAGGGCGCTCGTACCACCCTTCGCCTCGATATTCTTAGCCACCAGTTCATCGACCGTGGGTTGACTTTTATCTTGCGTGAAAGCGTCTGAAACAACGAAGCCGGCGAAGATGAACGCGATTAGAAGACGCAGATGCATATACTAGTTTTGGCGACGAATAGGAGACAGCACACCGGCACCAATGTTCAAACCAGATGGCAATGCAAGTTGTTCTCGAAAAAAATTATTGTGGACGCAATCAGGCAATTTTCGTGTCCGGAATTGCCAAAGCCGATTAAAGTTCATGACGAATACAATTTTCGGTCGTGTCTTCAATCAAAAAACACAAGATCCGATCCGCGCCGGCCGCAACCGCGGCTTCGCGGCGTTCCACCGGAGAGAAACAGCAACGTAAATCCGGCAAGAGAAAAACCGACCCTCCCTGCGTCCCTGTCGTGCCCGACTCATGGCAACTTAATAGTGGCATTGTCCTTCTGTGTATCGTGGCTACCGCCGTGCTTTATGCGGGCGACCTTAGTCTGGGCTTTTTCAGAATCGACGACCAGCAGTATGTCGTCAGCAATCCGTGGATACAGGGACTAACGTGGAAACATCTCGCGCAGATTTTATCGAATCCTTACTACCTCAACTATTCCCCTCTTCATTTGTTATCCTACGCGCTTGATTATGCGGTTGGCGGCTTGAACGCATACGCCTTCCATCTATCAAACAACCTCTGGGCCGGTGTTGTTGCCGGCTTTGTATATCTCGTTGCACTTGCACTAACACAGCAACGAACAACTGCCATTGTCGCTGCCTTGTTGTTTGTTGTTCATCCAGCGCACGTGGAAGCCGTTGCCTGGATTTCAAGCCGGAAGGATTTGGTGGCTGCTGCATTCGTCCTGACCTGTGTCCTCGCATACCTAAAATACAGGCAGCGCGGGGCAATGGGTTGGTACATCGTTTCACTTCTGCTGTTTCTCTTCGCATTGCTGGGAAAACTATCCGTTGCTGCTTTTCCTGCGGTGTTAGTAGTTCTCGACCTGGTGCTTGAAAAGCGGCCGTTACGGCGATCAATCATTGACAAGATTCCATTTCTACTTCTGGCGGCTTTGATAGCCGTAGGAGTCCAGCGGGCACAACCGAGCACCGGATTGCAGCCTGACCTGGCCACGCATGCAAAGGCCTTCGTCCAGACTTTGTGGTTGCTTACCGGCCTGGGAAGTTATGTTATTTATCGGGTGCCTCCCGAAGCGGGAGATAGTTTACCTCAATTCGTTGGATTAGGCATCCTCGTTGCCTTGTTCCTATTTCCGTGGCTCCTACGCAAGCGCTATCCTATAGCGACTGTTTCGATCTACTGGATCTTATTTACTTACTTTCCAACACAGGTTCTGCCATTCAGTTATCCAGTAGCTGATCGCTACCTTTTTTTGCCATCAGTAGGCGCGGTTCTCCTCATTGCCTGGCTATTGATCAAAGCAACAGATCATTTGCCCAGGTGGAAGGTCGCCGCTGCAACAACGCTGGTTGCGACAGTTAGTCTTATATGGCTGACGAAAACGGTTGATTACTTATCCGAATGGCGAGATCCGCGGTCGGTTTGGTTCGCGGCAATTCGGAAATCAGATGACGTCCATTTGTACTACGAGCTCGGATGGGAATACCGCGAGAAGGCGGCGAGCTTTGGTATCCATCGTCGAAATGCTCCGCTTCCACCAGAAGAAGCTAAACATTATGCTTCCGCTGTTTGGAACGATGATCCCCGCCTTCCCCAGTTGCTCGCCGAATTGGCAGACAACCAGCATAGCGGACCGGTTGAGAACGAGTTTAGAGAACATTTGCTGAGCAAAGCGTCAGAAAATTTTGACGAAGCCGCCACAAGAAAGGGAGCGCACATCATGCCGGACCTGTTTCTCAGCCGTGGCGTCTGTTTCCTCGATAAAGGTGATATGGAGTCTGCAAAAAAGGAATTCCTCGCGGGGGTCGATGAAGCTTCCGCGTTGCCATATTCTGAAGGCCAGCAGGAGGCCTTAATCGCCTGTCATTACAATCTCGCAGTTGCGGAACAGGGGCTTGGCCAATCTAAAGAGGCATTGTCCTGGATCAGACTTGCGGAAGAAGAGCAGGATAAACTTGGTAGAACCGTGATTCCCGAACTTACTGCTAGTCGCCAACAACTTGAGTCAAAGATGGCAACTCTCCCTCACGAATAAGCTGGTCCCGGGAATTTGCGCAGCTGGTCCAGAGCAAACTTCAGGTTCGTTCATTTCTTTTAGCGGGCCGTCACTCGGAGCGCAGTGCCTGCATCGGATCGACCCGCATGGCGCGACACGCAGGAATATAGCAGGCGCAAAATGCAACTATTGCCAGGGTCATAGTCGCGATGAACATCGTCCCAAGATCAGTCGCGCCGACGCCGAAAAGGAGACTTTGCAAGAGACGAGAGGAGGCGAACACGCCAATTAATCCGATCAGCACGCCGATGCCAACAAAGCGCATCCCCTGGCCAATAATGAGACGCAGCACGTCGTAACGTTGCGCGCCGAGTGCGAGGCGAATTCCGATCTCCTGCGTCCGCTGGGTGACCGAGTAGCTCATGACTCCAAAAATTCCTGCCGCTGCAAGAAGTAGTGCAATGAGCGCGAACAAACTGACCAGCATCGCGTTCAAACGCGGCTGTGCGATCGACTGGGACCGGTAATCGGCAAGCAAGCGCGGCCGATAAACTGGCACCTCCTTGTCGATTTCGGCCACGGAACGACGAAGAGCCGTAGTCACCGAAGCCTGGTCAACCTGCGTCCGCATAAAGATCGACAGCGACTGAATGGCAAACTGCGGATATGGAACATAAATCTGCGGCTTCGGCGGAACATTAAGACTGACCAGGTGCATATCGCCCACCACGCCGATGATTTCGCGAACCGGAGGTTTGCCAGGCTCGACCGAGCCGTCTGGAACGATCCGCTTGCCGATCGGATCTTCGCCAGGGAAAAACTGCTTCGCAAAAGTCTCGTTCACAATTGCGACTGCGGGTGCATTTTTGTCGTCCCGTTCGGTGAACCAGCGACCTTTGCGCAAAGGAACCCGCATGGCCTTGAAATAATCAGCGGTGACAGCATTAAATTGCGCGACTGGCTGCTGACCTTGTGCGACTGGATGGGCAACGAAGTTGAAAGTAAAACTGATATCACTGCCGCTGAGCGGAATCCACCAGGCAGCCGCAACTGATTGTATTCCGGGCTGGCTAGACAGGCGTTCCAGCAATTTCTTGTAAAAAGCAGCTGCCTGTTCCGGCTTACCGTAATTTGTTTGGGGAAGCGTTACCCGTGCAGTCATGACATTCGTCACATCGAACCCGCCAGGAACTCTTTGCAGACGAATAAAACTTTCGACCAGCAACGCAGCGCTCGCGAGCAAGGCCAGCGCGAGGACGATTTCGACTACGACCAGCGCAGCACGGGTGCGATGCGCGCTCGCGCCTTCGCTCGCACCGCGTGGAGCTTCATTGAGCGACACGGCAAGATTCGAACGCGATGCGCGCCACGCTGGAAACAGACCGGAAATGATTCCAACTCCAAGACTGGCGATGCCCGTAACGACAAGAACCAGAGGGTCCGGAGAAATTTCGTCAATGCGCGGAATGCTCGGCAGAAATGCTTTCAGCGAATCAATACCCCAGATTGCAATCACTAATCCGGCGAGACCGCCCAGTACGCCGAGCAAAGTACTTTCGGCAAGTAATTGTTTAATAATACGCCAGCGGCCGGCACCGAGCGCGGCGCGGATGCTTATTTCCCGATTGCGCGAAAGCGAACGCGCCAGCAACAGATTCGCGACGTTGACGCAAGCGACAAGCAGCACGCAACCAGCCATCGCACACAACATCAGTAACGCGGAATGCATGCTACCAATCATGGCGCTGATCTCTGGAATGACTTTCGCGCCGGTGTGCAGCTTTGAGTCCGGATATTGTTGACGCCAGCCTGCGGTGATGCCGTCGATATTCGCCTGCGCCTGTTGGATCGAGACGTTCGGTTTCAATCGCGCGATGCACTCGAAAAAATCGTTGTCCCGCTGCTCCGTCATCGGCGGCGAGCCATCCTTCGATTCGCGCAAGGTCGACATCGAGACCCAAAGTTCCGCCGAAACCGCAGCAATCGGAAAAGTAAACCGTGGGGGCATCACCCCGATTACCTCGAACTGCTGACCGTCGAGCGTAAGAGTTTTGCCGACAACGTTGCGGTCCGCTCCAAAGCGGCGTTGCCACAACGCATGGCTCAAAATGACCACATGATTTCCTGGATTATCTTCGTTAGGCAAAAACGTACGGCCAAGAACCGGTTGGACCCCGAGCAACGGAAACAGATCAGACGACACTGATTCGGCTTGAACATGCAGCGCTCCGTTGCCATCTGTGAGCGTGCTCACGCCTTGGTTGGTATAAAGCGCGATCCGCTCGAAAACCTTGTTCCGGTTACGCCAGTCAACGTAATCCAGGTACGAGATCGAATTGATATCTGTGCCAGGATCGGCTTTTTCACGGGTATCGTATTCGCCGATCGCGACGAGATTTTGCGGTTGATGGAATGGCAGCGGCCGCAATAACACCGCGTTGAGTACGCTGAACACGGCGGTGTTGGCACCAATCCCGAGCGCAAGCGTCAGCACCACGACGAAAGTAAATCCCGGAGATTTGCCGAGTTGGCGCAGCGCAAATTTTAAATCCGCGATCATTGTTCTTCCTTAACAATCGACACCAGTCACTCGTAGCGCAGCGCCTCCACGGGATCGACGCGGGTGGCGCGACGCGCCGGAATGAGGCAGGCGGGCGATGACACCGCAGTCATGACGAGCGCAGTACTGAGAAGAATGGCGACGTTCAGCGTTGGCACGTCGAAGAGAACGCTCTGCATCGCTTTTCCTGCCAGCGACGCGCCGATCAAACCGAGGACGGTTCCGGCAGCGAGAAGGCGCAGGCCTAACGAGAGGAATTGCGCTCGGATCTGCTCGCGTTGCGCGCCAAGTGCCATGCGAATGCCGATCTCACGCGTGCGTTGCGTGACCGCGTAACTCAACACGCCGTAGGTTCCAATCGCCGCCAGTAACAGCGCGACGCTGGCGAAAATTCCCGCGAGCAACGCGGGTGAGCGACGCGCGATCAGACTGTCCGCGATGCGCGTATCCATTGAGCGGAGGTTATCGATCGCAAGGTCAGGATTGGCTGCGCGCACAAGTTTCCGCAGCGTCTCAGCAAATGCTTCCGGGCGCTGGCTCGTTCGCGTGACGACGAAGACACTATTGTTCTCTCGATATACGAGCGGCAGGTAAACCGCGCCTTGTCCTTGCGGTTCGGTAAGCTCTGCCTGTTTTACAGCGCCGACGACGCCGACAATCGTGAAGAGCTTTGCGTCATCTGTTTCGTCGCCGACAGCGATACGCCGACCAAGCGCGCCGCCATTCGGCCAATACCGACGCGCAAAATCTTCGTCCACGACACAGACACGTTCAGGACGATGCGAGTCCGCCGAGGTGAGGAAGCGTCCTTCGCGCAGTGGAATGCCGAGGACCGAGAAGTAATCGCCGTTAACGCCATAAGAGTAATGACCCTGCTGTGATTGACCGGGCGGCGGCACGTAGTCCTTCGGCGTGATTGCGGTTTTGCCGCTATCGCCGCTCAACGGAATGCTGGTGATTGTTCCGGCGGAGACGATTCCCGGTTGCTGCCGGATGGATTCCAGCAAGCGATCGATGATGACGACGCGATTCGGAATAACGTCCCACGAGATGGTGCACTCGCCGGTGAGAACATGCTCGGCGCGAAAACCGGACGGAACGGCCAGGACGTTTTTCAGGCTCAGTCCAAGGAGCGCCGCACCCGCGAGCAAAATAAAAGCAAGGGTGATCTGCGCGACTATAAAGCCGTGGCGAAGCCGTTGCGCGGCGCGGCTAATCGTGCCGGTGCGTGACTCCGATTGGAGCGCATGCGCCAGATGAGTGCTCAGGTTGAACCAGGCGATCGGGACCGCGATCCCGATTCCGAGAACTACCGCGCCCGCGACATCGATCAGCGCCAGCCATTCATCGAACGCGATGTGGGCGCCGAGCGGCAAGCG